>Ga0187892_10009157_pt1 | contig 13162 bp, 12 predicted proteins | sample MA1701073metaG_FD_139345 | JGI IMG/M metagenome (GOLD analysis project Ga0187892, IMG submission 139345) | Bio-ooze microbial communities from a basaltic lava cave in the Kipuka Kanohina Cave System on the Island of Hawaii, USA - MA170107-3 metaG ...
GGCGGCCGGGGCGGCGGTGGCGGGCGCTCGATCTCGCGCAGCGGCCCCGCCGGCGGAGGCTCGATGCGCGGGGGCCGCTCGTACGGCGGCCGCTCGACTTCGCGGCAGGCGCGGCCCTCCGGCTACTCGCGCTCGGCGCAGCGGCCGTCGGCTGCACAGCGCCCCTCAGCCGCGCAGCGCCCGTCGGCGGGCCAGCGTCCGGCTGCGGATCAGCGTCCGGCCGCGGACCAGCGTCCTTCGCAGGGCGATCGGCCGGGCCAGGGCGGGGCCAACCGCGAGGACTGGCAGCAGCACCGGGAGGACATGCAGGGCGACCGCCAGGACTGGGCCGACGACGCGCGCCAGGACCGCCAGGAGTACCGCGACAAGGCGCGCAACGACTGGCAGGAGCACGGCGACGACATGTGGGACGAGCACGGCGAGGGCTGGGTGTTCTGGGGCCCCGGCGAGATGGTGGAGTGGGAGGAGGGCTTCAACTGGGGCGGCTTCTTCGCGGGCGCAGCGTTCGGCACGATCCTCACCGCGGCCGCCTTCGACGACATGCACGAGACGACGGCCTGCACGATGTCGCAGGTCGTCGTCGAGGGAGTCACCTACATCCGCTGCGGCGACCACTGGTACAACCAGGCCATGAGCGGCGGCCAGGTCACCTACGTGATCGTGACGCCACCAGCCGGGTACTGAGCCACGCGTTCGAGCGAGGAGCGTCCGCTGTCGCCCTGGGTGCGCCTGCCGGCCCTGCTGCTCGTCGTCGTCGCGCTCCACCAGCTCTGGCTGACGCGCGAGGCCGGGCTCAACGCGTGGAGCGGAGGCGGCTTCGGGATGTTCTCGACGATCGACGGCTGGGGCGCGCGCCACCTCCACGCCTGGACGCTGAGCCAGGGCCTGCAGCAGGAGCTCGCGCTGCCGCCCGAGCTCCGGGACGCGCGGCGCCGCGTGCTCGCGCTGCCGAGCGATGCGCGCCTCGCGGAGTTCGCGCGAGCGCTCGCGCCCCACGCGCCGCGCGACCTCGAGGCGCCCGAGTCGCTCCGCATCGACGTCTTCGCGCGCCGCTACGATCCGGAGACGCTCGCGCCGAGCGGCGCGCTGCTGCGCTCGCTCGAGGTGGCGCTCGAGCCTTGAGATGGAGCTCGCGCTCAGGCTGACGCTGCTCGCGCTGCTCCTCCACCCGATCGGGACGGGCTACCTCCGCCCGGCGATCCTCGCCCTGGCAGCGGCGGGCCTGGTGCTGCCCCGTCTGCTGCGCCACCCGGCGCTCTGGCTGGGGCTCACCGCGCTCACCGTCTCCCGGGTCGTCCTCGACTGGCCGCTCGCCGACAACCACGCCTACCTGCTCGCGTACTGGTGCCTGGCTTGCGCCCTCGCGCAGCGGTCCTCCGATCCGCCACGCGCGCTCGCCTGGAACGGCCGCGCGCTCGTGGGTCTCGCCTTCGGCTTCGCCACCCTCTGGAAGCTGCTCTCGCCGGACTTCCTCGACGGCCGCTTCTTCCGTGTCGCGCTGATCCAGGATCCGCGCCTCGCGCCCTTCGCGCGCCACGTGGGCGGCCTCACGGACGATGAGCTGGCCGAGCGGCGCGCGTACCTGGGGCTCCACGTCGACGGGCCGGCGTACGGACTGCCGGAGGCGCCGCCCGAGCCCGCGCGCCTCCGCGCCGTGGCGCACGTGGCCACGTGGGGGACGGTCGCGCTCGAGGCCGCGGCCGCGCTCGCGTTCCTCGTGCCGCTCGGCCGCAGCAAATGGCTCCGCGACGCGCTCCTCCTCCTCTTCTGCGCGACCACCTACGCCGTCGCGCCGGTCGTGAGCTTCGGCTGGCTCCTCCTCGCGCTGGGCGCCGCGCAGACCGAGCCCGAAGCAAAGCGGACGCGCCTCGCCTACCTCGCGGTCTACGGCCTGCTGCTGCTCGTGCGCCAGGCGCACGGGGGCGCTTGAGCGCGCCTCACCGGGCGCGCTGCGCGCGCCTGGCGCGGGCCGGCGGGCGCGCGAGCTCGAGATCGGGGCGGTTCGTGGAAGCGCGCGCAGCCCCTGAGCACAGAGAGCGCGCCGAGAGCGACGAGTGCGAGGTACGCCACCGGGCCTCCGACTACGAGACCTCGCGCGCCTGGAAGCGCTCGATGGCCATCCGCGCGTTGAACAGCAGCCGCTCGCGGCCGAGGCGATCGGCGAGCCCCGACCGGCGCACCATCTCGAGCACGCCCGGGTTGCACCCGGCCAGCCACAGCTCGTGGCCGCGCGCGGGCGCTCGCTCCACGCCCTCCACGATCATCTGGAGAGCCGAGTACTCGATGTCCGGCACCCGGCTCAGGTCGAGTGCGATCCCGCGCGGCTGATGGCGCGCGACCAGTTCGTTGATCTGGTCGGCCACGCTCTCCGCGTTCACGAAGAAGAGGCGCCCCTCGGGCCGCGCGATCAGGAGCCCCTCGAAGGTCTCGTCGTCGGGGTGTTCGTCCGAGAGCGGACGCAGCACGTCGGCGCCGCGCTTGCGCCCGATCGCATGGACCGGAGGCCGGGTGGTCTGGCTCGCGAGGCCGAGCAGCGAGGCCACGATCGCGACGACGATGCCCTGGAGCGTGCCGAACACCAGTACGCCGAGGCTCGCAACCAGCGCCCAGCGGAACTCCATGGTCCGCACCCGGCGGATCGCCGCGAACTCGACGGGCTGGATCAGGCCGACCGAGTAGACGATCACGACCGCCGCGAGCGTCGCGTGTGGCATCAGGCCGAGGAGCGGAGCGAGGAACAGCATCACGAGCGCTGCGCTCGCCGCGGTGACGAGCGAGGCCCGCTGCGTGCGGCCGCCCACCGCGCGCACCACGGCGGTCTGCGAGGTGCCGCCGCCGGCGGGCATCGCGCCGAACAGCGCTCCGCCCAGGTTCGCGGCGCCGGTGGCGATCAGCTCTCGTCCCGCCGAGCACGGGGGATCGTCGCGGCCCGCGAACGCCCGCCCGGCCGCGATCGTCTCGGTGAAGCTCATCAGCGCGATGCCGAGTGCGCCGGGCACGAGCTGCCGCGCGAGGGCGAGGTCGGGCAGCGTGGGCGGCGGGAAGCCCTGGGGCACCGCGCCGATGGTCGAGACGCCGCGTCCCGCCAGGTCGAGCCACCACGAGGCGGCGATGCCGCCGGCGATCGCGACGAGCGGCGCTGGCGAATGCGGCCAGGCGCGGTCCAGCCCGATCAGCACGGCCATGGTCGCGACCCCGACGGCGAACGTGAGGAGCGACGTCTCGGGGATCACCTGGACGAGCGCGAGCAGATCGCGGAAGAAGCCCTGCTTCGCGACGTGAAGTCCCAGCAGCTTGGGCAGCTGATCGAGCACGATCACGAGCCCGATCCCGGCCTTGAAGCCCGTCAGCACCGGCGTCGAGATGAAGTCGGCGACGAAGCCCAGCCGCAGCGCCGCCGCCGCCACCAGCAGGACGCCGACCAGGGCGGTCAGCGTGGCTGCGGCCGTGACGAGTCGGCCGGGGTCGCCGTCGGGCACCGCCAGCGCGAGCTGCGTCCCGGTCAGGATGGCCAGCGTCGTGGTGGAGCTGACGCTCAGCACGCGCGAGGAGCCGACCAGGGCGTAGATCGCCATCGGCAGGAAGGCGGTGTAGAGACCCACCGCGACCGGTAGCCCCGCCACCGTTGCGTAGGCCATCGCCTTCGGCAGCACCACGCGGCCGCCGTGACGCCCGCCACCAGGTCGGGCCGCAGCGTCCTCGTGCGCCGCGCGGCGTCCGCGGGCGCCGCCTCGCTCACTCTCCGTCGAGCTCCCGGCGCGCCTGCGCGAGCGCCTTCTTCTGCGGCGGGGTGAGCTTCGGGTAGTGGAGGTCGAGCCCCGCGAGCCCGTCCACGATCGCGGCGGCGACGACGAGCCGCGTGAACCACTTGTGGTCCGCCGGCACCACGTACCAGGGCGCCTCCGGCGTCGCCGTCTCGCGGATCGCGTCCTCGTACGCCCGCTGGTAGGCCTTCCAGTGCCGCCGCTCCGCCACGTCGCTCGCAGAGAACTTCCAGTTCTTCTCCGGCTCGTCGAGCCGGGACATGAAGCGGCGCTTCTGCTCGGCCTTCGAGACGTGCAGGAAGAACTTCCGGATCAGCGTGCCGTTCCGCGCCAGGTAGCGCTCGAAGCTGCGGATGTCCTCGTAGCGCTCTTCCCAGAGCCGCTTCGTCACGAGCTCCGGCGGCAGCTTCTGTCGCTCCAGGATCTCGGGGTGCACCTTCGCGACGAGCACCTCCTCGTAGTAGGAGCGGTTGAAGATCCCGATGCGCCCGCGCTCGGGCAGGCAGCGCAGGCAGCGCCACAGGTAGTCGTGGTCCAGGTCCTCGGACGAGGGCGCCTTGAACGAGAAGACCTGCACGCCCTGCGGGTTCACGCCCGACATCACGTGCTTGATCGTGCCGTCCTTCCCGGCGGCGTCCATCGCCTGGAAGATCAGGAGCACCGACCAGCGGTCCTGCGCGTAGAGCATGTCCTGGAGATCGGCGAGGAGCTCGATGCCGTTCTGGAGAGCCTCCTTCGCACGCTCCTCGTCGCCCGACTCCAGGGACGCGGTGTCGGCGGGATCGACGTCGGACAGGCGGAAGCCCTTGCCCTTCGTCACGCGATAGGGCCTCGAGAGATCGGCGGCGCGCTTGACGAGCTTCGGCACCGGGGTCCTCCTTCGATCGAGGGGATCAGGGTACGAGGGGGAGAGGTAGCTCGGGCTCCACGGCGTACGCCTGCCAGCCGCCGCCGAGCGCGCGGTAGAGCGCCACCACGGCGAGGAGCTGGTCGCGTTCGGTCCGAGCGAGCTCGAACTCGGCGGGATAGAGCTGCTGCTGCGCGTCGAGCACCTCGAGGTAGGTGGCGAGGCCGCCGAGATAGCGCTGCTGTGAAACGTCCACCGACTCGCGGAGCGACGCGACCTCCTGCTCGCGCTGGCTCCGCACCTCCACGAGCTTCTCGCGCGCCGTGAGCGCGTCGGAGACCTCGCGGAGCGAGTTCAGCACCGCGCCCTCGTAGGCCGCGCGGCTCGCGTCGCTCGCGGCCTCGGCCGCCTTCCACGTGTAGGTGGTCTGGCCGAACGTGAAGAGCGGGCCGAGCGCCGCGCCACCCACGGACCAGACGTCGGTGGCCGAGTGGAGGAGGTCGGAGAGCTCGGTGCTGACGCTCCCTGCGAACGCGGTGAGGCCGATGCGCGGGAAGTAGTCCGCGAGGGCCTGCCCCACGCGCGCGTTCGCGGCGACGAGCGTCTCCTCCGCCTCGATCAGGTCGGGACGCCGCTCGAGCAGGAGCGAGGGCACGCCCGCGGGCACCTCGGGCGGGAGCGTCTGCTCGGCGAGCACCGCGCCGCGCGGGATCTCGCCGGCGGGGCGGCCGAGCAGCACCGAGAGCTCGTTCTCCTTGGCGACGATCAGCTGCTCGAGGGCGGGGACGCGCGCGGCCGCCTGCGCGAGCGCCCCCTGGGCACGCAGCGGATCGAGCTTCGAGACCACGCCGCCCAGGAACTGGCGTTCGAACAGGTCCCGCATCTCGGTGAACGAGACGACCGACTCCCGCGCGATCACGAGCTCGCGGTCGAGCTCGAGGAGCTCGAACCAGGCCTGCGCCACGCCCGAAACGAGCGAGAGCACCACGCCGCGCCGGAACGCCTCAGTGGCGAACAGGTCCGCACGCGCCGCCTCCGTGGCGCGGCGGATGCGGCCCCAGACGTCGATCTCCCAGAACAAATTCGCGACCGCGAGGAAGTCGTCCTCCGTCCCGCGGCCGGTGGAGCCGACGTTGCCGAGGAAGGTGTCCTTGCCGCGCGTGGCATCGGCCTCGTAGCCGAGCTGGGGGAAGAGCTCGCCGCGCTGGACGGCCGCGAGGTAGCGCGCGGCCTCCACGTTCGCGGCCGCCACCTGGAGGTCGCGGTTGTTCGCGAGCGATTCGTGGATCAGCGTGACCAGGGTCGGATCGCGGAACACCTCCCACCAGGGCAGGTCGGCGAGCGAATCCAGCGTCTCGGGCTCCGCGCGGAACGCCGGCGGCGTCGGCAGCGCGGGCCGCTCGTAGTCGGGCCCGATCGCGCAGCCGAGGCCGGCGGCGAGGGCGAGGGCGGAGGCGGCCAGGCGCCCTCGGCTCACTCGCGACCTCCCGCGACGGGAGCGGGGGCCGCGCCCGGGGGCACCGGCTCGGCCTTCGCCTCGCCGCCCCGTCCGGCGAGGCTCTCCACCACGTAGAACGAGACCGGGATCAGGAAGATCGCGATCACCGAAGCCGCGAGCATCCCTCCGATCACCGCGTAACCGAGCAGGTTGCGCGCCTCGGCCCCCGAGCCCGAAGAGATAGCGAGCGGGACCACGCCGAGGATGAACGCGAAGGCCGTCATCAGGATGGGGCGGAGGCGCAGCTTCGCGCCGGCGAGCGCCGCCTCCGCCGCGGAGAGGCCGCGTTCGTGCTCCAGCTTCGCGAACTCGATGATCAGGATGGCGTTCTTCGCGGCCAGGCCGATCAGCGTGATGAGCCCGATCTGCGCGAAGATGTTGTTCTCGAAGCCGCCGAGCCAGATCCCGAAGAACGCGCCGAACACGGCGATCGGGATGCCGAGCAGCACGCTGAAGGGGAGCGACCAGCTCTCGTACTGGGCGGCCAGGATCAGGAACACGACGAGGAGCGAGAGCGCGAAGATCACGCCGGCTCCGACGCCCTCCTGCGCGACCTTCTCCTGGAACGACATACCGTTGTAGTCGAAGCCCATCTCGCGCGGCATGGTTTCGGCGAAGACCTGCTCGAGGGCGGCCATCACCTGCGCTGAGCTGTAGCCCGGGTTCGCGCTCACGTTGAGCTGCGCCGCGCGATACTGGTTGAAGCGCATCGTGAACTCGGGGCCCGAGGTGGGATCCATCCGCACCAGCGCGCCGAGGGGCACGGGCTCGCCGGCGTCGTTCAGCACGCGGAACTGGCCGACCTGGTCGGCGCGCGTGCGGAACTCGCCCTCGGCCTGCACGTACACCTGCCAGGTGCGGCCGAAGCGGTTGAAGTAGTTGACGAAGTAGCCCCCCATGAAGGTCTGGAGCGTCTGGTAGACGCTGTCGATCGCGACGCCCTGCTTGAGCACCTTGTCGCGGTCCACGTCCGCGAAGAGCTGCGGCACGTCCGCCACGAAGGGCGTGGTCGCCGAGGCGATCTCGGGGCGCTTCCTCGCCTCCGCCATGAAGCGCTGCGTGTTCTCGGCGAGGAACGCGACGTCTCCGCCGGAGCGGTCCTGGAGCATGAAGGTGACGCCGCCCGAGGTGCCGACGCCGGGGATCGCCGGAGGTGGGAAGGCAAAGGCGACGGCCTCCGGCAGAGCCGCGAGCTCGTGGTTGATGTGCGCCTTGATCGCCGCGTACTGCTCCTCGGGCTCGGTGCGTTCCCCCCACTCCTCGAACGTCACGAAGAAGAAGGCGGTGTAGGTCGCGTACACGGTGGAGAGCAGGCTGAAGCCGACGACGGTGTTGTAGCTCGCGACGCCCGGCGTCTCGGCCAGGATCTGCTCCACGCGGCGGCACACCACGTCGGTGCGCTGGAGCGAGGCCGCGTTCGGGAGCTGGACCGCGAGGTAGAGGTAGCCCTGGTCCTCCTCGGGCAGGAAGCCGCCCGGCAGGCGCGAGCCGAGCAGTCCGGCGAGGACGGTCACGCCGGCGAGGAGCAGCATGGCGCGCGCCGACTTCCGGATCAGGACGCCACACCAGTGCACGTAGCCGTCGGTGGCCCGGCCGAAGACCCGGTTGAACCAGCCGAAGAACGCGCCGAGCGGGCCGCGCGCGGGCTGCTTCGGCCGGAGCAGCAGCGCGGAGAGCGCCGGCGAGAGCGTGAGCGCGTTGAAGGCCGAGAGCAGCACCGAGACCGCGATCGTGACGGCGAACTGCTGGTAGAGCCGGCCCGTGATGCCCGGGACGAAGGCCGTCGGCAGGAACACCGCGGTGAGGATCAGCGCGATCGCGATGACCGGCCCCGACACCTCGGACATCGCCTTGAGCGTGGCGTCCTTCGGCGAGAGGCCGTGCTCGATGTGGTGCTCCACCGCCTCCACCACCACGATGGCGTCGTCCACCACGATGCCGATCGCGAGTACGAGGGCGAGCAGCGAGATCGTGTTGATCGAGAAGCCGAAGAGCGGGAACAGCACGAAGGTGCCGACCAGGGAAACCGGCACGGCGAGCAGCGGGATCAGCGTGGCGCGCCAGCCCTGGAGGAAGATGAACACGACGATGATCACGAGCACGATCGCTTCCCAGAGCGTGTGCAGGATCTCCGTGATGCCCTCGCTCACCGCGAGCGTGGTGTCGAGCGAGACGACGTAGTCGAGGTCCGCCGGGAAGCGCTGCTTCAGCTCCTCCATCAGGGCGCGTGCTTCTGCCATGGCATCGATCGCGTTCGAGCCGGGCGTCTGGTAGACGGCCACGATCGCAGCGGGCTTGCCGTTCAGTCGCCCGGTCAGGTTGTAGACCTGGGCGCCGAGCTCGACGCGGGCCACGTCGCGCACCCGGATCATCGAGCCGTCGGGCAGCGCGCGCACCACGACGTCGCCGAACTGCTCCTCGGTGACGAGGCGGCCCTGGGCCCTCACGGTGTACGTGAACTCCTGGCCCGGTGGCACCGGCTCGCCGCCGACCTGGCCGGCCGGGTTCACCGTGTTCTGCTCGCGGATCGCCGAGACGATCTCCGGCACCGTGATCTCACGCTGGGCGAGCACGTCGGGCCGCACCCAGAGGCGCATCGCGTACTGGCCCGCGCCGAACACCGACACCTGCCCGATGCCGTTCACGCGCCCGATCGGGTCGTAGACGTTGATGTACGCGTAGTTCGCGAGGAACTCGGCGTCGTAGGTGCCGTTCGGCGAGTAGAGCGAGAAGAGCGCGAGCGGGCTGGTCGTGGACTTCTTGATCGTGACGCCGTAGTTGCGGACGTCCTCGGGCAGCTTCGACTCGGCCTGCGTGAAGCGCATCTGGGACAGCACCTGGTCGATGTTCGGATCGGTGCCGACCTCGAAGTTCACGTAGAGGGTCATGTTCCCGGCGTTGGTGTTCACCGAGTAGAAGTAGATGGAGTCGTCGACGCCATTCATCTCCTGCTCGATGGGCGTCGCCACCGCCTGCTCGGCGGTGATGGCGTCGGCGCCGACGTAGGTCGTCGAGAGCTGGATGGCGGGCGGCGCGATGTCGGGGAACTGCGCGATCGGGAGCTGGATCAGCGCGACGATCCCGAGCAGCACCGTCAGGATCGCGATCACGATCGCGACGATCGGGCGGCGCACGAAGAACGCGGCCACCGGCTAGCTCCCCGTGCCCGCCTCGGCGGCCGGGCTCGCGACGGGCGGCAGCCCGCCGCCGGAGCTCCCGCCGATCAGCTCGGCCGGTGCCGGCTTCACGGCGACCGTCATGCCCGGGCGCGCCTTCTGGAAGCCCTCGACCACGACGCGCTCGCCGGCGGACACTCCCTTCGTGATCACCTGGAGCGAGCCCCAGCTCGGCCCCTTCGTGACCGTGCGTACCTCGATCTGGTCGTTCGCGCCGACCACGGTGAGCTGGGACAGGCCCTGGAGGTCCTGGACGGCGCGCTTGGGCACCACCAGCGCTCCGGGGGCGACGTCCGTCTCGATGCGTACGCGGGCGTACTGCCCCGGCCGCAGCAGGCGCTCGGGATTCGGGAAGTCGGCCTTGACGGTGATCGTTCCGGTGCGCGGATCGATCTCGCGACCGGCGGGATAGCCGACGCCGCGGTGCGGATAGACGTTGCCGTCGGCGAGCACGATCTGGACCCCGCCCGGCCGCGGTTGGAAATGGCCCTCGTCGACGGCCCTCGCGAAGCGCGACGCGAAGTAGAGGTACTCCTGCTCGGACACCTGGAAGGAGACGCGGATCGGATCGAGCTGGGAGACGCTGCTGAGCGGCTCCGGGTCGGTCGGGCCGACGAAGTCTCCGAGCTGACGCTTCGCGACGCCGATGATGCCGCCGATCGGCGAGCGGATCTCGCTGAAGCTGAGCTCGATCCTCGCCTTCTCGACCGCGGCCTGCGCGGCCTGGAGCGCAGCCTCGTTCGAGCGCAGCCGCTGCACCGCCGTGTCGTACTCCTGGCGGCTCACCGCGCCGGTCTTGACGAGCGGCGTGTACCGGTTCACGTCGAGGCGCGCGAGCTCGAGTGCGGCCTCGGCGCGGCCGAGGTCGCCGCGGGCCTGGTCGAGCGCGGCCTGGAACGGCCGCGGGTCGATCTTGAAGAGCAGCGTGCCCGCCTCGACGCGGGAGCCCTCGCGATAGTCGCGTGACACGAGGTAGCCCGAGACCTGCGCGCGGATGTCGGCGTCCACCGAGCCCTCGGTGGTGCCGAGCCACTCCGAGACGATCGGCACGTCGCGCGCGACCACCTCCGTGACCAGCACCTCGGGCGGCGGCGGCGCGGGCGCTTCGCCCCCGCCGCAGGCGAGAGCGAGGCAGAGTGCCCCGAGGAGGTGCGCGCGGCGGGGGAGGTCGGCCATCAGGCTCCACGATTGCTGCAGGGCACGGGACGGAGGGGCGCTAGCCTAGCGCGTCTCGCATGGCCGCCTCTAGTGAAAAACCGAACGCGAGCGCTTGGTACGCGCGCTTCATCGAGCGCCTCGAGCCCGGCGAGCGACTCGGGGAGCTGCTCTTCGGGCTCATCATGGTGCTCACCTTCACGCTCGGCGCGGGCATCGAGCTGGGCACGGACCGCAGCGAGGCGCGGGATCTCCTGATCGCAGCGCTCGGCTGCAACACCGCGTGGGGCATCATCGATGCCGTCCTCTACCTGATCGCCCGCCTCTCCGAGCGCGGCCGCCTGCACCGCCTGGTGCGGGCGATCCAGGCGACGCCCGAGCGCCAGTCGGCGCTCGCGCTGGTCGACCGCGAGCTCGACGAACGGCTGCCCGAGATCGTGGGGCCCGAGATGCGCTCGACCGTCGTTGCACACGTTCTGCAGCAGGTGCGCGGGATGAAGCTCCGGCCGAACCGGCTGACCGGAGCGGACCTCTGGGCCGCGCTCGCGGTCTTCTGGCTGGTGTTCCTGACCGCGCTCCCGGCCGCGCTCCCCTTCCTCGTGATCTCCGACCCGCGCATCGCGATGCGCACCTCGAACGCGATCCTGATCGGCCTCCTCTTCTACGTGGGCTGGCGCTGGGCGGGCCATACGGGCGCGAGTCGTTGGTGGACGGGATTCACCATGGCGCTGATCGGGGTCGCGCTCGTGGCCGTGGCGATCCCGCTCGGCGGCTGACCCGCACCGGAGGGAGACCGTGAGCTGGCTGCTCCTCTTCGTACCCGTGACGATCGCGCTCGAGCTGCACGCGCCCGAGCGACACCTGCTGATCTTCGCGAGCGCCGGCCTCGCCATCGTGCCCCTCGCCGGCTGGATGGGGCGCGCCACCGAGCAGCTCGCCACGCGGCTCGGCGAGGGCGTGGGCGGGTTGCTCAACGCCACCTTCGGCAACGCCGCCGAGCTGATCATCGCGTTCGCGGCGCTCCGCGCCGGGCTCCACACCGTGGTGAAGGCGTCGCTGGTCGGCTCGATCGTCGGCAACATCCTGCTCGTGCTCGGCGCGGCGATGCTGGCCGGCGGGCTCCGCCACAAGGAGCAGCACTACAACGTCGCCGGCGCCCGCTCGCAGGCGACGCTGCTCACGCTCGCGGCGATCGCGCTGATCCTGCCGGCCGCCTACCGCTCGGCCACCGGCGCCGGGGAAGCCGAGATCGGCTCGCTCAGCCTCTGGATCTCGTTCGTGCTGCTCGCGGTGTACGCCCTGAACCTGGTGTACTCGCTGATCACGCACCCGAAGCTGTTCGCGGGCGAGCACGGCGTGGGCGAGCACGAGCACGGGGAGCCCTGGAGCGTGGGCCGCGCCGCGGGCGTCCTCGCCGCCGCCACCGCCGCGATCGCGTGGATGAGCGAGATCCTGGTCGGCGCCATCGAGCCGGCCTCGCACGAGCTCGGGCTGAACGACGCCTTCGTGGGCGTGTTCGTGGTGGCGGTCCTCGGCAACGCCGCTGAGCACGCCACGGCGGTCACCGCGGCGATGCGGAACCGCATGGACCTCTCGCTCTCGATCGCAATCGGCTCGAGCGTGCAGGTGGCGCTCTTCGTGGCCCCCCTCCTCGTGCTCGCGAGCCTCATCGTGGGCCCGGGCCCGATGAGCCTCTCGTTCGGCGGCGGCGGCGTGCTGACCGTGCTGCTCGCGGTGCTGATCACGGGCCAGGTCGCAGGCGACGGCCGCTCGGACTGGCTCAAGGGCGTCCAGCTGCTGGCGGTGTACGTGATCCTCGGCCTTGCCTACTTCTTCGCGCCGGGCTCACCGTGAGGCCCGGCCTCGGGCCGCCGTGCTTCTCCTCCGCCCGGACAACGTCTCGGAGGGGTATTCGCCGAACAAGGCTCGGTACTCGCTCGCGAAGCGCCCCAGCTGCCAGAAGCCCCAGCGCGTGGCGACGTCGGTGACCCGCGTCGTCGCCGGCTCCGCCGCTCGCAGCTCGCTCCGCACGCGGTTCAGGCGGCGCAACCGGAGATAGCGAACCGGTGGCATGCCGAGCAGCTCGCGGAAGGCGTACTCGAGCGTGCGCTCTCCGACTCCAGCGATCGCACACAGCTCGGCCAGGGACGGCGCAGCGAGCTCGTGCGCGTCCAGGAACTCCTCGACGCGGTGCACCGCCGCCCTGCGACCCGACTCCGACTCGACGCGCGAGGTCACGGGATCGGCTCCGCGGCGGAGGCGCGCGGCGAGGTGCGGGAAGTCATCGTCGTGATCCTGCTCGGGCTCGTCGCGATCGTATCACTCGCGCTCACCGGCTACGGGGCGGGGATCCGTGGCCGGCGCAGCCGGCTGCTGACGTTCGTGCTCTCGCTGCTGATCGTCGCGGTGATCCTGGTGACGCTCGACCTCGACCGGCCGCGTCGCGGCATGATCCGCAGCAGCCAGCAGACGATGATCGAGCTCAAGGAGAGCCTGGAGCCGGGCGGCTGAGCTCGCGGCGCTCGCCGCGATACGACTCTGACCCGATCGATCTCGGCTAGCCACCGGCGGCTTCGAGACCGAAGCGGGCGCCGATGGCGAGCGCCAGCAGCGCCAGCCCGGCCTGCGCGAACTGCAGCGGCAGCCGTGGCGCCAGGCGCTGGCCGGCCAGCAGGCCGAGCGTCACGCCGATCACGAACGGCGTCGCCGCGAGCCAGGAGAA
>Ga0187892_10009159_pt1 | contig 13161 bp, 16 predicted proteins | sample MA1701073metaG_FD_139345 | JGI IMG/M metagenome (GOLD analysis project Ga0187892, IMG submission 139345) | Bio-ooze microbial communities from a basaltic lava cave in the Kipuka Kanohina Cave System on the Island of Hawaii, USA - MA170107-3 metaG ...
AGTATCACACGGTCTCCAGGTCTTGCATTATCAACTAAATCTTGTAATACTGTAACGTCTACATAATGTGGTAGCTGACCTGGTGGCAAGTCTTCTGGTAATTCCTGTAACCTTACCATCTGAAAGTCAATAAATCGACTCTTTTCAGGACTAAGTTCTAGATCCTTATGTGTGCACTTACCATCACTACATTTCAATGGTTCATTTAATTCAAGTCCTTTTTCGTGTATTACCTTGGTTTGATGGCCTTCCGGGCAAAGATAAACGAGTTCCTTTGCAAGTGGTTTAATCTCAGATGATCTGACAACCATTCCTGAAACACTTGTCATCTTTCCAATTATTTCGGCATTTATCTCACGTAAGCTACGTTGCAGCGGATAATTTGATATTCTTACTCTAACATCGTGCTGTATTTTTTCAGCATATTGGGGAAATCTTTCTTTTAGAATATCTTTTATTGCTTTAGCAAAAGCATTCAGTATGTCATCGGGCTCATTATTAAAAACTGATTCTATCTCTGGATTCGATACCAGATCATTATAATCAACTACAAGATACTGGATTTTCTTTGCTAACATCTGATCTATTTCTTCTACATATTTGTATGCGCCTGACTTGTCCTTGAATTGAGTTAGAAACTCACGTACTTGATCTACACGTTTTGATGGAGTTGGTGTGGGTGTTGAAAGTTCGCTCATTTCTTGTCACCTAAAAATTGTTTCTTAAAATTAACGCTCTGTGAATGTATTGAATCAAAAAGAGCCCGTTCCTCTATTGATAATTTTTTTGCAAGATCTGAAGTCATCTTTGAAGAGTCTGCCAGTCTAATTATTTTCCCTTGTCTTTTTCGTATAAGAGTGTTCAACATACTTTCTACTTTATCACTATCTTGTTGCGGGAGTTTTTGCACATATGATCGTACTTTTATATAAAAATCAGAATCAAGTGTAGAAAGATCAAAATCGCCTTGTACATTTTCCTTTACAATAGCTTGTTTCAAGGCTACAATCATATCAGTGTCCTGAATATCTACCAATTTTTCTGATTCTAATACATTGGCTACCCAACGTGGTATAGTAAGAATTTCACCATGCTTTGCATCTATAGATACCTCTGATGCGTTAACTTTGATATCGTGGTTAAAGGTAACTTTGACATCCTGTAGGCGATATCCAAGAGTATGAACTTGTGTTAGATCGGAAATCTCCAATGTGCATGAAACTCCATTCAGGGATTTAATGGGATCGATCGATCAATTCCGTTAACAATTAGCTTTGATCATTTGATCTTAGAGGTAATTTATTAGGTGAGAGAATTGGTATCAGCTTATGACTGAGTCTAATATGTGGGTGGAAAAGTACCGCCCCATGAAGCTTTCTTCCATAGTAAACCAAAAGGAGACCATCGGCAGTCTAAAGTCACTTTTGAAGAATATAGCTGAGATGCCACATCTAATGTTCTCAGGGTCTGCAGGAGTTGGAAAAACGACTACAGCTTTATGTTTGGCTAGAGAGATTCTTGGCGAATATTGGAAAGATTATACGCTTGAGCTTAATGCATCTGATGAACGTGGCATAAACATGGTAAGAGATAGGGTAAAAAAATTTGCGCGCTTTTCAGGACTTGATACAAAAATTCCATTCAAACTCATAATATTGGATGAAGCCGACGAGATGACTTCTGATGCACAGACGGCTTTGCGTAGAATTATAGAAGATACTGCCAAACATTGCAGATTTATATTAATTGCAAACAACATATCCAAAATTATAGAACCGCTTCAGAGTAGATGTGCTGTGTTCAAGTTTACAAGAATTTCTGAAAAAGAGGTCGTATCATATCTAGAGGAAATTTGTAAAAAAGAAAAAATAAAATTTGATGAAAAAGGCCTCAAGACAATCTATAATTATTCAGAAGGTGACATGCGTCATTCTATAAACATATTACAAGCAACAGCAAGTCTTGGAATTGTAAACGAATCAAATGTAGAGACATCAGCAGGTCTTACAAAGACAAGTGATGTAGGCGAGATCCTAAAACTTGCAATGACAGGCAAATTGTCTGATGCTAGAAATAAAATGATAGAGTTGATTAAAGTCTATGGCATGTCTGAATCAGATTTTTTAAAATATTTAAATGAAGAGTCGTACAAAATCAAAACTACTAAGCTTTCTGAGATTTTGGAAACTATTGCAAAATATGATTACAGACTAATAATTGGAGCCAATCCAGAAATTCAGCTTTCTGCTCTTTTGGCAGAACTTGGTAAGATAGGAAAATAGCGCAGAGAGAGGGATTTGAACCCCCGCGTGCTTGCGCACATAGGCTCTCAAGGCCCACGCCATGCCGGGCTAGGCGACCTCTGCGGATTTCGTTCACAAAAACTAGTTAAAATTTGTTTGATTTTCTGATATTGTTGTGTTGTTTGCAATCAACCTAACGCATATTCAGTCAGATCTGAATTATGCCTACTTTAACTAGATATTGAATTCCAGCTGCAAAGTCCTTGTCATCTATAGAGTCTTCTGACCACCACTTGGCCGTATTTTTGACCCACAGGGGTATTTGTACCTGTGTTTTCGTGGATGATCTTTCTTCTATGGGTATTTGGATATTCCTTCTTTGATCATAAATTGAATTCCAGACGCGAAGTCGTTGTCTGTAATTTTGCCAGATGACCACCAACTAGCACTATTTTTAATCCAATCTGGAATGCTGATTTTATCCATACTTGCTGATGAATGTTCACCTATGTGAATTTCTTTAGTAAATGTTATTTGCGATTCAATGAATGTTCTTGGGTTATCTATTGATACTACGGTAGCTTCCAATCTATAAAGTCCATCTTCAGAAAATATGTTTTGAAGTACTTTGATATGGCTTCCATATTCTCCCATAAAACCTCCAAGATAAGCCTCTTGTGGAGCTTGGACTATTACTTGTGGTTTATCAAAAGATTTGTGTTTAAAATCAATTATAATCTCACCGTTTTTATCATAAAATAGTAAATTCATTAGGGCTTTTTCACTTCCTTCTTTGAATATAGCAAGTTGTGCAGACAGATACGCGAATTTTGTGTTGGTTGCTTGATCATAGAGAATCATTGATAATGTAAAATCTTGTTTAGCGTCTATTTTTTCTGGAAATATAAAATCCATAACAGCTATTCTGTCGCCAAGTTTTGCTGGAGGCGCAGGATCGTGGTGCTGAGCAAAAGATGGGGTTACAGAACCTAAAATTATAAAAATACTTAGTAAAAAAGCAAGTTTTCTCATGCAAGAAATTGGCATATTTGCCATCTATTTATTGTTTTTCAGCTAACCAATGTTTATATTTCAAAATGCAGGTTTGTATTATGTTGTCTGAAAAAAAGCTAAAATCGATTTCTGTCTTCGTGCCAGAAGAAATCGTGTTAAGTAGTTTGGAAAAAAGTGGTTTTGTATTGCAGGAAACTGCAACAGTATCAAGTGATGGTAAATTCTGGAAAAAGGAACTTTATGTAAAAGGGGATGAGTTGATTTCTGTATCTGAAGAACTTGGCGATTATTGGCCAAAGGATCCTATAGTATCAATATGCGGTCTACCAAACACTATTCAAAAAATTCTAGGGGACCTCGATGCCTTCCTTTGAATGTAATGAGACACAATTTATAGAAAACATTAGTCGTCTTTTAGAGTCAGAAAATAGATTTGTAGTCAACAGAAGAATACAGGTTTATGATGACAGGCGGTATGGTCCTGCCAGTCTTCCTGATGATGTATTTACTCAGTTTTCCTCCATATTTGTTAGAAAAGGCCCTCGATCATCTGTGTACGCAAAAACTCACTTTCTTGATGATTACCACCAGAAGGTATATTTTTTACAAGATCTTCTTCACTCTTCGTCCAAAATGAAATATCCCCTTTTACACATACCTTGCTATAAAGTGGAATATTCTTTTAGAATCTGGGGAAACTCGTACCACTTTAGCTTTGATGTCCTGTTCAAGCCCAAAATTTCTATAGAACAAAAAAAGATAATGAAGAAAATGAATCCAAAAATTGAAGAGGATTCCACTATGTTAATTCACGTTCTACATTTTGAACCTCCTCCAGAGAGGATGCTGGTAATAAATCTGCCAAAGAAAGTACTTGTGCTGGATTTCAGAAAAGCTAATAATCCCTTAGAGAATTAATAAAAAATAAAGAAAGAGAGGTAGTTCTAGTGGTGCGCGTGTGGATTTGCAGAACCGACTTCCATCTTTGTGTATGTTCCAGCAGCCTTTTCGTGGGCTTCCAGATTTGACTGGTCAACTTTGACTGCTAGTGGAGGACAGACAGAAACACATGCCATACACCAAATGCAATCATGTTCTCTTATAGGATCAGCCTTGTCGGAGAAATCCTTACGTTCTTCTTTTACATAACTTCCAGTTCCATCGAATGTTTCATTTATCGCTTTTTTTGCTGGAATGTCTTTTTCTGTTCTATACCATTGAAAAACTTGTACAGGGCAAGCCTCAATGCATGCACCATCTGCGACACAAGAATCCCAATCTACAGCGACCATTGTGCCACTGACACCCAACGGCTCTATTTTTTCACCATGTTCCTTGTAGGCAGCTTTGACTTTGTCATCTGCAGCTGCTTCTGCTACCTTACCTGGACCCCATACAAAGTGAAAATGCTCACCATCTGAGTGCGATATTTTTCCAATTGGCTTTAGTCCTTTTGGAAAATCTTCTGCTATCGGCATGAAAATTTGTGGTACAGCATATTATTTAAACCTAGACAAAATTAGTTTAAACTAACTTTGCGATCTCTCTGTTATGAACTTCAACATTAGCCTGATCAACTTTGATGGCTTTTGTTGGACAGACCTCAACACATGCCATGCACCAAATACAGTCTGCCTCTTTTACGGGGTTTGCCTTATCTGTATAGTCAAGCTTATCCCTTCTTAGTATTTTCCCTGGCTTTTTATACCACTCAAAAACCTTAACAGGACAGCTCATAAGACATGCGCCATCAGCAATACATGAATCCCAATCTACAGCTACAAATGTACCATGGATTCCCAATGGTTTGATCTCTTCTCCTTTTGTTGCGTAATCTGCTCTGACTTTTTCATCAGAAGCAGCTTCAGCTAACCTTCCAGGTCCCCATACAAGATGATAGTTATCACTTAGTGGATCTTTGAATTTTCCACTCACAGTATGATTTTTTGGAAAGCTTTCGTCTATTGGCATTTTAGATTCAAGTCTGAATTGGTTAATTAAAAGACTGTTCAAGATAAATTCATATCTTTACTGTCTTTGTGTTGACTCATTGGGAATTTTCAAGTATGATGTTTATAGGAGTCCAAATGTAGGCATATACACCAAAGTTAATGACAAATTTGTCTTTGTGCCAAATGGATTTGCGGTAACAAAGGCAAGAAATCTTGCAGAATTTCTAAAAACTGATTATCTTTTCACTTCAGTAGCAAACACTAGACTACTGGGACCACTTATGGTAGTCAACAACAATGGGATAATACTTCCTCGTAACTCTCTGGAAGAAGAGCTTACGTATTTAAAAAAATCTACAGGTCTTAATGTTGCCATATTAGATACAAAGTATACAGCGGTTGGAAACTTGATTTGTGCAAACGACAAGGGGGGCATAATGTCACCAATGATTCCAAATGAATACGTAAAAAAAGCTCAAGATGTTTTGGGAATAGAGGTTTTACAGAAGAGGGTAGCTCGATATCATCAGGCTGGCGCAATGGCGGTAGCCACATCACATGGTGGCATTATTCATCCAGATACAGAAGAAGACGACATCAAATCGATATCTGAGGTCTTAGGTGTAAAACTTGAAGCTGCCACCATTAATGGCGGCGTACCCTTCGTAGCGTCAGGCATTCTTGCAAACAACAAATCTCTTGTGGTTGGTACCCTAACGAATGGGCCAGAGCTTGTAATGCTAACAAGGGCTTTCAGAGTTGAAGACTAGATTTCGGATCGGATAATATAGATTCAAGAATAACCTGTTTTTCTGTTCCATCCTTCATATTTCGTACAACAACAGTTTTTGAAGAATATTCTTTTGGTGCTACAATAATTGTAAAATTTGAATTCGAGGCCAGTTCCATTTGTTTTTTAAGTGTCTTTCCTGTCAAATCTGCTTCCGCACGTATTCCTTTTTGCCTGAGTTTAGAAACTACGTTTAATGCTACTTTCTGCATTTCATCATTAACAAATGCTACCCAAACATGTGGCGTTTTTGTGCCATCAGTAATTCCCTGATTTCCCAAAGAGAATATTATACGTTCCACGCCTCCAGCAACTCCAGTTGCACCAAGATCATCACGCCCAAATGCTTTTGTTAGAGTATCATATCTTCCACCTCCTACAAGAGCCCCAAGATCAGAGTTACTGTCAAAAGCCTCGAATACTATACCAGAATAGTAATCAAGACCTCTTACAATTCCAAAGTTTATCCTAATGTTATCAACCTGTCTATTTTTTAGTGAGGTAAAGAGCTGACGTAGTTTATCCCAGTTTTTAAGTTCTTTAACATTAAATTTTCTTTCAATTTCCTCAGGCGTACCTTTTATTTGGGAAAATTCTAGTATTTTTTCAAGATTTGAAGAAGCATAGCCCTTTTCTACATATTCTTTTATGATTTCTTGTTTTCTCTTTTTTTGAACCTTATCAACTGCTCTAAGTATATCGGCTATCAGATCCTGAGAGTCTGATTTGAAGAGTTGGCGCACATATGATTCTATGAGTTCACGATCACAGATGTCTATGGTTACATTTAGTTTTAGATTGCAAAGAAATTTTGATGTAAACTCTATTACCTCAGCGTCAGCTTCCAGGTTTGGTTGACCATAAATTTCAACATCCCACTGATGAAAAAATCTGTATCGTCCTTTCTGGGGTTCATCGTATCGCCATACACCACCAAACGCTGAAAGCTTTGCAGGAAGTTTAATTGATTTTTGTGATACTGCATATCTCGTAAGCCCAATAGTAAAGTCAAATCTTAAGGCAACCTCGCGATCTCCTTTATCCTTAAAATAATAGATTTCATTTTTGATTGATGGGCCACTTTTTGTCTCTATTACTGACAGAAGCTCTATTGGCGATGGTTCCATAAACTTGAATCCAAAAAGATTTGAAGTTTCGATAAATTTCTGTCTGACATATTCAATTTTTAAAACTTCGTCAGGTTCTAAATCTCTCATTCCACGTGGTAGATCCAAATTCAAAAATTATTCTTTCTCTAATGCATTTAGACGTTACTGATCATGCAATTAGCTATCACAATGAGGGATGTTTAATTTTATAATGAATTAATAGTAGAGATACTCAACACCAGCGCTATGGGATATCGCTATCTAGAACACATGACAGATGTCTTTATCGAAGTCACTGGTAGTACACTTGAAGAGGCTTTTGCAAATGCGGGTGTTTCTGTTGTTGATACAATGGTAAATATTAACTTAGTTGAGGAAAAGATCCAGAAAAAGATTCAGATTAATGTAAAAGATCTCAATCACTTGCTTTACAATTGGCTTGAAGAGATAATCATACTTACAATAACTGAGGGTTTTGTGCCAAAAAGATTTTCGGTGAAGATTACAAAAAAAGATGGCTACGATCTTGTAGCAACATTATATGGTGAAGAACTTGATTTTAAGAAACACCATTTCAAGGTAGAGATAAAATCACCAACTTTTCATCTTATGGAAATAAAACAAGAAAAAGAAGTCATGATGCGTTTTCTTCTTGATTTATGAACTAAATTATTAAATAGTTATTATTTCTATTTTTATTTCCAAATGGTTGAGAGGGAGATTGATGAAATAATGAGAAAAAAATTAGCTGATATAACAGGTCAGAAAGAACAAGAAATGCTTGAGTTAACAGATACGAATTTTGATGATGTAATTGCTGGCGACACTCCTGTCTTGGTAGATTTTTGGGCAACATGGTGTGGTCCATGTCAATTCATGCTTCCAATATTTACTAGACTGTCAAAGAAATACAAGACAATTAAGTTTGCTCGTGTAAATGTCGATGATGCGCAAAGTGTTGCAGCACGATATGGTGTGTATGCAATTCCAACCTTTATCGTTTTCAAAAATGGTCAAGCTGTTGACAAGGCTATTGGCGCGGTAGGAGAGCCTGGTCTTCATATGCTTGCACAGAAATATTCCTAATAGCCATACAATGGGTTTTGTTTTCGTTGTATTTCGACTATTTCCTGTAATACCTGAAATTCCTCTTGATTTAGCTTATGTGAGAACCTTTTAAGCAGGAGCTTTGCTTCTGGTGCAGGTGGAAAAGAATACAAAACTTCATCTTCGGATATCTGTCTACCTATAGTTATGTTTTGAATTGAAACTGCAATCTCTTGATCTTTTTTTGCAATCTCAATGTTCTTGCCATTGTCCTGAAGTTGATGTATTATCCCAATTTTTTTACCAGACACATTCATTATTGGAACTTTTTGCCTGAGTCTGCCAACATTAATGTGAACACCAAAAACGGCAGGATTACTCTTTCTAAACACATATCCCCTTAGGAAAGTAAATTTACATACTGGGGTGAGCTCTTCCAAAATTGCATTTTCTTCATTTGCAGTATCTTCTTCAACCCAGTGCGTATAATTGTCAATTAAGCTATAGATTACTGGGTCTTGGAAAATTCGGATGTGATTTGTATCAGCTTCTTCCTGAGCATCCTGAAGTACTTTGACATTAAATGAGAGTACAACACCAAGATGCCTATCCTTTTCTTTTATTGCAACTGCTTCTACCACATCACGGTGGGTAACAGGTCCAATATCAGCCATGGCTACAGGTACATTTTGACGTTTTAGCATGTCAGTCAGTGCTTCAAGAGAACCTATTGTATCACATTTTAGAATAACTCCCTTTGTGTCTGCCTTGACAAATAGTGACTTCATCTCAGATTCGATTAACCTTTTGAACTCTTCAATCTGAGAGTCATCGGCAGTAGCATATACCGGACTTCCTGGCAGAACTCCTTCAAGATCAGGGGATGCAATCTTTATGCCTGCTGCAGCTCGTACCTCCTTAACAGGCTTGAACTTGTCTCGTGGATCTCGCATCTCATCAAGTGGTTTTGGTAAAAGAATTGCTTTTGCCTTGGTGGCAATCACTGAATCTCGTTTTGCTACAACTATTGTATCTCCTTTTTTTAGTGAGCCATCAATAAGAATGATATTTGCAGTTACTCCTAATCCAACTTCGTCTTTTACTTCAAGTACTATTCCTCTTGTAGTTTTTTCCTGCTGTTCTAGTTTTTTTTGCATGTATTGCTGAGTAAGACCGACTAGTACTGCAAGCAGTTCTGGCATTCCTTCTCCTGTTCGGGCACTTACTGGTACTATTGACACTTCTTTTTTAAAGTCCTTTATCCTGTAAAATGCTTCCGAGTTGTAACCAAGAATAGAAAGTGTTCCCACTACATTGTAAAGCAGCTCATCAAGTGCTGTTTGCACCGCTGGCTCCTGTTCCTTTATTGATGTGGAAATAAACGTTGTGTTGGGTTTTTTCCATCCAGAGATCATGTCTATTTTGTTTAGTGCTATGACAAAGGGTACTTTTCGGTTTTGTAATATTTTGAGACTTTCATTTGTTTGCGGTTGGAATCCTCTGTTTACATCAACAACCAAAATTGCAATATCTGCAGCAGAGCCACCACGTGCCCTCAGGTTTGTAAATACCTCATGACCTGGGGTATCAATTACCAAAAGCCCTGGGATTTCATCTTTTCCACCGCTTAATTTTGTAAAAAGTGGACCGCAAACACTTTTGATTGTATCAGATGGAAGAAAACTTGCTCCTATGTGTTGCGTAATTCCGCCAGCTTCTCTGGCTTGAACTCCAGTTCCACGAATTTTATCAAGTAGCGAGGTCTTTCCAGAATCTACGTGACCTAGAACTACTACAATTGGTTGTCGTATTTGCAACCCCTTTCACTTGAATACTACCGCTACTTCCTTTTCAAAACTTTCCCTAGAGTCTGAGGCATGAATTATGTTATCTGTTATACCAAGACCAAAGTCGCCTCGTATTGAGCCTGGAGATGCCTCAAAGGATTTTGTAGAACCAACCATAAGCCTAGTTGTTGTTATGGCATTATTACCTTCAATTACAGTTGCCACTACTCTACCTGATGTGATAAAAGACACAAGCTCATCAAAAAATGGCTTTGATTTGTGAGCAGAGTAAAATTCTTCTGCCATCTCTCTTGTGAATGTAAACATCTTCATCTTTACTATCTTGAAACCCTTGTTTTCAAATCTTGTAAGAATCTGGCCAACTATTCTTCTCTCTACACCATCTGGTTTTACTATAAAAAGTGACTGTTCAGTCATTTACTTTTTGACCTTTATTCCACCTTTTACGTATTTATTCGTCCACTTGAGTCTTCTTGGGTCACGTTTCAGTACGAGCATGTTTTTTTTGCATTTTGACGAGCAAAACCAGAAAACAGTGCCATCATTTTTGACAAGCATGGTTCCAGAACCTTTGGCTACTGGACGATTACAAAAACTGCATGGTTTTACCAGTACACTCAATGTATAATCACTTTATCTTTCTTGCTTCGCGCTCTGTTTCACGTAGCATCAAAATGTCAGACATCCTCACAGACCCTTTGACATTTCTTGTTAAGATTCTTCCTTTGTCTTTTCCTTCCATTATTTTTACTCTAACTTGTATAACTTCACCTGCAATGCCAGTTCTACCAACAATCTGGATTACCTCCGCTGGAATTACTGTTTCGCTACTCATTTGCTAGCTTGCCCACCTTTAATCTGTGAAAGTGATGCTACAATCTGATCAACGATGTGTTGTGCATCACCTGCATCCAAGATTGCAGCTGCTGCAGAAGTCACATCTATTCCAAGCGCTTTACCCAGTTCCTGTTTGCTGGGAACAAATGCATATGCTGCACCGTGCTCCTCACAAAGTATTGGAAGGTGTGCCACTACTTCTGGAGGTTCAACATCCTCAGCTACTACTACAAGTTTGCTTATTCCACGCTCAATTGCTTTTGTGACTTCGTTGGTACCTTTCTTTACCTTTCCACTTTGATGGGCTACTCTTAACGCCTCATAGATTGGGCTAACCAAATCCTGCGGTACCTGAAACTTGACATAATAGGCCTTAGCCAGATGTATCACCCAAAGGGATCATTTCCATCCCTAGAGTGCTTCCAATTGGTTTTAAAAGTGTTATCTGCCAAGTATTGATTTTATTTTTTCCATGTATTTCGTAAATAGTTCATCAAGATTTTCTTGTGAGTTTGATTCAGTATAAATTCTAATGATTGGTTCGGTTCCACTTGGTCGTACCATTACCCAACTTGATTTATCAAAGATGATTTTAATCCCATCAGTTGTATCCTTTTTCTGCCCTTCATTATTTAGAGTTTGAATAATTTTTGTCGCTTCATCTTTTGAACATTCTATTTTGCTTTTCGTTGTAAATGATGGTGGCAAAAGTTTTATTTCCTCTGACATACTTTTTTTAGAGTTTGCAAGTAAATTCAATGCTATAGCCATTGTCATAGCACCATCTCTTACGTGGTTATGTTTTCCATACATGAACCCCCCATTTTCTTCAAATCCAATTATTGCTTTTTTAGACACCATTTCGCGAGAAACCTCAACACTTCCCACTTTAGTTCTAATCACTTTTGAGTTTGCTGTGTTTGCAATTTCTTCAATCTTAGATGTAGAGTTTATCGTGGTTACTATTGTAGACTCTGGATTTTTTGCTAAAATGAATTTAGAAAGAAGAAGGGCAGATCTGTCACCAGTTACAATTTTTCCTTCATTATCACAAAAAATGCTTCTGTCCCCATCACCATCAAAAGCAACACCAAAATCCGCTTTGGATACGATTACTTGCTTTGAAAGCTCGTGCAGATTTTCCGGGGTTGGCTCTGAACCCCTCCCTGGAAAAGATCCATAGATTTTTTCGTTAATTGTTATTACATCACACCCAAGCTCTTTGCATAATCGAGGGGCAGTCACTGCTTGGGTACCGTTACCTAAATCTAGTACTACTTTGAATTTTCTAGACTTGATCTTTTGTACGTCAATTTGTGACTTAATGCCATCTAAGTAGGTTTCAATTGTTCTTTCTTCTTTTAGTGTTATACCTAGTTTATGTGGAGTTATTTTCCAATTTTTGTTAAAAAAATATTCTTCTACCTTTAGTTCATCTTTTCTAGAAATTTCTACCCCATCTTGTGCTGTAGGTTTTATGCCGTTATACTCTGGTGGATTATGGGAAGCAGTTATCATTATTCCTCCCTTATAATGAAGACTTTTTGTAGCAAATTGTAAACAGGGTGTTGGAACTAATCCTGCAATTCCACAATCAATTCCACTAGCATTCAAAGAACAGCACACTATTTTTGAAATTATCATGCTTGAATCTCTTCCATCATATCCCACAAGAATTGGTCCTTTTTTAAAAAACGTTCCAAGAGACAGTGTAATTTCTGATACAAAATCTAGAGTAAGGGTGTCTCCAAACACTCCCCTAATTCCGTTAGTTCCAAATATCTTTGCCATTTGCCTCGCCTATCAACAATAGATAAATTTGTCTTAAAAGGCATGGTGCATGCGGGAGTTGCCAAGCCTGGTCAAAGGCGCAGGGCTTAGGACCCTGTCTTTTAGGAGTTCGTGGGTTCAAATCCCACCTCCCGCATTTATTTTACTAAACAGAGCTGCAGCTCTTTGTGGTTTGCAAAGTGAACACTACAAAAATCTTTTGAGCATTCATAGCAGTGCCAATCTCCAATTGTAGAACAAACAGAACAAATCTTTACAGGATTATTGTGATCATAGCTTTTGCCTCTACTACGATTTTTGTTTGAGTTTTTGGATCTATCCGTCATCTTTCTTCAGTTGTATGTAAAATTAAAAAACTCAAGAAACCCTCCATTCACTCATGCATTATAGGATTGGTGTTTTATGGCATCCACGCATTATATCACTACGAGATATCTCTAATGGATATTTAAGCATTAATAAAGTGCGTTCTACACCAAATCCAGAATGAGCAAAACAACTATTGAGATTGTTGTAGTTGGGAAAGACCATGAAGGAGTGGTAGCTAGCTTTACCAACTTTATATTTCAA
>Ga0187892_10009160_pt1 | contig 13160 bp, 10 predicted proteins | sample MA1701073metaG_FD_139345 | JGI IMG/M metagenome (GOLD analysis project Ga0187892, IMG submission 139345) | Bio-ooze microbial communities from a basaltic lava cave in the Kipuka Kanohina Cave System on the Island of Hawaii, USA - MA170107-3 metaG ...
ACGGGCTGGAAGCCCTTGCCACGGGTCACGGGCTGGAAGCCCCTGCCACGGGTCACGGGCTGGAAGCCCCTGCCACGGGTCACGGGCTGGAAGCCCCTGCCACGGGTCACGGGCTGGAAGCCCCTGCCACGGGTCACGGGCTGGAAGCCCTTGCCACGGGCATCTTGCCCGTGATCCGTCTCACGGCCTTCCAGGCCGTGAGGAGCGTTGGGCAGCCACGGCGTGCACACACCGATCCCGGGGCTCTTTGATCTTCAAGTAGGCCGGCTGGGCAGCTCGACGTAGGCGCGCGTCCCGGCGCCCGGCGATGATTCGAGCCACAAGCGTCCGCCATTGATCTCGATCAGGCGGTGGGCCTTGGACAGGCCCAGCCCGCGGCCGCGGCCGGCCGCGCGATGCGAGAAGAACGGGTCGAGCGCGTGTTCGAGCACCTGCGGCGCCATGCCGATCCCGTTGTCTATCACGCAGACAACGACGGTCTCATCGGAACCTCGCGAAGATGAGTTGATGTGGATGCGCGCGGTTTCCGGACGTGTGGCTTCGACAGCGTTGGCAAGCAGGGCATCAAGGGCCAGCGTGACCTGGGCCGGGTCGGCAAAGGCCGTGACTTGCGGATCGGCAACGCGCCAGCTCAGGTTGGTTTCGGTCAGGCTCGAAGACGCCAGCCAGTGGCGGCCGATGGCATCGAGCAGCGTGTTCAGTCGGGTCGAGACGGGCGTGGGCGGGGTCGGCTTGGCGAAGGCCATCAGCTCGGTCACGATCTCGCTGCAGCGGCGGGCCTGATCGTTAACGATCTCGAGCGCCTGCCGCTGCTTGGAGTCTTCCATGTCGAGCAGCAGCAACTGCGCGCGGCCGGCGATGACCGCCAGCGGATTATTCAGCTCGTGCGCCGCTCCGGCCGCCATCTCGGCGATCATCGACAGCGAACGCGAGCGGATGATCTGACCCTGTGCCTGCCGAAGCTGCCGGTTGGCGGTGGCGAGGTCTTCGTGAAGCCGGGTCGCGTCAGCCCGGTCGGCCGCTGCGGCGATGGCCAGGCCGAATGCCGCCACCAGCGACTCCATGGCACTGCCATATTCAGCCAAGCTTGCCCGCTCGTTTGTCACGCCGATCAGCACGCCGCCGACGCACGGGCCGCCGTGCTCAATGGGCAGCAGGCTCGTGGCAACCACTCCGGCTGCCGGCCGGTGCCCGGACCAGACCGCGTCAAGTTTTCCATCCAGGTATTCGACGATCGGCACAGCCCAGTTGGGAGGCGGGATGAGCCGAGCGCCGCTTGCCGCGGGCACCGCGGTGCTGTCGCCAGACTCGGCCAACATGACCAGATCGCAGCCGCTCTGCCCATCGGCCTGCCACACGACCGTCGCCAGGCGGCTGCCGGCATGCAGGGCGAAAGCCGCCGCGGCCGGGGCGTTGAGTAACTCGCACAGCGTGTGGGCTACCGCGCCACACACATCGACCAGGTCGTCTCGCACGCAAAGACGGCGAGTGAACGCCCCCAGTGTCTCGACGCAGGCGTCTCGGCCCGCATCGCGCTGACGGGCCGAGGCCAACTCGAGGTTGGCGCGCGACAGCTCCTCATTCGCCTGTGCCAGCGCGCGGTGGTAGAGCTGCGTCGAGCTGACATTCGCCAGCCCGATCAGGGCGCAGTGCTCTTCGACTTGGGCCATCAACGCGGGTCCGAGCTCATCGAGCTGCGTCTCGGAGAGTCCGAACCGCTCGATGGCCGGACCGAGCGGCTCGACGTCGTTCGACCCGCTGTGACCGATGCGCTGCCGCCGGGCCCACTGGTTAGCGGCCTGGACCAGCGCAACGTGGTCTGTGCTACGGATCGAGGCCGGCAGGGCATCCACAGGGTGATGATGCAGCCAGCAGCACTCGGGCACGTAATCGGGCAATCTCCAGCGCGTGGCCAGACGCCGGCCGACGGCGGTGTGGTCGACGCCGAACGTCTCGCGCTCGGCGTCACACAGGCAGGCGCGGCGGGCTGCCGCCGTGGCCACGACGCGCGCGTAGCTCTTGGGCAGACAGGCATCCAGTGCGATCTTGCCCAGATCGTGTAGCAGGCCCGCAATGAAGGCCTCCTCCGGCATGACGCGCCGGCCACGCTCGTTCTTGGCGATCGCTGCAGCCATGAGGCGTGCTCCGCAGGCGACCGCCAGACTGTGCTTCCAGAACTCCGTGCGGTCAAAGGCCGAACCCGCCGCGCCCTCAAAGCCAGCGAAAGTCTCAAAGATTTTGATCGCCAGAACGGCGCTGCGGACCGCATCGAGGCCGAGCAGCACCACGGCCCGCGCCACGGTGACGTTGTCGCCGCGTACGCCTCGGTCCGCCCGTCGCACCAGCGAGAGGATTCGCGTGGTCAGCGCGGGGTCGGACGCAATCAGGCGGGCTATGTCCTGGAGGTCTGAGTCACTCGAACGGGTGGCCTCGAGCACGCGAATCGCCACCGCCGACAGCGTCGGCAACTGGTCGATTTGCGAGAGGATCAGCTCGGTGCGTTGTGCGGGACCGGTCACGTGCGGTCCGGTTGGGTCGGTGACGACAGGCATGTGCGGCTCCAGGACGGCCGGACAGGCGCACTACTGGGCGGTGGTCAACTGCACGATCCGCGCGATGACGGCGTTGATGTCAAACGGCTTCTTGATGAAGTCGTCGGCCCCCGCCCCGCGCAGCGCAGCCACTTCGTCAGGATCGGCTACGCCGCTGATGATGATGATCTTCATGTTCTCCAACGCCGGACTGGACCGCACCGAGCGGCAGACCAGGTTTCCGTTCAAATCGGGCAGCTTGTAGTCCAGCAGCATCAGGTCGGGCCGGAATTCCTGGGCCTCCAGGCCCGCGTCGAAGCCTGTACGGGCCGTCCGCACCTCGAAGCGGCCGTCGCGCCCGAGCAGCTCGACGAACATGTCGATGATGGCTTCGTCGTCGTCGACCACCAGCACGCGCTTTTTTCCAGTCTCGAGGTTGTCCAACGGGATCTCGTTGGCCTTCATGAAGTTAACCAGGCTTTCGCGCGGAATGCGCCGGAACTTTGAGCCTGGCACGCGAAAGCCTTTCAGCTTGCCGCTGTCGAAACAGCGGATGACGGTTTGCTGGCTAACCTTGCAGATCTGTGCGACTTCACCGGTTGTATAAACGCTCTTCACCTGGCCGTCTCCGCCCGCAAAAATGCCTGCCTTGCCCGCATGCGACGCGTCGCGAAGTTCTCTATCTCTCCCAACTTTTCTATACGCTACATTCGTCACGACTCTGTGTCAACTGAAATGGCCGAAAATTCGGCGACCACTCACGGATGAAAGCTGTGAATTATCGGGCGCGGCGGTTGCGCTTGTGTCCTCGTCGTCAGGAGGCGACGCGGCGTCCGGTGAGGTACACCCAGAGCACGGTGATGTCCGCCGGCGTTATTCCGCTAATTCGTCCGGCTTGGCCGAGCGTAGCGGGGCCGATCGAGGCAAACTTCTCGCGGGCTTCAAATCGCAGGTCGGTCATGCCGGCGTAGTTCACCCCGGCGGGGATCGGCATGGCCTCGAGCCGTTGCAGGCGCTCGATCTGCAGCTTCTGGCGCGCGACGTAGCCCTTGTAACGGGCGTCGATCAGGACCTGCTCCAGCGCGGTTCGGATGGCATGTCCGTCCGACCCAGGCCTTGACGCCGGTTCGGCAAGGTGGATACCTAGCGCTGCCGCGAGTGTATCGAGCGAAGCCTCAGGGCGAGCCAGATAATCGGTCAGCGGGCGGTGCTGATACGACGTCCGCGCCGTCAAGGCTCGTAGCGTCTCAATCTGCTCCAGCTTCGACCGGAACTTCGCCCAACGAACATCGTCCACCAGGCCCAAGTCGCGGCCGATCGGAGTCAGGCGCTGGTCGGCGTTGTCGGAGCGCAGGTGCAGACGATACTCCGCCCGCGACGTGAACATGCGATAAGGCTCAGTCGGCGGCGCTGTGATGAGATCATCAAGCATGACGCCGATGTAGGCCTGATCGCGGCGCAGTACGACGGGCGTCTGGCCGGCAACAGCCCGGGCCGCATTGATGCCGGCCATGAGGCCTTGCGCGGCTGCCTCCTCATAACCGCTCGTGCCGTTGATCTGCCCAGCCAGAAACAGTCCCGACACGAGCTTGCTCTCCAACGAGGCGCGAGTCTGGTGTGTCGGAACGAAGTCGTACTCCACCGCGTAGCCGGCTTGCAGGACTCGTGCGTCTTCGAGGCCCGGAACCGTGCGGACCAGCTCGGCCTGAACATCGGCCGGCAGGGATGTGCTGATGCCGTTGCAATACACCCGTTCGCTCTCGTAGCCCTCGGGCTCCAGAAATAGCTGGTGGCGATCCTTGTCGGCGAAGCGGACGACCTTGTCCTCAATGCTCGGGCAGTAGCGCGGGCCGCGAGACTGGATCTGGCCTGAGTACATCGGCGCCTGGTGCAAGTTGGCCCGGATCAGCGCGTGAGTACGCTCGTTGGTGTACGTGATCCAGCAGTTGACCTGCGGCTGAGCGATCTGTTCGGTCAGAAACGAGAAAGGCGTCGGAACGGCGTCGCCGGGTTGGGGTTCGAGCCGCCCGTAGTCGAGCGAGTCGCGATGCACGCGCGGTGGTGTGCCGGTCTTGAGCCGCGCCAGCTCGAAGCCGAGGTCGCTCAGGCAGGCGCTGATGCCGCGGGCACTCGGCTCGCCGACGCGGCCGCCTTCCGTCTGCGTGCGCCCGCAGTGCATGAGTGCCCGCATGAACGTACCCGTGGTCACGACCACCGCAGCGCACGTCAGACGGCTCCCGTCGCCGAGCACTACGCCGGTCACGCGTTGCTTCGCTCCGGAATCGGGCGTCTGAGCGGCTCGCGTAGTCACGATTTGCTCGACCGTTCCCTCGATGATATCAAGCCCGCTGAGGTCACGAAGCAGTCGCTGGACCGCCGCGGCGTAGGCATCTCGGTCGGCCTGGGCTCGCGGCGCCCACACGGCCGGGCCCTTGGAGCGGTTGAGCATGCGGAACTGAATGCCGGCCGCGTCGATGGCCAATCCCATCAGTCCGCCGAGCGCGTCGACCTCGCGCACCATCTGGCCCTTGCCCAGCCCGCCGATGGCCGGATTGCATGACATTCGCCCGATGGCGTCGGCCTGCATCGTGACCATGGCGGTGCGCACGCCCATCCGCGCAGCCGCCCAGGCGGCTTCGGCCCCGGCGTGGCCGCCGCCGATCACGACTACGTCGAAATGCCTGGACTCGCCGGTCGCGCTGGCCATCACGCCTATCATCGTAGCTTTCGTGCCCACAGGCAAAGCCAAGATGCGCGGTGTGAGCATCAAGAAAGTGTACCCCCCATTGTGGTGCAGGCGTCCCCGACTGCACCGTGCCATGGCGCCGCGGCCGTATGCGGCGCGGCCGCGCCGCGTAGCGCAGGCGTCTCGCCTGCACGTACCGCAGGCCTCTGGCCTGCGAGTCTACGACTGCCGTGCGTCGCTCTTCACGCGCGGCCGGACTCCAGCGCGACTCGCAGGCGTGACGCCTGCGGTACGGGCAGGCCGGAGGCCTGCGCTACGGCTGCCGCACCATATGCCACCGGTGCCATGGCGCCGCGGCCGTATGCGGCGCGGCCGCGCCGCGTAGCGCAGGCGTCTCGCCTGCACGTACCGCAGGCCTCTGGCCTGCGAGTCTACGACGGCCGTGCGTCGCGCTCCACGCGCGGCTGGGACTCCGGCGCGACTCGCAGGCGGGACGCCTGCGGTACGGGCAGGCCGGAGGCCTGCGCTACGGCTGCCGCACCACATGGCACCTCATGCCACGCATGCCACGGTGCCATGGCGCCGCGGCCGTATGCGGCGCGGCCGCGCCGCGTAGCGCAGGCGTCTCGCCTGCACGTACCGCAGGCCTCTGGCCTGCGAATCTACGACTGCCGTGCGTCGCTCTTCACGCGCGGCCGGACTCCAGCGCGACTCGCAGGCGTGACGCCTGCGGTACGGGCAGGCCGGAGGCCTGCGCTACTGCGCTACGCTGCCGGTTGGCCGGACTCGCGGTGCGGACTAAACTCGTGGGGGCGCTACTAACCGCGCGGGCTGGGGGGGAGACTACAAGGAGACTGAACCCGATGTTGGCACGAAACGCTGCGAAGAGTCCGCTGTCCGTCGCGGTTCTGGCTGCGCTGGCCGGTTGTGCCGGGTCGACGCTCGTTAAGATCGGCAATTTCAACGCACCGGCGAACGTGAATCAGAATCGGAATGCAAACGGGAACGCCAACAACAACGCCAATGCAAATGGTAACGCCAATGCGAACCAGAATGACAACCGCAACGCCAATGGCAACGGGAACGGGAACGGGAACGGCAAAGGGAATGTCAACGGGGGTGTTATTGTCCCGCCCGATGTGCAAGGCTTCTGGGTAGTGGCGCCGGATTGCGGCGGCGGGTTCACCATGACCGTGATGGCCGACGGAAGCATTGATTTCGAGCCGATTGACCCAGTCGAGTCGATCAGCGGACGTGTCACGTTCGGCAACAACTTCGACATCACCATCATCCAGGTCAGCGACATTCCGCCATTACCGGGCCAGCCGCCCGGACAATGCACGATCCGGCTGACGGGAATGCTGAGCAACACCGGCCAAGTTAATGGTAATACGACCCGGTCGTGCACCGGCGAGCCCGTCGGCACCCCGTGTAGCTATCAGATGCTGCGGCTCTGATTACTCGGTCGATTACCGTCGCAGTTCAAATTGAACGGCGACGTTGGCTCGCGTCGGCCGCCCAATGATGGCGTTTGGATTGACTCGCCCGTGGTGCGAGCGGATAATACCATTGTCCGTTGCTCGGCGCGCCTGACGGTAGTGTAGCAGCAGGGATGGGAAACTTGAGATCGACCGCGAGCATCGACGCGGCGCCGTTCGGCGTCGACAAATCTCCCCCGAGGACTAAGCGAAGTGATGCAGCTGCGCGGATGCTGCCATCGTTGCAAAGGAATCACCGAATGGCCCCTGTTCGTCCGTATTGGAGTGGGTCGGTCAGTTGCCTCGTAGTCGGCCTGCTGGCTGCCGGCTGCTCGACCGGCGGAGGGCGGGCGGGGGGTGCGCCAGCCCCCGGGATGAACAGCTCTAATTCACCCGCGACGAACCAGAATACACCCGCCAACACGGCCGAGCCGCCGCCCGTCCCGCTATGCGACCAGCCGGGCGTGATCTGCACGATGGTGGGCAGCGGCATGGCGGCGTTCAACGGTGACGGGTTCCTGGCGCGGCAGACGGCGCTGTACTTTCCGTTGGACATCGCCTTCGATCCGGCGGGCAATCCGCTGGTGCTCGATTGGAACAACCTGCGCCTGCGGCGCGTGAACGAAGACAACACGGTCATCACGATCGTCGGCCAGGACTTTGAGGCCAACCCCATCGAGGGCGCGCTGGGCACCGAGACGGCGCTGCACCATGCCAGCGACGTCGAGATCACCGCCGACGGCGTCATCTACCTGGCGGGCAACCATGCGCCGGTCGTGTTCCGTGTCGGCGTGGACAACCGCGTGCAGATCGTGGCCGGGACCGAGGCCTTCGGCAATTCCGGCGATGCCGGGCCGGCTACCGAAGCGACGCTCAACGTACCTTACGGCGTCGCGCTGGGGCCCGACGGCAGTCTCTACATCAGCGACGTGGCCGAGAGTGTCATTCGCCGAGTGGACGCCGATGGCGTCATCTCAACCTTCGTGGGCAATGGAACTTCCGGCTATTCCGGCGACGGCGGACCCGCCACCGAAGCTCAGATCGCCAGTCCGACGCGCATGCGCGTGGACAGCGAGGGCCAGCTCTACTTCTGCGATACGACCAACAGCGCCATTCGCCGCGTCGACCGCGACGGCATCGTCTCCACGATCGCCGGGACGGGTACTTCCGGCTTCACCGGCGATGGCGGACCGGCCGCCGAAGCGCAACTGGCCACCCCCTATGACGTGTTGATCGGTCCAAGTGGCGAGCTCTATGTGGCCGATACCGGCAACGGCGCCGTCCGGCGCATCGACGCGGATGGCGTCATCTCGACAGTCGTGGGAATCGGAATCCCCGGTTTTGGCGGGGACGGCGGCGACGCCGTGAACTGCCAACTGGATGGGCCCTCGGGACTCGCGCTGGATGCCGACGGATCATTGTGGATCGCGGACACGTTCAACAATCGTGTTCGGCGCGTGGCCGGCTTCCTGCAAACGCGGGCGCGGTAACCCGTGCATCGACGTTCTGAGGCGTGCGCCGGGGAATCGTGAGCGCGGCGGTCAGCTCCGAATCCTCGAACACACATTTTTTGACCACCCGAGGAGTGATTATGAGCATCAATGGCTTCGCGACGACACGGCTGCCCGCGCGGCGCCGGTCGATGTCGCGCATTGCGACGGTGTTGTGCGGAGTGAGCGGCGTGCTCTGCTCTCTCAGTGCATGCACGACGTCCGGCCCGAACCGGCCCAGCATAAACTCGAATAGTAGGCCACCGGCCGGTGGGGAGCCGATTGTCCCGAACTGCGATGGAACCGTGTCGACGATCGCCGGTAGCGGCGCTGCTGGATTTGCGGGCGACGGCGGCCACTCGCTCGACGCGCTGGTCAACTTCCCGACGGACCTCGCACTCGCCGAGGACGAGACGCTTCTGATCGCCGATTTCCGCAATCATCGGATTCGACGCCTCGATTTGCGGACCGGCACGATCAGCACAGCCGCGGGCAATGGGCAGATGTCGGGGGGAGGGTGCCCTGTTCCAGCCCAGCGGCGTGGCGGCACTGCCTGGTGGCGATTTCCTCGTGACGGCTTGGGGCGATCACCGTGTGTTCCGATACGCCGTCAATGGGGCCAGGTCACTCCCGGTCGGTAACGGGATGGGGACTTGCTCGGCAGCCCCCGCCGGCGTGCCCGCAGTGGAGCAGACGACCTTTGCCCCGCGGAGCGCCGCCGTCCTGGGCGACGGATCGCTGCTCGTCGGCGAGCAGGGCTGCCACCGCCTAGTTCAGATTACGTCGACTGGACAGTTGCAGTCGTTTGCGGGGACCGGCACGCCCGGTTATTCGGGCGACGATGGCCAAGCGATTATGGCGGCGCTGCACGCGGGAGCAGTGCAAGACGGACCGTCCTTCGGGTTTGCATTGAGCCCGGAAGATCCTCCCGATGAACTGTTTGTGGCCGACACGCTGAACCACGTGATCCGCGAAATCGCGCTGTTCACCGGACGAATCGAGACGATCGCGGGAACCGGCCAACCCGGCTTCAACGACGGGCCGCTCGAAACGGCCACCTTTGACCGGCCAACGCACGTTTTTAGCGGCGAGGACCATTCGCTGTGGATCGTCGACGCCGGCAACCATGCCATTCGATATATCGATCCCTTGTTCACGCGCGTGACTACGGTCATCGGCACGGGCACGGCCGGCTTCAATGGCGATAATCTTTCGCCCACCGAGACACAGCTCACCGAGCCCACCGCCGTTTGGGTGACGCCCGATCAACGCGTGTTCGTGGCCGACGCTGGCAACAATCGCATCCGCCTCTTCCAGGACCGATAAAGACCGCACGCGCCGCAGCCAGTCGACTGCGGTAGGCGTGTGTCGCCTCAGGAATAGTCGGATGCATAGTGCAGGAGATAATCGCAACCCGCGATCGTGAAGAGTCCTGTGGCAGGCGCATGACGGCCGCGCGCTGCGCGAGCTACGCCGATTCATTCGCGGTGGGACGATAGGCCCAGACGATGATCAGGGCCACGGTGGCGCCGATGACGTCGGCCAGCCAGTCATAGAAGTCGCAGGCGCGGCCCACGATCGGCTGCGTGAGCTCGTCGAAAGCGGCATAGGCAGCGTAGATCGCCCACCAGGTCAGGATCGAGCGGCCGCTGATGTGGCGGCCGAGGCCAATCCAGACCCGTCCGCCCAGCATGGCCAGCGCGAAGTAAGCCCCGAAGTGGACAAACTTGTCGGACTGCCGGAAGGTCGGCACTTGAGGCGGCTTGGGCCAGTGCGTCAGGACGAACAGCACGATCCACCAGGCGATCCAGACGACGCGCACGCGGCGGGCGCGGCGAATCTGGTCGGCGTCGGGTTGGCTGGAGTCGTCAGGCAATCTGGGCGTACCGTTGGCGCGGCTCGGCCGGCGCCGCCGCATCCGGAAGGCTGATCACGGTGGCATCGTCGTCAGCCGCGTCGGCCGAGATGCAGGCCGTCGCCGGATCGCAGCTTGCGGCGTCGGAGTCGGCACTGGGGTCGCCGTTCTGCATCACGTCGATTGGCGGGTCCACATCTGCCGCCGCGGCAAGCTGGCGATCGTCGCCAATTGTTTGTGAATCGCCCGATGATTGCTCGACGTTGTCCGCACCCGACCCCGCCGCGGCGACCGGCGTGCCCGCGGTTGCTGCCGGTTCGACCTCGTCGAGCGGCTCGCCCAGCAGTTCGCGGGCCAGGCGGGCGTAGTCACTGGCGCCATGGCTCTTGGGCGCATAGTCGAAGATCGTCTGGCCGTGGCTGGGGCATTCGGCCAGCTTGATGTTGCGGCGGATCGTGGTGGTGAACAGCCGGGCTTCGGACCAGGGCACGTTCTGGCCGCGCGAGGCATTCAGGAACTGTTCGAGGTCATCAACCACCTCAGTCGCCAGTCTCGTGCCGGCTTCGTACAGGCACAGCATGACACCGCCGACGCGCAGGTTGCGGTTGAGCCGGTCGCGGACGAGCGTGACGGTCTCGAACAGCTTGCCGAGTCCCTGCAGCGCCAGGAAGTGCGGCTGCAGCGGGATCAGCACTTCGTCGGTCGCCGAAAGGGCGTTGATCGTCAGCAGGCCGAGCGAGGGCGGGCAGTCGATGACGAGGAAATCGTATTCGCCCGGCATCGCGGCGACCGCGTCGCGCAGGATGTTCTCGCGGCCGACCATGCTGACCAGTTCGAGCTCGGCCGCGGCCAGGTCGATGTAGGCCGGCAGCAGCGTGATGTTCGGCCGGGCCGGCACGGCGGCCGAGTCGATCGCGGCGCCGCTGGTGAGCACGTCGTAGACGCTGGGACGGTCGGGGGACGGCTCGGTGCCCAGATGGATGGTCAGGTGCGCCTGCGGATCGAGGTCGATCATGAAGACGCGCTGTCCGCGGGCCGCCAGCGCCGCGCCGAGGTTGGCCGAAGTGGTCGTCTTGCCTACGCCGCCCTTCTGGTTGATGATCGAAATGCGTCGCATCGGTACTCCCTTACCGTTCGAGTCCGCGTCCATGCGATCGGAACCCACCCTGCCAAGGTGGGTGTGTCGGCTCCGCTGGAGCGCTGCAGCCGTCGCAGCACGCCCCGCCTTAGCAGGCGGGGTTCTGATGCTGCCTCCCCACCAGAAACCGCCGGGCGATTTCGCAGTGCATGGCGACACCGATCGGGATGGCGTCGTCGTTGAAATCATACAGCGGTTGGTGCAGCTTTGGGTAGTCGTCGCGATCGGCCGGGCAGACACCGAGCCGCCAGAAGCCGGACGGCACCTTCTCCGCGAAGTAGGCGAAGTCTTCGCCGCCCAGGCTGCGCGGCGGGTCCTTCTCGACGTTGTCGGGTCCGAGCAGATCGGCGGCGACCTGATTGACCAGCGCCACGCAGTCGGCGTCGTTGACCATCGCGGGGTAGCCCTCCTTGATCGTGACGTTCGCCTGGCAGCCGAAGGCGGCGGCCGTTGATTCGACCACGCGGCTGAGGGCTTCGAATGTGCGCCGCTGCATCTCCGTGCTGTAGCAGCGGACGGTGCCGGCCAGCGTGGCGGTCTCGGGGATGATGTTGTAGGCCGTGCCGCCGTGCATCCGGCAAACGGACACAACGACCGGCTCGAGCGGAGGACTCGAGCGGGCAACCACGGTCTGAAGGGCGGTCACGATGTAGGCGGCCGCGACGATCGGGTCGCGCGACGCCTGCGGGTAGGCGGCGTGGGCCTGGCGGCCGCGAATCTCGATGTCAAACTCGGCCGTGGCGGCCAGCATGGGTCCGGCGCCGCTGCCGACGGTGCCGACCTTCGTCTCGGGCCAACCGTGTAGCGCGAAGGCTGCATCGACACCTTCGAGAATGCCCTGCTTGACCATGATCCCGCCACCGCCGCCGCCTTCTTCGGCCGGCTGAAACACGAACTTGACGCGGCCGGGCAGCTTGTCGGCGTGCTCGCTCAGCACCATCGCGGCGCCCAGCAGGCACGTCGTGTGGCCGTCGTGTCCGCAGGCGTGCATTCTGCCGGCGTGTTTCGATTTGTAGGCGAACGTGTTCTGCTCTTCGATCGGCAGGCAATCCATGTCGCCGCGTAAGGCGACGCACTTGCCAGGCTTGCCGGCGTTGAGCGTGGCCACCACGCCCGTGCCGGCGATGCCGGTTTCGATCTTGAGGCCGGGCAGTTTCTTGAGCTCCTCGACCACGCGGGCCGACGTGCGGTGCTCCTCGAACGCCAGCTCAGGATGCGCGTGCAGGTCATGCCGAAACTCGATCAGTTTGCCGCGGATGCGATCGATCGTGGCGTGAAACGGATTCATATCATTCTCTCTGCATCGGGCTGGCATCTAGCCAGTGTCCTAGCGGTCCCCTCTACACGACCCGTTGGACCAATGCAAATCACGCGGGAGGACCGAGGCTACAGCAGAGAGTCGCAACTCGACATCGTCCCAACATCGTTGAAACGGACCGAGGCGAGCGACTAAACTGTTGCTTGTCGAGTCTCGGTGGATCATGAGCCAGGAAGACTTGCTGATCAAGGCCATGGCTGGCGACCGCGCGGCGTTTGCGGACCTGCTGGAGCGCGCCGGGCGCGAGGCGCGCCAGTCTCTGCGTGGCCATATCGGGCGTGAGTGGCAGGGTCTGATTGAAGTCGAGGATGTGATGCAGGTCACCTACCTCGAGAGCGTGCTGGCGTTCGACCGGCGCGAGGAACTGCCGCTGCGCAACCTGGCGACGTGGCTGGTGCGGATCGCGCAGAACAACCTGCGCGACGCGATCCGCGAGTTGGAGGCCGCCAAGCGCCCGGATGTGCGCAAGCGCGTGGCAGCCACGGCGGCCGATAGCGAGTCGTGTATCGAGCTGCTCGAGTGGATCGGATGCACGACGACCACGCCGAGCCGCGACGCGGCCGCCCGCGAGGCCCGGCAGCTCGTGCACCAGGCGATCGAGCGGCTGCCAGCACCCTACCGCGAGGCGGTTCGACTGTTCGACATCGAGGGCTGGCCAGCCGGC
>Ga0187892_10009162_pt1 | contig 13159 bp, 11 predicted proteins | sample MA1701073metaG_FD_139345 | JGI IMG/M metagenome (GOLD analysis project Ga0187892, IMG submission 139345) | Bio-ooze microbial communities from a basaltic lava cave in the Kipuka Kanohina Cave System on the Island of Hawaii, USA - MA170107-3 metaG ...
GAGACCGCGCCGATCCAGCCCTCTCGATCCGATCGGCTGCTTGCCGCTTGCCATTGGCGGTCATGGTCGCGCGCCACCGCCGAGAGAACAGCGGTTAACGCGCGACAACGACACGACGGAGCCTGCTAGGTCCGACAGCCAACTGAGCCGATCTCGTTCCTCAAGCGCGGCGGTGCACGGCGACGTCCGGCCGACCGTGTCCGGGAACAACGCCGCCGTGCAGGACCGGGGAAGCGAACGAGCACATGCGCGGATGACAGTCGCACAACACGGGTCAGCGCCCCCGCGCCCGCGACGATGCCTGGGGTCGGCCGTTCGGCCACGCAGAGTGGGATCCGAGCACCTGGCATGGGAGTCGACGGCGATGCGGCTGATGGGTGGCTGCCCTCCCACGACGCGCATGGTGGTCTTGTCGGGACTACGGTTCAGCACGCACTCCATTTGACTCACCAGCTTTGTGAAGTCTCCCAGTGATAGCCATTCTTGACGAGCAAATATTGGCGATAGCTGACTGGATGTCCAGCCAGTATTTCGCAATTGCCCGTCACATCAGCGGCCTCGGTTAGCGTCCTCGGGTCCACAAGGAGTCCACACTACGGCGGGGTTCACGGCTCTGCATCGCGTAGCAAGGTGTAGGGGCTACCGCCTGTGACCTGCGATTACTGGTCGAACGAGCTGCTGTCGAAGCTGTCGGGAGATAACTACGGATCAGAAGGTTGGGGGTTCGAATCCCTCCCAGCGCGCCGGACACGTGCAGGTCAGCGGTGGTGCGACGCTGAGCCCTTTGGCCTGCTGAAGGCCCCGTGAGAACCGGTACTCATGTCGGCGAAGCCGCAGTGTGTGTATGCCGATGGGCACAGCGTTTGGTACTTCAAGGTCACGCTCTGCCGCGGCGTTCGTGAACCCGTGGCACTTCTCGATCGTCCTTGAGGCCGTCACACCCGAGACGTTCGAGGCCCTGCGGGCATGCTTGGGCGATCCCGTGGCAAACCCTGGATGCGATGGCAGCGCGCCGCCGGCACCCACCGAAGACAACGCAGGGCGAACCCAAGAAGCTCCACGTCGGCGATTCCATTCCAAGGATCCGCGCTGCCTCGCGTGTCTGCGGCTGGCTGTCCGGCGACTCAACAGCACGGCCGCATAGACGTCGTCGAGCGGACAGCGTGACCGGCGCTCAACGTCCTCCTGGGTAGCCGCCGGTGGACCGTAGGCTTGGTGCCGACGATCTGAGAGGCGGTGCGTGGAAGCCGATCAAGCAGGGTGGTTCAGCCGGAAGATGGCGCAGGCGGTCGGCGACAAGCCGGTTGCGCCGCTGCGAAGCCGTCTCGGGGCCGGCCGTACCGCCCAGTTCGAAGCGACCACCAAGCTCGACGACCTGTTCGTCGAGGGACGATTGGCCGACCAGAAGCCGTGGAGCCTGCCCACCGGCAAGCTGACCATCGCCCACCAGTGGTGGCTGGTGTCGGCCTACTGGCAGGTCGCCGCCGCGTTCCTCGACGGCGTGCTCGACCTCGACAAGGACAAGCACTTCCTGTCCCCCGACATCTACGCCGCCTGCGAACGCCTGATCCAGACCGCCGAAGACGCGAACCTCCAGGCTGTCCGGGACCGGAGCAAGCTCGACGTCGGCCTTCCGGTCCCGCGGGCGCCGCTGCAGTCCCTCCCCGACCTCCTGATCAACGACAAGACCTATCTCGGGGCCTGGCAGGCGCTCGAAGCGGTTGCGACCCAGGTCCGGATCGACCAGGACCGGGTCGTCAGCCTCACCGTCCCCAAGCGGTTCACGGCCGTCTTCAAGACCCTGGTCGGTGTCGCCCAGCCGAACCTGGCCGAGTTCGAGCAGCTTCAGCAGCACTGGCTGGCGGCGTCCGACGCGTCGGCCCGGCTCACGTTCGCCCAGCGCGCCGTGGGGCCGGCCAAGGAGCTGTTCGCCGCCGGCCAGCAATACGTGGCTCCCCACCTCATCGGGCGGCTCTACGACGAGTCGAAGCAGGCGACGCCTGCGCTCGACGAGTTGGAGCTCGGGTTCGATCCGTGGATCCTCGCCGACCCCGAGCAACGCCCCGCCCGGCAGCAGGACAAGGCCGATGTGGCCAGCTTGATCGACTTCTGGCGAAAGGTGGAGCGCGCCGAGGCCGTCACGCTGCACCAGCATCTCGACGACGCGCTGCGGCGGGACCGGGTTCGCCGGCGCGCCGGGCGGGGCTACGACGCCCTGCCCTGGTCGGCCCAGTACCTCGTCCGGTTCCCCCTGACCTTCGGCGGGCGCCGGTTCAAGGCAGGGGACCTCATCGTCTACTACCTCGTGCAGAGGTCGGCGAACGACTGGCGCGTCGAGATCCGCCGCACCGGGAGGGTCAACCGACCGCTGGAGCTCCTCGGCCACGAGTGATGGACGTCGGGTGAGCACGGCGCTCAGGAAGGGCGGGAACGCGAGCCTGGCCAAAGAGGCGGGGCGCGTCGTCACCGAGGTGCTCGTCGGCTTCGGCTGGGCCGTCGCGGCGACGTCGGGCACCGGCTTCGACCTCGACGTCTCGGCCATCGTCGGCGACGGCGACGGCACCGTCCTGGGCGAGCCGTGGTTCGTGTTCTTCGGCAACGCCGTGGCGCCGGGCCGTGCCGTCATCCACAACGGGGACAACCCCGCCGGCCAGGGAGAAGGCAACCGCGAGTCGCTGAATGTCCGGCTCCGTCGCCTTCCCGCCCTTGCCAGCCGGGTCCTCTTCGCCGTGAGCATCTACGAGGCCGAGCGGCGCCGGCAGAGCTTCAGTCAGGTGCGGAGCGCGTTCGTCCGGGTGATCGATCAGGCCTCCGGGAACGAGCTTGTCCGCTACGACCTCGACGAGCGCTTCACCGACGAGACGGCGGTGATCTTCGGCGAGCTCTACCGCCGCGATGGCGGTGAGTGGAAGTTCCGGGCCGTGGGCCAGGGCTACCGCAACGGGCTGAAGGACCTGCTACGGCATCACCGGGTTGTGGTGTAGGAACGATCGACGCCGTAGGGCACGCGGCAAGGTGGTCCTCGCCGTGTGAGGGTTTCAGGTGTGGCGGGCCCGCTTCGCGGCCAGGTACCCGTCGGCCACCTTCGGGGGCGCGCAGGCCAGCCAGGCGTCGAGGAGAGCCTCCCGGAACGCCTTCTTGGGCACGACCTTCAGGTGGACGAGGACGGCGGCGAAGCCGTCGAAGTGCGGGATGGTGAAGAGGCCCTTCGTCCCCTCCGCCAGCACGGCCTCCTTCTCGTGCAGGTCGGCGAGGCGCAGGGCGAGGATCGGTCCGTCAGGCGGTGTGGCCGTCCCGAACCGCTTGATGTCGGCCTTGCTGAAGTTCCGCGCCCAAGCGAACGTCTTGCCACCGACCGTCCACGCGCGGCGGCCGTGGAACTCGCCCTCGGCCACCTCCGGGAGGTCCATGGCGATCCGGGCCGCCTCCTCCAGGCTCACAACCATCGCCCGCCGAACCTACTGTCCGCAGCGCCCGCCCGCCGTCAGTCACCGGTAGGCGCGGGCCTGGAGGCCGTACAGCTCGGCGTAGGCGCCGGCGGCGGCGACCAACTGCTCGTGGGTGCCGATCTCGGCGACGCGGCCCCCGGCCAGGACCACGATCAGATCGGCCATCCGCACCGTGGAGAACCGGTGGGACACCAACACGGTGATGGCGCCGGTACGGCGGGCGGTGCGGGCCGCGGCACCGGCGTAGCGCTCGAACAGCGCCGCTTCGGTGACGGGGTCGAGGCTCGCCGTCGGCTCGTCGAGCAACAGGAGCAACGGTTGCTCGCGCATCATGGCCCGGCCGAGCGCCAGCTTCTGCCACTGGCCGGTCGAGGGTTCGACGCCACCCTCGAAGCTGCGCCCCAGCTGGGTCTGGAGGCCGGACGGGAGCCCGCCGGGCACGTCGGTGGCGTGGGCCCGGTCCAGGGCGGCGGCCACGGCCGGCTCGTCGTCGACCCTGCCGACATCGCCCACGCCCACCGCCTGGCGAGCGAGCAGCTCGAGGCGGGCGAAATCCTGGAAGCAACCGGACAGGCGGGTGCGCCATTCGCCGACGTCGAGGTCGCGAAGGTCGACCCCGTCGACGGTGATCCGCCCGCCCGTCGGGTCGTAGAAGCGGCAGAGCAGCTTGACCAGGGTGGTCTTCCCGGCGCCGTTGTCCCCGACGATGGCCACCGTCGACCCGGCCGGCAGGAGCAGGTCGACGCCGTCGAGAACGGCCTCGCCGTCGGTGGGGGTCCCGGGGTAGCGGAACGTCACGCCTTCGAGCCGGATGCCATCGCCGAGGGCAGCGGGCGTCGGAGTCGGGTCGCGGGGGGCCGCCGCGGCCGCCGCCTCGCAGGCGGCGTCCTCGATCCAGGTGAGCCGTTCGCCCATCTTCATGTTCTCCAGGAGCCAGTTGACGGAGTGAGCGACGCTCTGGACGCCCCCGCCCACGCCGCCCGCCATGGTGAGGGCGAGCACGACGTCGCCCACCGTTGCCCGTCCTCCGACCGCTTCGTGGGCGACCAGCAGCCCGGCGGCGCCGAACGCGAGCCCGAAGACGAGCCAGGCGAGCGCGTTCAGGATGGCGCCCGTGGCTTCGGCCCGCTCGGTGAGGCGGTCCGACTCGGCCCGACTCGCCTCCCAGCGGGCCGCCAGGTCGTCCCCGATCCCGAACAGGCGCACCTCCTTGCCCGCGTCGCGGCCCGTGCCGATCTCGATCAGGCGCGCCTGGAGCCGCCACAGCCCGGCGATGCGATCCTGCATCTCGTGGCGGAGGCGCACCGCCCGCGCGCTGGCCAGGACGCACGGAATCCCCGCCACCGGCAGCAGCAGGAGCAAGGGGTGGATGGCGCCGAGGATGCCCACCGTGGCGACCAGCCGCACGATGCCGGAGAGATTGCTTACCAGCGAATCATGGATCCCGGCCAGCCGCTGGTGATTGAGGTTGAGCAGGTGCAACTCGTCGAGGTGATCCGGGCGTTCGTGGTGCTCGAGCGTGTAGATGCCGGCCGTCAGGTCGGCGATGCGGGTGTCGATGTAGAGGGTTGTCCGCTCCCGCAGCCCCATGCCCAGCGTGGTGCTGGCGAAGTGGCCGAGGAGGGAGCCGCTGAAGGTGAAGGCGGCGAGCGCGATGGCTCTCGTGAGGGCGGCCTCGTCCCCTGCCGCCACCGCGTCGAACACGAGCTTGAGGACGATCGCTCCCATCAGATCGCATAACGTGGCGACGAGGTTGACGGCCAGGCTGCCTGCCGCTCGCCAGGGGTCGGCCTTGTAGGCGTAGCGGACGGCGAGGCGTCCGGCGCGCAACCGCTTACGCATCGGCCGTGAACCTCGACGCTTGCAGCTTGAACAGGTGGGCGTAGCGGCCGCCGGCCGCCATCAGCTCGTCGTGGGTGCCCGATTCGGTGATGGCACCGCGGTCAAGGACCACGATCCGGTCGGCGCGCCGCACGGTCGAGAAGCGATGGGAGATGACGAGGGTCGTGCACCCGGCGGTGACGTCGAAGAAGCTGTCGTAGAACGCCGCTTCGGCCCGGGCGTCGAGGTGGGCCGTGGGCTCGTCGAGGATGAGGATGCCGGCGTGACGGGCGCTCGCGGCATGGAGGGCGCGGGCCAGGACGATGCGCTGCCACTCCCCGCCCGACAGTTCGGCGCCGCCCTCGTACTCGCGCGACAGCACGGTGTCCCAGCCGTTCGGGAGCTTGTCGATGATGTCGAGGGCGCCGGCCCGGCGAGCGGCGGCCTCGGCGCCGGTGCCCTGGTCGAGGAGCCCGAGCGTGACGTTCTCCCGGGCGCTGAACGGGTAGCGCACGAAATCCTGGAACACGGCCGCGACCCGCCGCTGCCATGCCGCCGGGTCGAGGTCGGTGAGGGGCACGCCGTCGGCGGTGATGCGCCCATCCGTCGGGTCGTACAGGCGGGCGACCAGCTTCACGAGCGTCGTCTTGCCCGCGCCGTTGTCGCCGACCACGGCCAGGCTCCGGCCCGCCGGCAGGGTCAGGTCCAGATGGTCGAGCACGGGCGGGCCACCACCGTCGTAGCGGAACGAGACGTCGTCGAACCGGACCTCGCGGCGGGGCAGGTCGCCGGCGGGGGCGGTGCCCGGCAGCCGGAGGCGGGGGTCGGTGGCCACCGTCGCCTCCAGTTCGGCGGTCGCAGCGGTGATGGCGGCGCCCTCGTCCAAGGCCAGGTCGCCACCGGCGAAGCACAGCTGGAGCGACCCCATGGCTGCCTGGGCGAACGCGACGGCCGCGCCGAGGCCTATCTCGCCCGCGACCGCCGCCTGCCCGATCAACCAGAGGGCCAGCGACTGGGCGGCGACGACCGGGGCGGCAACCGCCAGCACCCGGACGAAGTTGCCGCGGCGCTGGCGCCAGACGTCGGCCATGGCGCCGAGCCAGGCCTCGCGGAACCGTTCCACGATCCAGCCGGCCAGGCCGAAGGTGCGGGCCTCCTTCGCCGCGTCCGGCTTCATCGCCAGGCCCCGCAGGTACACGGCCCGGCGGAGGCCGGGGAGGTGGAGGACCCGGAAGGCCACCAGCCGGTTGTAGATACGGGCCCACGCCCAGCCGTAAAGGACCTCGGTCACGAAGAGGAGGACGGCCAGCCACCACCGGAAGGCGGCGACGAGCACGAGAGCGGCGACCCCCGCCAGGCGCATCTTGGACAGTTGGAGCAGGGCCCGCACGGCCGCTCCCGGGCCGGCGGGGGAGAGGACCGCGGCCGCCGCCACCTTGTCCAGCAACTCGGGCGTCTCCAGGTGGGCGATGGTCGGCGGCCGGAGCGTCGCCGCGAGCAACCGGCGGGAGATCTGGGCCCGCATCCGCCGGAACATGGCGCCGATCACGAAGTCCTGGATCGAATGGAGCGCGGTGGTGGCGGCGAACAGCAGGCTGACGACGAGCACGGCGGCGACAAGCCGACGGCCGTCGGGGGAGTCGAAGCCCGTGCGGACGGCACCGGGGACCGACTCGACGGCTGCACCCGACGCCAGGGCGAAGCCGACCGGCAAGGCGGCGCCGACGACGATGCAGGCGGCCACGGCAGCGGTGTACGGCTTGCTGGACCGCGGCAGTTCGGGTAGCAGCGTGCGCAGCACCGCCACCCGCTTGGTCGCCTTCTCCGGCGCATCCGCCATGCGCCGGTCACACTACGACGCGCCGGTGCCTGGCCCCGCTTGGATTTCGACCTCGGTACCCTGCGTTCGGACCCATTCGCGGCTCCACGACGCGGAGGGGAACACCATGCGCCGCAGCATCGTCACGTTCGTTGGAATCGGCTCCCTGCTCTTGGCGGCCGCTGGGAGCGCAACCGCCGGTGCATCGCCGCCGGCCGACCGGCCCTCGTCCCAGGCCGTCCAACACCGCCGGATCGTCGACTTCTGGACCGCCGAGCGCCGGGCCTCAGCGGCCCCCCGCGACCTGCTGCGACCGGTTCCTGCCGCCCGGCGGGGCGGCGGCGGAGGGGGCGGAGGCGGTGGGGGCGACGCGGTCACGGGCGCCACCTGGACGGGCGGCGGCTCGGTGACGAAGACCACGGGCAGGTGTTCTTCACGCTGGGGGCGTCCCGCTACACCTGCTCGGCCAGCGCCGTGCAGGGTGCGGCCGGGAACCTGGTCGTGACCGCTGGCCACTGCGTGCATGGCGGGGAGAACGGCGCCTTCGCCACCAACTGGATCTTCTATCCAGGGTGGAACGGCGCGCCCAGCGCGTCCCTCGGCTCCTGGACGGCCACAGACCTGTTCACGACCGCCGGCTGGGCGACCGCCGGCGACTTCGACGACGACCTGGGCATCGCCGTGGTAGGGCCCGCGACCGCGGGTGGCCCGTCGCTCGGCGCCACCCTGACGGCCGCTGGGGCCACCGTCCCGACCATCGCCTTCGGGGTCGACTCCGGCGACGTCCACTCGTTCGGCTTTCCGGCGGCCAAGAAGTACAAGGGGAACACGCTCACCTACTGCGCCAGCCCCGTGCAGGATCGGTACGACGGCAACGCCACGCTGGCGCTGGCCTGTGACATGACCGGTGGTTCGTCGGGCGGGCCTTGGTTCCAACCGTTCACCAACAACACGACCACGCTCGACGCCATCGTCTCGCTCAACAGCTACGGGTACGCCTCGCTCGCCAACCTGATGTTCGGCCCCATCTTCGACGGTGCCGAGAGCACGCTGTACGGCGCCGCGGCCGCCTCGCCCGACTGCGTGACCGGCGCCACCGCGTGGCGTTGCGTCGACCACGCCGACTGACCCGCGGACCCTCGTCAACCTCGCTCGTCGCTAGCCTCGCGGCGGCGGGCAGACGCCCGCCGATGAGTTCGGCGGTCGTGGACCGTCGAAGGGACAGCAAGCGCAACCCACCAGGAAGGGAGCCACATGCCGGCACGAGAGAACCCGCCCAACGGAGCGCCCTGCTGGGTCGACCTCATGTCGTCCGATGTCGAGGGGAGCCGGAAGTTCTACGGCGAGATCTTCGGATGGGCCTCCGACGACCCCAACCCCGACTACGGCGGCTACTTCAATTTCACGAAGGACGGCGTGCTCATCGCCGGCGGCATGCCCACCATGGACGAGAACGGGCCGACCAACATCTGGTCGGTGTACCTGGCCTCCAGCGACGCCCGCAAGACCACCGAGGTCGCCTCCACGGAGGGGGCGCAGGTCGTCGTCGAGCCCATGGAGGTGGCCGACTTCGGCACCATGGCGGTACTCATGGATCCGACCGGCGCCGCCGTCGGCATCTGGCAGCCCAACACCCACAAGGGGTCGGGCATCGTCTACGAGACGGGCGCGCCCAGCTGGTTCGAGCTGCACACCCGTGACTACGACCGCGCCGTCGCCTTCTACCGGGACGTGTTCGGCTGGGACACCCACACGATGAGCGACTCGGAGGACCTGCGCTACACCGTGCAGCGCGACGGCGAGGACCAGCTGGCCGGGATCATGGACTCGACGGCGTTCCTGCCCGAGGGCATGCCCAACTACTGGACCGTGTACTTCGGCGTCGACGACGCCGACGCCACCATCGCCCAGATCCAGGCGCTGGGCGGGTCGGTGATCCAGCCCGCCGAGGACACGCCCTACGGCCGCCTGGCGACCGTCGCCGACCCGTCGGGTGCGAGCTTCCGGATCACCTCCCCGAAGCTGGCCAACCCGCCTCAGTAGGCGGCCCGCTCAATCCGCCAGCATCGGGACGGTGAACCCCGTGTCACGTCCCAGGAGGACGGCGCGCGTCACCGCCGACGTGCCGAACCGTTCCCGGACGAGGTCGAGGGCCGAGTCGATCCCGGTGCCGTCGCGGCGGTCGAACGGCAGAGGCAGCTGGATGGCGTCGTCGTTGCTCAGGTTGGCGACGGCGACGCCCACCAGCGTCAGGCCCTGCTCGTCGATGAGGGGCCGGGCCGCGGCCAGGAGGTCGCGGACGGTGCCGAGGATCGTCTCGGTGTGCGACGTGGGCATGACCAGCGTGTGCGAACGGGTGGCCCTGGTGAAGTCGCCGAACCGCATCCGCAGCACGACGGTGCGCCCCACACGGTGCGCGGCCCGCATGCGGCGCGTCACCCGGTCGACGATGGCCACGGCCACGGCGTCGATGTCCTCAGCCGTGCGCCGGCGGCGGCTGCCCAGGGCGCATTGGGAGCCGATGGAACCGCGCCGGCGGCCGACCACCACCGAGCGGGGGTCCCGGTTGTGGGCGAGGGCGTGCAGGTGACGGCCCGAGGCCCGGCCCAGCATGGCGACGAGGGTCGCCTCCTCCAGGCGTGCCACCTCGGCCACCGTCTCGATGCCGCGTGCCCGCAGCTTGCCCGCCGTCTTCTCGCCGACGCCCCACAGGCGCTCGACGGGCAACGGGTGGAGGAAGGCCAGCTCCCGGCCCGCCTCCACGACCAGCAGGCCGTCAGGCTTGCCCACCGCGCTCGCCACCTTGGCCAGGAACTTGGTGCAGGCCACGCCCACGGTGATGGGCAGGCCGACCTCCTCCCGCACCCGCCGCCGCAGGCGCTCGGCGATGGTCACGGCCGGGCCCGACACCCGCTTCAGCCCGCCCACGTCGAGGAACGCCTCGTCGATCGAGAGCCCCTCGACCAGCGGCGTCGTGTCCTCGAAGACGGCGAACACCGCCTTGCTGGACTCGGTGTAGGCCTTGAACCGGGGCGGCACAACGATGGCGTGGGGGCACAGCCGGGCCGCCTGGCGGCCGCCCATCGCCCCCTTTACCCCGTAGGCCTTGGCCTCGTAGCTGGCGGCCAGTACCACGCCGCCACCGACCCCGCCGCCGACGAGCACCGGCTTGCCCCGCAGGCTCGGGTCGTCACGCTGCTCCACCGACGCGTAGAACGAGTCGAGATCGGCGTGCAGGATCGTCGCCTCGGTGCGCACAAACATATGTTCGCACACGGCCAGCCTGGACGGGCGGCGACGGTCCGACGTCGTGGAACGACGATGGGCGAACCGCGGGCATGAGCGAACCCTTCCCAGCGCTGGTGCAGACCGTGTACTGGGTCGACACGTCGATCCTCCCCGCCGGCGACGCCGAGCGGCAGCGGGCGGTCGTCGTCATGGCCGCGCCGCCGTCGGTGGCGGGGACGGTCACCGTCGTGGCCCGTTCCGGCACCGACCGGTTCGGCGTCCCCCACGGTGCCGACGCGGCGCTGGGGCTGTCGGCCGCCGGCCGGTTCTCCCGCCGGCTGCCCGTGCAGGGCGAGTTGTGGACGCCGGCGGTCGCATCGCCATGCGGGCGCCTCGACGACTCGACGTTCGCCGCTGTCGTGGACCGGTTCGGCTGGTGACCGCCCTCGAGGAACTGCGGGCCGGCGCCGTGGGTGACGCCTTCGCCGGCGACCTCCGGCGCACGATCCGGGCCGTGGCCGTGTCCCGCAACTTCCCGCCGCCCGAGGGGTTCCGGGCGTGGGACGCCGACGCCGTCGGCTCGACGGTGGCCGAGTTCATGAGCGACGCGCAGACGCCCCGGCGGCTCACCGACCTTGCTCTCCACTGTGTCGACGAGGCCGGTCTGCGGGCCCGCCTGCAAGGCTGCGTGCGGAACTTCCTGGCCGACCTCGGGCGGCGGACGCCCATCGGCAAGCTCGTCATCCGCATCAACGACGTCATGTCGGGGGAGGCGGCGTTCGTGCGCGTGGACGGCCGGTGGGGTCGGAAAGGGGGCGCCGCGGAGCCAGGTCGAGACGACCCGGACCTGCTGGCCCGCTCGATTTCGGCCATGACCGTCGTCGTGCCGGCCTGGGGCCACGACGCCCGTCGGGAGGCTCCGGTGGCCGACCGGCAGAGCGTGGTGGCGATGTGCGGGGCGCTCGTCGATGCCGCGGGCGGCTCGCTGGCGCCCCGGGTGCTGGCCCGGGCCATCGGGCACCGCCTCGGCCTGGGCCAGGCGCCCCTGTCGCTGGACGCCGACGGCCTGGACGGAGGGGCGGGCGGTGGCGGCGGGGCGGGCGGGGCCGACATCGCCAGCGAGGCGGTGCGGTACCTCCGGGCCACCGAGGTGCTGGCCGAGCTGAACGTGCGGGAGCGCCTGGCCCTCGCCTACCCCGAGTTGACCGTGCGAGACCTGGCGCCGGTGCTCGGCGTCAGCGCGTCCCAGTCCCACCTCGTGCGGCGGCGCGCGGCGGAGATCGTCCGCACCGAGTTGATGGATGACGACGACGCCGAGGGCGTGGCCCTCGTCGTGCTGGACCTGGCCAGATCGTGGGCGGAAACGGTGGACAAGGACGCCACGTCCGCCGTACTGGTCGGGCAATGACCGTGTCCGGACCGGCCCACCCGCTCGACGTCGAGCTGGCCGACCTGGTGGACGGCGTCCTCGTCGAGGCCCGCGCCGCCGAGGTCGAGGCCCACCTGGCCGCCTGCCTGCTGTGCCGGGTCAAGTGCCAGCGCCTGCGGGCCGCCCCGCCGCTGGGCGTGTCCGGAGGCGCCGGCCTGCGCGTGCCCGTCGCGCCCCCGTTCGCCGTCCCTGCGACCCACGACCGCAGGGACGCGGGCGTGGGCGACCTTTGGCTGGTGGCGGCCGGCGGTGACGAGGCCGGCGACCGGCTGCTGGTACTCGTTCGGGGCGTCCGCGGCGACCGGGTGGCGGTGGCGCCGGTGACGTTCGACGTGGAGGCGGCCGACGAGGAGACGGTGGTGGTGGACGCCGCCCGTTCCCCCCTCGGCCTCGGCCTCGCCGTCTACCCGTCGCTGGCCACCGAGGTGCCCGCAGGCGTGCTGGTGTCGCTGATGGGGACGCTGGAGGCTGCGACCACGCTGGCCGGCGAGCGCGGTCCCGCCATCACCGGGCCGGCCGACCCGCGGCTCGACATCCGCCAGCACCTGGCCGACCGGCTGGCGGCCCTGGAGGATGTCCCACCCGACCCGGCCATGGCGGCCGACGCCCCGGCGCCGGCGATCGACGTGGTGCGGTCGGGCCTGGTGCGCGACCTCCGTTCGTGGCGGGGCAACGGCTGCGCGGTGCGGCCCCTGTTCGGCTGGAGCGACGTCGTGGCCGCCGAACGCATCGGGTGGGACCCGGTCCTTCTCGTCGATGAGTTGGGCATCGTCCTGGTCGTGTTCGACACCCCCCACGGGCTGGTCGACGACGAGGACTTCGACGCCGCCCGCTCCGTGCTGACCCGGTTCAACGCCACCGCCGTCGTGGTGCTGGCCAGGACGATCAGCGGCGAGGCCGAGGTCTTCGACGCGCCCGCCTTGAACTACGCCATCGAGGCGCCGTCGGGCGTGCGCACGCCGCCGCGGCCGCTGATCGCGGGCCTGGCGCCGATCGACGCGGCCATGAAGTTCCTCGACCAGAGCACGGGGGCGCGAGCCATGAGCCTGCCGTCCCGTGGCTCGGTGGCGCGCGTCGACGTGAGTGAGATCCTCCGGGGCGCGGCGGCGACAGCAGTGGCGGACGCGGTGAAGCAGGCCTCCAAGTTCAAGATCGCGCCCAAGCGGCGTGGCTACGAGTCGGCGGCCGGTGATGCTGGCGAGCTGGGCGCGGCCCTGGGGCGGGCGCTGGCGGCCGAGCCCGTCGTGGACGAGATCCTCGGGTTGGCGGGGCGCACAGAGGCGGACGGCGGGTGATCCGCCACATCACCCTGGAGAACTGGCGGGCCTACCGGAACCTCGACATCGACGTCGAGGCGGGCACGACGTTCCTGGTGGCGCCGAACGGCGTGGGCAAGAGCTCGCTGCTGGAGGC
>Ga0187892_10009163_pt1 | contig 13154 bp, 11 predicted proteins | sample MA1701073metaG_FD_139345 | JGI IMG/M metagenome (GOLD analysis project Ga0187892, IMG submission 139345) | Bio-ooze microbial communities from a basaltic lava cave in the Kipuka Kanohina Cave System on the Island of Hawaii, USA - MA170107-3 metaG ...
GGAGCAGGGAGAGCGAGAGGATGGGACGGGCGGACACGGACGACTCCGAAGGCTTTTGGGAAAGATACCCCGAAGGTTCAGAGCGGCGGGAGCACCTTCACCGGGGTCAGACGCCTGATTGTAGTTCCGTCGCCGATCTGGCCGTTATTGTTGTCGCCCCAGCACCACGCCTCGCCGGTCTGGCTCAAGGCACAGGTCGTCGCGTTGCCGGCACTGACTCTGGTGAACGGCGTCGTCTCGAGCACTTTGACGGGGCGGAGCCGATCGACTTGGGTCCCGTCGCCCAGTTGACCGGCGCCGTTGTCACCCCAGCACCAGACCTCTCCCGAATCCTTGCGACCGCAGCTGTGGAACTGACCAATCGAGATCTGCGTGAAGACGTGGCCGTCGCTCACCGGCACGGGCACGGATGACCCGGTTACCGTCCCGTTGCCGAGCTGGCCCGAGCTGTTGCCGCCCCAGCAGTAGACCGATCCCGCGCCGGTACGGGCACAACTGTGGTGCCGGGAAACCCCGGCGATCTCGGCGAACGCGGGTGCATTCTCCACCTTGACGGGAACGTTGCGGTTGGTGGTTGTTCCGTCGCCCAATTGACCGCGTCCGTTGTTCCCCCAGCACCAGACTTCACCGCTCGCCTTGCGCCCGCAGGCGTGTCCCTCGTGCACCGCGATCTCGGCGAAGGCATGGCCGCCGGCGACGGGGACCGGCACCAGGCTCTCTTCCATGGTCAAGCCTGTGCCGAGGATGCCCTGGTCGTTACCGCCCCAGCACCAGGCGGCCCCGGCCGCTGTGAGGGCGCAGCTCGATCCGTCGCCCGACGACATGCTCACGAAGACCCGGCCCCCGAACACGAGCACCGGCTCGTCCGCGTCTACCGTCGTGCCGTTCCCGAGGTCGCCGAAGTTGCTGCCCCAGCACCAGGCGAGGCCGTTCATGGCGATCCCGCAGCTATAGGAGCTGTCGTCGTCGTTGCCGGGCGCGAGCTGGATCCAGTTGATACCGCCGAGGACCCGGACCGGCCGTGACCGGTCCACCCTGGAGCCATCGCCGAGCTGGCCGCCCGAGTTGTCCCCCCAGCACCAGCCGCTGCCGTCGGGGCCAATGCCACAGGCGTGCTGCCCCGCCACGATCGCCTGGAGCGGGAACGCCACCTGGGTCACCGTGATGGTCGCCTCACCGGTGACTCCTTCGCTCGTGGCCCGGATGAGCGTGGTGCCTGGCGTGAGCGCCGTGACGAGGCCGTCGATCGAGATGCTGGCCACCCCCGGCACGGTGCTCACCCAGCTGACGTCGCGCCCGGTGAGGACGTTCCCCTGGATATCGGTGAGCGTTGCCGTCATCTGCCGCGTCGCGCCCACCGTGAGAAGACCACCCTGCGCCACGGCTACCGCGTGCACCGGCACCGGGGTCTCGATGACGGCGAAGACACTGAAGGTGCTCGTGTTTCCCGTCACGACCCGGGTTCCGGGATTGGCTCCTCCGCCGGCGAGCTGAGTCCACGCGGCGCCGGTGTGCCGGTGCAGCCGGAATTGCGCGGGGACCGCCCCCACCGGCACCGAACCCGCAGCGTAGGTCATCGCGACGGTCACGGGTTGCGTGAACGCGGTTCCCGAGGGACCCAGCTCGTACGCGGTGCCCGGAATGAGCTTCGGGTGAGCCGGGGGATTGGCGACGGGCGTGACGCTGATGGCCGTCCCCGCCGCGAGCGCGCCGGCGGGAATCGTGATGCTCACCGCACCGCCCAGCGCGACCACGGCGCCGCCCGCCGGGCCGATGAAAGCGCCCTCGTTGACGGTGAGGTTGAGGTTGCCGCTCCGGCCTTCGCTCGAGGCCGTGATCACCGCCGAACCCGGCGCATGCGCGGTGACGAGTCCCGCCCCGGTCACCGAAGCCACCAGCTCGGCGCTCGAGCTCCAGGTGACGGTGCGTCCCGAGAGCAGATTGCCCGAAGCGTCGCGCAGAGTCACCGCGGGTTGCGCCGTCTGATTCGGAACGAGATTCGTGTTAGCCAGCGCCAGCGTGACCGTCGCGACTGGCGCCGGCGGTGGCGGTGGCGGCGGAGGAGGAGGCGGCGGCGGCGGCGCCGTCGGCGACGAGCCACCACAGGCGAGAACTAGAACAGCGAAGAGCGCAGCCGAGTTTCGGGTGCTCATGGCAGCACCACCTGGACCGGCTGCGTCCGGTTGACCGTCGTGCCATCACCGAGCTGGCCGTAGAAGTTGGCGCCCCAGCACCACACTTCATGATTCTGCTTGCGTCCGCAGGCCGACCAGCTCCCGATGGCGAGTTCGACGAACTGATGGCCGCCCGAGACGCCGACCGGATTCAGGCGATCGGTTGTGGATCCGTCACCCAGCTGGCCAAGATTGTTGTCGCCCCAGCACCACGCGGCCTGGGCGGTCGTGAGTCCGCAGGAGAACACCGTACCGACGCCGAGCTGAGCCAGCACCAGCCCGCCCTGGACCGCCGCGGGGGTGAAGGCGAACATGAGCGAGGGATCTCCGAGCTGGCCCCTGTCGTTGCGGCCCATGCAATAGGCCGTTCCACCCGTCGTCGTGAAACCGCAACTGTGGGGGCCCTGGGAAGCCTCAATCCGAGCGAAGCTGAGGGATCCGAGCACCTTCGTTGGTTGAGTCCGGATCTGGCCGAGGGTGGAATTCCCCGTCTGCCCGCTGCCCGTGTTCCCCCAGCACCAGGCCTCGTGATTCGGGGCAACGGCGCAGGTGTGTGCCCCACCGGTGCTGATTTGGGTGAAGGTGAGCCCACCCACGACCGCAACCGGAGCGAGCCTGTCCACCTGGGTGCCGTCGCCGAGCCCGCCGAGGCTGTTCCTGCCCCAGCACCACGCGGCGCCGTTGGCCTTGAGCGCGCAGGTCGTGGACCCGCTCGTGTGGATGCTGCTGTAGCCGTGGACCCCGGAGACCTTGACCGGCAGTGACCGGTCGGTGGTGGTCCCGTCGCCGAGGGCGCCGAACATGTTGCCGCCCCAGCACCAGGCCTCCTGCGCGGCGGTAATACCACAAGTGACGTCCTGGCCGGCGCTGAGCCAGATGAAGTTGTGGCCACCGGCGACCCGTACGGGAGCCAGCCGGTCGGTACGGGAACCGTCGCCGAGCTGGCCGGTGACGTTCCAGCCCCAACACCAGGCTTCTCCGGCATTCGTGCGGACGCAGCTATGGCCGTCGCCGACCGCGAGCTGCGCGACGGTCAGGGACCCGACGTGAGTGAGCTCCGGGGCAGGAGCAACCAGGCCTGCGCCGCCGCATCCGGTGACGGCCAGCAGGACCAGCGGGGGTATCCGTCGTCGCATCTCGCCCTCCAGGAAGCTAGTTCTGCTCTTTACTCGGGCGCAAAATCTCGACAAGTCGGGTCACCCCCCCCGACCGGGGACCTGTCCGGGCCGCTGCTCGATGGCTATCTTCAGCAAGCGACCGACTTTCCGTGCCCGGCGGTTCCCGCCGGGCGCGACTCTTTTTTGCGGCTGCGGCGATGATCCAGGAAATGCGGGAGAAGCTGGGCAAGGAGATCGAGGAGCTCACGCGGGAACTTACCGTGACGCTCCCCCAGGCCATCGGCACCGCCGCGGCCATGGGAGACTTGAGGGAGAATTCCGAATACAAGGCAGCGTTGGAGCGCCAGCAGCTGGTACAGGCCCGGCTCGGCCAGCTGCACAATCGCCTGGCCCAGTTAGCGCAACTGGCTCAATCCGGTGCGCCGACGGATCGGGTCGGGCTGGGGTCGAAAGTAATCGTCGAGGATACGGCAACCGGCGACCGCGAAACGTTTACGCTGGTCCTCGCGGAAATGATGGACATCGATGCCGGGCATATCTCGCTCGCATCGCCTCTGGGTCGCGCGCTCAAAGACCGCAAGCCTGGAGAAGAGGTGAGCCTCCGCCTCCCCAGTGCAACCCGGAAACTCAAGGTCCTCGAAGTCGTCACGATCCATCAGCAGGGGTGAGTTCCATGGACATCCCTCCGAAGAAACTGCTGGTCGCGGGGGACCGCGTGCTGATCGCACCCGGCGAGGGCGAGGAGCGCACCAAGGTCGGGCTCTATTTGCCCGCCACTGCGATCGATACCCAGCAGGTGCAAGAGGGGCAGATTGTGGCCACCGGGCCCGGGGACCCGATTCCCGACCCCTCCGTCTTCGAGGACGAGCCCTGGCGAGCGGAAGAGAAGACACCCCGCTTCAAACCGATGCAGGCCCGGGTCGGAGATCACGCGATTTTCTTTCGAAAGGCGGCTGTGGAGATCCGGTTCGAGGAAAAGCGGTATCTGGTGGTTCCGCAGGCGGCGATTCTGGTGCTCGTGCGCGATGAACTGCCGTTGTAGGGGCTGGAACAACGCCATGCGGGCGTTCCTGTGCCTGAGTGTCCTTTTCGCCCTGTCTCCCGGCCTGCGCGCGCAAAGTGGTTCCCCCGGCGCTCTGGCCTCCCAGCCCACCGGTTCGCTCGCGTCCGGTTACACTCCGCACCGGGTCTTCGATACCCGCCGAAAGCGGTTCACCGACTTCGAAACCCTGCTCGGGCATCTCGTCTCGGCCGACCTGGTCTTCGTTGGAGAGCAACACGACGACCCCGCCACGCATCGCATGGAGCTCGCGATCCTCGAGGGCATCGCCCGAAGGCGGGATTCGATAGTCCTGGCACTCGAGATGTTCGAGCGTGACGTCCAATCCCCGTTGGACGCATACCTGGCGGGCGCCTTGACGGAGGATTCGCTGCTCAAGACGGCCCGCCCGTGGAAGAACTATCAGGGGGACTACCGACCGCTGGTCGAGCTTGCTCGCTCGCACGGCTGGCCCGTCGTGGCAAGCAACGTCCCGCGTCCGCTCGCTTCGCTGGTCGGCCGCTCAGGCCTCACCGCGCTCGACACGCTTCCGGCCCACACTCGAAGCCAGGTCGCCGAGTCGATTGCATGCCCGGAGGACGACTACTTCGACCGGTTCTCCACGGCGATGGGAGATATGAGCGGGCACGGACCCCAGCCAGCTGACCCTTCGGCCATCAGCGATCGGCTGACCCGGATGTATCAGGCGCAATGTGTCAAGGACGAGACCATGGGAGAGTCGGTGGCGCGGGTGTGGAGGCCGGGCCGCCTCGTCGTCCATTACAACGGAGCGTTCCACAGTGATTTCCGGCTTGGCACCGCGCAGCGGGCTTCGCGTCGCGCACCGGGTGCAAGAATGGTGGTCGTGACCGCGGTGCCGGTGAAGAATTTCGACCGGTTGGAACCAACGAAAGAGGATCGCAAGCGGGCGGATTACCTGCTCTATGTCCTCGCCCCCCCCCCCGCCGCCGTCAAAGCGGATAGCACGCGCCGCTGACCTCGCGGATTCCCTTCCTCTCCCCCGCACACGCGCGCTGTTCGGGAGGGCGCTTCGCTTGCGCTGCCCCATCTGCGGCGGCCGGCCGGTGCTGCTGAGCTGGTTTACGATCGTTCCGTCCTGTCCCTGCTGCGGATTCCATATGGATCGCGACGAGCCAGGCTACTGGATCGGGAGCTACACGGTGAACCTGTTCGTGACCGAAGCGGTGTTTGCGGTGGCTTTTGGAGGAGGACTGCTCGTCTTCTGGCCCGATGTGCCCTGGGCCACGCTCACCGTGGTGTGCGCGGCTCTCGCCGTGATCGTGCCGGTGCTGGTGTTCCCCCATTCCAAGCTGCTGTACCTCGCCATCGACCTGGCGTTCCGGCCCCTCGACCCCGCCGACCTCGAAACACCAACGGAAAAGCCAATAGCCAGAAGCCAGTAGCCGCCCCTAAGGCACCGCCGTCGACCCGCAACTCCCATCAGCGGCCCGGACCGTGGGGTACTTGATACCTAGCTGGTCAAGGTATGTGGGATACCTCTTCGGGTCGTAGTAGAACGGCCGCATCTTCTCCCGATACTGTTCGAGGATGCCCTTGTTGAGTTCGACCGCCGGGCGGTCCTCGGGGCGGATGAGTGGGGTGTACTTCAGGTCCTTCGTCTGCACGTTGGTGAAGTAATCTTTCGCGTCGGCAACCAACTTCGGCGTGAGCAGGACGTCGAGCATCGTCAGGGCCATCGCCTTGGCACCCGCGGTGGCGCCCTTGTGCGCCACCGGCGTGGCCATCGCGATCGCGTCGGTCCAGTTGTGGCCGGGCATGCCCGGAATGTTCGAGGGAAACCGGAGCGTCACGGTCGGTACGTTCCAGGTCACGTCACCGATGTCGTCGGATCCCCCGCCCCGCTTCTGTTGTTCGGGCACCGGCCCCCCCAGCGCGTTGCCAAGGCTGTCGACGAGTCCACGGCCGCCACCGTTGATTTCCTGCTGCAGTGCGCGGGCAAACTGCTGATCGGCATCGCTCCACTTCGGCATTCCTACTCTCCGGATATTCGCCGCCATCGCCTCGGCGATCGGCCGGTTGAAATGTTGCGGCCATGCGCTGCCGAGCACGCGGACCGGCTCGAGCGTGGTTCCGGTCATCATCGCGGCGGCCTGCGCGATGGAATCGCCGATGGCCCAGAGCGCCCTGATGTTCTGGTAGTCCAGCTCGCGGAAGTAGTACCAGACCGAGGCGACCTGCGGCACGACGTTGGGCTGGTCGCCGCCGTTCGGGATGACATAATGCGAACGATGGGGCAAGCGAAGGTGTTCGCGGCGGTAGTTCCACCCGATGTTCATCAGCTCCACCGCGTCGAGGGCGCTCCGGCCCCGCCATGGCGCCCCGGCGGCGTGGGCGGAGCTGCCCCGGAAGGTGTAGAGCACCGAAACGAGCCCGGTTCCATCGGGGGACCCCCAGGACACTCCGAAGTTGCTCGAGACGTGACTGAAGAAGTTCACATCGACATCGTGGAAGAGCCCGGCCCGGACGAAGTACGCCTTGGTGCCGATCTGTTCTTCGGCAACACCGGGCCAGATCTTGATGGTGCCCGTGATCCGGTCACGCTCCATGACCTTCTTGAGCGCCAGAGCGGCGGTGACGTTGACCGCCATCCCGCTGTTGTGCCCCTCTCCATGGCCCGGTGCGCCGGGCACCAGCGGCGCTCGACAGGCCACTCCCGGCTTCTGCGAAGCCTGTGGGATGCCGTCAATGTCGGTCCCGAGCGCGATGACCGGGCGACCCGAGCCCCAGGTGGCGACGAACGCCGTGGGAATACCGGCGTATCCTTCCTCGACCCGGAAGCCCTCCCGTCGCAGCAGCGCGACGAGGTATTTCGAGGTTTCGATCTCCTGAAATCCGAGCTCTCCGAATGAGAAGATCTGGTCCACCATTTCCTGGGTGAACTTGGCGCGGCTGTCCACATCGGCGATCAATTCACGCTTGAGCGCGTCGAGCCGAGGGTCGGATGGAGCAGCCGGTTGCTGCGCGGCAACGGCCGGGACGGTCAGCAACGCAAGAACCGCGTGGGTCGATAGACGGCGGAGCAGCATGGGAGATCCGGGTTGAAAGGTGCGCTAATCTTCGGATGGTTGCCGAGCTCAGTAATATGAGCGAAAATCACTCCGGCGCCATTCGACTGGTATTGACCCCATGACCTCACTCTCCCGTCGCCGGTTCGCCCGGCTGGTTGCTCTCTCCGGCTCCACCTTGTTTCTGCCCCAGCGGGCCGAGGCGCTCACCGAGCTGGACATCCGCAACGGACCGCTTCCTTCGACGCCGCGCGAACCCGACGAAAAGTTCTGGCGTGAGGTGCGGTCCCGGTTCATACTGCCGCGGGACCTGGGGTTCTTCAATGCTGCTAACCTCTGTCCCACGCCGTTGCCGGTCCTTGAAGCGCTGGAGCGCAATACCCGCGCGCTCGACGCCGATCCCTCCGCAGCGACTCGCACCCGGCTCGGACAGGGCCGCGAAGCCACCCGCCGGCTGCTGGCCGGGTTCCTCGCGGTCACCCCGGACGAGATCGTGATTACCCGGAATACCAGTGAGGCCAACAACCTGGTCTCGAGCGGGATCGCCTTGGGGCCGAACGACGAAGTGGTGGTGTTCTCCGACAACCACCCGAGCAACCTGGCGGCGTGGCGTGAGAAGGCTCGGCGGTTCGGGTTCACCGTCACGGTAGTACCCCAGGTTAACCCGCATCCGGGCGGGGAATTCTATCTGGACACGTTTACCCGGGCACTGACCTCCCGGACCCGCCTCCTGGCCATGACCCACGTCACCAATTCCGTCGGCGATGCACTTCCCGTCGGCGAGCTCTGCCGGCTGGCCCGGGAGCGGGGGATCCTGTCGCTGGTCGATGGGGCCCAGTCGTTCGGAGTACTGGAGGTCAAGCTTGATCAGCTGGGGGCCGATTTCTATACCGGCTCGGCCCATAAGTGGCTCTGCGGACCTAAGGAGACCGGCCTCCTGTATGTCAACCGAGCCGTTCATGACCGCATCTGGCCGAGCCTGGTCAGCCTGTATCCCGGTGCGGTCGGGATTTCGCAGAAGCTGGAGGGCCTGGGTCAGCGCGATGAGGCGGCGCTCGCCGCACTGGGCGAAGCGGTGACGTTCCAGACGCGGATCGGCCGGACCACGATCGAGCAGCGCAGCCGCGAGTTGATCCGGGCACTGGTCGAGGGCTTGCGCCGGCTCGACGGCGTCACCGTGTGGACCCATCCGGATGCCAACCGCTCCGCCGGCATCGTTGCGTTTCAGCCCGGCTCGCTGGATCCGCGGCGCCTATCGACCGCGCTGTACGAAAAGCACCGCCTCGCGGTCGCCGCCCGGGCCGGAACCGACCGGCCGGGAATCAGGCTCTCCCCCCATCTCTACAACATGCTGGACGACGTGGAACGGGTTCTGCACGCCATCCGGGGGTATCTCAAAACCGGTTTGTAATCCGGCTTCTCATGCCCGATCCCGCGCACGAAGTCACTCGGCTGCTGCACGAGCTTTCCGGAGGCGACGAGGGAGCCCTTGCCCGTCTCGTCCCCCTCATCTATGACGAACTGCATGCGATCGCCGCCCGCGAGATGCGCCGTGAGCGGGGCGACCACACCCTCCAGCCGACCGCTCTCGTCCACGAGGTCTTTCTCCGCCTGGTGGACAAGGCCGATCTGTCCTGGAACAGTCGAGCCCATTTTCTGAACATTGCGGCCCAGGCCATGCGACGCATCCTCGTCGAGCACGCCCGGCGGCGCCGCACTCGGAAGCGCGGGGGCGGTGGCGAGCGGGTCACCCTGGACGAGGAATTCCAGGCCCCCGGACAGGAGGTCCCGGACCTCACGGACCTGGATGAGGCCCTGGAACGGCTCTCGAAGATCGACGCCCGGAAGGGAAGAGTCGTAGAGCTTCGGTTCTTTGCCGGCCTGAGTGTGGAGGAAACGGCCCGCGTGCTGGACATCTCCGAAGCGACCGTCAAGCGGGAGTGGCAGTTCGCCAAGGCGTGGATTCAACGGGAGCTCGCGTCCACCGGGGGGAACCGGTGACCGACCAGGCCGCCTGGACGGAAATCAACCGATTGTTTGAAGAACTCGTCGATCTGGCACCCGAGGATCGGCGCTCCAGGCTCGCGGCGTACGGCGGACCCGAGCACGTGCGCCGTGAGGTCGAAGGTCTCCTCGCCGCGTTGAGCTCCGGCGAGTTCCGGCTCGAGCCCAGCCCAGGGGCAAGCCATCTCACCCTGGGGGGTGAAACCGCTCTGCTCGTCATTTCGCTGGCAGGGCGCCGGCTGGGACCCTGGGCGGTCCTTCGGGAAATAGGGCGCGGCGGGATGGGGGCGGTATACGAAGCCGTACGCGCCGATGACCAGTTCCAGAAACGAGTCGCGGTCAAAACTCTGACCCGCGGGGCGGACAGCGCCGTGGTCGCCCGGCGCTTTCAGCAGGAACGGCAGATCCTCGCCACGCTCGAGCATCCTAACATTGCGACACTCATCGACGGCGGCGTGACCGAGGAAGGGCTACCCTACCTCGTCATGGAATTTGTCGATGGAGCGTCGCCCATCGACCAGTATTGCCTTGCGGCCAAGCTCCCTTTGCGTGAGCGACTCGATCTGTTCCGCCAGGTGTGCACTGCGGTGCAATATGCCCACCGCAACCTGGTGGTCCACCGCGACCTCAAGCCCACCAACGTCCTGGTCTCCTCCGACGGCAACATCAAGCTCGTGGATTTCGGGATCGCCAAGCTCCTGGAGGGGAATCCGCTCGGGTACGACTCGCTGACCGAAACGGGCTTGCGGGCCTTCACCACGTCCTTCGCCAGCCCCGAACAGGTCCGTGGCGATCCGATCTCCACTTCGACGGATGTGTATTCGCTCGGCGCCATGCTTTACTTGCTGGTCACCGGGCGGCTTCCCCTGGAGATCGCGCAACTGACCCCGGTGGAAGCGCTGCGCCGGATTGCTGAAGCCACCCCGCCGCCGCCGAGCAAAGTCTGCACCGCCGAGGCGGCGGCGGCCATGGGCTTCGGCACCCGGGAACGGCTGGCCCGGGAGCTTGCGGGTGAGCTGGACGACATCGTCCTGGCGGCGCTCCGCAAGGAACCCGAGCGGCGCTACGGGACGGTTGCGGCGTTTTCCGACGACGTCAAGCGGTTTCTCCAGGGGCAGCAGGTCTCAGCGCGGCCCGACACCTGGCGCTACCGGGTGAGGGCGTTTACCCGCCGTAACCCGCGCCTGGTTGTGATGGCCGCCGTCGCCGTAGCGGCGCTGGTGCTCGGGACCGCGGCGGCAACCTGGCAGGCCTACCACGCCGGCGTGGCTCGCAACCTGGCCCAGGCCGAAGCGGCCCGCTCCTCCCGGGTGGTGTCCTTCATCGAGCAGATGCTGGCGACGCCGACGCAGGGCGCCCTCACCGAGGCGACGGTGCAGATCATCGATCAGGCGGTGGAACGGGCACGAAACGAGCTCGCCGATGACCCGATTGCCAGGGCCGCCGTGTATCGAACCGCCGCAAATGCCTTCGCCGTACACAACTACCATGACCGAGCCCTTCCCCTGCTCGACTCAGCGATGGCTCTGGACCGCCGGTTCCGCGGCGCGGAGTCGACCGAGCTGGGGCGTGACCTGGTCATCGCCGCATTGCTCGCGTACAGCAGGGGACGGATCGACTCTGCCGTCGCCCACGCCGGCACTGCGGTCCGCCTGCTGAAGGCCTTTCCGTCGGATCGTCCGATCGACCTGTCGAACGCATTGCTCTACCACAGCTTCGCCTTGACCTATGCCGGACGCGCCGTCGAAGGGCTCGCCGTGGCTCGCGAAGGGCTGGACCACGAATCGCGCTCCCGCACAGTCCTCCTGCCCTACTTTCACAGCGCGGCGGGAGAAGCTCTGATCTTTTCAGGCGACGCCGCCGGAGGAGAGCGCGAGTATCGGCGCGCGGCGGCCCTCTATGATTCGATGCCGCCGCCGGAACGGGTGGAGCGCGGCATCGCGGAGATGGCGATCGCCAACACCCTGGTTCGCCGGGGCGCCCTCGAGGAGGCCAAGTCGCACGCCCGCAAAGCACTCGAGGTGTTTCTCCGCCATTGGGGACCCGATCACGCCTATACCGCCCGGGTGCACGGCATCCTCGCGGGCATCGCGTTGCGGCAAGGCGACTCGGCGACCGCCGCAAGCCAGACCGCCCGTCTGGTCACGGCACTCGACCACGGACGCCACGGCTTGGTCGATCGGGCCACCATCGAGTCCGACCTCGCCCGGATCTACCTGGCGACCGGTCGGCCTGAGCTGACAATCCAGCGTGTGAGTCGGATGCTGGCGACGTACCGGGAGGAGCTGAACGTCGCGCCGCACTCGATGAGCAACCTGGAGTCGTTCCTCGGTTTCGCGTACATCGCGGCGGGGAATCTCTCCGCGGCGATCGCTCCTCTGCGGCACTCCGCTTCTCTCATGGAGAAGCTGTTCGGCGAGGACCATCTGATCACGCGGCGGGTTGCCTCCGAGCTGCTCTCCGCCGCGGCCGCCACAAACGACACCGCCACTTGGACGCAGTTTCAGCGATTGGCCCCTCCGGAGTCGCTCCAGGCGATCCGCTCCAGAGCGAGAAGGATCAACCCTCGTTAGGGCACCCCGAAGGTCTTCATCCCGTCGAGCTTGCCCAGGTCCACCTGATCGAGGGCGCCCTTGAGGCCTTCGATCGGGACCCCATACCCGTTGATCTCGACGATGAATCGACCTCCAACCAGCAGGCTCAGCTCACCGGACTTGTTCTCCCGGTCGAACTTCTCGAAGCCTTTGTACCCCTTGATGGTGGTCGTGCGTTCGTAACCGGTTTCGGTTTCCCGATCCACGGTCGCCAGGGCCCAGCCGTAAGCCGCCATGGCAGCCATGCCGACCATGGCGCCCATGTCGGTGATCTTCATCGTGATGTTGGAGCCATCCTCGGCTTCATAGCGGGCCTCACCGTGGGAGGCAATGAACCCCATCGCGCCGGCTTTCTCCCCTTCAAAGGAGGTCCGCCGCATCCCCGGCAGCTCGGCGGGAAGCAGGTCCTTCAAGGCTCGAAAGTCCACCGGCTCCGACGCCTTGACCGACCCGAGGGCCGCTCCGGCGGCGCCGGCGGCAGTACCCGCGGCGGCTTCCCCCAACTGCTTGCCGGCCTCCGCGAGAGCCTTGATCGCAGCCTCGGCCTGTTGCTGCTCGGCACTCTTTCCACAGGCGGCGAGCACCACGAGAGATATCGCCAGCCGTACTTTCATCGAGGTTCTCCGAAGAAGGATACCAGGAACTTATCGCGGGTCCTGCCGCCGAACCAGCGTGAGAATGGTATAGACGGCCACTGCCTCTCCGTCCTGGTTGGTCACTTCCACGTCCCAGGCCACCACTCCTTGCGGGATGCCCTCCGGCGGCGTGTCCTTGGCCGTCTTTTGTTTGACGGTGAGGCGAACCTGAATCGTGTCGCCGGGGTACACCGGCTTCACGAACCGGAGCGATTCCAGTCCATAGTTGGCCAGGACCGGTCCCTCCGGGGGATCCACGAACAAGCCAGCCGCCGCGCTTACCACGAAATAGCCATGGGCCACCCGCTTTCCAAAGATGGAGCGCGCGGAGGCCGCCTCGTCCATATGGGCGTAGAAGCGATCGCCCGAAATCTCGGCGAAGTTCGACACGTCCGCCTCTGTGACGGTCCGTTTTGCCGTAATCAGGGTCTCCCCGATGCGGAGCTCGTCGAAGGTCTTGCGGAACGGGTGCACCTGATCGGACACCGTGTCGGCGCCTTTGATCCAGACGCCGGTCACGTGGCTCAGGGTGGTCGGATGGCC
>Ga0187892_10009164_pt1 | contig 13154 bp, 12 predicted proteins | sample MA1701073metaG_FD_139345 | JGI IMG/M metagenome (GOLD analysis project Ga0187892, IMG submission 139345) | Bio-ooze microbial communities from a basaltic lava cave in the Kipuka Kanohina Cave System on the Island of Hawaii, USA - MA170107-3 metaG ...
CAGATGCGGATTGGGAGCATCTGTGGAGTGCCAAGTCCATAAACATTGAGATTCTTTTTCCCGGTAAGCCTTATAAGGACATTCCTGGTCCGATAACATTAATTAAAGCCGCTTCGAGATTACGAAAGTTAATATTAAGGGAAAAACCAGAAATTCTGTACTCTTTTGGTGGTCATGCTCCAAGGATTCTTTCGTGGTTTGCTACGAGAACATTACCGGATATTAAACTCGTTTGGAGGTACCGGGGCGCTGGTCACAAGCTCTTGCTTCAAAACAACGACCTCAATTATAAAGCCATTTTGTTCATTGAGAGATATATCTCCGCCTTCGTACCCCTGGCTGTATATAATTCGGACGCGAGTTTCTCATTCGGTGAAGGAGTAAAACATAACTTTAAAAAACAACTGGTAATCAAGAATGGATTCGATACCGATAAATTCAAACCCGTCCCGGATGCGGATAATCGGATACGTCGGGAATGGGGAGTATCAAAAGATGAAAAGCTTATAGGTATTGTAGGGCGTGTAATTCCTGGCAAGGGGTTTGATATATTTATCAAAGCCGCGGCTTCGGTACTAAAGAATCGAAAGGATGTACGTTTCGTCTGCGTGGGGGATGGTGATGAAAGTTATAAGAGGCATTTGGAGAACTTGAGCCGAGAACTGAAATTGAGTAGTTATCTGGTATGGGCCGGGGCAAGGAGTGACATGACTTCGGTGTTTAATTCTATGGATATTTTATGCTCCGCTTCTTATGCGGGGGGCTTTCAGAGCGTAATCGGAGAAGCTATGGCATGCGGTGTCCCCTGTGTAGTGACGGATGTGGGGGATTCCGCGAAGATAGTGGGAGATACGGGGATTGTGGTTCCTTACGACAACCCCGAAATGCTTGCGAGGGGGCTCTTGACTATGATTGATAGACTCCCCGGGATCGAGCCTGAAGACATACGTGCCGGAATACTGGAAAATTTCACTGTCGAAAAAATGGTCGATCAAACTGAAACGGCTCTTCGAGATTTGTTAAATGGGGTATAGAGCCGGATCTCTTGAAATCCGATCGGAAATAATATGGCAGTTCCATCCGCTGAAGTGAGCTTGTTCAAAAGGCTCCTCGCCTGGTTCGGCTCCACGAGGTCAGGGGCGTGGTTTATGATTAATATAGCGTCCCACTTGGATAAACGGCTGATCAAGTCATCAGGCGGCCGGATGAATATGACGTTCGCATGGCCGTGCCTCCTGCTTACGACGGTGGGGGCGAAGACAGGGAAGAGCAGGAAGACGCCTCTCGTTTATGCGAGGGAAGGGGACAATCTCGTGCTCATCGCCTCGAAGGGAGGAAACCCGAGGCATCCGGCATGGTATCTGAATCTCAGGGCAAATCCGGAAGTCGAGGTATTCCTCGACGGGAAAACAGCCCGGTACGTCGCCAGGAACGCGGAAGGGGAAGAGCGCGAGAGGCTCTGGAAAAAAGCAGTCGGGGTATATTCGGGTTACGAGAAATACCGGAGAAGGGCAGGGGGGAGGGAGATTCCGGTGGTGGTGTTGGAGCTAAGATCGGCATGACTGGATTCAAGGATGACCGTATAAATACGGCAAACGTGAAATAGCAGTTGCGGAGAGTGGATTTTATGTAATGTTAGAGCTTGAATGCTAACGGGGTCATTTGTTTTTTCTTTTTCTTTTAACTTCTTTTATGTCAACTGTTAAATCGAAGAGATTCTTTACCGGAATCTTGCTGCTTGCATTGAGTATCTCGATCCCGGCAATCTTATCGCCTTTGGTTACATGAAGCACAACTCCCTCATCTATTTCAATTGCTCCATAGGGCCGCTTGGATGATAGCTTTATATAGGCTGCGTCTACTTCTTTATCGTAGCTGACTTTCATGACTCACCTTAAGAGGTAAGATTTTTTTAAAGGATACGCTGTAATTATAACAGTCTCTTTCTCAATCGCAAAAATGACTTTTAAAGGGAGCCCTGAGAACCTGTTGGGAAAAGTTTTATAAACAATTTTTCAGCCCTCTTGCGTCTCTTCTCTTTCCGGAGAATCTATTGTCTCTCGTATCTCTATTTCCTTGATACCGTAGAGGCGCATATTATTTCTAGCATGCCTGGATAGCTTCACTGTTCATAATAATGCCGAATCACATTAATTTTTTCTATTATTTTTCTTGCTGATTCTCATATTTATTCGTATCAGGTAAATGGGTAATAAATGTAAGATAGACCCCTGCCCGGAGCTGATACATTAAGATCCGCTAACGGTCGGGAAATAAGTCATTATGTTATTTCCCCGGCAGGGTCGAGACGAAGTCGACGCACCTGTCGACCCAGACCTTGAAATCGACATCCTCCCTGTATCCCCCGGGCTCGACATAGACGTACCCCTTCATCGGCTTGCCGGTGAAGTCCATGGGCCTCACGTGGGGCAGGGCCAGGGAGGCCTCGTAGCGGTCGCGTCCCACCCTTGCCATGAGCAGGTCGTTTATCACCCCGCAGCACATGTTGCCGTTCAGCATGAAGGCTATGCCGCCGAACATTTTCTTTTCCGTGAATTGACCGCTCTTGTTGATGATTTCCCTTATCCTGCCTGCTAATTTCTCGTCGAATGCCATAACCTGACCTCCGGAGTCATTTGTACAACCGGTCCCGAGGTTTAATTGTACACTGCCTTTTGCCGGTTTTTCTCCGAAATCCGGTTTCGGGATTTCTCGTTGCCTGCGGATTTATGAATCTCCAGATACCTGTGAAGAACCCGGGGTTTTGTGGCTTATTGATGCATTTACAAGATTCAAAGTTGTAAATACATAACCGTTTATCCATCGGGGTTTTCCTCTCCATGGAGCCGGTGCCAGGAATTGATTTTTAATTATCTTCATGAAGGATAGTAAGCTAACATCCTGTCCTTTCTTGACAATTCAAAACCAGCCCGATAATATCAATATTGATAATCATTATCATTTCCATTATGTGTCCGGACGAGGCCTTTTGGGTAACGCTCCGGAGTCGAACACTTTCTATGGCTGCAGGTGAGCACGGTTACGGCGGGCGTGTGCACAGTCGGTTTCATTTTTGACAATTTCTGAACTGGAAGAAGCGATTCATATGCTAAGCGCAAAAACGGTCAAAATCTGGTACGTCACTCACAAGTGGACGAGCCTCGTATGCACGGCGTTCCTTTTAATGCTGTGCGTCACGGGTCTCCCGCTCATTTTCTATCACGAGCTTTCGCACCTGCTCGGAGATGAGATCGAGACAGTAGACATGCCTCCGGATACACCCAAGGCGAGCCTCGACAGCGTAGTCAAAGCAGGTTTGAAGAAATACCCTGCGGAGTTCGTTCGTTTTCTCTACTGGGACGAGGACGAGCCCGATCTCGTTTTCCTGACGCTCGTACCCGCGCTCGATGCTCCTCCCGACGTCTTCCGCTCGCTTGCGGTCGATGCACGCACGGCGGAGGTGCTCGCCGAGCCTAAATTCACAGAAGGGGTAATGTATTTCTTCCTTAAGCTCCACGTCGATATGTTCGCGGGCCCTTACGGCATGCTCTTTCTCGGGTTCATGGGCTTCCTGTTCGTGGTCTCGCTCGTCTCGGGCGCTGTCGTGTACGGCCCCTTCATGCGGAAGCTCGACTTCGGCGTCGTGAGGAAGGACAAGACGTCGCGTCTCAAGTGGCTCGACCTCCACAACCTTCTCGGGATTGTGACTCTCATGTGGGCGCTCGTCGTAGGGGCCACGGGGGTTATCAATACGTTGTCCGATGTTGTTCTCAGGGCGTGGCAATTCGGGCAGCTCGCGGAAATGGTCGCGCCGTATAAGGGCAAGCCTTCCACCGAAAACTTCGCATCCCTTGAGCTCGCGGTACAAAATGCGCGCAACGCTATACCCGACATGACTCCTTCTTTCATCGCTTTCCCGGGGTCTCCGTTCTCAAGCGAGCATCACTACGCGGTCTTCATGCACGGCAATACCCGCCTTACTTCGTATCTGCTGAAGCCCGTCCTTATTGACGCCGGAACCGCCGGGATAACAGACTCGCGCGATATGCCGTGGTATGTGGCGACACTCCTGATTTCTCAGCCACTTCATTTTGGCGATTACGGGGGGATGCCGATGAAGGTCGTATGGGCGGTCCTCGATATTATCACGATCGTAGTCCTCGTAAGCGGGCTCTATCTCTGGCTCTCGCGACGTAAGAAACCTATAGAAGAACGGATCGCCGAGCTTGAGAGGGACAATGCTGTGTCACGAACTATTCCGGCCGGGGGGGCAGCCGGGTGAAACGGTCGAAATCGATACGCAGGTCAAATTTCCTTCACGTATTCGGTGTGCCGGTTCTGCTCGCAATACTGAGCGCGTTCGGACTCATTTCCGCCCTTCTCGGGGACGGCATCTGGGACGTGCTTTCGTGGATAACTCTATGGGTTCCGGTCGCTGTCATAGCGCGCCATGTGTGGTTCGCGGATTCGGGTAAAGACGCATCCGTTAGCCGCGGTAAAGGAGGTGATAGTGCCTTAGAAAAATAACTTGGATCATCCAATCCTATAACGTTTTCTTCATATCGAAGTAGATCGGATACCGAAATCTGAAACAGGTAATTGCTTTGTTCCAACAGGGTGAGCGTAACATAGCGAAAACTACGTCAAGGAGGCAAGCATATGATACTCGCTGCACGACTCACATTGTTTACCTTTATGCTCGTTCTGATATTAATGCCGCTTACGGCGGCACCGCAGGGGATTCAGCAGAATAGCAATACGGAGGAAGCCGTTTCTCAGCCGGCGGAAACGGGAGGGGAAAACGAAGGAGCCGGAAGGACGGAAAGTCCGGGCGCGGTAAACCTTCCCGAAGTTGTGGTCGAAGACCGGGGAGAAGGGGATGAGGAGGGGTTCACCGCGGAAGACGCAACGGGAGCGACGAAGACCGATACGCCTCTCATAGAGGTCCCGCAATCGGTGTCGGTCGTAACCGAGGAGCAGATAGAGAAACAGGCGGCTCAGACCATGTCCGAGGCACTACGTTACACACCCGGCTTCTTTGCGGCTTACGAGAGCGACGTACGTTATGATAACGCCCCCGTAGTCAGGGGGTTTATACCGACTCTTTATCTCGACGGGCTGCTTCTGCCCGACAGCCAGGGATTCGGAGCCCCCCGCATCGAGCCTTACGGGCTCGAGCGCATAGAAGTGCTCAAGGGTCCGTCCTCGGGGCTTTATGGACAGGTTCCTCCCGGGGGTCTGATAGACATGGTGAGCAAGCGACCGACCCCCTTCCCGCTGCATGAGGTTCTCCTCCAGTACGGGAGCTACGACCGCTATCAGGGGGCGTTCGATCTCGGCGGCCCTGTGGACAGCGGCGGCCGCATACTCTACCGCTTAACCGGTCTTCTCAGGAAGAGCGACACGCAGACGAAATTCGCCGAGGATAACCGCATATTCCTCGCGCCGAGCGTCACCGTCCGTCCGTTCGAGAATACGTCCATTACTATCAGCGCATATTTCCAGAAGGACGACAACAAGGGAATTTCGCCCCAAACCCTGCCGGCACAGGGCACTCTTTTCTCGAATCCGAACGGGAAAATACCTGTAGGCAGGTATGTCGGCGAGCCCGGATACGACCGCGTGGACAAGACGACATTCTTCGTAGGGTATAGCCTCGAGCACGCCTTCAACGAGATTTTCGCGTTCCGGCAGAACCTGCGTTACAGCACCGTCGATCTCGACGTTCACGACGGAGTGCGGGGAGAAGGACTTCAGCCCGACCTCAGGACGTTAAACAGGGCCGTCTACGATATTACGGACTTCGCGGATAACTTCCAGGTGGATAATCAGGGGCTTGCGGTTTTCAATGCAGGGCCGGTCCGCAACGAGGTTTTGGTAGGTTTCGATTACCTGTGGACGAAGAATAAATTCAACATGGATTTCGGCGTCGCACCGTCAATAGATTTGTACGATCCCGTTTACGGACAACCGTTCGATACGCCGGCCCCGTTTGTTAAAAACGTGGACGAGCAGAATCAGTTCGGCGTATATATTCAGGACCAGATATATTACAGGGGGTTCGTGCTCACGCTCACGGGACGCCAGGACTGGGTCGACATATCAACGCGCGACTTATTGAGCGATACGAAATCGACCCAGGACGATAGTGCTTTCTCGTACCGCGCGGGTCTCAACTATGTTTTCGATTTCGGCCTTGCCCCGTATATAGCCTATTCTAGCTCCTTCCAGCCGACTGTGGGTACGAACTTCGCCGGCAAGCCGTTCAAGCCGACGCGGGGCGAGCAGTACGAAGCCGGCATAAAGTATCAGCCCGAGTGGTTCCCGGGAATCGTGACGGCCGCGGTTTACAATCTGGAGCAGAAGAATGCCCTTACCGCCGATCCCGTGAACGAATTTTTCCAGGTACAGACTGGGAAGGTGCGCGTGCGCGGGTTCGAGATCGACGCTACGCTGAGCCCGCTTCCGGGTCTCAACATGGTCGGCGGGTACGCCTACACGGACTCCGAGATTTTGAAGAGCAACATCCCCGGCGAGCAGGGGAACGAGATGCCGAACGTACCTAAAAACCAGGTGTCGTGGTGGACGGATTATACGCTCCAGACGTCGGTGCTGAAGGGGTTCGGCCTCGGGGCGGGGGTTCGTTACGTCGGAGATTTCTTCGGAAACACGGACAATGCGATAAAGATGCCCTCGGTCACCCTGGTCGACGCGGCTGCCTATTATGACTTCGGCGGCCTCTGCAGCAGGTTCGAGGGGCTTAAGCTCGCGGTTAACGCGTCCAATCTTTTGGATAAGACATACGTAACCTGCTTTAACGAGAACTATTGTTCGTACGGCAACAAGCTCAATGTGCTGGCGACACTGGCTTTCAACTGGTGATCGTCTCGGCTGCTATAACTAAGCTTATTATTACAATTTGAGTTCGGATCGGTATATCTCCGGAGTCTTCATTCCGGGACTCACCTCACCCTCGATCCGTTACGGAAGAAAACGGGCGCGTAGTGGGGGTCGAACCCGACAAGGACGCGTGTTCCCGTCCCGAGGACACGGCTGTGCGATGCGAGTGAATGGACCGTCTCGCCCGAATCGAGGAGTATCCGGTAGAGGTAAGAGGAGCCTTGAAAAATTCCCGACTCTATTACCCCCTGCCCCGAGGCCGAAGGCGTGAGCACGATATCATCGGGACGGACCAGTATCTCGAGCCCCTCCTTAGAGCCGGGGTTCATACCTCCGGCGGGGAGGCTGCCGATCACCGTAACGGCGAGCGTGTCCGCGAGCTTGCACGGGATGAAGTCCGCAGTACCCATGAATTCGGCGACGAAGCGTGAATCGGGACTATGATAGATATCGTACGGCGTATCGGTCTGCTTCAGGCGGCCCCGGTCCATGACGGATACGAGGTCGCCCATGTAGAAAGCCTCGTCACGGTCGTGGGTCACGAAAACGGCCGCGGTTCCGCTCCGTCTTAATATATCTCTGACCTCCTCTCTTATCTGAACCCTGAGCCGGGCATCCAGGTTCGAGAACGGCTCGTCGAGCAGCAGGACTCCGGGCCCGGGAGCGATGGCTCTCGCGAGCGCGAGCCTCTGCTGCTGTCCCCCGGAAAGCTCGTGCGGCATCCGCGATCCGAGGCCGTCGAGCCCTGCGAGAGAAAGCATCTCCCTCACCCGTCCGCTTCGCCGGGGTCCCTTATCGAGCCCGAACGCCGTATTGCCCGATACGCTCAGGTGCGGGAACAGCGCATAGTCCTGAAAAACCATACCGGCGCGCCGTTTTTCCGGAGGGACGCATATGCCGGGCCCGTAAACCGTGCGGCCGCCTATCTCGATTACGCCTTCGTCCGGGGTCTCGAATCCGGCTATGAGCCTGAGCGCCGTTGTCTTGCCGCATCCGCTCGACCCGAGGAGTGACAATATCGTTCCCTTTTCGACCGATATGGAGAGTCCGTCTGCGGCCGTCACCTCTCCGAACCTTTTTGTGACACCCCTCATGCGCAATGCCTCTTTCATACTTCTCTCCGGCTCCTTTCCTTTATTATAAGTATTGCCATAGGGACCGATGAAACCGCTATCAGTACGAGCGAATCCGCTGCGGCCCGCGCGAAGAAGGCTTCGGAAGAGGCCGACCATACGGACGTGGCCAGCGTCCTGAACCCTATAGGAGATAGAATTAGCGTCGCCGGAAGCTCTCTCATCGTGACCAGGAACGCAAGCGCCGCCCCGGCCAGGATCCCGGGCCTTGCGAGAGGGATTATAACCCTTGTCAGCGCGTAAGACTGCGAGCGGCCGAGGCTGTGGGCCGCTTCCTCGAGCCTCGGACTTTGCTGAAGAAGAACCGCGCGCAGCGGCCCGAGCGCGACCGGCAGAAATAATATTACATAGGCCGCGACGAGCAGCGCGTGAGTTTGGTAGAGCGGTCCGATGAAGCGTATCCCGAAAAAGACGAGCGCCAGGGCCACCACTACGCCGGGGAGGGCGAATCCGAAGTAGGCTACTCTCTCGAGTACGTATATCAGACGGCCCGGACTGCGGGCTGAAAGATATGCGATCGGGAACGCCGCGCCCATTATTATGACCGCTGCGGCCGCTGATATGCATAGCGAATTGACCATAGCGGCCGGGAGTCCCGGGAAATGCTCCCCGGCGGCCATACCCCTTACGAGCCACATGAGGAGTATAAATACCGGCATCAAGAGGCTTCCGAGCGCGAGGAGACTGAAAAGTGCAAGCGCCGGAACCTTCCACCGTCCGAGATTCAGGGGCCGTAAAGGGGGTCTTTTCCCGTGGCCCATTCTATAGAATGACGCTCCGGCTCTCGTCCGTCCCTCCATGGCGAGAAGGCCGAGCGCGAGGGCCGCAAGGACCAGCGACAGCGCGGCGGCGGCCGTTCTGTCGAAAACGGACTGGTACTGAAGATATATCGCCCAGGTGAACGTTTCGTAACGGAGCAGCGATACCGCGCCGAAGTCGCCGAGCGCGGTCATTGCGGTCAGCAGACACCCCCCCGCTACGGCGGGGCGAAGCTGCGGGAGTATTACCTTCAGGAACGTTTCGAGGGACCCCTTTCCGAGGCTCCGGGAGCTCTCTTCGAGCGACGGGTCCAGGTTCGCGAGGGATGCCCTGACCGGTATGAGCATGTACGGGAACCTGAGAAGGGTAAGCGTTATTACGGCGCCGCTTAAACCGTATATCTCGGGGAGCCTGTCCACTCCGAGCGGTTCGAGCGCCTGCTGGAGCAGCCCTCTCGGCCCCAGGGCCGAGACTGCGACGAACCCGCCGACGTAGGACGGAATGACTATCGGCACGGTCGTCAGCACTGCCCACATACGTTTAAACGGCAGGTCCGTACGCTCGAGAGCCCAGGCGAGCGGGAGTGAAATCAACGTGGATAAAAACGTTACGGAGAACGCGAGCACGAGCGACCTCTTCAGTATCTCCCACGTCCTCGGTCTCCACAGAAGCTCCGTTACAGCGCCGTCGGCGCCGGCGGCCCGGAGCACGAGATAAGCGAGCGGGAGAATTATAAGGAGTGCCGTTGCAATCGAGACAGCATATAGAAAAAAGCCGGGCCCGGTCGGACGGACCGGCCTTTCGGGACTCTTCCCCGTATTCAATCTCGCGGCTGCGTCAGGCATCAGGGGATTATATTTTCTTTCCGGAGGAGGCCGACAGTGCCCTCCAAATCTACCATGTCCTTCATGCTGATAACGGGAGCGTTGATCCCCGAGACGGGGAAGAGCAGACGGTTCGTCACGACCCCATCCGTAACCGGGTACTCGTAGGTCTGCCCGGTGAAGTACTGCTGGGCGACGGGCGACAGCATAAATTTAATAAATTTCTCTCCGGCATCTTTATTCCGAGAGCTTTCAAGAATACCGGCTCCGGCTACGAGTATTACAGCTCCCGGGCCGCCCGCCCTCGGGTGATAATTGCGGGCCGGGAAATCCTCGCCCTTCTCCGCAATAGAACGGTAGAGGTAATAATGGTTCACGAACCCCGCGTCTATCTCTCCCGACCCAGCGGCGAGGACTATGGATGAATTGTTGGGATAGGTTTTCGGATTATTGGCCTGAATGCCGGACAGCCACTCCGCGGTTTTTTCTTCACCCCAAAGTTTTATCATCGCGGTGACCATCGCCTGGAACGAGGCGTTCGCGGGCGCCCACCCAAGGCGCCCGTTCCATTTCGGGTCCGTGAATCCCCATATATCGTCCGGCAGATCGGCTTCGCTCAGTTTGTCGGTGTTATAGATTACCGTACGGGCGCGTCCGGAGAGACCCACCCATTTTCCGTCGGGCGGCTTGAATCCGGGCCCGACCTGGCTCAGTATTGCGTCGGGAAGGGGAGCCAGCATGTCCTCGACCGCGCCGAGGCCGCCCGGGTCCTGGGCTATGAAAATATCAGCCGGGGTTTTTTCACCTTCTTCCATGAGCGTGGCGGCGATCTCCGCCGTGCTCCCGTACTTTACCTGTGTTTTTATACCGCTCACCTGACCGAACTGCTCGATGATCGGGCCGATCAGGGATTCGCTCCTCCCCGAATATACCGTAAGCACCTCCTCCGCTTCCCCTTCGCCCACACCGTTATTTTCATTCCTGCACGAAACGCTTAATACGGACAAGACCGGGATCATTATCGCCAGAAGGGTTATATGTGTTTTTTTAAGCGGCATTTTAATGGAAGCTCCGCGTGTGAATCTGTCGTGTACTCGGGATATGCTCACAGGCCATACTTGCGAAAATACAGTTGATATTCATTATCATTATCAACATATTATCGAGAATGTCAAATCCATCTATTTTATGCCGTGTTAAGTATCGGATATTGTGGAAAAATTATAGAGTAATCAGTTCTAACCGTTCGTGAGGTCGAACCTTATCGGCACCACTACCCAGCTGGACATTGCCCGTCCGTTCTTCTTCCCCGGAATGAATATCCATTTTCTGACGGCGTCGAGCGCGGAATTATCGAGTACTACGTATCCTGAAGATTTACGTATCTCTATCTTCCCCACATTGCCGCTCTCGAGCACGAATACGTTCAGCACGACGAGCCCTTCGTATCCGTGGCGCTTGGCGATCTTCGGGTAATTCGGCTTGGGGTTCACGCCGTAATCCGGATAGCCGATTTCGGTGCCCCTGCCTGTGCCTTTTGTGTCGAGCCCCGTGCCGCTGTCTCCGACCCCGGTCCCTTTCCCCTCGCCGTCCGGCGAGACGTTATCCGTCTCTACGGCGCTTGCTGAGGAAACCGCGTGCGTTACTGCTGTCTGCTCATTCACGGCGGTATTATCCCGGCTTATTATCTCTTTCTTCTCTGGCTTTGTTACGGGTTTTTTCTTTGCTATTTTCGTTATGGTCTTCTTTTCAGGGGCCTTTTCGATTTTCTTTACGGGCTCAGGCTCCCTCATCGCCGCGGGCTCGAGCGAGCCCCCTTTCCCCTTTCCCGGGTCTTTATACTGCGTCGTTACGCCGACCATGAGCGGCCTGGCTGATTCGTCGGGTCTTTCCGGAATGAGTGTAATAACCGCCGCGAAGACCGCGGCGTGCAGTATCAACGAAAGGATGATGAATATTCCGGTCCGCGAAGGGGGCATTCTGTATTCTCCGGGTTCAGGGCGCTTCCGATTTCTCGGCGGCGATGGCTATCTCTTTAGCCCCGGCTTCTTTCGCCTGGCTTATCAGTTTCACTGCATCCCCGAGGAGAGCGTCCTTGTCCCCTTCGAGTATGACGACTTTGGTATTGCTTTCGGATAAGGCTTTTTTTAATTCCTCTTCGAAATTATCTTTCTTCGTTTCTTTCTGGTTTATAAAAGTTTTACCGTCTGTGGTCAGCGTTACCACCACGTTTCTCGCTACAGTTTCGGTTTTGGAGACTTCGGGGAGATTAATGTTCGCCCCTGACTCTATCAGGGCGGAGCTCGTTATCATGAAGATTATCAAAAGCACGAGGAATATGTCCGTGAGCGGAGTGATATTGATCTCCGCTACGATGTCGTCGTCCGTCTTCTCGTCAAATTTCCCGATCGCCATTTCCGGTCCTCCCTTGTTTGTATGCCTGCACGAATTTGGAGTGGTTGATCCTGAGCTCCGCGTTTATAGCGGCGACCCGTACCTGAAGGTAATTGTAGGCGATGACCGCGATAATGGCTACCACGAGCCCCGCCGCAGTGGCGACGAGCGCTTCGGAGATGCCGCCCGCTACCACCGAGAAGCCTCCGGTGCCGGCGACCGACATGCTATGGAAGGACTTGATTATGCCGACGACCGTTCCGAAGAGTCCGATGAAAGGGGCGCTGCTGCCGATCGTTCCGAGTATCCAGATGTTCTGCTTGAGGTCCTGGACCTCCTCGTACCTGTTTTCTTCCAGTTTCTCGGATATGTCTACCGGATCGGCTGCTTTTTCTTCAGAGAGAATGGAGTGATAGAGTCTCGCCTGCACGTTTTTCCTGTGCTTGTTGCAGACCGAAAGCGCAGCTCCCAAGTCTCCCCTGGTCAAAGGAGGCACGACGAGACTCGTCAGCTTCCTTGTCGAAGCCGCTAAGCCGCTGAATGCGAAGACCCTTTCGCCAAAAATTGCGACCATGATTACGGAAAAAAGGATAAGCGGGTAGGTGGCAATCCATCCCTGCTGTATCAGATCGATTAAATTCATACTCTGCATATTCTGTCACCTCTTGATTCCTGTTTCGTCGTGTTGGTTTAACTGCTCTGATAACGTCCCGGTAATCAGATAATCATATCCGATTGAAGCTGTTCCTCAATCCTCCGGTCATAATCTGTGAAAATATTCGCGGTTCCACCGCCGGTTTCGGATGCGTGATGAGTTTTATCCGCGGCCCTCCCGAAGAAGCGGTGTCCCGGCTGCCGGTACGCAATTTACGTGTGTGATATATCTACAAAAAGGATACCTAATCCCGAAGCGTTATCTTGAACCGTTCAATCTGATAATGAATATCAATATCGGTAGATTTAAGATACATCAGCATATGTTTGTGTCAAGATTAGTTCTTAAAAGTTACGTCGATCCCGGGTCTTTTATTCCTGAAATTGTTTGAGAATCTCCTATGCCTGCTGTCCGATACGGAACATCCCGGCTAATACGGACGGCATGCCGGACATAAAAATTCATTCTAAGCAACTGTTATATCAAAAA
>Ga0187892_10009166_pt1 | contig 13151 bp, 13 predicted proteins | sample MA1701073metaG_FD_139345 | JGI IMG/M metagenome (GOLD analysis project Ga0187892, IMG submission 139345) | Bio-ooze microbial communities from a basaltic lava cave in the Kipuka Kanohina Cave System on the Island of Hawaii, USA - MA170107-3 metaG ...
GGCCAGGGCCACCTCGCCGCCGATGGCCCGGCACAGGGCCGCCACCAGCGCTGTCTTGCCCGTGCCGACCGGGCCGCCCACGCCGATCCGCAGCGGACGGTCAGGAGGCAAAGAGCCGGACCTCCTGCACGGCGTGGCGCTCCGCGCCGATATCGAGCAGAGGCGCCGAGCAGGCCGGGAGCGTAGGCCACCGCGGCGCCGCTTCGGCCAGGGCGTCGACCTCGGCGGCGAGGTCGGCCACCGCCTGCCACGCCCGGAAGGGGTCGAGGCCGAGGAGCCGCACGGCAGCCGCCGCCGGTCCGGTGATCGACTCGTACGCCGCCCAGCGCGCCGCCTCCACCGGGGTGAGCCCAGCCGCCTGCGACACCACACCGATGGCGACCGCGTGGTGCAGCTCGTCGCTCTCCACCGCAATCCCCAGGACGGAGCGCGCCGCCCGCAGCAGTTGGCGCCCCTGGGTGCGCGACGCCTGCCGCACCGCCGGCGACGCCATCCGGGCCGACGCCTCCCGGTCGAGCAGGGCGACGGGCGAGCCGCCCGCGCAGGCAGCCGCCGCCAGGCCGGCCGCCACCCGTCCCGCCGTCGCCAGCCGCCCGGCCAGGAACGCGCCGAGCGTTTCCTCATCGGTGACCCGGCCGTCGGCCACCGCCGGCTCCACGCCTCCCGAGTGAGCGTGCCCGCCGGCCGGGAACCGACCGTCGGCCACGAGCAGCCCGAGCGCCTTCAAAACAGGAAGTACCGCTGGGCCATGGGCAGGTCGGCGGCGGGCGCGGGCTCGACGACCTCGCCGTCGATCCTCACCGTGAAGGTGTCGGGGTCGACGTCGATCGCGGGCAGGGCGCCGTTCTCCGGCATGTCGGCCTTCGTTCGCGCCCTCATGTTCGCCACTGGGGCGAGCCGCCGTCGCACCGCCAGCCGTTCCGCCAGCCCGGCCTCAACCGCCGCCGGCGCCACGAACGCCAGCGAGGTCGCCGCCGCCACCACCGGAGCGGCGCCGAACATCGGGCGCGGCAGCACCGGCTGCGGCGTGGGGATCGACGCGTTGGCGTCCCCATGGCCGCCCAGGCGATCATCCCGCCCTTCAGCACCGCGTGCGGCCGCACGCCGAAGAACGCCGGCGCCCACAGGACCAGATCGGCCAGCTTCCCGACTTCCACCGAGCCGATCTCGCCCTCGAGCCCGTGGGCCACGGCCGGGCAGATCGTGTACTTGGCCACGTAGCGGCGCGCCCGCCGGTTGTCGGCGCCGGCCCCGTCGCCAGCCAAAGATCCCCGCCGCCGTTTCATGACATGGGCGGTCTGCCACGTCCGCACGATCACCTCGCCGGCTCGCCCCATCGCCTGGGAGTCCGATCCGATGATCGAGATCGCCCCGAGGTCGTGGAGGATGTCCTCGGCCGCGATCGTGGTCGGGCGGATGCGGCTCTCGGCGAAGGCCAAATCCTCCGGCACCGCAGGGTTGAGGTGGTGGCACACCATGAGCATGTCGAGGTGCTCGTCGATGGTGTTGACCGTATGGGGCCGGGTGGGGTTGGTGGACGACGGCAGCACGTTGCCGTGCGATGCGACGGTGATGATGTCGGGCGCGTGGCCGCCGCCGGCCCCCTCGGTGTGGTAGGCGTGGATGCCGCGGCCGGCGATCGCCGCCAGGGTCGATTCGACGAACCCCGCCTCGTTCAAGGTGTCGCTGTGCAGCGCCACTTGCACCCCGGCCTGATCCGCGACCGTCAGGCAGGCGTCGATGGCGGCGGGCGTCGAGCCCCAGTCCTCGTGCAGCTTGAAGCCCCCGGCGCCGGCCCGCAACTGCTCCCACAGGCCGTCGACCGACGTGGTGTTGCCCTTGCCGAGCAGCACGACGTTGAGCGGCCAGGGGTCCAGCGCCTCCAGCATGCGGGCCAGGTGCCACGCGCCCGGTGTCACTGTGGTGGCTTTGGTCCCCTCTGCCGGGCCGGTGCCGCCGCCGATGATCGTCGTGACGCCGGAGGCGATCGCCTCCTCGAGGATCTGCGGGCAGATGAGGTGGACGTGGCAGTCGATGGCCCCGGCCGTGAGGATGCGGCCGTTGCCGCTGATGATCTCCGTCGACGGGCCGATCGCCAGCTCGGGGCCGACGCCGTCCATGGTGTCGGGGTTGCCGGCCTTCCCGATGCCGACGATGCGCCCGTCCCGGATGCCCACGTCGGCCTTGACCACACCCCAGTGATCGAGGATCACCGCGCCGGTGATGACGGTGTCGGGCGCCCCTTCGGCGCGGCTGGTTCGGCCCTGGCCCATCGACTCGCGGATCACCTTGCCGCCGCCGAACACGACCTCGTCCCCCCGGCCGCAGCGGTCGTCCTCGATCTCGATGAAAAGGTCGGTGTCCGCCAGACGGATGCGGTCGCCGGTGGTCGGCCCGTAGAGCAAGGCGTAGCGCTGCCGCGACAGTTCAGCCATCGAGGGCGCCCCCCACCTGGCCACGCAGGCCGGTAACCACCCGTCGGCCGCCGATGGGGACGAGCTCGACCTCCCGCTCGATGCCCGGCTCGAACCGGACGGCCGTCCCCGCGGGCGCCGCCAGGCGTTGGCCCCAGGCCGCGACCCGGTCGAACGCCAGGCCGGCGTTGGCCTCGGCGAAGTGGTAATGGGAGCCAACCTGCACGGGCCGGTCGCCGGTGTTGACGACCACCAGGCGCGTCACCGCCCGGCCGGCGTTGATCTCGATCGCCCCCTCCCCCAGCACGACCTCGCCTGGGATCATTGGTCCCGACTCATGGAATCGGGTGGTGGAGGGTGACGAGCTTGGTGCCGTCGGGGAAGGTGGCCTCGACCTGCACCTCGGCGATCATCTCCGGCACACCGTCCATGACGTCGTCCCGCGTGAGCACGGCCCGTCCCGCGTCCATGAGGTCGCCCACCGACCGCCCGTCCCGGGCGCCCTCGAGCACGAACGAACTCAGGATGGCGACGGCCTCCGGGTGGTTCAGTCGCAACCCCCGGCCCCTGCGCTCGCGCGCCAGCCCGGCGGCGACGTGGATCAGCAGGCGTTCCTGCTCGTGGGCGCTCAGCCGCATTGCGGCATCCTTACACCGCGAGCAGGCGGCGGACGGCCTCGTCCTCCAGGGAGGCCGCGGCGCCCGACGCCACCACCTCGCCAGCGTCGAGCACGACGTAGGAGTCGGCCAGGCGAAGGGCGAACTCGACGTACTGCTCCACGAGCACGATCGACAGGCCCCGGGCCCGGTGCAACTGGCCGATGGCGTCCTCGATCTCCAGGATGATCGACGGCTGGATGCCTTCGGTGGGTTCGTCCAGCAGCAGGAGCTTGGGCCGGGCGACCAGGGCCCGCGCGAAGGCGAGCTGCTGGGCCTGGCCGCCGGAAAGAAAGCCGGCCCGGCGGGCCAGCAGGGGCCGCAGGCGGGGGAAGAGGTCCAGCGCTTCGTCGGTAGCGTCGGCGCCCGCAGACTCGGCGGCGACGGCCAGGTTCTCGCGCACGGTGAGCTGGGGGAACACGGGGTGGCCTTGGGGCACATAGGCCATACCGGCCCGGACCCGTTCGTGCGGTCTCAGCCGGGTGATGTCGCGGCCGTCCCACAGCACGGTCCCACGCGCCGGCTTGAGCACGCCCATGACGGCGTTGAGCAGCGTCGACTTTCCGACGCCGTTGCGGCCCATGACGCAAAGGAGACCGTTCTCGGGCGTCTCCAGCGAGGCCCCGAAGAGCACCTGGCTACGGCCGTAGAACACGTCGAGCCCTCGCACGCGGAGCACGGCGTCAGCCCACCTCGACGCCGCCGCGGGTGTCCCGGCTGCGGCCGAGGTACACCTCCTGGACGAGCGGGTTGGCCTGAACCTCGGCGACCGACCCCTCGCACAGGGTCCGGCCCTCGTGCATGACCGTCACCCGCCGGGCGAAGCGGCGCAGGAACTCCATGTCGTGCTCCACCACGACGACCGTATGGTTGCGGGCGATCTCCTGGAGGAGTTCGCCGGTGCGGGTCCGTTCCTCCTTGCTCATGCCCGCGACTGGCTCGTCGAGCAGGAGCAACTGGGGATCCTGCACGAGCAGCATGCCGATCTCCAGCCATTGCTTCTGGCCGTGCGACAGGACGCCGGCGAGATCGCCGGCCCGATCGGTCAGCCCGACGGTTTCCAGCGCGGTGGCCACCCGCTCACCGACCGCTCCTCGCCGCCGGAGGAGCTTGCGCAGCGGCAACCGGAAGCTCGCGGCCAAGTCGAGGTTGTCGAGGACGGTCAGCTGATCGAACACCGACGGGGTCTGGAACGTGCGGCCGATCCCCATCTTGACGATCTCGTGCTCGGGTCGGCCCAGTAACGGACGCACGCCGAACTTGATCGAGCCGCCAACTGGTCGGGTGAGCCCGGTGATGGCGTCCAGGAGGGTGGTCTTGCCGGCGCCGTTGGGGCCGATGAGGAAGCGCAGCTCCCCCTCGTCGACCCAGAAGTTGAGCTTGTCGATGGCGCGGAACCCGTCGAAGTCGACTTCGAGTTGGGATACCTCCAGCAGGGCCGGGCTCACCGGACCGGCTCCAGCGCCGTCTGGGGCTCGGCGGTGGTGACGGCCGCGGGCGGCGCGACGGCGCCGCGCCGGCGATCCCGCAGGTTCTTGACGCCCTTCCAGATTCCGGCCAGGCCCTTGGGCGCGAAGGCCACCACGATGATGAACAGCGCTCCTTGGAAGTAGAGCCAGCCCGAGGGATAGTTCTCGGAGAGGCCTGTCTTGGCGTAGCCCACGAGCACGGTGCCGGCCACCGCCCCGACGAGCGTGGCCCGGCCGCCGAGGGCCACGCCGATGACCAGCTCGAGCGACGGGACGATGCCGAGGAGCGCCGGCGACATGATGCCGACCACCGGGACGAACAGGGCGCCGGCGAGCCCCGCCATGCCCGCCGAGACAGTGAAGGCCAGCACCTTCACCTTGGTCGGGCTGTAGCCCAGGAAGCGGACCCGGTCCTCGCTGTCCCGCACCGCGACCAGCAGCTTGCCGTAGCGGCTCTGCACGAGCTGGCGGGCGAGCAGGAAAACCGCGCCGAGGGCGACGGCCACGACGAAGTAGAGGCTGCGCTGGTTGACCGGGTCGTTGAGGTCGTACCCGAACAGGGTGCGCATGTTGGTCAGGCCGTTGGTGCCGGCGGTGTAGCCCTGCTGGCCGATGAGCAGGATCACGAACGCAGCCGCCAGCGCCTGGGTGAGGATGGCGAAGTAGGCGCCGCGCACCCGCTGGCGGAACACCAGCGCGCCCAGCCCGGCGGCGAGGAGCATGGGCAGGATGACGGCCGCCGGAAGGGCGAACCAACTGTGGGCGAACGGCTTCCAGAAGCCTGGGACCTCGGTGAGGCCGTTGTAGGACATGAAGTCGGGCAGGCCGTCCCGGCCGGCCTCCTGCAACTTGAGCATCATCCCCATGGCGTAGCCGCCCATCCCGAAGAACAGGCCTTGGCCGAGGGTGAGCATGCCGCCGTAGCCCCAGACCAGGTCGACGCCGACGGCGACGATGGCGAAGCAGAAGTACTTGGCCAGCAGCCCGAGGCGAAAGTCGGACAGCAGCGCCGGGCACAGCACCAGCGCCACGAAACCGGCGGCCAGGAACAGGCTCAGACGCCGCCAGCGGCCGGCCCCAACCCAACGTCTGGCGGCGGCGGTGACCGCCGTCACGTCAGCGCCCGGCTGCGCAGCGACACGAGCCCCTGCGGCCGCAATTGCAGCAGCACGACCACGGCGACGAACGCCGCCACCTTGGCCAGGCTCGCCTGCGTCTTGAACTCGACCATGGCCTGGAGCACACCCAGCCCGATGGCCGCGAACACCGCCCCCCTGATCTGGCCGAGGCCCCCGGCGACGACCACGAGGAAGGCGTCGACGATGTAGTTCGTGCCGAGGGTCGGCCCGATGGGACCGAGGAGGGTGAGGGCCACGCCGGCGGCGCCAGCCAGCCCCGAGCCGATGAAGAACGTCCGCATGTCGACCCGTTCGGTGTTGACGCCGGTGCACGCCGCCAGCTGGCGGTTCTGCATGACGGCCCGCATGCGGCGCCCCGCCGGTGAGCGGGTCTGGTACAGCCAGATGGCGGTGATGGCCAGGGCCACCAGCGCGAGGATGAACAGCCGGGTGTAGGGAAGCCTCGCACCGAAGAGTTCGAAGCCGCCGTCCAGCCAGCTGGGCTTGGTCACGTTCACGTTGGGGGCGCCGAAGAGGTCGCGGGCCACCTGCTGGAGCACGAGGCTGACGCCCCACGTCACCAGCAATGTGTCGAGCGGCCGCCCGTAGAGGCGACGGATGAGCAGCCGCTCGAGAACCAGTCCCATCAGGCCGGCGACCACGAAGGCCACCGGCAGGGCCACCAGCAGAGACATGCTCTCGCTGAACGTGTCTCCCAGCACGTACGTCGTGTAGGCGCCGGCCATGATCAGCTCGCCGTGGGCCAGGTTGATGACGCCCATCTGCCCGAAGGTGAACGTCAGCCCCAGTGCGATGAGGAGGAGGACGGAGCCGACGCTCAACCCGGTGAAGATCTGGGAGACGTAGATGTCCACGTCGCTATGGGCTTAGGAAAGGCCCTTGGCCCAGGGGTAGCTCTTGAGGTACGGGTCGGGCTTGATCGGCTGCCCCGAGTTCCACACCTCCTTGATCAGACCGTCGGCCTGGACGACGCCGATGCGGGCCGTCTTGTGGATGTGCTGGGTCTCCCCGTCGATCGTGACCTTGCCCTCGGGAGCGTCGAAGGTGATGCCGCCTGCCGCCCGCCTCACCGCTTCGACCTCGGTCGTTCCCGCCTTCTCGACTGCGGCCTTCCATAGGTATACGCCGATGTAACCGGCCTCGATGGGGTCGTCCGTCACCCGGTTCTGGCCGTACTTGGCCTTGTAGGCCTGGACGAACGCGGTGTTCTCGGCGTTGGCGGTGGTCTGGTAGTAGTTCCACGCCGTCAGGTGCCCGGCGATGTTGGCGGGGCCGATGCCGCGGACCTCTTCCTCCGCCACGCTCACCGACAGCACGGGCATGTCGGTGGAGGTGATCCCGGCGTCCTTCAGCTGCTTGAAGAAGGCGACGTTGCTGTCGCCGTTGAGGGTGTTGAACACCGCCTGCGGCTTGGCCGCCTTGAGCTTGTTGATGACGGTGCTGTACTCGGTGTGGCCTAGCTGGGTGTACTCCTCACCGAGGATCTCCATCCCGTTGGCGGCCGCGTACGCCTTGATCTCCTTGTTGGCGGTTCGGGGGAAGACGTAGTCGCTGCCGACCAGGAAGATCTTGGTCTTGCCCTGGTCCTTGAGGTAGTCGAGGCCGGGGATGATCTGCTGGTTCGTGGTGGCGCCCGTGTAGAAGATGTACGGCGACTGTTCGAGGCCCTCGTACTGCACCGGGTAGAACAGCAGCGACTTGAACTGCTCGAACACGGGCAGCACCGCCTTGCGGCTGGCCGACGTCCAGCAGCCGAAGGTGACGGCCACCTTGTCGTTGACGATCAGCTTCTTGGCCTTCTCGGCGAACGTGGGCCAGTCCGACGCGCCGTCCTCCACGACCGGCTCCAGCCTCTTGCCGAGCACGCCGCCCTTGGCGTTGATCTCCTCGATGGCGAGCAAGGTGGCGTCCCGCACCGACACCTCGCTGATGGCCATCGTGCCGCTCAGCGAGTGGAGCACGCCCACCTTGATGGTATCGCCGGTCTGGGCCCCGCTGGCCGGACCGCCCGACGACGTCTCCTCGCCCGCTTTCGAGCCGCACGCGCTGGCGAGCAGCGCGAGCGGCAGCGCGATCGCCGCGACGATCCTGAACCTTCTCTTCCGCATGAAGCCCTCCCCGGCGCCGACCTTGAACTGCCGGCGAACGTACGGCGGCGCGATTTCGCCGCCGCTTCCGCGGCATTGCACCGACGTGAACGCTTGCTGTCGGGTGTCTTACGCCGTGCGCGGGTCGGGCGCGTCGGCGTCGAGCCCGTAGGAGGCGATGGCGTCGGCCACCGCCTCGGGCTTCATCTCGTCGGCCCGCGCCAGGGCCTGCAGCGTCGCGACGACCACGTGGGCGGCGTCGGTCTCGAAGTGCCGCCGCAGGTTGGCGCGCGTGTCCGAGCGGCCGAAGCCATCGGTGCCGAGGGGGGTGAAGGCGCCGGGGACCCACCGGGCGACCTGGTCGGGCACCGCCTTCATGAAGTCGGTGACCGCCACGAACGGGCCTTCGGCGCCGGCCAGGGCCTCGGTGACGAAGGGCGTGCGGGGCGTCTCGGTGGGGTGCAGCCGGTTCCACCGCTCGGCCGCCAGCGCGTCCTCGCGGAGGGCCTTGTACGACGTGGCCGACCACAGCTCGACCGCCACGTCGTGGCGCTCGGCGAGGAGTTGCCGCGCCTCGCGGGCCGCGAGCTGGGCCGTGCCGGAGAACAGGACGGTGGCCCGCTTGGTCGGTCCGTCGGGCGCGTCGGCGAACTTGTACAACCCGCGCAGGAGTCCCGGCGCCGCCCCGTCGGGCATGGCGGGCATGGTGTAGTTCTCGTTGTAAAGGGTGAGGTAGTAGAAAACGTCCTCGGGCTCGGGGCCGTACATGCGGCGCATGCCGTCCTCAACGATGACGGCCAGCTCGTAGGCGAACGCGGGGTCGTAGGCGGCCACGTTGGGGACCGTCGACGCCAGCAGCAGCGAGTGGCCGTCGGCGTGCTGGAGGCCCTCGCCTTGGAGGGTCGTGCGGCCGGCGGTGGCGCCGAGCAGGAAGCCCTTGCCCCGGATGTCTCCAAAGGCCCAGATGAGGTCGCCCACCCGCTGGAAGCCGAACATCGAGTAGAAGATGAAGAAGGGGACCATGGGCGTGGCGTGGCTGGCGTAGGACGTCCCGGCGGCGATGAAGCTGGCCATGGAGCCCGCCTCGGTGATGCCCTCCTCGAGGAGCTGCCCGTGCGTGGCCTCGCGGTAGGACAGGGGCAGGTGGGCGTCGACCGGTTCGTAGAGCTGGCCGAACGGCGCGTAGATCTTGACCTCGGCGAAGAGCGCGTCCATGCCGAAGGTGCGGGCCTCGTCGGGGATGATCGGCACGATCCGCTTGCCCATGTGCTTGTCCCGCAGGAGGCCGCGCAGCAGGTTGGCGAAGGCCATCGTCGTCGAGAACTCGCGACTGCTGGAGCCCTGCCTGAGCGGCTCGAAGACCTTGGGCGACGGCAAGTCGACCGGCTTGGGCTTGACGATGCGCTGGGGCAAGGAGCCGGCGAGGGCGCGCCGGCGCTCCATCATGTACTCGTGCTCGACGTCGCCGACGGGTGGGCGGTAGTAGGGCGGCATGTCGGCGTTGAGGGCGGCGTCGGGCACCTGGTCCTGCATGTGGAGGCGATCACGGAAGGCCAGCAGTTCCTTCTTGTTCATCTTCTTGATCTGGTGCGTGGCGTTGCGGGCCTCGAAGTCGGGGCCGAGGGCCCAGCCCTTGACCGTCTTGGCCAGGATGGCGGTCGGCTGGCCGGTGTGCTCGACGGCGGCCTTGTAGGCGGCGTAGAGCTTGTGGTAGTCGTGGCCACCGCGAGGCAAGGTGCGCAGCTCGTCGTCGGAGAGGTGCTCGACCATCTTGCGCAGGCGAGGATCGGGCCCGAAGAAGTGCTCCCGGATGTAGGCGCCGGATTCGACCGCGTACTTCTGGAACTCGCCGTCGAGCGTGGTGTTCATCTTGTTGAGGAGCACGCCGTCAACGTCGCGGGCGAGCAGCTCGTCCCACTTGGTCCCCCAGATGACCTTGATGACGTTCCAGCCGCCGCCCCGGAAGACGGCCTCCAGCTCCTGGATGACCTTCCCGTTGCCGCGGACCGGCCCGTCGAGCCGCTGCAGGTTGCAGTTGACCACGAAGATGAGGTTGTCGAGCTGCTCCCGGCTGGCCAGGGTGAGGGCGCCCAGGGTCTCGGGCTCGTCGCACTCCCCGTCGCCCACGAAGCACCACACCTTGGACTTGCTGGTGTCGGTGATCTGGCGGTTCAGGAGGTAGCGGTTGAAGCGGGCCTGGTAGACGGCGGCGATAGGGCCCAGGCCCATGGAGACCGTCGGGTACTCCCAGAACTCGGGCATGAGCCGGGGGTGCGGGTAGGAGGACAGTCCGTTGCCGCCGATCTCCTGGCGGAAGCGGTCGAGCTGTTCCTCGTCGAGCCGCCCTTCGAGGTAGGCGCGGGCGTAGATGCCGGGGGCGGCGTGGCCCTGGAAGAAGACCTGGTCGCCCGACAGGCCGTCCCCCTTGCCCCGGAAGAAGTGGTTGAAGCCCACTTCGTACAGCGACGCCGAGGACGCGTACGTGGCCAGGTGGCCGCCGATGCCGGGGGCGCGGGTGTTGGCGCGGGTGACCATGACCGCCGCGTTCCAGCGGATGTAGGCGCGGATGCGGCGCTCGATGTACTCGTCGCCCGGGAACCAGGGCTCGCGCTCGGGCGGGATGGAGTTGATGTACGGCGTGGATACCGTCGCCGGCAGCCCGACGCCCACCTCGCGGGAGCGTTCGAGCAGCTTCATCAGGAGGAACCGGGCGCGACCTTTGCCGCGCGCCTCGATCACCGAGTCCAACGAGTCCACCCACTCGGTCGTCTCGTCCGGGTCGATGTCGGCCAACTGCTGGGCGAAGCCGTCGAAGATCACGGGTTCCATGGTGGCACCCCTTCCGACCCTTGACGCGCAACCGGGCGTTTCAGCCGCGGCCGCATGCGATGCTCGGGAGTGGTCCCGTTCTGGCCGCTTGAATAGGGCCATGGCCGAACTCGAACGGGAGCCGCTCGGCGCGCCGAGGCAGGGGCGAGCCCACGCGCCGGGCGCGCCGGCATGAGGGTGGGCATGAGAGCGGAGGTTTACACGGACGGGGCGTGCCTGGGGAACCCGGGCCCGGGGGGGTGGGCCTGGGCCGTGGCGGGCGGGCGTTTCGCCAGCGGCGCCGAGGCGAGGACGACCAACCAGCGCATGGAGATCCAAGCGGCGCTGGAGGCGGTGCGTTCGGTCGCAGGGCCGATCGAGGTGGTGAGCGACTCGACGTACGTCGTCAACTGTTTTCGGGACCGGTGGTGGGAAGGGTGGCTGGCGCGGGGGTGGGTCAACAAGGCCAGGCAGCCGGTCAAGAACCGCGACCTGTGGGAGCCCCTGATCGAAGGGGTGCGGGCCGAGCCGGGCCGGGTGAGCTTCCGGTGGGTCAAGGGCCACGGCGACGACCCCGTGAACGACCTGGTCGACCGGCTGGCGGTGGAGGCGGCCCGGGCGCAATGGGGCCGGACGGGCGAGGGCGCGCCCGGTGACCTGGGCCCGTCCGACCGGCATGGCGGGGCCGCACGGGACCCGGGCGGACTTGGGGGGTTCAAGTTGGTGGTTAGCGGCCACCGCCCGCCCGAGCTGGGGGGCTATGGGGCCAACCCGGTGGCTGAACGGGTCAAGGCCACGCTGGCCGCCGTCCTCGCGGCCGAGCGGGAGGTCCACCCGGACGCGGTGGTGCTCACCGGGCTCGGCCTGGGCGCCGAGCAGTTGGCGGCCGAGGCGGCGGCCGCCGCAGGAGTGCCGTACGTCGCCGTCCTCCCCTACCCCGACCAGGACGCCCAATGGCCCGCCGCCGCCCGCCGGCGCTACGCCGACCTGCTGGCCGGGGCGGCCGACCAGGTCGTCCTCCAGGGGAACCCGCCCGCGACCCGGCAACTGGCGGGCGGCGCCCTGCGCCGCCGGGACGCCTGGCTCGCCCGCAACGGCGACGAGGCCGTGGTGGTGTGGGACGGGGACGACCCGCTCGTCGGCCGCAACGTCAAGTCGCTGCAGGACGCCATGGGCGAGGAGCAGGTGATGATCATCGAGCCCGGGCCAATCGGCTGACGGGAAACTCGCCGGCCCTCATGCAGACGGTTTCGTCCCGGGCCTCGGCGAGGCGGCTGAGGAACGTCGCCCGGTCCGTCTCGACCGCGCCCATGGAAGCCAGATGTTGCGTCGGCAACTGCACGTCGACGAGCAGGCCGCCCGCTTCCGCCCAGCGCCGGCACAGGTCCACCAGGGCGACCTTGGACGCGTCAGTCAGGCGGTGAAACATCGACTCACCGGTGAAGCACGCCCCCACCCGCACGCCGTAGAGCCCCCCCACAAGCCGCCCGCCGCTGTCCCACACCTCGACGCTGTGAGCCCAGCCCAGGCGGTGCAAGCGGGTGTAGGCGTGGCGCATGCCCCTGGTGATCCACGTGCCCTCGCGCCACGGGCGGTCGGCGCAGGCGGCGATCACGTCCTCGAAGGCCCGGTCCACGGTTGTGAGCCAGCCGGCGCGGCGGAGGGTCTGGCGCAGCGACCGGGACACCCGCACCGCCTCGGGCCACAGCACCGCGCGGGGGTCGGGCGAGAACCAGGGCAGGGCTCGCCCGCTGTGCGGCCACGGGAAGATGCCGCGCCGGTAGGCGTCGACCAGGGTGGTCACCTCGAGGTCGCCGCCCACGGCCACGACGCCGCTGGGATCGGCCAGGCGAGGGTCGGGCATGGCCCAGCGGGAGCCGTCGACGCCCGCCGGCAGGCCGGTGCGGGCGTCAGTCACGTGGCTGGGCGAGCTCGCGGAGGTAGAGGGCGCGTACGGCGAGCGCTTGCCGCACCTCGCGCACGACGTCGACGAGGAACTCGTCCCGGTACGCCTTGTCGGTCAACAGCGACAGGGTGAACGAGAAGCCGGCGACCGCCGACAGGAAGGCCGCCACCTGGAGAAGCTCGGCCGTGAAGCCCACGGTACGGCCCCAGAGCCGCAGTTCGACGAGCAGGTGGACGTCGCGCCCGACCCACGCCGCCGCCGTGGCCGGCGTGATGACGATGAGCCCGAAGACCATCAGGAAAACGCCGATCATCACGCTCACGAGCAGGATCTGCAACGCCTGGCTGAACAGGAGGACGAGGCCGACGCTCCCCCACTGGCGCCGGCTGAGCGGCGGCGGCGCCTCGTCACGGCCGAGCGCGCCGAGCGGCGGCGGCGCCTCGTCACGGCCGAGCGCGCCGAGCGGCGCCGCGGGCGTCCCCTCCAGCAGCCGAGCGCACTCGTCGGGGTCGTCGAAGCGGCCGAGGTGGCTGACCTCGTCGGGCATGCGCACGACGATGAACACGGCGCCGAGCGTCACGAACAGCCCGATGGCGAGGGCCAGGAAGGGCGCGTTGAGCGAGGCGGCGACCTCCCACAGCTCCGGCGTGAGGAAGAGGACGACGACGAACA
>Ga0187892_10009167_pt1 | contig 13150 bp, 8 predicted proteins | sample MA1701073metaG_FD_139345 | JGI IMG/M metagenome (GOLD analysis project Ga0187892, IMG submission 139345) | Bio-ooze microbial communities from a basaltic lava cave in the Kipuka Kanohina Cave System on the Island of Hawaii, USA - MA170107-3 metaG ...
ACGGCGTTGAGAATGCGGCCGAACATTGGACCGGGCTGTAGGCCCATGGCGATGAGGTCCTCGCCTCGCAACAGCGGCGCCGGCTTGATCTCCGTTCGCAGCTCATGCTGTCGGCGCTTGCAGAAGTCGTAGTACTGGAGGTCCTTGTTGGAGGCGAGCGCATCGTAACGGGCAAGCTCGAGGAGCTCATCAATGCCGTCTTCGGCGAGGAAGCGCTTCAGGGTGCTGAGCCGCATCTCCGGCGCTTGCACGAGGCGTAGATGGTTGCGGACGAGATACGCCACGCGCTCCCAGGTTTCGCCACTGCGTCGCAACCGCTGGCAAATCGCGATTGCCATGTCCGCGCCTTGTTCGCAGTGACCGTAGAAGGTGATGCGCTGTTCCGTACGCGCTGCCGTCCGCGGTTTGGCGATATCGTGCAGGAGCGCCCCCAGTCCGAGGCTCTCGGTGGGCTGCGCGAGCTGTTGCAGTAAGCCGAGCGTGTGGACGAAGACGTCGCCTTCGGGATGATAGTCGGGGGATTGCTCGACACCTTTCAGGGCCGCGACCTCGGGCAGTACGATCTCCAACAACCCGGTGGAGTCGAGGAGCTCGAAGGCCGCCCGCGCGCTGCCGTGCTCGCTGTCGGTGAGCATGCGGACGATCTCATCGCCAATGCGCTCCCACGCAATGTCGGTCACCGTCGGCGCCAGTGCCCGGATCGCCGCCAACGTCGATGGCTCGATGGCGAAACCCAGTCGCGCCGCAAAGCGCACAGCGCGCAACAACCGCAGGCGGTCTTCCGAGAAGCGTGCAGTGGCATCGCCGATCGCCCGCACGATCCTCGCCTGTAGATCGGTCTGTCCCCCGACGTGATCGATAACCGTGTCGGAACGCGGATCGAGAAACATACCATTGATAGTGAAATCGCGACGCCGGGCGTCTTCCTCCGGGGAGCTGAAACGGACGCTGCTGGGATGTCGTCCGTCGAGATAGATGGCGTCAGCGCGAAAGGTCGCCACTTCGACGGGCACGTCGTCCATCAAAACGAGCACGACACCGAACTGCACCCCGACGGGGACCGTTCGCCTGAAGAGTCGCTGCACCGTCGCGGCAGTCGCATCGGTGGCGACGTCGTAGTCCTTCGGCTCGCGGCCCAACAGACGGTCGCGCACACAGCCACCCGCCAGGTAGGCTGTGTACCCGTGCTCGTGCAAGCGCGTCGCGATGGCGCGTGCCGCGGTTTCGGCCGGGGACATACGGGAATGGTCTCAGTCGATGCCGCGTGCGTCAAGGATGCGGCGTGCATGACTGCGGTTGTCTCGGGGCCTGAAACTCGGCACCATCACGGGCGATGGCGGAGCATGCTGAACGCTGGCGCACGGTCCCGTCGGTGGACCGGGTCCTCAGCACACCGGCTGCCGGTGCGGCGCTCGCGCAGTATCAACGTGCCCTGGTAACCGACACGGTACGTGCCGTGCTCGAGGAAGTGCGGGCACAGCTCGGTGCCGACACCAGCGCAGTCGCCCCGTCGACCGAGGCCATCATGGTCCGGGCGCTGGCACGCTTGGACGCTGCCCGCCAACCGCGATTGCGCCCGCTCGTCAATGCCACAGGTGTCGTCCTGCACACCAATCTCGGTCGTGCGGTGCTCGCCGAGGCCGCGGTGCACGCCGCCGCGGAGGCTGCCTCGCACGCGGTCAATCTCGAATATGACCTGCAGGAAGGAGGGCGGGGAGAGCGCGATGCCCTGATCCGCGACGCGTTGTGCGAGCTCAGCGGCGCCGAGGATGCGACCGTGGTCAACAACAACGCCGCTGCCGTACTGCTGGCGCTGAGCGCCCTCGCCGAAGGTCGAGAGGTCATCGTGTCACGCGGCGAGCTGATCGAGATCGGTGGCTCTTTCCGCATTCCCGAGGTCATGGCGAAGAGCGGTGCCGTGCTGCGGGAAGTCGGCACCACGAATCGGACGCATGCACACGACTTCGCCGACGCCATCGGCGAACGCACCGCGCTGCTTCTGAAGGTGCATGCTTCGAACTACCGGATCGTGGGCTTCACCAGCGACGTCCCGCTCGAGGAGCTGGTACGTATCGGTAACGCGCATCATGTGCCGGTCATGGAAGACTTGGGAAGCGGCGCGCTGATCGATCTGTCGACCTACGGGCTCCCCAAGGAGCCGGTGGTCGCCGAACGTGTCCGTCTGGGTGCCGACCTCGTCACGTTTAGCGGCGACAAGCTGCTCGGCGGGCCGCAGGCGGGAATCATCGTCGGTCGCAGGGCGCTCATCGATCACATCAATCGCAATCCCCTCAAGCGCGCTTTGCGGTGCGACAAGATGACCCTTGCCGCGCTTGCCGCGACGCTGCGGCTGTACCGAACGGCGCCCGACCTGCGCAGCGAGTTGCCCACCCTCCGGTGGTTGACCCGTCCGCTGGCCGACATGGCAGCACTCGGCGCCCACGCCGTCGGATTGCTCACTGCCGCACTCGGCGACGGCTTCGCGGTCGTGCTGTGCGACTCCGTGTCGGAGATCGGCAGCGGCGCCCTGCCCGTCGAGACGCTGCCCACAAAAGCCATCGCCATCACTCACCCGCAACACGGCGCACAGGACATTGCCAAGATGTTCCGACAGGCCGACCCGCCGATCATCGGTCGGGTGAATGCCGGACGCTTCTTGCTCGACCTTCGGTGCATCGAGCAGGCGGAAGAGCTGGTGCCGCGCAAGTGGGTCCCCTCTCGTTCGTGAGACTGTCAATAAATGAGGGAAGACACCGAACCCAGAACCCAGAGCCCAGACCGCTCGATTGAGATTGTGAGCTCTTGTCTGAGTTCTGGGCTCTGGGCTCTGGGTTCCATCCAGCTTGTCGACACTCTCTCGTAAGTAAGGGAAACCAACACGTGCCCCACGTCATCGGCACCGCCGGACACATCGATCATGGCAAGACAGCGTTGATCCGCGCGCTGACCGGGCAGGAGACCGATCGACTGAAAGAGGAACAAGCGCGCGGCATCTCGATCGATCTGGGTTTCGCGTACCTCGACCTGTCGAATGGCGAGCGCGTCGGTATCGTCGACGTTCCCGGACACGAACGCTTCATCCGCAACATGCTGGCGGGAGCGTGCGGCATCGATCTGGTGTTGCTGGTGGTGGCCGCTGATGACGGCGTGATGCCGCAAACCGAAGAGCATCTCGACATTGTGCACTTGCTCGGCACAACCCATGGCGTCGTCGCCATCACCAAGACCGATTTGGCGGATGCCGCGCGACTTGCCGCCGTCCAGGAAGAAGTCGAAATTCTGCTTGCCGGCACCCGTCTCGAGGGATCTCCAATCGTCGCCGTCTCCTCGGTGACCACGGCCGGCCTCGCGGCGCTCCGCGAGGCCATCGAGCATCAGCTGAAAGGCTATCACCGGCCCGCGCAGTCGGGCCCGTTTCGTCTCCCCGTCGACCGCGCTTTCGTCATGCGTGGGCACGGCACCGTCGCCACCGGCACGGCGATCAGTGGCAGCGTGGCGGTCCGTGACGCAGTGCGCATCCTGCCCGGTGGCGAGCTGGCGCGGGTCCGCACCGTGCAAGTCCACAACGCTGACGTGTCGGACGCGACATTCGGTCAACGCGTCGCGCTGAATCTGTCCGGCGTGGAACGTGCCGATCTTGCACGCGGGCACGTCGTCTGCGACCCCTCGCTCGACCGCATCACCGACCGCTGTGACGTCTGGGTCGAAATGCGTCCGGCCGCCGGCAAGCCCGTCAAATCACACGACGAGGTACGCGTGTACGCCGGCACGGCAGAAGTCATAGGCAAGCTGATCCTGCTCGATGGACGCGCCGCCCTGCCGCCACAGCAGAGCGCTTACGCGCAGTTGGTGTTGCGCGAGCCACTGCACGTTCTCCGCGGCGACCGTTTCATCCTCCGCAACCATAGTGCGCAGCGCACCATCGGTGGCGGCCTGGTCGTGCATCCTTTTGGACGGCGCCATCGGCGCCACGAAACGGGGTTGATCGATGGTCTCGACGCCCTTCGGTCCGCCGGGTCACCCGCAGCGATTATCCAAGCACTGCTCGACCTCGAGCCTGAGTTCGCGGTCACACCGGAATATTTGGCGCAGGCGGGAGCATTGAGCGGCGCGCTGGTGCGCGCCGCGCTGCGCGACGATGTCGGGTTGCACGCACTTCCGAGCGCGGATCAGTGCGGCGCCTGCACGACCACCGGCAAATGGGAGACGTTGCGGGCCCTGGTGGTGACAACGTTGAAGACCTTGCACGCGCGCGAGCCGTTGACCGTCGGCATGGAGATGGAGTCGTTGCGCAGTCAGATCGCTCCGGATGTCCCGCCTAAGATCTGGCGCGCCGTCATCGACGCACTGACACACGAAGCGGTCGTGGTGCGGGAGGACAGCATTCTCCGCTTGCCGACGCATCGGGTGACACTGCAACGCGACCAGGAGGAACTGGCCGATCGCGCTGCAGCGCTGATCGCCAGCGGCGCATTCACCCCGGCCGACCTGAAGCAACTCGAGACGGCGCTCGAGGTCAGTCGCGAACGATTGCAGATTGTGCTCCAACAACTCGAACGACAAGGACGCATCGCGCGCGTGAATCCGGAGCTGTACTTCGCCCACGAACCGTTGGAGCGTGCCCGCACCCTGCTGCGCGAGCACCTGCTGGCGCACGGGACCATCAGCGCCGCCGATTTCCGCGACCTGCTGGGCGCCAGTCGCAAATTCAGCATCGCGTTGCTCGACTACTTCGATCGAACCGGCTTCACCCTCCGAATCGGCGACCTGCGCAAGCTCGGGCGTGGTTCACAGTGAGGGACCTCAGGTGAACAGCGGCTGCCAGATGGCGCGTTCCTCCTCGAACGGCGCATGGGCCACGCTGCACCGGCGGTCGAGCATCATAGTGGCGCGCTTGCCCGTCTCGTACATCGGCCACTCCCCGATTCCTGCGTGGCTGGGATTGCCGCAATGCGCAAAGGTCAAGGGTGGGCGACCCTGTTGGAGGCAGCCGATCATCAGGGTTTCCGCCAGATATTCGCGGCGCCTGACGAGCCGCCGCGCACGGTGCTTTGGCCTTGATCGCCAACTTTGGACTATGTAGACTACGCCGAAAGTACAGCCTATGCATCTGACGTGCCGCAGCCATGCGGCTCCCGCGAAGACCGTCTAACCGGTTCCCGATGAAGGAGGTGGCGCGTGTTCCCGCAGCGATGGATTGAAGGGTACTTACGGTTTCTGCTGCGCTATCGCGGCTCGGTCAGCATCGTGGTCGCGATCGTGACGGCATTCTTCGCCTACCAGATCACGCATATTCGCCTCAACATCAATTTCTTCGATTTCTACCCGCGCCAGCATCCGTACATCAAGTTCTACAACGAGTTCCGGAAGATGTTCGGCACGGCGAACATCATGAACGTGATCCTCGAGGTCAAGAACGGCGACATCTACAACCCGGAGACATTACAGAAGCTGGACCGCATCACGAAGTACATGATCAATACGAAGGGGGTGGTCCCATACCAGATCTTGTCCATCGCCCACCCCGCGGTGAACAGCGCCACCGTGACGCAAGGCGCGGTGCAGGTGCGACCCGTTTTCTATCCTGGCGTCCCCAAGACTCAGGAGGACGCCGAGCGCGTCCGCTTTGCAGTCTACGCCAACCCCAACATCCGCGGGCTGTACGTCGCCAACGATGATACCGCCGCGGTGGTCAACACTGGATTCTGGGAAGAAGACATCGACTTCCGCCAGCTCAACGAGCGCATGCTTGCACTCAAGGCGGCCGAAGAGGATGCCAACCACCGTCTCTACATCACCGGCTTCCCATGGTTGTATACGTCGGTCCTCCAGTACGCTGAACAGCTGTACGTCGTCTTCGGCTTGACACTCTTGGCGCTCGCCTTCCTCTTGTATTCGTACTTTCGCACCTGGACGGGCGTCTGGGTGCCCCTCTTCTCCGCTATCCTATCCAGCATCTGGGGACTCGGCATTGCGGTGCTCTTCGGCTTCAACTTGGACCCGTTGGTGCTGGTCATTCCGATCTTCATGACGGCTCGAGCACTCAGCCACTCGATCCAATCCATGGACCGCTACCACGAAGAGTTCTACCGTCTGAACGACAAGCACCAAGCCATTCTCGAGTCCTATTCGCATCTGTTTGCGCCGGCCATTGCCGCGATCGTCACGGACGGCATCGGACTCTTGGTCATCGCCGTTGCGCCCATTCCCCTGATTCAGAAGGTGGCGATCTTCGCCAGCTTTTGGGTCGTTTCCATCTTCATCAGCGTGGTGACGCTGCACCCGATCATCTTGGCGTACATCAACCCGCCGCCGAAGGAAGGACACCAGCGCAGCTTCGAGTTCATGAGTTTGACCGCGGGAACCATCCTCATGGTCGTGGTGAGCGCGATTGCGGTCACCCTCACGTACAGCCACGTCATGACCGGCCGCTGGGCTTTCGTTGGCTTCTCGGTTGTGTTCGCGTGGTACTGGCTGACGTACTGCGACAAGATCTATCCGTTGTTGACGCAATGGGTCATCGACGCCACTGCAGGATCACGTCGCTGGGCGATTTCGATTCTCACCCTTGTGCTGTTCCTGCTTTTCCCGATCTGGGGTTGGACACTGAAGGTGGGGAATATGACGCCGGGGGCGGCCTTGCTGTTTCAGGATCACCCCTACAATGTCGCCGCCAATATCCTCAACAGCAAGTTCCTCGGTGGTAGCCAGCTGATCGTCATTGCCGACACCATGCGTCCCGACGGAGTCAAGGGATCCTCGGCGCTGACGGTCATGGAGGAATTGCAGGACCACATGATGGGGGCACCAGGTGCCAGTGGATCCCTCACCATCGTCGACATCGTCAAGCAGTTGTTGCGCTTGCAGCATGAAGGCGACCCCAAGTGGGGGTTGGTTCCGGTGAATCCGAAGGAGATCGCTCAGGTCATCTTTCAGTTCCAGCAGAACGCCACGGTTGGTTCGCTCAATCTGTTCATGGACGCGAGCGGCCGCTACGGCTCGATCATCACGCTCTTCCGCGAGTACTCGCATGACACCATCATGCATTCCATCGAGTGGGCAAAGAGCTTCGCCGACAAGTACACGGGTGGCGACGTGCAGTTCCGCTTCGCCGGCGGTCTCTTCGGAATCCTCGCCGCCGTCAATGAGGAAGTGGAGAACTCGTACTGGGTCAACCTCGGCATGATCATGTTCATCATCTATTTCTGCCTCTATCTCACCTACGGCTCGTGGTTCGCGTCGGCGCTGTTGATGGTCCCGGTGGTGCTGTCTCAGCTCGCGACCGAGGCCTTCATGGTGTGGCTGGCCATCGATCTCAACGTCAATTCACTGCCCATTGCCGCCGCCGGCGCCGGAGCCGGGGTTGACTACGGCATCTATCACTTCAGCCGCATGATCGACACGTGGGATGAGATCGGCAAGTTGGACGAAGCCATCGACTACGCCACCGCCACGACGGGCAAAGCGATCATTTTCACTGCGACCTCGATGGTTGCCAGCACCATCTTCTGGTGGTTCTCCGACCTGAAATTCCAGGCCGAGATGGGATTTCTGCTTGCCATCCTGATGATCTTCAACACCTTGGGCGGGTTGGTGTTGGTGCCGGCACTGGTGAAGGTGTTCAAACCCGGATTTCTCGTGAACCGAGTCCCGAAGGGGCTCGCCGCGCATCCGCAGGCGGCGGTGGCCAGCTAGGGAGCAGGAATTGAACCTCGTTGAGCGCGGTCGGATCTACTGACGATGTCGAGATGTTGGTTTGTCGCCGCGGCGCGTCAGGTGCGGGCGCGCGTCTGACCGCGGCTGTTCAAAACCCGCATCAGCAATCCTTCCAAGTCTGCGAGGTTGCTGACACGCGTCAGCATCTCTGCGGACACGAGCACCTGCAAGGTGTCGTCGGCACCCACCTCAAAGATCGCCGGTAACGGGACGTCTGCGTGCGCTGGAAACTTGCGGCGAAAGCCGTCGCGGAGCTCGAAGCGTGTCCGTACCTGTAGGGTGGCCAGAAAGCGCTTCCATTCGCGCTTCATGGTGAAGCGGTCGTAGGTCAGGTCGCACAGACGACACGGATAGGTCTCCGGCGAGGTGATCCGATGGATGAAGTCGGAGACGAGCGCGACCGGCGTCAAATCGACGTTGTAGACGAAGAGTAGCTCGCGCACGGGGCCTCCCGACACTCAGTTGACTTCCGCCTCGGCCACGACGAGCGCGTTGGTCACCGCGATATCGCGGGCGTTGAAGTTGGCGGTCGCGTACTCCCCAACCGTCGCGTAATACAGCCCCGATGCCAGCGTCACGACGACGTCGTGTTCGAAGCTGCACGCATCGGTGGGACAGACGATTTCGGAGTGGACGACTGTGGAGGCAACGCGGGGTGATACATCACTCCCCGGCTGCCGGCGTTCGGTGCAACCGTCCGGCGCCACGTGTACGATTCGCAGCTCCTGCGGTCGCGGCGACTGTCCGCGCACGTACAGAGTCGCCGTCGTTCCGGCTAACGCGAGCGTGTCGCCGATCCCACCGAGGTCCGCTCCGTTGGAGCCCACACGGAATTCGACGAACGTGCCGAGCTCGTGAATGACGATGCGTCCCCGTCGCAACCCGTTCATGATGGCAGGCCACTCGAGCCGCTCAGCGAAAACCGACGTCATGGGCAACCCCAGCGGTGGGCCGGCATCAACGGTGACCGGGTCCGCATATGGCAACGGCGTGCGATGATTGTCACTGCCACCGACGGCCACGACCGGGCGGCCGGCCAACCGATCGCACACATAAGCGTCGTAGGCTTGGCGATCAAACCCGGTGAACCCGGCGCTACCGTTCCACACCTCGATGGCATCGTAGTCGAAGCTGGTCCAATCGTAATCGATCCAGGGCGTGGCACGGTAGAAGGGGTGGTTGATGATGGTGAAGCCGTTGCGCGCCTGGCATTGCGCGACGCACGATCCGCCGGTGACGCCGCCGGGTGGCCGGTCGATGAACGCACCGGTGCGGTCGAAGGTGGCTAGATCTTCGGGGACACATCCGATGTGCCCGACGGGCGTCAGCATGCCCGTCCCGAGCGTGGGGCAGTGCTCGCAGATTGCCGCGTCGAGTGTGGACACCGGCGAGATCTCCGAGCCGTCGATCATCAGGAAGCGCGCGTCACTCAACTGCGCTGCCAGGTCCCACAGCGGGAATTCCGGCCCCTGGTTCCATTGACGGCCATCCTCGACGGTGGTGTCCACGATGCTGCCGGCCGAGTTGGAATGGTCGGTCAGGACGACAAACGACATGCCTCGCGCTATGGCCGTCTCGCGAATGGCCTCGGGAAACGAGTGTAGGCTACCGTCCGGATAACGCGTGTCGTTGCTCGCCAGCGAGGTGTGTACGTGGAAGTCGCCAGCGTACCATTGGCCTGCGGGCGGCACGCCTTCCGCCGGCGGCGCATCCGATCCGCCACAGCCGGTGACGGCGAGCGCCAGAGCGAGCGTCAGAACCGTCCGGACGAGCTTCATCTAGAAAGTATAGCGAAGCGGACCTGAATGTTGCACGGGCGCTGCGGCCGTAATGAGGCAGCTCGATTCACGCAATCGACGCCGCACCGGGCGATGAATCGCCCGGCTGATCGGGATACAGCATCGGTCTCAAGCAGCCTAAACGGGACGCTTTCGTTCCGTGCACGTTGCTCATGTGGACTCGACGAACCCAATGATCATCGATGGCATAGCGGGGAAACCGACGGCTGAATTCCTCGAGCGCGATTCGACTCTCCAGCCGTGCGAGCGAAGCGCCGAGGCAAAAGTGGACGCCGTAACCGAAGCCAGCGCCACAGCGACTTGGCGGTCGGAGCCGCTCCACCATGGAGCATTCGCCACCGCCCAGAATCGGAGGCTGCGTGGACATGATCTCCCGCACTGTCAAAGGCGAGTTCAGGAACGGCCCGGCTGCTTGATCCGCATTGGGTCCGCGGGCCGACCTTGCCGATACCGCCCAAGCGCTGGCTCAGCCGTTGATGTGCACCGGCACCGCCTTCGCACCCCAAATCCTCTCGGAGTACTCCCGGATCGCGCGGTCCGACGAGAAGCCGCCACAGCGCGCGACGTTGAGGATTGAGCTCCGGGTCCAGCCCTCGCGGTCGCAAAAGGCAGCGTCCACGTCGCGCTGGCGCGCGTCGTAGGACGCGAAGTCGGCGAGCACAAAGTACTCGTCACGACCCAGGAGCGTGTCGACGAGGGGACGGTAGAGGTCGGCGTCGCCACGCGAGAACTCGCCGGACGCGATGCGGTCGATCGCGCTCTTCAGCACAGGGTCGGACTCGTAGAGCAGGCGTGGGTCATAGCCCGTGGCGCGGCGGGCGCGCACCTCGTCGGCCGTGATGCCGAACAGGAAGAAGTGCTCGCCGCCCACAGCCGCGTGGATCTCGACGTTCGCGCCGTCGAGCGTTCCGATCGTGAGCGCGCCGTTCAGCGCGAACTTCATGTTGCCCGTGCCGGACGCCTCCTTCCCCGCGGTCGAGATCTGCTCCGAAAGGTCCGCGGCGGGGTAGATGCGCTGGCCGGTCTTCACGTTGAAGTCCGGCACGAAGGCGACGCGCAGTCGGTCGTTCGTCTTGGAGTCGGCGTTCAACACCTCCGCCACCCCGTGGACGAGGCGGATCACGAGCTTCGCCAGATAGTAGCCCGGGGCGGCCTTGCCGCCAAAGATCATCGTGCGCGGCACGGCGTCGTCCGCGCGGCCGCTGCGCAACGCGTCGTGCAGCGCCACGACACGCAGCACGTTGAGGTGCTGGCGCTTGTACTCGTGGATTCGCTTCACCTGCACGTCGAAGAGCGAATCGGGATCGACGACCACGCCCGTACGCTCGCGCACGAGTGCCGCCAGGTCGACTTTGTTCGCGCGCTTCACCGCCTGCCACGAAGCGCGGAAGCCCGCGTCGTCGGCGAGGGGCTCGAGGCGCGGCAGCTCGCGCTCCGTGTCGCGCACCCACGCCCCGCCGAGACGCTGGCCGAAGAGCGCCGCGAGGCGCGGATTCGCCAGCACGATCCAACGCCGCGGCGTGACGCCGTTCGTCACATTGTGAAATTTCGCGGGCTCGAGCTCGGCGAAGTCGCGCATCACGTCCCGCTTCAAGAGCTCAGTGTGCAGCGCCGCCACACCGTTGACGGCGTGGCTCCCGACGGTGGCAAGGTGCGCCATGCGCACGTGCTTCTCGGCGTGCTCGTCGATCAAGGACACGCGGGAGAGAAGCGCGTCGTCGCCGGGCCGCTGACGGCGAACGCCCTCCAGGAAGCGGCGGTTGATCTCATAGATGATCGCGATGTGGCGCGGCAGTAAGCTGGCGAAGAGCGGCAGCGGCCAGGTCTCGAGGGCCTCGGGCAGGAGGGTGTGGTTCGTGTAGGCGAAGGTCGCCCGCGTGATCTCCCATGCCGGCTCCCAGGCGAGGCCGTGCTCGTCCACGAGGAGGCGCATGAGCTCCGCCACCGCGATGGAGGGGTGCGTGTCATTGAGCTGGATGGCGGCCTTGTCGGGCAAGGTGTCGACCGGGCGGCCTGTGGCGAGCAGGAGCTTCAACACGTCCTGGAGCGTGCACGACACGAAAAAGTGTTGCTGCTCCAGACGCAGGCGCTTGCCCTCGAGGGAGGCATCGTTCGGATAGAGCACCTTCGTAATGTTCTCGGAGCGGATCTTCTGGTCGACGGCGCGGTAGTAGTCGCCCAGGTTGAAGGCTTGGAAGTCGAAGGCGTCGCGTGCCTCGGCGCTCCAGAGCCTGAGTAGGTTCGCGGTGTTCACGCCGTAACCGAGGACGGGCGTGTCGTAGGCTTGGCCGTGGACGACATGGTGTGGGATCCAGCGCGCGCGGAAACGCCCGAGCTCGTCTGTGCCGCTCTCCGTGTATCCCCCGAATCCCACGGCGTGGACCGTATCCGGCCGCGCGATCTCCCACGGGTTGCCCCAGCGCAGCCAGCGGTCCGAGATCTCCACCTGTCCGCCGTCGCGGATCACCTGGTCGAAGATCCCGAACTCGTAGCGGATGCCGTAGCCGATGGCGGGGATCTCGAGCGTGGAGAGCGAATCGAGGTAGCAGGCGGCGAGGCGGCCGAGGCCGCCGTTGCCAAGGCCGGGCTCCTCCTCGTGCTCGATCAACAAATCGAGGTCCTGGCCCAGGCTCTCGAGCGCGGCACGCACCGGAAGTTCGAGGCCCAGGTTCACGAGGGCGTTCCCGAGGTGCGGCCCCATCAGGAACTCCGCCGAGAGGTAGCCGACGATCTTCACGTCCGAGCGCAAGAGCGTCTGCGCTGTGCGGATCCAACGCTCGAGCAGGTGGTCGCGCACAGTGTACGCGACAGAGAGATACCAGTCGTTGCGCGTCGCGAGCTCAAGCGGGCGGCCGCGACGGCGGTGGAGGTTGTCGAGGATCTGCTGTGCCAGGGATTCGGACGTCATGTACGACCGGCGTGTTCCTACCAGCGGCACGCTGGCGCTGCAACGCGAGCGAACCCCGCGACGTACCGACGTACAACGGCGGCAATCCGGGCTCCCCTGTGGTACCGCCGCCTGTGCCGTCGCGCTGGCGGTCGGTGCAACTCCGTGGGTTGCACCTGGGATTCAGATGTGTCGCACCTTATAGTGCTCGCGCGGAAAGTGCACCACCACGTCACCGGCGCGCTCGTCGTGACGCGCGATGGCGATCTCGTGCACCGAGGAAGCCACCAGCTCACCCTGGACCGGGTCGCGTCCAAAGCTTTCGTGCACGATCTCGACGTGGTCACCGGGCTCGAGGCCATTGGGCTCGCTGGGGTCCGCACGCTTCTCGATCTTCGGCTGGGCGTGACGCGCGATGTCGAGGGCAGCACCACTGTCCATCTCCTGCATGGTGCCAGAGCCGAAGGCTCCGAGACGCTCGAGCCAGCCGCGCAGATGCGCGAAGGGTTCGAGTAACGCCGTCGTCTGTGGAATTGCGTTGAGGCTCGCGACCGGGTGGGACAACGCGAAGTCTGCGAGGCTCGGGTGCGCGCCGAGGACAAACGGTCCACGAGCTCGCAGGTGAGTATCGAGTAGATCGAGCTTGGCGTGCAGTTGCTCGCGCTGCGCCGGCGCGTCGCGCAGCACACGCTCGATCGACAGCCCACCGTCGAGCATGTTTGAACGATCCTCGAGGAAGCCTGGCGGG
>Ga0187892_10009168_pt1 | contig 13149 bp, 16 predicted proteins | sample MA1701073metaG_FD_139345 | JGI IMG/M metagenome (GOLD analysis project Ga0187892, IMG submission 139345) | Bio-ooze microbial communities from a basaltic lava cave in the Kipuka Kanohina Cave System on the Island of Hawaii, USA - MA170107-3 metaG ...
CCGCCCGGTATGTCTGGGCCTCCCTCGCTCACGACCACAACTGGGCGGAACTTGCCTCGATAGACCAGATACTCCTCGCCCGCTGGTTGCGGGAGGCCGGCCACCGGCAAGCCGGCGGGCGGCAGGCGGTCGCCGATCCGGAACGGCTCGACTCGGAAGCGGGCGCGCTCATGCTCGCGCGGCTCGGCGCGACCTTCCACGACGAGGCGGCGCGGCTCCTGCTCGGGGTAGGGTACGAAGGAGATCAGCAGGCGTCCACGGTCGGGACTCTGACGATCATCTCGGGTCCACCATGGGTCGACCGCGAACTGAACCGAGTCTTCAGGAGGCATCCTCGCCCGACTCGGCGCGCCCTCGCGATTTCCACACCTCCGGTGAGAAGACGAGTTCGCCGTCGGACACCGGAAAAGGACTGCCCGCCTGGTGATCAAGCCAAGCGACACCTTCGAAGAAGATCTCGTCGTAGCGGGGCGGTGGGCCAGCTGGCACGGGTGTGCGTCTTTCCGCGAGACGGCGGCGTACTTCCTCTCGGAGATGCTCTGCGAGTTTCTTCCGCTGCTTCGCGAGCTTCCTGGATTCGTCCAGTGCTGGCGCACCCTCGGGGTCCGCGACCTCCATCGCCCGCGGCTCGAACACCAAGTACTCGCCAGGCGAAGCCCGTAGCATCGGCCGTGTCAGGTAGACGTGGCGCAGCAGTGCCGGCGTGTCGCTCCCGAATTCACCCACGGCCCAGCGCACCGCGCTAACGACTGGGCCGGGCAGGACATGATCAAGTGCATCTAGTGTCATGTAACATAAATACGTAGACATTGGTTTTGAGGTGTGCTGTAATGCCAGCCCATGGGATCAGGGCTGGCAAGGGTTGATTTGAGGCTGACGGACGAGGAGCGGCGGGTCCTTGATGGGTACTGCCGGCGGCGTAAGACGGCTCGAGGGCTGGCTCAGCGGGCGGAGATCATCTTGGAGAGTGCGGAGGGCTACTCGAACGTTGGGGTGGCAAAGAGGCTGCGAGTCTCAAGGCTTACCGTCGGTAAGTGGCGCGGTCGCTTTCTGAAAGCCCGGCTGGATGGGCTACTCGATGAGCCTCGGCCGGGCGCGCCGAGAAGCGTGAGTGACGAAAAGGTGGAGCAGGTCGTGGGTCTGACTTTGGAGTCGACACCGAAGGGTGCGACCCATTGGAGCAGTCGCGAGATGGCCAAGAGGGTGGGCTTGAGCCATATGACGGTGAGCCGCATCTGGAGGGCATTCGGGCTGCAACCGCATCGGGCCGAGACGTTCAAGCTGTCTCCCGACCCGCTCTTGGTCGAGAAGGTTCGCGACATCGTAGGGCTGTACATGAACCCACCGGACAACGCGCTGGTGCTGTGCGTAGACGAGAAGTCGCAGATTCAGGCCCTGGAACGCACCCAGCCGCTGCTACCGATGCGCCCAGGCCAGATCGAACGACGAACGCACGACTACAAACGCCACGGCACGACCTCGCTGTTTGCGGCACTCCACACGGTCAGCGGCAGAGTCATCGGACAGTTGCACCGGCGTCACCGTGCCATCGAGCTTCGTAAGTTTCTCGACACGATCGACGAACAAGTGCCTGAGCGACTCGAAGTACACCTGATCATGGACAACCTGTCCACGCACAAGTCGCCCTCGATCAAGAACTGGCTGGCCAAGCGTCCGCGATTCCACGTGCACTTCACGCCGACATACGGCTCGTGGCTCAATTTGGTTGAGCGTTGGTTTGCCCTCCTCGAACAGCGGCAGCTCAAACGGGGCTCGCACCGCAGCCGGTGGGAGCTGGAGCAGGCTATCAAGGAGTTCATCGACGTCACCAACGAAACTCCGAAGCCCTTCGTATGGACGAAGACCGCGAACGCGATCCTTGCCAGCATCGCCCGCTTCGCTCAGCGCACATTGGCGACGCAGGGCCAGACCTAGATTGCGAACTTCAGATACAGGACACTAGGAGGCGCTTGTCATGGAGGGAGTAGCGCACGAAATCGCCATAGCGGGCCGATTGAATGACGTTCCTCTCCGCTCCAGCTCGTCCCAGGAGTGCGGGCTCGACTCGGTCGAGCACCGCCGGGCTCCACGGACCGAAGTCGTAGAACTGCCATTGGACGCCGGTGAAGGTCTCGCCATCCCGTGATTCGGCGTGGGCGAGGTCCGCGAGATAGGCGTACTTCAGCAGGTGGATCGGCCCAAGTTCCCGATCCCGCGGTTCGTCCTGCTGCCCGGCTACGGCGAGAATGAACTGAAGGAGCGGGTCGACTCGCGTAGCGTCTGGAGTCGCTGCCGGCACCGATCAACAGGGTACCACGAGCCACGCACGGCCCGTCACGGACCTGCCCTTCGCGATCCTCGATCTGTAGGTATGTGAACCTGGCGGGCGGCGCACCGCGTCTCTCCGCACTGACTGACCAAGATCGTTTGGGTGTGCCGCCCAACGTCGACGGATATCGAAGTTGTTCCTCCTATCGGGTTCTCCTGGAGCGCTCGGAGTCATCGAGTCGCCACTTCGGCCGATCGCCGCAAGTGCATGCCGGTCAATGGGCGGTTCTGAGTGAGGCTTCTCATGGCTGACAGAGGAGTGCCCGTCATCTTCAGGCCTGAGAATCCGCGGCAGCGGCAGTCAGCGCGGAGCGTGGGGGCTCGGGATCATTCACACGTTGCGACGAACGAACGCACGTCGAGCCCAGGTCGACGCAGCCGCACAGGCAACGGCACACCTCGCCTCAATGCCGACCTCCCGATGCATCTCCGGAAGCGAATGCCCGACGAACCTCGAATCAAGCGCGCCAGCACGCTCTTCGCGCTCCTCGCGGACCACCAGCGTCTCAAGATTGTCCTCACCCTCAGGGCGGGCAACGAGCTCTTCGTCGGCGAGGTCGCTCGAGTGCTGGGCGTCAGCGCCTCCGTCGCCTCTCACCACCTCCGCAAGCTGCGAGACCTCGGCATTCTCGAGGACCGCGGCGAGGGCAAGCTGGCGTACTACTCCCTGCGACAGAGGTTCGTCGCGGACCTTGCCCTCACGGCGTTGGCGCGCTGCGCGTGAGCCCTCAACCTTGGGGAGCGGCTGGTCGCCGGGTGCTTCGCTGCGCACTCTGGGCAGGTCCCGTGGGTGATGTGCGCGCGCGCGGGCCTTCAGATCCCGAAGGAATAGCTCGCGCGTCTGAGGGGGCCCTCGCTTATGACTCGCTCGCGGAGAAACCAGCCGCCGCGAGCGCCGTCCGGAGATCCTCCTCGCGCACGCGCGCCGGCTCGTAGCGCACGTGGACGTGCTTCCGGGCCACGTTGGGCTTGACGTCTCGCACGCCCGGCAGCGGACGCAGCGCGTCGCCGATCTTCTCGGCGCAGCCCTCGCACACCATGGAGGGGACCAGGTACTCGATCTCCGCGAGGGCCTCGACCTCGGCTTTTCCCGCGGAGATTGCAGAGGCGCGCCCGACGCCCCCGATCGCCTCGAAGAAATAGCCGCCGCGGCCCCAGAGCGAGTTGATGAAGATCGAGGTCACGCTCGCCGCCATCGCGACCATTCCCCAGATCGGAAAGACTAGTCCCGTGGCGGCCGCCGGAATCCCGAGCCCGTTGAACAGGAACGCGAGGGATACGTTCTGCACCATCTTCCGGTAGCTGTTCCGGCTGGTCTGGTAGGCGTCAAGGACGGCGCCGAGCCGCCGGCTGAGGATGATGACGTCGGCGGACTCGATGGCGATGTCGGCCCCGCCGCCGAAGGCGATCCCCACCTCGGCCTGCATCAGCGCCGGCGCGTCGTTGATGCCGTCGCCGACCATGGCGACGCGGCCATCCTGCTGCAGCCGGCGGACGAGCGCCGCCTTCTCCGCCGGGAGAACGCGCGCGTGCACGTCCTCAATGCCGGCGGCGCGGGCGAAGTGGCGGGCCGCCTGCGCGTTGTCGCCGGTGACCAGGCTCGTGCGGAGCCCGAGAGAGTGGAGGCGACGGACGGTCTCGGCCGCGTCGGACCGTAGCGCGTCGCCGAGCGCGAGGAGGCCGAGAAGCGCGCGTTCGCGGGCCACGCCGATGACCGTCAGCCCCTGGGCCTCGAGCTCTTGGATCCGCACGGCGTGGGCTGCGGCGTCTACGGCTTCGGCCGCGAGGAAAGCCGGGCTGCCCACCGTGACCTTCGCATCGCCCAGGCGCGCCCGGATGCCCCTGCCGGCGACCGCCTCGAACCCCGTCACCTCGGGACGCACGATTTCGCGCGTCGACGCCGCTTCGACCACCGCGCGAGCCAGCGGATGCTCGGAGAACGCCTCCGCGGCGGCAGCGGCGGCGAGCAACTCCTCCTCCGAGCCCTGAACGGCCACGACCTCCCTCAACGCGGGCCGGCCCTCGGTCAGCGTGCCGGTCTTGTCGAGCACGACGCGCTGCACGCGGCGCAGGGCCTGGAACGCCTCGCCCGTACGCATCAGGACGCCGCGCTCGGCGGCTTCGCCCGCCCCGCGCACGATGGAGAGAGGCGCCGAGATGCCGACCGCGCAGGGATAGCCCATGACCAGGACGCTGAGGCCCGCGAACGCTGCCCGCTGGAGATCAGGGGAGGATCCCGCGAACATCGGAGCGAGGAGCCAGAACAGCGTCGCGGCGGCCGAGACGAAGAGCACGTAGGGCGTGAAGACCTTCAGCACGCGGTCCACAAGGTGCAGGAGGCCGGGTTTGAGCGCCCGCGCGTCCTCGACGCTCCGGATCACCTGCCGGAGGAAGCCCTCCTCGCCCACGGCGTCGACGCGCACGAGGAGCGTGCCGCGTCCGTTCAGGGAACCGCTCACGGTCCGGTCGCCCACGCGCTTGTCGACCGGAAGCGGCTCGCCGGTGACGAGCGATTCGTCCACGTCCGACTCGCCGGACTCGACCTGCCCGTCCACGGGCACGCGCGAGCCGGGCCGGATGCGCACCAGGTCCCCGACACGCACGTCTTCCAGCGGGACCTCCCTCTCCTGGCCGTCCATCACGACGTGCGCCACGTCCGCCTCGAGGTCCAGCAGCTTCTTGACCGCCTGCGAGCTGCGGGTCTTAACGATCAGCGAGAGCCACTCCGAGAAGATGTGGTAGGCGAGGACCATTACGGCCACGGAGAAGAACGCAGTGGTCGGGTAGTCCGCGGGCTGGAGAGCCAGACCGATGGATCCGCCCGCGATTCCCGCGAACGCCCCCAACTCGACGAGCACGTGCTGGTTCAGGATGCCGCGCCGCAGCGCCATCACGCCCATCCACAGGATGTGGCGGCCGACGCCGAAGGCGAGGGCCATGGCGAGCGCCCCTGCGAGCCACGGGCTGGCGGTGCCGAAGGCGCCGCGCACCTGGAGGGCGTAAGTGCCGGCGCCGAACACGGCGAGAAGCGCCGAGCCGGCGAGCGCCCGGCCAACGCCGTAGGCGCGCAGCACGACGAACGAGAACGCCACGAGGCTCGCGATGGAAAAGACGCACAGCGCGAACCAGGGGCTGTCGACCGGGTACCCGGCCAACCCCATCGCGGCGATGCTCATGGTCAGGGCGGCCAGGAAACGGCTCCGCTCACGCACCAGGGCGCGCTCTTCCTCGTCGAAGGGGCGGAGTTTGCGCGGATCGGAGATGGTGTAGCCGATGTCTTTGAGGGTCTGCAGCAGGCGTTCGGCCCGCGCTACCTTCGGGTCGTAGTCGATGAGCGCCTGCTCATGGGTCAAGCTGACAGCGACCTTGTCGACGCCAGGCTGCTTCCCCAGGGCCTTTTCGATCGTGCCGGTGCACAGCGAACAGTGGAGGCCGCCGATCCGGGCACGAATCCGTCGCCGGTCCGGCCTTGCGGACGGCTCTTCGCTCCAGAAGCGTGGAGCCGCCTCAACGGTCGTTTCGGTATTCACGACTGCACCTCAATTGGTCCCTCTAAAGCAGCGCCACGAATGTGCTCGTGTAGTACGCGCCGATGACCAACAGCACGCACCCGCTGACGATCTGGATCGCGCCACGCCATCGGGCCAGACCCGCGAAGCGCGCCACGGCGCTCGCGACCAGGCCTGCGAACAAGAACGGCAGGCCGCGGCCGAGACCGAACGTCAACGACAAGACAAAGCCGTACGCCGGGCGCCCGTTGGCCACCGCAACCGCAAGCAGCAGCAGCAGCGGCGCGACGGACGTGCCCAGGCTGAACACGAAGCCGTAGCCGAAGGCGCCCGGCAGCCCCGGATGGCGAAGCGCCTGGAGCTGGCTCACCTTCAGGCGCGGGCCCCAGAAGGAAGCCGCCGCCGCCAACAACGACAGGATCGCCATCGCCAGCGCCCAGAACCGCCCGAAAGACTCGCTCGCCAGCGCCCCCAGCCGCGCGGTGAGCGCTCCGAGGAGGGTCAGGTTGAGGACGATCCCCGCGAAGAAGGCGACCGCGACCTTGGGCCCCTGCAGTCGTCCTCCGGCCTCTTGTGCGCCCGAAACGCTCGCCATTCCCAGCCCGACGGGAAGCGTGCAAGGGCAGACGGCGCTGGCCATGATCCCGGCCAGGAAGCTCACGCCTAGCGCGACGGGGAGGCCGTGTCCCAGGCCGGGACCGAACTGGCGCAGGAACTCGTCGAGCGTGATCACGGGGCCTCCGCCGGGGTCCCGGCCCGGTAGCCGAGATCATTGATCGCGGCAACGAGCTGCTCCGAGGTGACGCGGCCGGGGTCGAAGCGCACTTGCGCGCGTCGCCCGACCAGGCTCACTTCGACGTCGGAGACGCCGCTTACCGAAGCCAGGGCCTTCCTGACGCGCGCGGCGCAAGCGGCGCACGACATGCCTTCGACGGGAATCAGAACCGTCTTCCCGTTCGACCCCTGGTCCGCTTGCGGCACGCTTCGGCTCGTGCACGCGCCGACCGCGCCAAGGAGCGCGAGCACGGCCGCAAGGGCCAGCGCGGATGTCACGAACGCGCGGCGAGGCTTCGCCTCAATGCGTCCCGTCATCGTGCGCTCTCGACCCCAGGCGTCTCGCGTCTCGCCGTCGCCTCCTCCCGCTCGTCGAGCGCCTCGAGGATGGGACACGCCGGCTTCCCGTCTCGACAAGCGCAGGTCTCGACCAGCGTCGAGAGGGCGCCACGCATCGCCGTGAGCTGCTCGAGCTTGCGGTCGATGTCTCGCATCTTGGCCACGGCGAGGGCCCGCACGTTGTCCCGCTTGCGGCCCGCCGCGTTCCGGAGCGCGATGAGGTCGCCGATCTCGTTGAGAGTGAAGCCCAGGTCCTGCGCCCGCTTGATGAAGCGGACCAGGCGGACGGCCTCGGAGGGGTACTCCCGGTAGCCCGATGGGGTCCGCCCCGGAGGCCTGACAAGGCCTCGGCGCTCGTAGTAGCGGAGCGTCTGGATGTTCACCCCGGCTCCCCTGGCCACGGCGCCTATGCGCAGCCGATCGTTTCTCATGTCCGACCTCCACCACAAGATAGGCCCTGTACCTAGGTATAGAGTCAAGCGCGGTCCCAGGTCCCTGCACAAGGATTCACTTGACCTTGGAGGCAGGTCCAAGGTTTACCTTGCCCATGAGGACGATGAGGGAAGGGCTCACGATCGGCGGCCTCGCCGCCCGGTGCGGCGTCTCGCGCGACGCCATCCGCTTCTACGAGCGCGAAGGCCTGCTGCCTCGGCCGCGCCGGACGGCCTCGAAGTACCGGGTGTACGGCGACGAGGACGAGAGGCGCCTGCTGTTCGTCCGCCAGGCCCAGGGCATCGGCCTGACGCTCACCGACATCCGCGAGCTGCTCCGCCACGAACAGCTCCGCACGCCGGACGAATGCCGGCGCGTGGCGGCCAGGCTGCGTGAGCGCATCGCGGTCATCGACCGCAAGCTGGCCGAGCTGAGAGCCTTCAGGCGCCAACTGGCCGACAACCTCGCGCGCTGTGAGCAGGCGGAGGGGCAGGCCTGTCCGGTGGTCCTGGACCTCGTCGCTGCGGCGTCGCGATCGAAGAAGGAGTCGTGATCGTGAGGATCGAGCGGGCGGCCGCTGCCGGGTCGGTCGTCAGTGCGGTCCTGGCGTCGGCGTGCTGCATCGGACCGCTGGCGTTCGCGCTGGTCGGGATCTCGGGCGCGGCGTTCGCGCACAGGTTCGAGCCCTTCCGGCCGTATCTCCTGGTCGCCACGTATGCGCTGTTGGGCGGCGCTTTCTACTTTACCTATCGGCCCGGCCCGGCCGCGTGCGCGCCCGACAGCGCCTGTGAGATGCCTCGGGCGAACCGACTCGGCAAGGCAATGCTGTGGGTCGCCGCCGTTTTGGTGGTCCTGGCGACGGCGTTTCCCTGGTACGCCCAGTACCTACCGCTCTGAGGAGGGCTCATGCGTCACAAGCTTGTAGGCGTTGCAGCCGCGATCCTGATCGCGGGTGCTGTCCCCGGCCGCGACACGGCTCCGCCGGCTGCTGCTGCCGACGCCAAGGTCGAGGCGAAGGAAGAGCGGCTCCAGCCCTGGGAGCCGGTGGATCCGGCCTTCAACGGCTGCAGCGAGGGCGTGTGCGGCCGGCGCGGCCGCAGCCCGCAGGCGGTCGCCCAGCCCGGCGCGAAGCTCGGCCAGTACGTCTACTGTCCGGTGAGCGGGGCCGTCTTCCAGGTGAAGGAGTCAAGCCGGACGGCCGGCCTCGACGGCAAGCCCCTCTACCTGTGCTGCGAGGCCTGCGCCCGTTACTTCGCGGAGAACCGCGACCGCGTCCTCGCGCTGCGCGGGCTCGAGGCCCACGGCCCTTCCGGAAGCTCGACAGGAGGACCCGAGACGAAGATGGCAACGTTGCGGGTCGCCGCCGCGGTGGCCCTCCCGCCCGCCGCCGATCCTGCGGGCGAGACCGCCAAGGCCACGCTGAGTATCAAGGGAATGACGTGTGGAGGCTGTGTCGCGGCGGTGAAGGTGCAGCTCAAGAAGACGGAGGGCGTGACCGCCTACGATGTGAGCCTCGAGAAGGGCGAGGCGGAAGTCACCTACGATCCCGCCAAGACCGAGCCCAAGAGGATCGGCGAGTCCGTGTCGAGGACCGGTTTCGAGGCGAGGCCCAAGGACGAGAAGGAACGGTGACGGCGGCTCTGCTCGCGGCCCTCCTCGCGACTGTCGGGGGCGCGACGATCCAATCCGCCGGGGAAGGGGCGATGTCGGAACTGAGGCCGCTCTTCGACCTCACGCTGCAGTACCGCCCCGGCATGGCGCCTGTCGCCTCGGCCGAGGGACACAGCGGCCGGCTGCTCGGCAGCGGCGACGGCCGCGCAGCGGGCCCTCGCGTGCGCGGCGACGTGAGCTGGTCCATCTTCGAGGTCACGGGCCAGGAACGTTGCGAGGTGGAGCTCGCCGGCATCATCCAGACCGACGACGGCGGCCGCATCGAGTTCCAGGCCCGCGGCTTCGGCCTGGTGGCGGACCCACGACAGCCGAACCGCTGGCTCATGAACGCCGCCGTCCGGTTCACCTCGGCAGTCGACGGTCCCTACGGCTGGACCAACTCGCTCCTCGCCGTCTGGTCCGGCTCCTTCGACATGGACACGGGCCGGCACGTCTACGGTGTCTATGCCCCGCTCGCCTCGGGGGACTGACGTGGACGACTGTTGCATCCTAACGCCTGCCTCTCGAGCGACGCCGACTCGCTGTCCGGAGTGCGGGCACCGGGGGCGGCTCGTGAAGCGGATCACCGTCAAGGCCATGCTGCGGCCCGAATCCCTCGCTCGGCTTTCGGCTCCTGAGCACCGCTTCTGTCCCGCGCCCTCGTGTCCGGTCGTGTACTTCGGACTGGACGAGATCTTCGACCGGGAGGAGATCGTCGTCCCGGTCTTCCAGAAGGAGCGACCGGGAGAGCGGCCGGTCTGCTACTGCTTCGGCATCGACGAGACCGACATCCGCCGCGAGTTCGAGCAGACAGGACGCTCGACGGTGGCGGAGCGCATCGCGGTGCTCGTCAAGGCGGGGCGGTGCGCCTGCGAAGTGAAGAACCCCCAGGGGAGCTGCTGCCTCGGGAACGTGGCCGCCGCCACGACAGCGGCGAAGGCCGCGACGGCGACGGAGACCGGAGTGCCGGAAGACGAGCCGAGCCATGCTTGACACAGTTGCCAGGTCACAAAGGGATTTGGCCCGCGGCTGGGTCGGACTCCTCGTGTGGGGTCCACCCTTGGTCGCCATCGCGGCCACGGCCGTCGCCGAAGTGGCTTCGGCGACCCGAGCCGTGGTGTGGTCGGTGGCCCTGCTCTGGGCGGGCTCGGCCTGCGTCTTCAACGCGTGGCGGTCCGGCCGCATTCACTGCTCGATCACGGGGCCTTTCTTCATCGCGCTCGCCGCCGCCTCGCTGTTGCATGGGTTGGGACTCGTGCCTCTCGGACGACAGGGTTGGGTCTGGATCGGCGGCCTCCTCGCCCTGGGCGGCCCGCTGCTCACCGTCTTGCCTGAGAGGATGTGGGGGAGATACTCGAGCCGAGACCGGCAGCGCTGCTGCTGAGTGCGCCCCGCTCCGTTGCAGGCGGGGAATTGACGATCGGGCTCGAGCGTTGTGATAATCGAGCGATGCTGCTGCGCCGGCTCACGATCGCGCTCGCCGCCGTGAGCTTCCTCGGCTCACCAGTCGCCAGCCTCTACTGCCCCACTGGTGACGCGGCGGCCATGGCGTGCTGCCAGCGAAACGCCAACGACTGTAACCAACGCGGCAAGAGCGACGACTGTTGTCGCACGGTGCCCGCGGACGGCCAGACCGCAGCGATCGCCGCGAAGGCGGGCGACCTCGCCAAGCCCCAATTGAGCCTGTCGCCGGTCGCCATCCTCCCAACGGCGACGCTCGCCGCAGGCGTTCCGAGCGTGATCGTTCCCGCTCGACAGCAGCACCTGCTCCAGGACCACTCTCCACCGGGCTTGTCCGTCCTCCGGGTCTAGACACCTCTTTCGCGCCTGATTCGAGTCTTCGGGAAGACGTGTGTCTTCCCGCGACGTCGTCGGCTGTCGTCGAGGAGGAGGTCCATGATCCGTCTCGCCATCGCGCTGTTTCTTCTCGTTCCGTACGCCGCAGCTGAAGAGCCGCCCGCGGAAGTGTCCCTCCCGGATCTGGTCCGGGAGGCCCTCGAACGAAATCCAGAAGTCCAGATGGCTCGCCGCATGGTCGAGGCCAGGCGGGCCCGGATCCCTCAGGCAGGGGCGCTGCCCGACCCCATGCTCATGTACGGCGTGATGAACGAAGGCCGGCCCGTGCCGTTCCAGACGCTCGGCACCTCCGGCTTCAGCGAGGTCTACGTCGGCGTGTCCCAAGAGATCCCGTACCCGGGGAAGCGAGGGCTCCGGGAGAAAGTGGCCGGCGAGGAAGCCTCGGCGGCGGAGTGGGCCTACGACGCGGCGCGCCGAAGAGTCGCGTCGGAGGTCGCTCAGGCCTACTACGACCTCTACGCGGTCCACGCCGCGCTCGCGATCGTCGAGCGGAACTTCCAGCTTCTCGACCAGCTGGTGAAGGTGTCGAGGGCGCGCTACGCCGTCGGCCAGGCGACGCAACAGGACGTCCTCGACGCCGACGTCGAGCTGTCCCGCCTCGAGGAGCGGCGCAGCCTGCTCGTCCAGCGGCGGGGAGTCGTGGAAGCGTCGATCGCGCGCCTCCTCGACCGGACGGAGCCGTCCCCGCTCGGACCTCCCGCCCCTCTGACGAAGACGCCGCTCGCGCTCAGCCTGCAGGAAGCCCTGATTCGGGCCGATGAGCGTTCGCCCGTTCTCAAGGAACGGGCCCGCTTCGTCGACGCTGGCGGCCGCAAGGTCGACCTCGCGCGCCGGGAGAGGCTGCCCGACCTGGGCGTGAACTTCGCCTACCACAACCGCGGCGAGCTGGATCCCTACTGGAGCTTCGGCGGGACCATGAGCCTGCCTATCTACAGGGGCCGCAAGCAGGACAAGGCGGTCGAGGAGGCGGCCGCCGATCTCGGGGGAGCGCGGAGCGCGCTCGACGCCGCGCGGGCGACCGTCCGCTACGAGGTCACCGACGCCCATCTCGTGGCTTCGACCGCGGACCGGCTCCTGCGGCTCTATGACGAGGGCCTCCTCAAGCAGGCGCGCTTGGCGCTCGATTCGGCCATCGCTCAGTACCAGGTCGGCAAGGTGGACTTTCTCACGCTCATCACGAGCTGGCGACGGCTGCTCGACTACGACCTGACCTACCAGGAGCAGCTCGCGGAGCACGAGAAGGCCGTGGCGCGGCTCGCAGTGCACGTCGGGCCGGAGCCCGGCCAGGCGTCCTGAGGAGGAGAAGGCCATGGACACCATCCAGCGACCGACCCACGAGACACCGAGTCCGCGCCGCCGCCTCGCGGTCCTCATCGCCCTTGCCGTCCTCTCGGCTGGCGCGGGCGCGGCCTGGTTCTACGGCCGCTCCTCCTCGCACGGCGCGCCCGCCACCGCCGAAACCAAGGGCGCCTACTACTGCCCGATGCACCCGGACATGAAGTCCGACCGACCCGGCAACTGCCCGATCTGCAGCATGAAGCTCGTCCCGCTCGAAGCATCCCCGCCTACCGGTGGTGACTCGCCGACGCCGAGCGCCGGCCCGTCGGCTGCCGCCTCCACGCCCAGCGCCACCGGACCTCGGATCCGCATCGCGCCCGAGCGCCAGCAGCAGATCGGCGTGAAGTTCGCCGTGGCCGCGCTCGCGCCGGCGACCGTCGAGATCCGCGCCGTGGGACGTGTCGCCTACGACGAGACGCAGCTCACCCACGTCCACACGAAGGTGAACGGCTGGATCGAGGACGTCTTCGTGAACTTCGTAGGCGCCCCGGTCCGCAAGGGCCAGCCGCTGTTCACGATCTACAGCCCTGACCTCGTGGCGAGCCAGGAGGAATACCTGCTCTCCCTGCGTGCGCAGCGCGAGCTGGGCGAGAGCTCCTTCGAGAGGGTCTCGGAAGGCGCACGCTCGCTCCTTCTCGCCGCGCGCCGCCGCCTCGAGCTGTGGGACATGACCTCCGCCCAGATCGAGGCCCTGGAGAAGCGCGGGGAGGTCTCCCGCACGCTGACCGTCGCCTCGCCGGTGAGTGGCGTCGTGATGGAGCGCGCGGCCTACCACCACGGCCGCACCGTCACACCTGACCTCGATCTCTACACGATCGTCGACCTCTCTCGCGTCTGGGTCCTGGCGCAGGTCTACGAGTACGAGCTCCCCCACGTGGCGGTGGGGCAGGCAGCGGCGGCGGTCCTGCCCTACGAGCCGGAA
>Ga0187892_10009170_pt1 | contig 13136 bp, 8 predicted proteins | sample MA1701073metaG_FD_139345 | JGI IMG/M metagenome (GOLD analysis project Ga0187892, IMG submission 139345) | Bio-ooze microbial communities from a basaltic lava cave in the Kipuka Kanohina Cave System on the Island of Hawaii, USA - MA170107-3 metaG ...
AACTCGATCTCGCGGGGCGCGCCCTGGTAGTCGACGAACGTGTCGGGCAGCGTTGGCTCGCCGGTGTGACCGGCCGTCAAGGCGATGGCGGCCTCGCCCTGGCGGTTCTGGGGCCGCTGGGCGCTCTCCGCGAACGCGGCGATGTGCGCCCGGAGCGACGGCGACTGGGCGACCACGTCCTCGAACGCCCGCTGCGAAAGGACAAGCACGATCCCGCGGGTCACAGCCTTGACCGTGTAGCCCCACGTGTCCTCGGTCTCCGTGATCGCCCGGTAGGTGAAGTGGTCGCCCTCGACCAGCGAGCCCAGCGCCGTCTGGTCGCCGTACTTGCCGACGCCCGTACGGTCGAGCTTGCCGTGGGCGACGAGGAAGATGTGCTCGGCGGGCCGGCCCTGCTCGACGATGACCTCCCCCGGAGAGAAGTCGCGCTGCTCGAAGCGGTTGGCCAGCGCGGTCAGCACGTCCTCGTCGTCGAAATCTCGCAGGAGGGCCAGCTCACGCAGCTCCTGGGGGACGACGCGCACCTCTGCACCGGCGGTCGTGAAGGTGACCCGGCCGTCGCCGACAGCGTAGGTGAGGCGGCGGTTGACGCGGAATACGGCGCCCTTCGTCTCGACCCATGGCAGGGCCTTCAGGAGCCACCGCGGGGTGATCTCCTGCATCTGCGGGACGGACTTGGTCGTCGTCGCCAGGTTGCGCGCCGCGGCGGTGCTGAGACTCGTCGACGCGGCCGTCCCACTGGAGCGCACCTCCGGCTCCGGCCTGGTGTCGACGGCGCTCACGACGCCACCGCCCGCCGGGTCAAACCGGGTGGGAGCGACGCCAGGACCGTCGCCGCGATCCCAGGTCCGTCCAACCCCAGCTTGGCGAGGATCCGGGACGACTCGCCGTGCGGCACGTAAACGTCGGGGACACCGAGGCTGTGAACCCGCGGCTGGGTGTCGCCCGCCGACTCGGCCAACGCGCTTGCAATGGCCGAGCCCGCGCCGCCGTCGCGCACGCCGTTCTCGACGGTTACGACGACGGCGTGGGCGGCCGCGTCGTCGAGCATGGCCGGGTCGAGGGGTTTCACCGCTCGGACGTCCCAGACCGTCGCGTGCATCCCCTTGTCGTCGAGGATGCGGGCGGCCTCCTCGGCCGCATCGACCATGTCGCCAACCGCGAGCAGGCACACGTCTGCGCCAGCCGAGGTCCGCCGGGCGGCCAGCCCAACACCCACTTCGTCGGGCGGCGCCTGCCGGGCGGTTCCCTTCGGGTAGCGGATCGCGACAGGCCCGTCCTCGATGGCGAGGGCGTCGTCGAACATCACCCTGAGCTCTTGCGCCGACGACGGGGCGAAGATCGTCATCCCCGGTACGCGCGAGAGCAGGGCGAGGTCGAGCACACCGTGATGCGATGGGCCGTCTTGGCCGGTAATGCCGGCGCGGTCGATGCAGGAGACGAGTGGGAGCTGGTGCAGCCCGACGTCGAGGTTGACCTGGTCGAAGGCGCGCGAGAGGAAGCTGGAATAGACCGCCACGACGGGCCGCAGGCCGCCCATAGCCATGCCCGCGGCGGCCGTCACTGCGTGCTGTTCGGCGATGCCCACGTCGACGAAGCGGTCCGGCCAGCGGTCCTGGAAGGGCAGCATGCCAGCGGGCCCGGCCATTGCGGCCGTGATGGCGACGACGCGGCGGTCCCGCTCACCGGCCGCGACCAACGAGTCGGCGAAGACCTGGGTGTACCCGACGGGCGCCCATGGCGGGGGCCCCGTCGCCGGATCGAACACCGGGGCGTCGTGGAGGCAGCGTTCGTCGTCATTCTCGGCAGGCGGGTACCCGCGGCCCTTCTGAGTCAGCGTGTGCACGACGATCGGCCCGTCGTGCTCGGCCGCCTGGCGGAGGACCCGTTCCAGCCCGACGATGTCGTGCCCGTCGACAGGGCCGATGTAGCGCACCCCGAGGGCCTCGAAGAAGCCGTCGGTCTCGAGCACCACCTTGCGGAAGGCGGTGCGCAGCCCATCCGCGCCCCGCACGAGCGGCTTGCCGATGCCAGGAACGGAGCGAAGGGCGCCTTGGAGCCGCTCGCGGTTCTTGACATACGTGGGGTTGACCCGCAACCGGGTGAAACCGGATGAGAGCCGCCCGACCGTCGGCGCGTAGGAACGCCCGTTGTCGTTGAGGACGATGACCACGCACCGGCCGCTGGCGCCGAGGTTGTTGAGCGCCTCGTACGCCATCCCGCCTGTCATCGAGCCGTCGCCGAGAACCGCGACCACGCGACGGTCGCCTTCGCACTGCAGACGACGGGCGGTGGCGAGGCCGTGGGCATAGCTCAAGATTGTGCTGGCGTGGCTGTTCTCGACCCAGTCGTGCTGTGACTCGCGCCGCGACGGGTAACCGGAGAGGCCGTCCCCCTGCCGCAGCGTGCCGAACAGCTTGCTGCGCCCGGTCAAGATCTTGTGGACGTACGCCTGGTGCCCTGTGTCCCAGAGGATGGCGTCGCGGGGCGAGTCGAACACGCGGTGAATGGCGAGGGTGAGCTCCACGACGCCGAGGTTGGAGCCCAGGTGCCCGCCCGTGACCGAGACGGATTGCACGATGAACTCGCGGATCTCGCCAGCGAGCGCCGCCAGCTCTTCGGCGCTCAGCCGGGCCAGGACTCCGGGGTTGTCGATCTTGCCGAGCAGGTCGGTCATCGGACGCCCTCGAGCAGCCCCGCCTTCTGGAGCTCCCCCTCCACGTAGCTCGCCGCGAGCTGGACCAAGCCGCGAGCCGCCGGGCGATCGATGAGGGGGGCGAGGTGGCCGGCGGCGCTGTCGGTGTGGTCGATGGCCAGCCCCGCCACTCGCTTGAGGCCGTTGCCCGACCACACGATGGCCATCGCCTCGTCCATGTCGCCGTCGCGGACGGCAGCCGCTAGCTGTGCCATCGCCTCGCCCGTCAGCCCCAACGTGACCGGCAAGGTGTAGACGCCCCGCCGGAGGTCGTGGTGCACCGGTTTGCGCACGCGCGCTTCCGACGAAACCAGGTCCAGCACGTCGTCGACGAGCTGGAACGCGTAGCCGAAGTCTTCGCCGAAGCAACCGAGCGCATCGACGTGCGCCCCACTCAAGCCGCCGCAGATCCCGCCCAGGCGGCACGCGGTCCTGAACAGCGCCGCGGTCTTGCCTTCGATGCTCCGGAAGGTCGCCTCCGGGGTGCGCTCGGTGTTGAAGTTGTCGAGCAGCTCCCGCGTCTGGCCGTTGCAGAGGGCGACGATGGTGCCCGCCGCTTCCACGGCAGCCGCTTCGCCCACTCGGGCGGCGGCCTGGCCCGAAAGGGCGAATAGCACGTTGCCGCACAACAGTGCCATGCCCGGGCCTTCGCGAGCGTTGATCGTCGCGACCCCGCGCCGGCTGTGGGCGTCGTCCATCAGGTCGTCGTGCACGAGCGAACCGTTGTGCATGAACTCGACCGAGGCGGCGGCGGCGAGGACCGACTCCCGTGCCGGGCTGTTGCCGCACGCGGCAGCGGCGATGACAAGCGTCGGCCTCAGCCGCTTGCCCTTCGCCCGCAGGATGCGCACGCAGGGGTCGGCCAGCTCCGGGTCCGCGGTTCGGACCATGTCCTCCATGAGCCGTTCGACGCGCATGACGGTGGCGTCCAACCCGGGGAGGGCGAGCACCTCGGGTAGGTCGCCCCGCTTCATGGGCGCATCGCCTGCACGCGGGCTTGCGACAACTCGAGGACGCGGCGCGCCCACGGGGCGCCCTGTTCCCCGCTTACGCGCGCCATCGCCTCCACGAAGGGCCCGCGCCAGAGCTCGTCGATCTCTTGTGGGTTGGCGCGAGCTTCGACATCGGTGAACCCGACGAAGACGTGGTCGCATTCGTGCTCGACCAGCCCACTCGCCGGGTCCGCGGCCCGGTACGTGAACGAGCCGGCCCCGACGAGCGCGACATTGTTGAGGCCGAGCTCCTCATCCAAACGGCGCTGCGCAGCCGCGAGGGCCGCTTCCGCGGGCTCTGGGTGGGTACAGCAGCTGTTCGCCCAACGACCGGCGAACGCCCGCTTGGAGCGACTCCGCCGCTGCAGTAACCAGCTGCCCGACGAGCTGACAAGCTGGACCGACACTGCGATGTGGAGCAGACCCGGATGGGCATGCGCCGTGAGCAGATCCTCGGGCCGCCCGTCGGCCAGCACGACCGAGGACCGTCCGTTGGACGGCCTCACTGAGTCCGGCCGATCTCCACATCCTCGAGGATGGCGAGCGCATCGGAGACGAGCACGGCCACCGAGAAGTACGCGCTCACCAGGTAGTTGATGATCGCCTTCTCATCGATGCCCATGAACCGGACGTTGAGGCCGGGCTGGACCTCGTCGGGGAGCCCGGTCTGGTGGAGGCCGATCACTCCCTGCTGCGCCTCGCCGGTGCGCATGAGGAGGAACGACGACGTCCCCGTCGGAGTGATCGGGATCTTGTTGCACGGGAAGATTGGAACCCCGCGCCAGGCGGGCACCTTGTTCCCGAGCACTTCGGTGTGATCAGGGTAGACACCCAGCTTGTTGCACTCCTGGCCGAAGGCGGCGATCGCACGTGGGTGGGCCATGAAGAAGGTCGGCTCCTTCCACACGACGGCCAGCATCTCATCGAGGTCGTCGGGGGTGGGCGGGCCCGTCCGTGTCGGGATGCGGTTCTTCATCTCCGCGTTGTGGAGCAGGCCGAAGTCCCGGTTGTTGACGAGCTCGTCCTCTTCTCGCTCCCTGAGCGCTTCGATGGTGAGCCGTAACTGCTGCTGGACTTGGTCCATCGGCTCGTTGTAGAGATCGGCGACGCGCGTGTGGACGCGCAACACTGTCTGGGCGACGCTTAACTCGTACTCCCTCGGCCGCAGCTGGTAGTCGACGAACGTGCTGGGGAGGGGCGGCTCGCCGACGTGACCAGCCGCCATCGCGATGGATGCCTCGCCTTCGGCGTTCTGCGGCTTCCCCTGTTGCTCCCGCCAGCGCGCAAGATGGGCTTGCAGAGCGGGTGACTGGGCCGCGACCTGTTCGAAGGCGTCCTGCGAGAGCGTGAGCAGGATGCAGCGAGTCAGCGTACGAGCCGTGAACTCCCAAATGTCGCCCGTCTCGAGCAGCACGCTGTAGGTGAAGTGGTCACCATCGGACAGCACGCCCAGCTGCGTCTGGTCCCCGTACTTCCCGGTCCCGATCTTCTCGATCTTGCCGTGGGCGATAAGGCACACCTGGTCGGCGGGCTGGCCCGCTTCCACGACGGCCGTCCCGGCGTCAACCTCCTGCAGTACGAAGCGGTCCGCCAATGCGGCCAGCACCTCTTCGTCATCGAAGTCCCGTAGGAAGGCGAGCTCACGTAGCTCCTGGGGGACGACGTGGACCGCCGCGCCGTTCTGCGTGAAGGTGACCTTGCCGTCGCCCAAGGCGTAAATCAGACGGCGGTTCACCCGGAAGGTGCCGCCGGACACTTCGATCCATGGCAGGAGGCGCAGGAGCCAGCGGGAGGTGATCTCCTGCATCTGCGGCGGAGACTTGGTCGTCGTCGCGAGGTTGCGCGCCGCCGCCGTCGTAAGGCTGGTCGGGCCCTGTCCGTTCTCCAAACCGGGCCGGACGGTCGTGTCGAGTGTGTCGGTCATGAATTCCCACCCCAATTCGCGAATGTCGTACCCAGAAACCCGTCAACCAACGGTCAGCAACTGCAAGTATTACGGGCCGCGCCGATCAGGTGATAAGGCTTCGTCCTGCTGATAGAAGGAAGCGAGCCGGGCGCCTACGATTGGTGGTGCCCGCCTGCACCGCGCAGCCACAATCGCAAGGTTCACTGCCGGACTCATGAGTCGTTCCCTTTGTGCACCGATTACGGCTGTCGAGCGACGGAGGCGTGAAACCAGTTAAGCGTACCCCCAGTTGGGAATCAGGACGAGAATACCGCAACCGGAGCGTCGAACGGTAGAAACCGGTCTGAGCTGAGGGTCACTCTACGGCGACCCTATCGATGCGTCAAGACCGACTTCGGTGGCCCTCCTCAGATCCTCACAAGGCCCTGACCAGCACTGATGGGTGAGTGAGGAGTGCGTGCGGGGGCCACGCGGCCGGGTGAGTCCACCCGGCGGTGATCGGGGCGTTCGGTGTCGACACGACCGTCTGGTCCCGAGTCGACGTCACGGGCGGAGCGCAGCGAGGTCGCCGACCGAGGCGTCCATTGGCGGGATGACCGTTCGGACGCCGGGAATGACCAGGTAGGCGGTGTGATCGGCGACGCGCCGGGCGAGATCGGCGCACGTGCCTTCGCCCACGGCCAGCGTGTCGCTCAGGTTGGTGTAGACCTCGACCAGCCTGGGGCTGCCGCCCATCGTCGGGATCCTGGTGCAGCCCCCGAGGGGAATCCTGAGCGTCCCGAGGAGGAGATTCAGCGGCGTCAGCAACGGGAGCTGCGCGACAACCCGCCCATCGTCGAAGCGATAGCAGGCAGTCAACAGCAGAGCCTCGCACAGGCGCATGTCGGGAAAGGCCACGAAAACCCACGCGTTTCCTTGAACAGCTCGGATCTCTATGGGGGGCATTGGGGCGGCACTCGCTGGAGTGATAGGTCTGACGATCGCGACCGATGCGGCCAGAAGCGCGACTAGTGTTCTCCTGTACTTCATCAACATAAACGGTACGTGGCCGGATAGGCGCTGACAAGCGTCGGCGGTAGCGCCCCGCAGATTGTGCCCGGCGGCACTACACTTTCGTTCGCAAGAACCGGGTAGAGAAACGGACGTCGATTGCGGGGAGCCCGTCGGTTGCGTGGCAAAATATTCGGTGCGTTCGGGTTCGTCCTGGCGCCGGCCGCCTTCGTCCTCGTGTACCCGCCGGTCGCGACCGGCCAGCCTCTCCCGCCGCTCGACCAGGCCATCGCGCCCGCCTTTCCGGCGGCGGTGACAGTCGGCCAGGCCGATGTCCCCGCCATGCTGTCGATCAACGCGCCGTCGGTGGCGCCGATCGTGGTGACCTCCATCACCGTCGACCCCACGTGCACCGACCCTGGTGCGCCGGGCGGCTGCGACACCGCCGGCGCCGTGGTTCTCGCATCGACAGCGCGGGGCACAGGGCCTGCGTGTGCCGGGACCACCTTTGCCGTCGACGGGCCTGACGCGACGGGGCGTTACGTCTTCCGCCCGTCGGCGACGATGCTGCTCGTTCCCGTGCTCGGCCCGGCGTGCACGATCCGGTTCGCCTTCTCCGCGGTCGGCGGAGTCCCCGGCGGGGAGGTGCGCCCCTTGGCGACGATCACGGGTTTTCCCGTGCTGCCGCTTATCACCCGCACCGCCACCGGCACAACGACGATGGCGATCGTCGCCGCCTTGCCCGCGGTGGCTGCGTCCACCGAGCCGGCTTCGCTGAGGGCGGGGGGGTCGATCCGCCAGCGGGCGGCGGTGACGGGCGGCGAGGTCGGTCCCGGGACGCTGGCACCGACGGGCTCGGTGACCTTCCGGCTGTACGGTCCTGACGACGCTACGTGCTCGCGTTCGCCGGTCGCGGAGTCCGATGCGGTCGAGGTGGTCGACGGGCAGGCCACGTCGCCGCCGGTCGTCGTCCGGCGGGCGGGCGAGTACCGATCGGCAGCTACATACTCGGGCGACCGCAACTACGCACCGATTTCGTCCGGGTGCGGCGACGGCGTGCGCACGAGCGTGGTCGCCGCCGGAGCGGTCCCTGCCACGCAAGCGTCTGCCCCGACGACAACCGTGCCGCCCGCGCCGTCCACCCTGCCGGCGCCGTCCGCCCTGCCCGCGCCGCCCGTCCCGCCGGCGCCGTCCGTCCCGCTGGCGCCGTCGGGCCCGCCGGCGTCCGCCCCTGCAACCCCGGGCGGCCTTTCCCCCTACGACCCGGTGGCAAACGCCGACGAGGTCGTCGAGCGCCAGGCGTCCGCCTTGGTGCTGCTGGCGGCCTTGAGCGCGGCGGGCGCCGCGGGCGCCGCGGGCGCCCGCGGCCGAGGCCAACAAGACGGCGCGAGCACGAGCGACGATTCGGGCGGGGGCGGTGCGACCGAGGTGGTGGGGGTGCAGGTTGAGGCGGCGGAGGCCGGGGCTGTCCTGGCCGCCAGTGACTTGCTCGAACGAGGGGATCGTTCGTCGACTTGGAGGTGGCCGGGCACTGGCGCGGTGGATCGGGCCAGCCTGAACGGGCCGGCCCGGCTGGCGCCCCGGTCGCCGACGCTGGCACGGGTGCTGAACGACGGGGGGTACCTGCGGGCCATATGGGGATCGGTCGCGGTGGTCATGCCGATCATCGCCATCGTTCTCGGCGTGCTCGCCGTCGCGGACGTCGACGGGCAGGCGTTGCCCCCGCGGTTCGGGCTGGTGGTGGCGCTTGCCATGGTCGGGGTGTTCGACGCGTCGGCGGGGTTCATCGCCGTCGCCACCTTCGTCGCCGGCGTGGCGTTAAGCGGCAACCTCTCCACCGCCGCGGAGCTGCGGACGATGCTGGGTCTCGCCCTCGTGTGGTTTTCCGCACCGCTCATCGCCGGCGCCACCCGTCCTCTCCGACGCGAGCCGACGCGGAGACTCGAAGAGCATTGGGAGCGGCTCGCCGACGTCGTCATCGCCTCGCTGATCGGCGCCTGGGCTGTGCAACAACTGTTGCAAGCGCTCCCGACGCTGTCAGGCCTGGAGTTGCCGATCGCCGATCGGGCCAACGACATCGCCCTCCTGGTGCTGGCGGCGCTCGCCGTCCGGATGCTCGTCGAGACGATCGCAGCCCACTGGTACCCCAACCGGCTGGCGCAGGTGCAGACGCCCGAGCTGCCGGGATCTCGACGCGGCCAGCAGATTATGGCCAAGTTGCTCACTCTTGTCATCTTCCTGTTCGTTGCCGCGTCGTACGTCGGTCTGTCTTGGCAGCTGATCGTGGGGGGTCTCTTGTTCATCGTTCCGCAGGCTCTCGGGCTGGTTGCCGACGACCTCCCGAACTCCCTGACGCTGCGGCGCGTGATCCCCCACGGGATCGTGCAGATCGTGTTCCTGCTGTTCGTCACCGGGTTCGTGGGCGTTCTCGCCGTTGACCGTTTCAAGGACAGCCTCGAGCTGATCCGGTACTCGTTCCTGATGCTCTCCATCCCCGGCTTCGTCCTTGGTATGCTCGACCTGTTCGCGCGGGAGGGTCCGGAGTACCCGTTGAGATGGCGCCACCAGTTCCTCGGCGCGCTCGTCCTCATGGTGGGCGTCCTTTTCGTCGTCGGGGTGATCGGCGTGGGTTAGCTGCGGAGGTGTTGGGGATGAGGTCGTCGTCGTACCGGAGCTACTGGGAATCACCACCGCCCGAGGGATGACCTGGTCGACGCGCTGATCGCCGGCCTCCTACCGCAGGGCAAGCCGGGCGGCGGCCGTCCCCATGCCAGTCGGGCCCCCGAACGCGGGCACCGGTTCGAGCCTCGGCGCCAGGCGAGGGCGCGCGTTGCGGTAGCGGTTGGTGTCGAGGTGCCACTGGACGACCCCGGCCGCGTAGTCCTTGAGGCTGGTCACGTATCGGTCGAGCTGGTCCCGGCCGATTGCATCCAGCTCGAACTGGTCGGCCAGGGCGGGGATCTCGTTGGCGAGGATGTACTCGAATTGGCGCAAGCGGGATGCCTCGAGGTCGGCGACGATGTCCACAGCCGGCTGGAGGCCGCACCCGAGGAAGTCCCGCACGACGAGCACGAGGTTGTGGAGCTCGCCCTCGTACTCGATCTCCTTGCGGTGCGAAGTGATGTCGTTCAGGAACGCAGGCGCGTCGATCGCGCAGCCAATCAGCGCCAGCATCGGTCGGGTCTGGAATAGCTCCGGCGGGACGGCGTCCGTCCGCGGCCGGGCGCCGCAAAGGCCCAGCTCGCCCCCGAATGTCTTCCGCCGCATCTCGATGTAGTCGACCGGGTCAGGTATGCGGTTCTGGACGTGGTTTCCAAGCTCCCACACCCAGCCGTCCAACAGGTCGATGAAGTACCCGCGGACCTCGACGCGCCGGTCGGGCTCCAGCGGCGCCGCCGTACGCGGCCAGAGGTCGGCCAGTCCCCGCTCGATCAGGTTGGTCGGTGTAGGCATCGTCACGAGATCGAGGGGCGTGAACAGGGCGAGCCGAGTCATGAACGCCTTCCCGCCAACCAAGTCGCGCGTGTGGTTGAAGCGGACGGGAAAGTAGTCGTCGAAGAACGTCGCCCAGATGAACCAGTCAGACATCAACTCGACCGCCTCCCGCGACCCCTCGGGATGCACCATCGCCGCACACAAGGCGTAGTCGTGGTCGTCGATGTCGGCTTCGTCCCACAGCCCGAGGCCCTCGATCGGGTCGGTGACGCCCATCCCGATCGCCCACTCCTTGCAGTGCTGGCGCGCCGCGTCCAGATGGGCGCTCATCCGGACCGTGAACGGCAGGTAGATGGTGGGCAGCTCATACGGTCCGACGGGCTGGAAGGGGACGTGCTGGAAGCGCTTGAACCGCTCAAGGCCCCACGCCTTTTCCAGCGAACCCTGCCGGGTGGACCCCGTGCCCAGACCGTTGGGGCCGGCAACGAGGACGGCGGCGGCGCTGTTGGCGACCGCCCCCTTGTTCATGTAGCGGCTCGACCGCAGGTGCCACTCGTGACCACCGGACTGCCACTCCTGGAGCCCTTGGACGTAGCGCATGACGCCGTGGCGTCCGGCGGGGTCGATCCGGCACTCGTCTAGCAGCGGCGGAATCTCCGTCAACGCCGTGTGCTCGAACTGGTACAGGCGCGAGCTGAGGATGTCGTTGGTGAGGTCGGCCGCCTCCTGAGTTCCGAGCCCCAGGAAGCGCTCCAGCACCAGCACCATGTTGGCCATCTCGCCCTCGTCGCCCACCTCCCGCTCATAGGAGAACAGGTCGTTCCGGAGGTGGACGGCGTCGGCAAAGGTGTCGCGCACGACGCGCATGGGCCGGGAGGCGGCGATGTCGGGGGGAACCTCGACGAAGTTGGCGTGCTCGACGAGGTTGGCCGACCACGGCGCGCCGCCCACCTTCCGGCGCATTTCGATGTACTCGATCGGATTCGCCACCCGCTTGTCGTTGATGTTCCCCAGCTCCCACAGCGACTCGTTGAGCAGGTTGGTGGTGCTCTCGGCGAAGCGACGCCTCCAGTCCGTCGACTTGCTCGGCGCGCTGCGCGTCCACAGGTCGGCCAGGCCTCGCTCGACAGGGGTCGCCGGGTCAGTTCCCATGGCGGCGACGTCGATCGGCATGAAGGCCGGCAACCGCTCCAGGTACGCCTTGGCCCCGGCCATGTCACCGCTGCGCTTGAACTTCTCAAGGAAGTCGTCGTCGAAGTAGAACACCCAGACGTACCAGTCGGTCACGAGGTCGAGCTCGGGACTGGGCGCGTTCGGGTGGGTGTAAGAGCAGAGCAGGGCGTAGTCCATGGCGTCGAACCTGGCCTCGTCCCAGACGCTGTCGGGGCCGAGGATGCCGATCTCGTAGGACCACGCCTTGGAGTGGACCCGGGCGCCTTGCACGTGCGGGTTCAGGCGCGCCGGCCAGGGCGTGTAGAACTCGGGTAGCTGAAACGGTTGCGTCGCCAACACGAACCTCCGCGTTCCCCCGACCCTCGCACCGAGGAGCCCGAGGTGTCAACCCTACGGCGAGCAGTCCACTACAACAACGGCGTGCGCCGACACCGGCGTCGGCTACGCCCCGACGGCGCGCACGAGGGCCGGGGCCCGGCGTGCCGCAATGCCGCGAAGCCGGCCTCGAAGCAGCCCCGTCTCCGACGCCTCGCCTGCCATCGGCGGTATTCACTGCAACACTCGATCCGGGGGACGCGATGAGGTTGGCCGATCGCACCGAGGTGGGCACGGGCGAGCACGCGGAATGACGGGGCCGAGGCTGACCTTGGCGATCGCGTCGCCACGCGTGTCGCTCTCCAGCACCAACACCGTCGGGCCGGGGGTTGACGCTGGGCACCGCTCGAGACGTTGACGCCGCACGCGAGGAGGACTAGCCACACCACAACTGCACGACGGTGGACCATCGCGCCCCCCAACGCCCTGGAGACGTGCCGGGTCCTGGCGCCGAACATGGTCCGCACTCCTCACGTCGAGGCGGGACCGGGTGTGGTCCACGATCTAGTCGAAGGCCCGTTGCATGCGGGCGCCGTTGCAGAACAGCAGGTTGCGGGAGTACTCGACCTGGGAAACCGAGTAGTCGTAGACGAAACCGTTCGCCTCCTGGTCGGCGAGACCCAGCCCGAAGCCCAAGCAGGCCGTGTAGATCCAACGGTCGCACACCTCGCGCGGCCGCCCTCCTGTCTCGGCCCGAGACAGGGTGTCTGCGATCTGCGCGCGGCTCAAGGGCTTCGTCGAACGCGTCGAGGACACCAACACCTACCGCGTCACCCCCTCGGGCGTCGGCTGGCCACCTTCCTCACCAAGCTGGCCACGCCGAGTGGGTCCCTGCCCTCACCGAGCTTGACGCCCTCCTCCGCCCGCCCAAAGGGACACCCCTGCCGGTGCGCGAGGCGCGGGGGGCATACGAGCGGGCCGTCGACGCCCTGGTCCGAGAACGCAACGCCGCGCAACTCCGCCCGCAGACTTGCCTCAAAGGTCCAAGACTAGACTAGAGGGGGTCTGGTGGGGGTCTATCTCGGCTAGAACGTCACGTCTCGGCGCATCGTGCGGAGGATGCCGGCGGCCAGGGGGGCGGCCACCCAGATCACGGTCGCGAAGACGATCTGGACCGTGTGGCCCGCCCACTCCCCGGAGCGCACCCACCGGTCGTACACGGTGGCGACGTCGATCCACTCCGCCGTCAGCCGCGATGCCAGCCCCAGCGCAGCCACGGCCGTGGGCAAGACGAAGGAGAGCGCGATCGCCGCCGCCGAGTTGTGCACCAGGGCGCCCAGGGCGAGGCCCATGAACACGGTGAGCAGCAGGAACAGGGCGTGGCCGAGCACGACGCCTGCGTTCAGGTCTACCTCGACCGAACGCCCGGTGGCCGTCACCAGCCCGACTCCCGCAACCGTGGCCAGGGCACAGAAGACCGTGGCCGCGCCGGCCCCGAGGACCGACACGCAGACCTTGGCGGCGAGCACCCGCGCCCGCCGGGGCTCCAGGGTGAAGGTGGAGAGGGCCGTCCGCTGGCTCCACTCGCTGGTGAGGGTCAGGATCGAGATGACCGGGAGGAGGGTGACGA
>Ga0187892_10009171_pt1 | contig 13136 bp, 11 predicted proteins | sample MA1701073metaG_FD_139345 | JGI IMG/M metagenome (GOLD analysis project Ga0187892, IMG submission 139345) | Bio-ooze microbial communities from a basaltic lava cave in the Kipuka Kanohina Cave System on the Island of Hawaii, USA - MA170107-3 metaG ...
ACCCACAATCAGAACTCCAAGGCCTTCATTTGGACCGCCGGCGTCGAAAACATCCTGGGCAAAGTCCGCCGGGCGCGAGCAGTACTCAATAATGTTGCAATTGCGTGAGACACTACACTAGCTAATGCTCCGCCTTTCGGACAGGTTAGCAGCAGTGCCTTTGGAATCTCAGGAGACGGTCTGGTCGTTGTTGGAGAGGGGTGGTCCTACTCAGGGCCCGAGGCGTTCCGGTGGGAGGGCGGAATCATGGAGGGACTTGGCGATCTGCCGTACGGAGTCTTTCAGAGTCGAGCGGTCGCCGGCTCCGCCGACGGATCAGTCGTTGTTGGGCAGGGGTTCGTTCAGGTTTCTACTCACAGCTTGCGGCGTTCACCTGGACGGACGGCCTTATGTCCGAGCTACCCAATCTGCCGAACATCCCCCCCGGAACTGCACCAGCTAGCGCCGCCGCGGATGTATCGGCGGACGGGACCGTAGCCGTGGGATACGGTGGATTCTACTCCCCTAATAGGAAGGCACTGATTTGGGAGAACGGTGTCCTATTCGACCTTGGCGGCTTGGATAGTCGCGCAAGCGCAGTTTCGTCGAATGGAACTATCGTTGTCGGTACGCTGAGAAATGCGAGCGGCAATGATGAAGGTTTCCGGTGGGAGGGTGGAGTCTTTACGATGCTTGGCGACTTGCCCGGCGGTCCATTTCAAAGCGAAGCGACCGCAATTTCTGCGGACGGCAGCGTGATCGTTGGTTGGAGCTCTGCCACTTTGGGTATTGAGGCGTTCCGATGGGAGAATGGCAAATTGACTGGCCTTGGTGACTTTCCGGGCAACGATCACGATAGCAAGGCTCTGGCGGTCTCGGGCGATGGGTCCGTCATCGTGGGAACGAGCGTTGATTTTTTCGCTTTCGTTTGGGACGCCACACATGGTATGCGCGACCTCAAGAGCGTTCTGGAAACTGACTTCGGGCTTGACTTGACCGCGTGGAAGCTACTCCGGGCCACCGGGATATCCGACGACGGACTCACCGTCGTTGGCCGCGGATTTAGTCCGCCCGCTGCCTGGGAGGCTTGGCTTGCTCGTGTACCCTCGTGGGACCCCGACTGCAACGGAAACGGGACCGCAGACTTCGAGGAAATAGCGGCGGGCACGGCACTCGACTGCAATACTAATCTAGTCCTTGATGCCTGCGATATCACAAACGGCCATTCTCTCGATACGAACAACGACACCATCCCGGATGAGTGCCAATCGTGTGACCTCGGCTGTGACGACCAGCTCCTCTGCACAGCCGATTCGTGCGTAAATGATTTGTGTCAACACGCGCCGATTCTTTTTGGCGACTTGTATCCGTGTGGTGGTGATGGCTTGATCGACCTGGACGACATCTTCGCCGTCCTTGACGCCTTCGGCGGCAAGTTTGGCTGCGCCTGTGGACCGCGACCCTAACCGATCGGGATCTATGTCGAGACCCCGTCAACATCATTTCGTTTCAGAATTCTACCTTGCGGGATTTACCAAGAATGGCGTTATCGAGACAGGGTTGGTCACTTGTCATAGCAGATGACAGCGCGCCTGATTTTATTGTCAGTGATTGCCCCGTTGTTTTCTTCGACAATCCAAGACATTGGGAGGAATGGGGCCTTTCTCCCGAGAGGATGCCGACAGAGGTAGTAATGCCGATTTCGCGCCGCCTTGTTCTTTGGGGCTTGGCGAGTTCTCGCTGCATTTTTCCGCCACTAAATGCAGATGCAAGCACTGTTGCACGTTTTAATACATTCATTTTAGGGCAAGCTGAACGATATGTGTTTACGTCGGACGGAACAATCACGTGGGGGGAGACGGAAGGCAAAATTGGAACTGCTCAGAGTTTGATCGCGATGCTCCTCGATTGAAAGTTGGGGCTACGCTCAACAGGTCTAAAAGAGACAGTCCCCTAATTCGCTCCTCTCTATTGCGCGGCGGACTCGTTCTTTGAGGCCTTTGCTCCTGCGGGGGCGAAGCCGATCGCCTGGAGATTCTCCGATCGAGTTGGGACGTTCCGCACTACACGCCCAGGCCCGGCAGCCGGGCTGAATATGGCCGACGGCTGACGGAGTCTCAGCCCGGGCTGCTGGCTTGCGAACGCAGCCGCACGGGTTCGGGGTCGAGGCCGTAGTGTTTCATCTTTTTGTAGAGCGTCGTGCGGTTGATGCCGAGCTGTTCCGCCGTGAGCTGGCGGTTCCAGGCGTTGGCTCGCAGGGCGGCCTCGATGATTCGGCGTTCCGGTTCTTCCAGGGCCAGCTTCAGCGACATCGGTTGATAAGTCTCCGGTGGCGGAGCGACCTCCGAAGAGTCGATGAGCTTGGGAGGTAAGTCCTCCGTGGTGATGGTGCGGCCTTTGGCCAGCACAACCGCCCGTTCGATGACGTTCTCCAGCTCGCGAACGTTGCCCGGCCAGGTGTAACGCTGCAAGGCCCGCATGGTCGGCTCGTCGTATCCGGTGATCATTCGGTTGGTCTGAGCGCAGAAACGGTTGAGGAAATACTTCGCCAGAAGGGGGATGTCGCCGAGTCGTTGGCTGAGGCTGGGCATGTCGACGGAGACGACGTTGACGCGGTAGAAGAGGTCCTCGCGGAAGCGGCCCGCCTTGACCTCGGCCTCCAGGTCGACATTGGCAGCCAGAATCACGCGGACATCGACTGTTTCGGTTTTGTTGCTCCCGACCGGCTCGAACTGGTGGGACTGAAGCACGCGCAGCAGCTTGACCTGAAGGCCGGGCGAGGCGGCGGCGATCTCGTCGAGGAACAGCGTGCCCCCGTGGGCGGCTTTGAACTTGCCGATCTTATTGGCGACCGCGCCGGTGAAGGCGCCGCGGGCGTGGCCGAAGAGTTCGCTTTCCAGGAGTTGTTCGGGAATGGCCCCGCAACTGATCTCCACAAAAGGCTTGTCGCGTCGATCGCCCTGCTGGTGGATCACCCTGGCGATGAGCGACTTTCCCGCGCCGGACGCGCCGCGGACCATCACCGTGACTTTCGAACTGGCGACGGATTCGATGAGCTCGAAGACTTTGAGCATTCGGTAGTCGTGGCCGACCACGCTGCCGAGGCCGTAGCGTTGGTCAAGGCGCTGTTTGAGTGTGCGGTTTTCGCGCAGAATGGCCTGTTGGGCGAGCGCTCGTTCGACGCAGAGGCGGAGCTCGTCGTCGATGATCGGTTTGGTGAGGTAATCGTACGCGCCCATTTTGATGGCTTCGACGGCGCTCTCGATCGTCCCGTAGCCGGTCATCATGATAACCGCGGTGTCCGGCGACTTTTTTCGCACGATGTGCAGGAGCTCAAAGCCGTTGCCGCCCGGCATGGTGACGTCGCTGATGAGCAGATCGACTGTTTGACGATCGAACAGCCCCGTCGCCTCGGCCAGGCAAGTGGCGGCCTGGACGTCGTAGCCTTCCACGCCGAGGAATTCGCCGAGCGAATCAAGGATGATTCGGTCGTCATCGACAATGAGGAGGCGGCCTTTGGTCGGTTCAGCGTTCATGGCGGTCTCTTGCGGCGAAGGCGGCCGGGCCGGTCGGATCACGTCGGGGCGAAGTCGTCACGCGGGCGGCGACCGGAGACGGCTCGTGGCAACTGCTGACGGGAATGCGGACGGTGAAGACTGCCCCGCCCTCGGGATTGGGCGCCGCGGAAATGGCACCGTGCATGTCCTCGACGAATTCCTTGCAGATGGCCAGGCCTAGGCCGGTGCCCTGCCCAGGGGGCTTGGTCGTAAAAAAAGGCTCGAATACTTTTTCCGTCGCGGCGGGAAGGCCGACGCCGGTGTCCGCAACGCGAATCACCACGTGATCGTCTGCCAGGCCGCTGGTGATGAACAGGCGTCCACCACTGGGCATCGCGTCAATCGCGTTCTTGAACAAGTTGCAGCAGACTTGGTACAGGCGGCTGCCGCGAACGACAGGCATGGCCTGACGATGGAAGTCGGCGGCGATGACCACCTTGCGATCTTCAGCGGCGGCGGCGACGGCGCGAATGCCCTGCTCGATGACTTCGTTGATGTTCATCTCCTCGAAGGCGCCCTCGGTTCTGCGGCTGAACTCCAAGAGATCGCCAATGATGTGGATCATGCGGATGAGGCCGGTCCGGGACTCGGTCAGATAGGATTTTAGCTTGAGCTGATCGGCGTCTCCGACCAGACGAATTGCGAGGTTTATGTAACGAAGGATTCCATCCAGTGGATTGTTGAGTTCGTGCGCCACGCGCGCGGCGACCCTTCCCAGCGAGGCAAGCCGTCCAGTTACCTGCGACGCATCGTCGACGGCGTGCTCGGTGAGGTCCTCGATGACGATCAAAACGCCGCTGGGCCGGGCCGCGGGTTGATCGCGGAAAGGACGGCAACACAAACTGACGAGCGTGGGCGATTCGGCCGTGGCGCCGGGCAGCGTGCCATCGAATCGAAGGACTTCGCCGGCATCCAGTACCCGCAGGACTTCCTTGGTCCAACCCGTGAATAGGCCGACGGGTCGGATTCCGCTCAGGGCGGAGCCCAGGTCCGGCCCCTCAGGCAACAGCCTGGCGGCCACGGCGTTCCGATATCGAATCCGCATTGCACGGTCGGCGACGACGACGCCTCGGCCCAGGCACTCTAGTATGGCAGCCTCGGCCGTGTCCGGGCGGAGTTCGCCGAAAATCTGAGTGAGTGAGGATGCGGTGTTGGTCGTCATGCAGCAAACGAGCCGCGGGCTTTAGCCCGCGCGGACATACCCATGTTTTTCCGCGATCGGTCCCGGTCTTGTTAGGCGTCTAGGTCTACGTACAACAACATCGGCAATGACGTGAGACGCTTACACCAATGTTGATGCTGGGCAACGTCGGCGCGTCGCCGAACATCGAGACCGCGTACAGCGCAGTCTCGGAGCCGGTGCTATCGGAGTATGCGGTTCTCGGACGATGGCCATGCGGGCGGCTTTAATGGGACGGAATGAGTGAGGAACCGGTCATGGCGGCCGGTTTGGGAAGACCCAGTATATCCAGGGCCGTGGGAGCGATGTCGGCCAGGCGGCCTCCGGTGCGGAGTTGGCGACCCCGCAATCGCTCATCGACCAGGATGCATTCGACGTCGTAGGTTGTGTGAGCGGTATGCGGACCGCCGGTTTGGGGATCGATCATCTGCTCGCAATTGCCGTGGTCGGCGGTAACGATGAGCGTGCCACCGGCGGCGTTGAAAGAATCGACGAGGCGGCCGACGCACATATCGACGGTCTCGATCGCGCGGACCGCGGCCGTCAGGTTGCCCGTGTGGCCGACCATGTCACCGTTGGCGTAATTGATGACGAGAATATCGTCCTTCTTTGTAGCGATTCGCTCGAGCAGGACCTGGGTGACTTCGATGGCCGACATCTCCGGTTTCTGGTCATACGTGGCCACCTCGCGCGGCGAGGGCACGATGCACCGCTCCTCGCCGGGAAACGGCTCGTCACGATAGTCGTTGAAAAAGAACGTGACGTGGGCGTACTTTTCAGTTTCGGCGCAGCGAAACTGCGTCAGGCCCTGGTCCGCAAGGTACGAGCCGAGAATATCGGGCATCTTCGCGGGCTTTTCGAACGCGACGTGCACGGGCAGGCCGCTTTCGTAGCCGGTCATGGTCACAAAATGAACGTCGAGCTTGGGGCCTCGGTCGAACCCCATGCGCCGCGTGGCGCCGTTCTTGTCCACCCCGGTGTACGGAAACTCATCACAGACAAAGGCCCTGGTCAGTTCCCTCGGCCGATCGCCCCGGAAGTTGAAGAAAATGACGCTATCGCCGTTGCGAATCCGACCGTCATGCGAGCTCCCCGATGTTGTAATGCACGGCGCGATGAACTCATCGCCTTTCATGCTCGGCTCGGTCGGATAATTGTAGTACTCAGATATCGCCCTGCCCGCCGAGTCGAAGCGATGGCAGCCGCCGGGTTGGTCCGCGCAGCGCCCGGTGAGGAGATCATACGCACTGCGCACGCGCTCCCATCGATCATCACGGTCCATGGCGAAAAAGCGGCCAAGCACGCTGGCCACCGGATTGATTCCGAGTCGCCGGCACTCGGCTTCGATGCTTGCCACGAAGTTGATCCCGCCGTTGGGCGGTGTGTCCCGCCCGTCGGTGAAGGCGTGGACGAATACGCGGTCGCCGGGGAAGTCTGTCTTGCGGCTCAGCTCAAGGAGGCCGAAGAGATGTTCCACATCGCTATGCACGCGCCCGTCGCTGCACAGACCCATGATGTGCACGCAGCCGCCGGTCCCTGCAGCGTGGTCGAAGGCGCCGACCAGCGCAGGATTCGTGAAGAACGAGCCGTCGCGGATGCGGCCGGTGATGCGCATGATTTCCTGCTCTACAATTCGCCCCGCGCCGATGTTCTGATGCCCGACCTCGCTGTTGCCCATGACGCCGTCGGGCAGGCCGACGTCGTTGCCGCAGGTTCGGATGAGCACGTGTGGATACGTCGCCATCAGGCGGTCATCGACGGGCTTGCGAGCGAGGTGAACCGCATTGGCGTGGTTCCACTGCGGAAAGGGATTGGCGCCCCAGCCGTCCCGGATGATCAAGGCGATCGGTCGGCGTCGCTGGCGGCTCATCCGATCTGGTCCGCATATATGGCCAGCTCGTCTTCGAAGGCTCGCATCCGGATGCCGAAGGCGGTCTCGGCTAGAGTTTGGTCGCAGACTGCGTCCTCCTGTGACATCTGCACCTGGCCGCGATCAAAGCGAAACAACCCCAGGGACGGCGCGGCCAGCTCCGCCACGGCCATCGGCGGCGCGGAAACGGTCGCGATGAGCTTGGCGACCGAAACGGGGTAGCGCACCAGGGGCTTCCAATGCCTGGCGCCGGGCATGTTTGCTCGACAAGCGTTGTAGAATTCCAGCCACGAATACACGGTCGGCCCTCCCAGCGGGATGGTCTTTTCGATCGTCTCCGGCCGATCGAGCGCGTCCACGAAGCAGTGGGCGACGTCCTTTACCGACACCGGTTGCAGCTTTGCCTGACCTGAACCGAAATAGGGGATGATCGGCGGGACGACGCTGCACATGAAGCGTTTCATCAGCCGCATGAACTCCCCGTGGGGTCCATGGATCAGGCTCGGCCGGAAGATCGTCCAATCCAGGCCACTGCGGCGAACGAATTCTTCGCCCGCCCACTTGGTTTGGTGATAAACAGCAGCGGCGTTTGGGCGGGCGCCCAAGGCGGACATGTGGACGTATCGCTTGATTCCCGCTCGCTGAACGGCTTCGATGACGCGCACCGTGCCGAGCCTGTGGATCCGGTGGAACGTCTGCCCGGCAAGTCTTCGTTCGATGATGATGCCCGCCAGATGAATGGCGGCCTGGCTCAGATCGGCCGCCTGGCGAAGGGCGGCGCGATCGTTTAAGGCGCCGGCGATGGCAGTGAGTCGGTCGGGGTCCACTTCAGGGTCTTGGGCCAACAACTTTTCCGGCGACCGGACCAGGCAGACGGGCCGCTTTCCGCAGGCCAGGAGTTGGCGAACGATGCCGCGGCCGACGAAACCGGTGGCGCCGGTCACAAGCACGCTGTGGACTTGGGGCGTTTCACTCATCGACCCGTCCTTTCGATGGGCGCGCTTCTTACCGGCACCAAATCGTATGGTCCTTCGCCGGAACGGTAAAGTTCCTAAGCTTCAAAAAGAATGAAGCGCCATAGGTTCAGGCCTCGCGTCCGCCATGGCCGGGGCCATCGGTTGCACTGGTTGCGGGCTTGATTCCCCGTGGTACGATGTGCGCAGCCGGCGAGACAAAACAAATGATTCGGAGTGCATCACGACGACGGCGGCTGCTCGGCGACGAGCCGACGCTATTCCGCCTGGACACAGTCGGATCCCGTGGTCAGTACGAGATCATCTGTGCCGATGCGTTCCAATGGCTCGCGGATGTCAAACCGCGCTCGATCCACGCCGTCGTGACCGACCCGCCCTACGGCCTCCTTGAGTACACTTCCCGCGAGCTGCAGAAACGCAAGAGCGGTCGGGGCGGCGTGTGGCGAGTACCCCCCTCCTTCGACGGCTGCCGACGAAGCCCGGTCCCGCGGTTTACGATCCTAACGGCTCCCGACCGGATGCGACTTAGAACCTTTTTTCACTGCCTGGCAAAATCCCTGCTCCCGGTTGTCGTGCCCGGCGCACATGTTTTCATTGCGACCAACCCCCTCGTGTCCCATTTACTCTATGAACCGTTCATCAGCGCGGGATTTGAAAAACGCGGGGAGATCATCCGAGTCGTCCACACCCTCCGTGGAGGAGACCGTCCCAAGAACGCCCATGTCGAATTCGGCGACGTATCGGTCATGCCTAAATCCTGCTGGGAACCCTGGGGCCTGTTTCGCAAACCCTGCGAAGGTCGAGTGCAGGATAACCTTCGCAAGTGGAAAACCGGAGGATTGCGGCGGATTTCGCGGGATGAACCGTTCAAGGACCTTATCTACTCGTCCCCGGCCCGCGGCGCGGAGCGCGAGGCCGCTCCCCATCCCTCACTCAAGCCCCAACACTTCCTGCGCCAGATCGTTCGGGCCGCATTGCCGTTCTCCCACGGTGTGATTCTCGACCCCTTCATGGGTTCCGGTTCGACAATTGCTGCGGCCGCGGCTCAGGGACTTCGCAGTATCGGCATCGAAATCAACGCGGAATACTTCGATTTGGCTGTTCGTGCCGTTCCATTGCTTGCCGACTATGAGCCCAACGGGAATGAGCGGCATGGCAAGAAAGGTTGACTTCGACCCGACCGTTCCTCTACCGCCCGGGCTCGACGTTGCAGCGATACGGAGAGCCGTGGACTACATCGAGCGTGAGTTGGCGCAGCTGGTCGAGATCTATTACCAGCAGGCCAATGTGTTCAGCGCCATCGTCGGCATCTACGGCACGAAAGCCTTGGATACCCTCAGCAACTATGAGAAGCACCGCCATACCGACACGGCCCAGCAACGTTTTCCCGACTTGCGGCGCCGCGGATCACCGCAAAACCCCTCCCCCAACGAATCGCTCGAAAGCAAGGCCAGTAAGCGCCCTTGGGCGCTCCAATCTCATTATGATCATGCCGGTTGGTACATCGTTTGGCGATATCTGGTCGATCCGACGGAATCTCTCGAGCGTGGCAGGCCGGTCATCATCTGGCGCATCGACGTCGTCTTCCTCGAAAAGCCGGATTGGAAGTACGAGAAGAGCAGCGCCGGCGAAGCAGGCGGAGGCCGAACACATACTTTCGGCGTGAAGAGCGCTGCAAGGAAGCTCCAAGGCAAGGCCGTGTATCAACGCAAGGACGTAGTCATCCGCGATGGGAAGCCCATCCCACGGAATGGCGGCGAGGAGTGAGCGGTTGCCGTACGCGCGGACGCCTCCCGCGCTGTTTTCCCCACATCCTGCGTGAACTTCGAGGCTTACCCTTCGATCATGGAGGCGATTTCTTCGGTCGTGGGTGCGGTGGGAATGCGGTGGATCGGCTCGTTGTGTTCATCGAGCCGCAGAGCACGGGGTCGATGCTTGCCCTCGCGAACGATGGACTCGTCCACCCAACAATACGACATGATGATGATCCGATCGCCGACGACGCCCATCCGCGCCGCGGCCCCGTTGAGCACGATCCGCCGGGACCCAAAGGGCTCGGGAATGACGTACGTCTCAAAGCGAGCACCGTTGTTGACGTTGGCAACCAGCACCTTCTCAAACGGATACAATGCGACGGCCTCGACGAGCTCGGTATCGATGCCGATGCTGCCCTCGTAGCTTACGTCGGCGTGGGTGATGCACGCCTGGTGCAGTTTCGACTTGAGCATGTGAAGTTGCATCGCTGTCGACTCCAAAAGCGTTCCGGCAATCCAATTCATATTGTATGCCTTCCCCGGCGTTTTCAAACACTTCCCCGCAAAGACGCCCCGGCCGCGCTTCAGGGCCTTCACACCGCGAAACGCTCCCATGCCGCCGGGTTGCCCACGATATTTGAGGCTACCGCCGTAGTCTGCCCGTTGACGGCTGCCCCCGGCCGCTCCTACCATTCCGTTCATGGCCATTCGTTTCCAGTGCGGAGGGTGTTCGCAGCCGATCGAGGTCGACGATCAATGGGCGTTACGCGCCGTTGCGTGCCCGTACTGTCGCCGGACAGTGACCGCACCGGCGGAATCGAGTCTGAGCGATTTGAGCGCAATTCCCCTCGCGGGGCGCGTTTCGGCGGGTCTCAACGATGCGGCGGTAACGATGCAGTCCGAATATGGATCTGGTGTACCGCAACGACACCCAAACCGCATGGCCATGGTCTCGTTGGTGCTGGCCTCGGTCATGCTCCTACTCGGTGCGTCGCTCGTGCTGCTGGCCGCAGCACACCGGGCAGACTTCCAGGGGATCTTCGGCGACCTCTCCACGTCAAAGCCTGACGAAATGATGCAGAGTTATGCGGACTACTTGAAGTCGCACGGTGGACGCCCGCCCGGCTGGCTGATGGCGCTGGTAGGCTTGTTCGTCATGATGGGGATTTGTTGGGTCGCTACGGTGATCTGCGGGATTCTGGGCGTTCGACGGGCCAAACGCCGTGGCGTAGCCGTCGCTGCCTTGGTGGTGGCCGGCCTGACTTCTTTCGTTTTCTGTTGCGGCGGCGCCTTTTCTCCCGGCTGACACCCAACGTGCACCGAGTTCACTTGGGCGTACCCTCTTGCGCTGCTGGTTTTTTCTCTCGCTGCTTGTCGCTTTCAATCACGTCGGGAATCACCAGCGTCTTTCCGCATTCTGAGCATCGTACCTGCTTGCCGCGGACATGATCCGGGACGCGTAGGATCGAGCGGCATCGCAATCTCGGACAAAGAACAGTGATCACTACAGCCTCTCAACGAGCTGTCGGCGCGGCATTTCTCAAACCGGACCCTTCGGAAATATCGTCCTCCAGGCGGATGAACTTCACCCTCCGGATTGCCGACCTGGGACGGCGGATGTTAGGCGGATTCGCGACGGCGGCGCGCTTTGGGCTGGATGAGCGCCTCCCGCCCGGCGACGACAGCCTCGGTAACCAGTAGCTTTCCGGACCTGCCGGAGTCCGGAAGGTCATACATGGGTTGGAGCATGATCTCCTCCAGGACGGCCCTCAGGGCCCGCGCCCCGGTCTCCCGCGCCAGCGCCTTTTCCGCAATCAGTCGTAGCGCTTCGGGCGCGAATTCCAGAGAACACTGCTCGAACTCGAAGAATCGCTGGTACTGCTTCACGAGCGCGTTCTTGGGCTCCGTCAGGATTCGAACCAGGGTCTCGGCGTCCAACGGTGTAAGCGGCGTCATCACCGGCAACCGTCCGACCAGTTCGGGAATCATGCCGAACTCGACAAGGTCCTCCGGCGCGACCTGCGCCAGAATCTCGCCCTCTTCCACCGTCTCGTCGCGAAGCTCGCCCTCGTTGGAGAAACCGATCGAGCTGTGCCCCAGCCGCCGCCGGATGATGTCGGTCAGCCCGACAAACGTTCCGCCGCACATGAACAGAATGTTCGACGTGTCCATTTGAATGTACTGTTGCTCGGGATGCTTGCGCCCGCCTTGCGGAGGGATATTGGATACCGTGCCTTCGAGCATTTTGAGCAGACTCTGCTGCACACCCTCGCCTGAAACGTCGCGGGTGATGCTGATGTTGTGCGAGGTTCGCCCGATCTTGTCGATTTCGTCAATGTAGATGATCCCACGTTGCGCCAGCTCCAGATCGAACTCCGCGTTCTGCAACAATCGCAGCAAGATGTTCTCCACGTCCTCTCCGACGTACCCGGCTTCGGTGAGCGTTGTCGCGTCGCCGATGGCGAACGGCACATTCAGCATCCGGGCCAGCGTCCGGGCCAGCAGCGTCTTTCCGGAGCCGGTCGGCCCAAGGATTAGGACGTTGGATTTGTCCAATTCGACATCGTCTTCCGCGGCCGTATCGAGGTGTTGCAATCGCTTGTAGTGATTGTGCACCGCCACCGCCAGCGTCCGCTTCGCCCGTTCCTGTCCGATGATGTACTGCTCGAGAAACTCGTGAATCTCCCGCGGGCTGGGGATGACCTGCACCGTCGCCCGTGAAGCGGATGCCTTGCGAACCTCCTGCTTAATGATGTTGTGGCACAACTCGACGCACGACTTGCATATGTATACATCCCGCGGCCCTTCCACCATCGGTCCGGCTTCACGCTGACCTTTGCCGCAGAAACTGCACGTGCTGCCGCGCCGCCCTCGGTTCCCATCGCCGCCACCACTTTTCATCGTCGGCATGAACAACTCCCTATCGAATGGTCACAGCTCTGGCGTCCAACGACTTACCCCGTCGTTGTATCGTCATCCCCGACGATCCCGGGTGTTATCGGTCTGCTCGGCCGGAGCGCTTTGATAGTCTTTGCACGTCGCCAGCACACGTCGCCGCAAGGCCTCGTACTCCGCAATCGTCAGTTCGCCCTGATCGCGTAACTGCCGAAGCTTCTCCAGCGTAAAATCCGACCCCTCCCTATCGTCCCATGACTGAAACCGCCGTCGCACGTAGAGCACGATCACCACGGCCAGCATCACTACGCCGACGATCGCGCCGAAAAGAAGACCCGCATAAAGCGCATCTTCGGTGGATGCCGTCGTCAACGGTTCGACGATCGAATCGCTCCACATACAGCCGCAATCGCGGCGGGACCAGAAAGTATGTTATCGGAAGACCGGGCCGAATTCCACCTCGACCACGCGTCCGCCAGAGCCTGTAGGAGGATCCAGGTAAGTCCATGGATCGATGGGGGAATGATCGGTCCGCCGACCATTTCCTTTCCGCATTGAATCGTAGATTAGTGGTCGCGTTGTTTCCACATCGGAGTTGGGGGCAGGCGGAAATCTCACACCGCCCCCGTCCGCGACCGCTCCGCCCGGGAGGGCACAGTCACCGGCAGTTCCACAATGAAGGTAGCACCGGTCTCCGGCTCGCTTTCCAGTCGGATGCTGCCCGCCAGCAGTTGGACGAGGTCTTTGGTGATGGCCAGACCCAGGCCGGTTCCCTCGTGTTCTCGCGTCTCCGACGAGTCCATTTGCCGGAATTTCTCGAAGATCACTTTGCGGCTGGTTTCCGGAATGCCCGGACCTGTGTCGCTGACGATCATCCGGACGGCGCCGGCGGTCGGAACTTCAACGATCAGGCGGATGCTCCCACGA
>Ga0187892_10009173_pt1 | contig 13130 bp, 14 predicted proteins | sample MA1701073metaG_FD_139345 | JGI IMG/M metagenome (GOLD analysis project Ga0187892, IMG submission 139345) | Bio-ooze microbial communities from a basaltic lava cave in the Kipuka Kanohina Cave System on the Island of Hawaii, USA - MA170107-3 metaG ...
CGTCGACTTCCTCCTCCAACATCCGCTGCAAGAGCTGCTGCATGCTGTGCCGCGCGAAGGTTTCCAGCGTCTCCCACGTCGGGCTTGACGACCCAGCCGTCTCGGTGCTCTTCTCCTTCATGGACGGTGTCTCCTTCCCCGGCGTTCCCGCGCCGGTGGTTCGTTGGTCGCGAACCGAAGGCTACACCGCCTGCTCTTCGTTTACACACCTACTGACGTTACCTCTGAACCCAGTGACGCCAGCGTCTATAGGTCCTGTAGCGCAAGGCGACGGATCGGATCGGGATTGGCCTCGATCGTTGTCTCCGTTTCCGGGCCATCTGATCGCCCCCTAGCTAAGCTAGGATCGCCGTTTGCGACGCAACTGAGGACAGCGGTAGCGGTCCGTTCGCGATGTCACCATCGCTGTCCTCCAGCTGCGGACGGTCGTCTCCAGCACCCGGCGACCCGATCCTACTCGTCCTCGGGCAGCCAGAGGAGCGAAAGCACGATGCCGAGCCGACGGGAGATGACGCGCGACTGCTCCCACACGGTCCGATCGGCATGGCCCTTCATCTCCGGCAACCACCCCGTCGCACTGACCTGGCTTATATAGTCAGGCACCGGCTTACCCTCAAAGCAGTCGAGCGCGTAGGAGTAGCCGTGGAGCGGGCCACGGCGCAACAGCCAGTAGGGAAAGGACTCGGAACACCGATTCCAACGGATCTGGCGATTCCTCGAAATGACCACCGCGCACCGGTCGGGCGAGAGATCGACGTAGCGGATCGCCGTAGCGGTCAAGCTGGTCTGGAACTCGTCCGCCAGCCGCTCGATGACCTTCAGGTTTGGCTTGCCGGTCTGGCAGTAGGGGCGAAAGAAGACCTCGGGCATCAGGAGCTCGGCTGCGAACTCGTTCGCCTCATTCTCGCCCGCCCGCTGTTTCTTCGACCACGTGAGAAGATCCTCCTCGTCGCAGAGCCTGAGGACATCGGAGCCATGGCCGAGCAGGAGATGGCCAAGCTCGTGCGCGATGACGAATCGTCGCCGGCCGAGCTCGGGGATGTCCTGCCGGACACGGATCACCCCCTGCTCACCGAGCCGGACCAGGCGCCCATCCGCGCCGGCGAGCGGCTCGTGCCGAACGATCGCGCCCTGGGCGAAGGCAATTTCCTCGATGAGGATCTCCGACGCCTTCTGAATCTGGAGCTCCGCAATGACCCGCCGGGCGCGGAGCACTGCGTCCGTCAATTCACGGTCTCTCATCGCCTGGCTCTTCCTGCAAGAGACGGAGCGCCTCGATGTCCTCGACGATGGAGGCAAGATCCGCGTCCGGCAAGTCTCCGAAGTTCCGGAAGGCCGCGGCGAACTCTCGGGCGCGGTCGCCGAAAGCACCTTCGATGGCCTCTCGAACTCGCCTGACCTGCTCATCGCGAGTGAGCCTCGGAGCGATCGGCGCCTCCCGCAGGTGCGTGCGGATCTTCGGCAGCCTGGCGCGAGCGCGCGTCGCCCAGCTCAGCCGTGCTTGCTCCCGCGCCTGTGTCACCTGCTCGCGGGCGCGCGCGAGCAGGCGGTCCGGATCCATCCCCAGCGACTGGACCGACTCCCGGAGCTCCCCACCGCCACGTTGACCGCTCGTCGCGTGTCCTCCTCGGTCGTGGTGCTGTCCACGACGAGGAGGATGCTGTCAGGCCGACCCACGATCCGAAAGAATGTCATCGACGGAGGCAGTCGGTGGAGCACTGCTCGAACCTTGGCCTCGTCTAGCCAGATACCGCCGGGGATATTCACCCCGTGGAGCGCAACGTACATCACCTGGCCTGCCGATGCAGTCACGTCACCGTACCACCCGCCACCCTACTCGACCCGAACAACCTCAGCGAGGCCGAGCTCCTGTAGAATCTGCCGAAGCTCCGCCGCGAGACCCCCTGCTGCGTCGGCCTTGACCGTGACGGTGAACTCCACTCCAATCATCAGCTGGGAGCCGCCTCGCAGTTTCGGCAGGATCTTCGTGCCCAGTCGGTTCCAGACCTCAGGAGGAACGGTGCCCACGAGACGCAGCGTCTGAGCCATGGCACCGGGTGCCGGTTCAGGGCCGGGTCCCGGGCCGGGCGCGGGCGGCGTGCTGGTCGTGGGCCCTGGAGCGGGCGCTGGGCCCGGTGGGGCGGGCACTCCGCTCTTGAGAGCCTCCGCGGTCCCCTTCCTCAGCAGGAACACTCCCGCCTCAAAGGCCACCTCGTCCGGCGCCACGAGCTCGTGGAACCATACTCGCTCGTAGCTCCCGTCGGCTCTCCGGCCCGATGCCAGACCCAACTCGCCCCGCCCAACGAACTCGACGATCTTGTTCTTCAGGATCGCGTCGGGGTCGACCAGGCGCGTGAGCGACCCGTTGAGAAAGCTCTGCCGCAGACTCGCGAGCGACCAGGCCCCGGCTTCCTTGAGTGCCGGAGGCCAGTTTCGCTCGATGTAGCCGGCGCCGACGGACTCGTTGAGAAGGGCCTCGGACTTGAGGGCGGCGATGACCCGGCCACACAGGGTCTCGCCGCTCGAAGAGTGGCCCGCGCCGAGGTCGATCACCTTGAGGCCGTCCGCCTCTTGCGTGTCCGCGACGACGGCAAAGCGGTAGTCGCCCCAGACCTCGTCCTTGGCGGCCACCTCGGAGTCCCTGACCTTGGACTGGAGATCCGCGCGATCGTTCTTGTCGAACTCACCACCGAGGGCGCCGTCGGCGACCTCCCTCGCCACGCGTTTCCACGCGAGCGACACCTCCATCTTCTCGCGCAGCTCCCGTCCAGGCTTCTTGAGGCACCAGACGAGCGCGCCCGGATAGAGGCGCGGCGACTTCCCGCGATGGCGAGTCCAATCGGCGATCTGCGCCCGCAGGGCACCGGCGCCCGACCACTCCGCCTCCGGATCGGCCACCACGAGCGTGAGCCGAGGCGTGTCCGGAATCTCCGCACCATCACGCGGGAAGGGCACGACCGGAACGCTGGCCCCCCGCCGGAACTCCTCCTCAACGAGCTTCCGCAGCGCGGGCTTGACCTCCGTCTCCTCGTCGAGCGACGCTCGCCGGTCACTCACGACCTTCTTCATCGTCGGCTGGTAACCGATCCGGAATCCGTCGGAGCCTGCCTTACGAACGAAGTAGGACCGATCCTCGAGCGTGACCGCGGCATTGTCGATCGACGTGGTGTCCACCTCGGGCTCCCCGAGGGCGAAGCGTAGCTCGGGCAAGTGGGCAACCTTGTCCGTTTGCCCGCCCGACGACTCGAAGAGGATCGCGGTGCCGACGCGCCGGTGGATGTCGCGGAGGGGTCCTTTAGTGTCAGCGTCGAGAGCCTTCGCGTGTGCCTGGTCGCCGGCGATGTCCGCGTCGATCGCCGCGACGAGGCGCGACTCGCCCAGCTGGCCGAGCACCACGCTGCGGAACCCTGGCTCCGAGAGCGGAGCCGAGCCGAGCGTGATGAGAGCCTCGGTGCGTGCCTTGCGATAACCCTCCTGCGCGGCAAGGGAGATCCACTGAGCCAGCATCGCCAAGGTGCCGCGCGTCTGCTGGTACTGCGGCAGGGCCTGCCACTTGCGCTGGAACACGGAGAGCGTCGCAGGGTGGAACGGGTAGCAGGCCTCGAAGCGGCTCTGCAGAAACTCTCGGGCCTTGGCCTCGGTCGCGGCCGTATCAACCGCCGTCCATTCGGGTGGCAGCCGCTCCCGCCGCTCGAAGCACCAGTCGCCGAAGGCCTTGGCAACGTTCTTCCGGATCTTCTCGCTCCCCAGGTCCTGGAAGAGCCGCCGCCGAACGACCTCGCTGATCTCGGTCTCGTCGTTGGCGATCAGGTCCTTGGCGACGCGCCGCACGACCTTCGAGATCCGGTCCTGCCACTCCTGATCCCACTCGGTCATCTCGACTTGGCTGCGCGGCAGGCTGATGACCGTGGCTCCTTGCGTGGTCCCGGTCGTGGCCACCGTCAGGTTCTGAATGAAAGCGTGAAACGACTCGGCCATCCCGCGGTGGCGATTCAGGAAGTTGAGCACCTCGTCGAACAGCAAGAGGACCGGGGCGTTGGCCGCCTGGAACACGCGTCCGATCGCCTCGGTGCCCGGTGGCGTGGTGCGCGCCGCCGGACCGAGCGCCTCGACACCCTTGTCGCCCGCGAGCTGACGGGCGATATCGATCCACGGATTCTCACGCCCCGCTTGCGGGTCCCAGGCGTTTCCTACGAAGACGGCAACCTGCGCCGCCGGCACCGTGGAGAGCCCGGCTTCCCGGAGCAGGTCGGGGATACCAGTGAACCCGGATGCCGCCTCCCCGCTCCGCGTGAGGTGGTACAACGCGGTCAACGTGTGCGTCTTTCCACCGCCGAACTGAGTGATGAGCGTGAGGACCGGTGCTGTGTTCTCCGTCTTGCCCGAGAGTCGGCGCAGAACCATACCAGCGTGTTCGCGTAGCGCGCGCGTGAAACAGGTTCGCGCGAAGAATTGAGCCGGATCGCGGTAGTCTTCCGGCGCGGTCCCGGCCACGACCTGCTCGAGCGCGATGGCGAACTCGTCCGGATTGAACGAGCGGCCCCCGCGGACTTCCTTGCGCGGGGTCGCGACCTTGTACCAGGGCTCCATGCCGATCCTCCTACGGTCTCTTCATGCGTTCGAACAGCGTCGCCGCCGGCCGTTTGAGCCGCGCGAGATTCGCGTAGGCCACGGGCTCGAATTGGTGACCGCCGGCGTACATCCGGTAGCGGATCCCATCGGTGACCACCACGTCGCGAGCCACGCCGAGCGCCTCCACGTACCCCCTGGCCTGCTCGAGTGCCCCTTCGACGCCCCCACCCAAGCGCTTCGCCTCGATCACGAGGTGACAGTTCTCCGGCGTGCGCGCGCAGAAAAGGCACCACGAAGTGCGCGATGAGCTCGCCCTCGCTTGGCAGATCGCCAAAGGTCTGCGGGTCCTGAACGAGCGGCACGAGATCCGCCGCCTGCGCCACCAGTCCCACGAGGACGCCGGGCACCTCGTCGAGCGGCGGCTCCTCCGCCGGAAGGTCGGGCAGTGGCGCCGTCTGCCAGTGGGTAGGCGGCGACTTGAGAAAGCGCTCGGCGAAGTCCAGCACCCCTTCGTTCCACACCCTTGAGCAGCGCGGCGGGTTTGCGCCGAAGACCGCGCCCGTGAAGGCATGCTCTTCGGGCAGCGGGCACCAGCGCACCCGCCGACAATGCTGGAGATCCCAGCCGTTCACATCGTCGAAGGCGTTCACGTACTGGTAGTCTCCTGCCACGAGCCCCAGCGCCGCGATGGTCGCGATCCCCGTGCGCAGCAGAAACACGTCCCCGGTTGCGACCTCGCTTGCGAAGCGGCGCACGAACCCTCCCTCGAAGTCGCCATCGTCGCGCCTCGGCATCCACGGGCCGGCGTCCCCCGGGCCGATCAATGCAACTCCGTGCTTCAGGAACACGTCCATGTACGACCGCGACGCCGGACCGGCCGAGATCTGCCACACTGCCAGACGGGGAGTTACCATCAGCCAGCCACCTCGATCGTTTCAAGCTGTCGGATGTAGACCTCCGGCAGGCCCCATCGCCTCGCTCCGCTGAGTATTAGGTTCTTGTAATCCTCATTTGGTAATGGCGGCGCTTCCTGCGGTTCCCCGAAGTACACTGCGACCGCCAAGGGCTGCTTGTCGTCCCCGTCGAGGAACACATGCCGCTCCTCCCGACGGTAGGAGTTCTTGGCTCTCCCCGGGCTGTACCCCTCCGCAGCGTCGAGCCGGCCGATGTCGCGATCGTCGACCTCGAACACCGCGCGCCAGACCACCTGCCCCTCGACAGGCACGACATCGGCAACACCGCACCCTCGCTTGATCGATCGTCGCGTGAAGGCAAGTCTATGGCCGTGCAAGGAAGCAACGCCCACGAATCGAGCAGACGGGCAGAGGTCTCTCATCTGCTGCCAGTCCATATTCGATCCGTATGCGAAGTAGAGCATCGGATCACCTCGGCACCGCCAACAGCATCGCGTCGAGGAGGCGCTTCTCCTCGCTTTCCTTCGGATAGAGCGCCGACAGGGCGTTGGCAAGGCGCAGGAAATCGGGCCCGCGGTCCTGCTCAGCCTTGACCAGCGCGCGCAACGCGTTCGTGCGACCGCTAGCCTGGAGCAGCATCGCCGCGTGGACCCGGTCGAGCGTCGTCGCCTCGCGGGCGGTGGCCAGGCTCTCATCCGACACATCCACGCCTGTCCGCCGGCCGCGGCCGCGCGCGCCGCGCCCTCGGACCTTCGGTATCACCTCCGGCTCCGGGAAGAGCACTCCCTGGAGCAGGTTGGGACCGAGCGTGGCCTGCTGCTCCAGACGGGTCGCCACGGCCTGCGCGCCCTCCTCGCCGAAGAGTTGCCTGGCGCGCTCGGCGATCGGCAGCAGGCGCACGACCCCCTTCTTGGTCTCGATCACGCGGCCCTCCCATTTGGGCAGCTCGATGCCGAGCGGCTGCGCAAAGCGGCGTACCACGTCGAAGACTAGCGTGAAGCCCTTGGCCTTGCTGCGCGAGCTACCCTCATCCTCGTCTTCATCGTCCGGAGTGTCGTCGTCATCCTCGACGTCCGTGGTGTCGCCGGCCTCGCCATCCGTGCTCTGCAGCGTCCAGAGGAAGAGAGCCGTGAGGCGCGCGTCCTCCTCGACGGCGCCGGCTGCGCCGTTGCGCGCCTTGGCCTCGGCCGTTCCGAGCACCTGGGCCAGCGCCTCGCGGCCAACGACCTCCCAGACCTTCTCCAGGTACTCGTCGAGCTTGACCTCGCACCCCTCGGCGGTCTCGACCTTCGCATAGCGGCTGAATATCTCGAGCGCCGGACCGATGCAGGCGAAGACGAGATCTGCGCCGCGGACTCCTTCGCCCTGCAGGCGCTCCATCCAATCGCCGACGCGCTTGGGCAGTTCGCGCAGGACGTCCGCCCAGTCGCCGACGCCGGCGTCGTCCGGACGGGGGCGGCAGACAAGGTGGACGCTCGTGGCGAGTGCGGCGGACTCGCGCGCGCGCAGGCGCGAGCCCATCTCCGTCGCGATCGGCCAGGATCCGGTAATCGTCCATCCGCCCTTGATCATGCCGCCGAGAAGGGCCTCCCAGCCCTCAGTCGTCTTGTGGGCGAAGACGACACAGCCTACGCCTTCAGGCTTGAGAACGCGGAGTCCTTCCGCGAATGCGGCCCCCATTTCCTTCTCATAGAACTGGCGGGTCTTCTTTGGCCGCCCGTCCAGGTGATCCACCTCGTCGCGAACTATCTCAGCCGCCTTTGGAGTCAGACGATTGCCAGACTCGAAGGGATCGCGCAGCAACTGGTGACCCGGCAGGGCTCGCTTTTGTCGCTGGCCGCGGCCCGCGACGAGGCCCTGTCGACTGCGGCCGCGGTCGCCAAGGGCGAGGATCCCGCGGCGGCGCGAGCCCGCGAGCGCGCCGAACTCACGTTCGGCGCCCTGGCCACTGTGTACGTCGAACGGCACGCGAAGCCGCGCAAGCGCTCCGCCGGGCAAGACGAGCGGATGTTGCGAGACGTGCTGGGGCGCCCTGGCAAGCAGCCGGCGGTGATCCCGGCGACGTGGAAGAACCGACGCCTCTCCGACCTCGCCCGGCGTGACGTCGCCGAACTGCATGCCAAGCTCGGGCGCGAGAGCGGCCCCTACGCCGCCAATCGCGCGTTAGCGCTGCTGCGCGCGATCTTTAACCTGGCGCGGACGTGGGGCCTCCACTCCGGCGACAATCCCGCCACCGGCATCCGAGCGTTCCGCGAGGAGAAGCGCGATCGTTTCCTCCGCCCGGAGGAGCTCCGCCGAGCGTTCGCCGCCATCGCGCAGGAGCCGGACTGGCGCTGGCGCGCGTACTTCCGCCTGGCGCTCCTGCTTGGGCCGCGCCGACGTGAGCTGCTCTGTGCCCAATGGAAGGAGTTCGACTTCTCCGCCCGGGTGTGGCGGCTGCCGACAACCAAGGCGCACCGGCCGCATCTGCTCCCGTTACCGGCACCGGCGATCGAGATCCTCGAGTCGCTGGATAGCCGCGGCAAGTCTGACTGGCTGTTTCCCTCTCCCATGTCGGAGTCCGGCCATCTTGAAGAACCCAAGACTGCATGGCAGCGCATCCGGGAGCGCGCCGAAACCAAGGACGTCCGAATTCATGATCTCCGAAGGACGGTTGGCAGCTGGCTGGCCGCCAGCGGGTACAGCCTGCCGATGATCGGACGCGTGCTCAACCATTCTCAGCCATCCGCCACCGCCATCTACGCCCGCCTCGACTTGGAGCCCGTCCGCCTGGCACTCGAGGCGAACGCCAATGCCATGTTGGCGGTGCAGCCGATGGCGGCGACAACGGCGAAGGACACATCGGCTGCGACTGGTGGAAGGAAAAGACAAACCGATGGACGACCGCGTAAAAAGACGATTCGTCGGAAACGAGTTGGAGCGTCCCGTGCGGGTCGTCAGCCTACACAGGAGGTGGGTAGAAGGCGTCGGCCGCCTTCATGAACTTCCGGCCCGCGGCGCGCTTGGCCGCGTCGGTGAGGCGCTCGCGGTCCTCAAACAGCAGGTCCAACCAGCCGGTCTCATCGAGCGTAACCGGTCGGTGGCCGAGCGAATCGCGCCGCTGGACAAATTTTGCGCGGGGGAGTCGTAGCGCACGGTTCGAGCCGAAACACTCTTGGTTGGTTCCGCGCGTTGGAGCGCACGAAGTGTTTGACGTGACGTAGCTTGTCCACTCGCTGCGTGGCCGACTCCGTCGTCGCCTTGCTCGATCACGATGGCTTCTGGCGACCGAACGTAAGCGGACACGACGTCGTCCGCAATGGTGCGGATGAATCCTCGTGGCGTTACAGCGCACATGGCGGCCGCGATGGCTGTCCGAGCGCTGAACGACATCCGCCGGAAACTTGGTGGTGACATCGCCCCCATTCGGGGAATTGCCCACACCCTGCCGACAACCCGGTACACTGGCGAGCATGATCATGCGCGCGACAGCCCACGCCACGGAGGAAAAGGCGATCTTCGCCGCATTCCTGGCCGCCCACCCCTCCATTGCTGCCGCGATCCGCGCATACCGCCAGCCCGACGACGAATTCCCCGACATCATCGCGACGATGAACGACGGCACCGAGGTGGACTTCGAGCTGGCCGAGTGGCTCGATGGGGCGCAGATGGCCGCAGCGAAGCGTTACGATATGCTCGCCGCGGCGATGCTCGAGGTCATCGGGCCGCAGGGCCCGAACTCCTCCCGTCCTTTTCGGGCCGTCATGCTGAGTCCGCGACACGACTTGCCCGTCTTCACTGCCGATGATCGGGTGGCCTTCCGTGAGGGGATCGAGGCGCTCATCCGGGAGACCGACCGACGTTGGGCATCAGAGCGCTTCTGGCATTCGCCACAGGGGCGCATCTGCCGCGAGCTCGAAGCCTATCCAGCCCTCGGGAAGTACCTGCGATCGGTGACGTTCGACCCGCTCGTGGTGGCCGGCAAGCTTCGCCCGTGGCCCGCCGGACAGCCCTGGATCTTCGTTCAATCGCGCGGCGGCTCGTACTCCCCCAACACGGCAGTCCTGGCGCTCGCGCGGGTCCTCCAGCGAAAGTTGACCCGGTATGGTCCCTTCGCGCGGCCAACGCGGCTCCTCGTCTACTACGGCAAGGCGGTGGCGTACAACACGCCATACCTCGGCATCGAGACGCGCGAGTTCGGCGACATGGCCGCGCTGACGGCCGATGTCGTCCGTGGGCAGACCGCCTTCGAAAAGGTGTACCTGCTGAATGCCGTCGAGCCCGAGCTCGAGGCTTACGAGATCGCCCCCGCATGCGCGCGTTGCGCGTGACAGCACGCGACGCGTGTCGTCTCATCAGGCGTCGTACGCTCGCGCAGCCGCCGCACGCATTGGTCCACGACGAGCTCGGCGGTCCCGAAATCACAATCCGATTGGCCTCGGGTCGGCAGAGCTTGCCGTGAACATGGTCGACGTACCCGACGCGCTGACGCCGGCCACCGCGCCGAGCGGCCCGGATCAGTCCATCTTCTTGCACCGGGGTCCCGCCATCGTCAACGCCGCCGGCGGTCGTGCGGGTCCCGTCACCGGAAACGTGAGCATCACGCTGGAGTGGCGACCGAGCGTCGGCGTCAGGTTTCGGTTCCTCCCCCTGACCGGGGACATCTTCGCGCTCGATCCCGTGGACAGCGATGACCTCTCGCTCACGCTGCCGGATTTGGCGGCCAGCGCCCCATGCCAGATCTTCGACCAGACGCACACGGTGTTCGTGGGTACAGGGAAGGAAGGCGACGTGTGGACAGGCGTCCTGGAGCCTTTGGAGATCGGCACCGGGGACAGGCTTCAGGAACTGCGATTCAACGTCGTCAACTTCGGGCGATCAGGCGGGACACCGATCCGTTTTCGAGCCGACCGGGTCGGCCCGGGACGCCGGTTGATGGAGGGCTTCGGCTGGAGAGTCATCGTCGACGCAGTCGACGAGCAACACTGGCCAGGCGTCGGAGCGGGGCGTGAAGTCCCCGGTCGATACGCGGTCACGCATGTCGGGAGTCTCACACGGGCCGACCGCACGGCGTTCGCGGCAGGCGACGCTGCTCCGATCGTCGACGCGCTCACGTATCTCCTGTCGTTTTGCCGTGGACGACATTGCGGTATCGGCCCAGTCGTTGGCCTCGACGCTTCGGGCAATCGCTGCTGGCAACGATGGTCGATCGGGAAGATCCAGGCACTCGTCGCTAAGGAGCACAGCCAATCCTGGTTCCCCCCGTACGCGGCCAATGCGGCCGAGCGCGTCTTTCCCGGACTCTTCCAGAAATGGGCCGACCCGGCCTGGCAGGAGGTTCTCCGGCTCGGAGTGGACCTCTATGTCACCGCCAACACCCAGGATTCGTCCCAGGTCTCGCTCACGATTGCCCAGTCCCTCCTCGAGCTCCTGTCCTGGGCTGTGCTGGTCGAACACCGCGGGCTCGTGCTCGGCGATTGGGATCGAGTCTGGGCATCGGACCGACTTCGATTACTCCTGTCATTCGCACAGATACCGATCGGCATCCCACCCTGCCTCGGTGATCTGGCCCGCGTGATGCGCCAACGGAACTGGGTCGATGGACCACACGTCGTCACGGATCTTCGCAACATCGTGATTCACCCGACCAAGAAGCGGCGCGACGACTTCATGTCGGGCGATCTCCCGTGGGAGGAGGCAGCGCGCCTGGCGCTCTGGTACGGAGAACTGACCATCCTCCGCCTGTGCGGCTACCACGGCCGATACATGAATCGGCTCTCGGCCGCCGAGGGCAACGTTCCGTGGCCAGAGCACGCCGCGACGCCGCTGGCCTGATTTGCGCGGTCTCCGTGCCGTTGGTTCCTGAGTCGTGGCCAACTGAATGGCGTCTCTTGGCCGCCTGGCGGGCGTCCGCGAGCTGATCGCGAGCGGCGACTCCTCGCCAGCCGGCGGACGATGCGTCGGGTCGAAGAGTGCCCGGACGTGATGATGGAGAAACATGTCCGCTGCCATCGTGCGTGCCGGTCACGCGCGCACGTACCTGGTGCCGCGTCCGTTGCCGACGCGACGGAGCTGCCCAACCAGAGCAAGAGCCACCAGCTCGCGTCGCGCCTGTTCGCCGGAGATATCGCACTCGTTTGCCAGCTCGCTGGACGTCACTGAGCCCCGGGTCGCCAGGATCCGGAGAGCGGCCTCTCGTCGGTTCGCTCCGCGCGGCCAGCCCTCGCGTCGTTCAACCGCCCGTATGGTCGTGGCTCCAGACGCCAGCCGATCAATGGGTCGTCCGCGGCCAAGATCGAGCCGCTCTGCTGTGATCCACCCGTCGCCCTCGAAGATCATCGCCTGCTCGATCACCGCCTCGAGCTCCCGGACGTTGCCCGGCCAGGCGTGGCTCACCAGCACCTCGAGCGCGGTTGGGGTGACACCGGCAATCGAGAAGCCATAGCGCGCGTTGACCTGGCGGCGCATATGTTCGACCAAGAGCGGGATGTCCTCCCGGCGTTCGCGAAGCGGCGGCACCGTCAGCACCACGCGTCGCAGGCGGTAGTAGAGATCCTCGCGGAATGCGCCGCGCTCGATCGCGGATTCGAGATCTCGATGCGTCGCGGCCACGATGCGAACATCGACGCGCATCGTGGCCGTCGCCCCCACCGCGCGGCCCTCACCGCTCTGCAGGAAGCGGAGCAGCATGGCCTGGGCATCCACCGCCAGCTCGCCGATCTCGTCGAGGAAGACGGTGCCTCCGTGGGCGATCGCAAGGACACCGGTCTTCCGAGCGACCGCCCCCGAGAAGGCGCCCCGCTCGTGGCCGAACAGCTCGCTGCGCAGCAGGTCACGAGTGAAGTCGGCGCAGTTGACGACCTCGTACCGCTCGTGTGCGCGGCGGCTGAGTCGGTGGATCGCCGACGCCACCAGCTCTTTGCCCGTCCCCGATTCGCCCTGTATCAAAATCGGTACATCAATCGGCGCCACGCGGCCGATCTGCCACAAGAGCCGCCGCATGGCGGCGCTCTGGCCGATGATCCCGTGAAAGGACGGAAGGTCCGCTTCCGCCATCGGCGCCCAGCTCCCATCGGCCGGTGTCGCCACCGGCGGACATGGAAACGCCCAGCCTCACGAGGGGTCGCCCCGTAGGGCTGGGCGCTGGGCGCTACTCCTCGAACAACGACCGCGGGCCGCGGGCCACTACCCCGAACCAGTCGAGCCCGGTGATAACGGCGATCGCCGCCAGCCGTCAATGTCCAATCTTCGAGACACCTCGATCACTTGCCCTTCTTCTTGCTCCCCTTCGCCTGTGCTTCCGCCTGCGCCCGCCGGCGCTGGGCCTTGGCAAACTTGACGGCCTCCCCGTAGCTCCTGGGCTCGCCATAGGCGAGCGTCGTGGGCTCCTTGCACCGCCGACAGCGGAGATGTAACCCCACCTCGTCGAAGTCCGCGTCATGCCGCCGCCCGCACGACCAGCACTCGAGCTTCCACACCGCCATCGCGATCCCCCGGCGGAGAACACAACGAGCCCAGAGCCCACGGCATGTGCCGTGGATTTCTGCCTCGGTCGACACCCAAAACCGGCCATAGGTCGACACCTCAAAACCGGCCATAGGAGTAGGCGCTCCGGACGTTGACGCGGCGGGAGGGACTATGGTCCCTCTCGCCAGCATGACCAAC
>Ga0187892_10009174_pt1 | contig 13130 bp, 10 predicted proteins | sample MA1701073metaG_FD_139345 | JGI IMG/M metagenome (GOLD analysis project Ga0187892, IMG submission 139345) | Bio-ooze microbial communities from a basaltic lava cave in the Kipuka Kanohina Cave System on the Island of Hawaii, USA - MA170107-3 metaG ...
ATACGGAATTGATAAAAGGTTACGAAGAAGTGGGGCGAATGCTTGGCAGCATGATGGCTCATCCCGAAAAATTCCAACGATAGAAACTCCTATCTCCTGCTTCCTGCCTCCTATCTCCTGTCTTCTACTTCCTAGTGTACCCCGCAGGGTGGTCAATTTTTACATCGGGCTGGTTTGAGATGACCTCAATTCTGTGATAGCCCTTTTTCGTATGTGTTGAAAGATACGTAATAGCAAGCTGGCGATAGAGCGAACCGCTAATCCGCTTTAAGAACGGGTCGAAACTCACAGGTCCACTTGTGACGCTGATGTGTGCGTAGCCGCCCGTTTCGTCCGACAATTTGTCTAATGAGCCTTGCCCGTTCAGCCTCAAAAAAGAATTGCGCTCACTTAAAGAAACCGTCGGTGCGTAAATCGAATAAATCGCTACGCTTCTTCGTTGCGCTTCATTGATTGCACGGTCGAGGTCATGACTCTGGCCCGGCGTGGAACTGTCAATGCCGCGAGAAACGTCAACCCCGTCCGAAATCACCAGCATTGCGCGTCGTCCCGTCGGTTGCGTATCGAAACGCTTTAAGCCTTCTATAATTTCAACATAAGGGTTGTAGGGTGCGAACGCAGATGAGCCGACAGGAATGCGTAATGCTTTTACTGCTTTGTCCGGTTCGCCGGTAAACTTTTGTTTGACTTGTAAAGAGCCGCTACGAATATAACCAACCATCACGCGAGAACCTTTGGGTAGTTTTTGAATAAATTCCGAAATTCCTTTTATCTCGTTTGCAACGGAAGAAACCAAATCGTCTTGAATCAAAATCGCCAGATAGATTGGCGAATTGCCAATACTGCGAATCGAAAGAATTGTCTGTTCGTCGCCGTCTTCTTTAACCGTTAAGTCGCCAAGCGGAAGGACTTCATCGCCTTTATCTTTGTCTTCCGCTTTGCGCCAACGTGCCGTTATCGGAATTGTCATAGGGATAGCGTCTTGGTCGTCGGCGTTTTGAAACTTAACAGTGACGCTTGTGCCTGTGGCTTCAACCTTGGGGTCATGTTTCGTGTCTTGTGTTTTTACGCCGTTTGGCGCACAGAGAAGAACGACAGATAAAAGCAAAAACACGGCAAACGGATTCTTAACTCTCTTACAGCGCATAATTATTAAACCTCTCTATGGTTTCGGATGATATTACAGCGTTGTCTTCAATCAAAATCGGCAAAGGCTTTCGTGATTGGCGAATCTTTGAATGACAAGTTATATTTTGCTCACGAATGACGGGCGAAACTTCAAACAAACTTACAGCGAAAGACCGCAGAAAAGCTAAAGCTTTATTCTGGTCGCCAATCATTGCGCCTCTGTTGTTGACAATTCCTTTGCCGTTAATCTTTTTTGTCATCTCTTTTTTTACTTCTTTTGTATTTTTTTTCGCGGCGGCTCTGGCTTTTGCAGTTGGAGCATTTCTCAGCATTCCTGCAATTATCTTCTTGCTTGTTTATCGTAAAGCTTGGTTGAAAAGTTTGCGCGAGAGGTTGGCTGTGGACGGCATAACAGCCGATGAAGTCGAATGGTTCAAGCATGAATTGCAAACCTCCGAACGAAAAGCCCTGAAAGAAATGGAAAAGCAAAACGCGCTTTTAGCCGATGCTTATAAAGAAACTCTCGCATCACGCCTTACAGCTTCGCGGGTGGTTGAAACAGCAAGACGCGAACTAATGCTGGTTGAAAGACGAATCAACAAAGCTACATACATGAAGGGTGCTGAGACGAAAAAACTTTTGGAAGAATTAGCCGAAGACCGCGAACGATTGGCGCGAATCAAAGCACAAGGGAAACAATTAGAAGACGACGCAAAAGCGCGTTTACAGCTTATAGAAGCGACCGCGCGACGTAGCACGAGCTGGGCAGAAGTCGAAACGTCTTTGCATAGATTGAATGCTTCGCGTGACCACGTGCCGCTGGCTTTAGAGTTAGCCAAAATCGAAAAAGAGATTCGTGCTGATATAGAAAAAGAACTGCTTACAGGCAATGAGCCGAAACAGCTGGAAACCGCAAAAGATGAAGAGACATCTTCGGATATTTTCAACGATTCGCTCACAAGCAAAAATACCCAACCGTAAAGCCCAATGGCATCGCAGTTAAGCTGTTTGGCTAAGAATTCTTCTGAAAAAACATTTTCCATTTGTCATTTGTCATTTTCCATTGGTTTTTTGTTTTTCTTCAATGACAATTGATAAATGGAAAATGACAAATGACAAATGCTTTTCTTAACTGCCATTTTATTGACCTTACAGCCCTGTTTTTTTGTAAACACCGACAGCCAATCTTTCGGCGAAGCCTTCTTTAACAAGCGCGTGATTTCCTTTGCCTGCCTCAACCCGTGAAAGCCCGGTAACCTTTGCGAGTTCGCCAAGCAAGGTCATTCCAGCCCCGCTTAAATAAGCGCGGGCGATTTCTTTTAACGCATCTTCGCGTTTCACTTTTGTTTTAAGTTCGTCGCCGAAACGCGCTTCCGCCAAAGTCCAGATATAAGTAAACCAAGGTTCGTAAAGCGCCTCGGCCGGAACGACTTTCATAGTCTTTTGCAGTTCTTCCAAAGCTTTGTTCAAACGCTTCTTGTCATTAAGTTTTGATTCTTTGTTCAAATCAGAGGTCGCCATTTCCCACTCCTTACGAAGAACTTTCAAAACGGCTTGTGCATCCCCGGAGAGTCTTTCTTTCTCTTCTTTTTTTTGAACGCCGAGAAGTGAGTTAAAGAAAGGAACTAGGCGCGGGGCGACAAAGATGGATTTCCCTTTCAAAAGTTTCGCGTAATAAACGCGCCCGCGCTTCATTACTTCATCTTTTGTAACCCAAGCAAGACTTGCTTCAGGGTCTTTCTGAACATTGCGCGGCATAAAAGCATCGCGGCGTCCGCAAACAGCAATGTAAAGCGATGGACCTTTTTGACGCGCATCGGTCAGCGCATTACAAAAGCCTATGCCTTCGATGAACTTTTCAGCGTCGAAAACACTTTTAACGCAATGCTCTTCATCGCGCCGCCACATCATGTCACGATATTCTTCAATCTCTTCGGGCAAGGTATTGATTTCCATGCGCGAAAGGATAAAGCAAGAGAAGTGAAAGTGGAAGATAATGACGGAGAAAGCTAACGACTGGAGCGCAGGCATCCTTGCCTGCCATGAGCGCGTAGCGCGAACAAATGTTTATCTAAAATCAACCTTAAATTTTAACGTGGATTTTTATTCGCCTGTCACAAGTTTGCCGTCAAGATGACGGCGTTCCAATCGTAAAAAGCAGTAGGCAGTGAGTTTTCACTGCCTACTGCTTTTTACAACTGACGACTGTTTTAGCGGTAGTTATTATAACCCGGCGCGCTTGAACGAATCGTTACTTCAGAGCCGCTTGTTATTTCCAAGTCATCTTTGCCCTGAATCAAAACTGTTCCCGCGCCTGCTCCTGCACCGATAACCGCTCCGATAGCCGCGCCTTTTCCGCCTCCCACGATTGCACCGATGATGGCACCGACGCCGGCACCGATTGCGCCGCGTTTAATAGTTGTTTTTGTGCGGCTGTTGTCTCTTACGCTTCCTTCATCAACATTGACATTTTTGCCGTTGACGCGAACTTCTTCGACTGTTCCGGCAAATTTGTATGTTCTGCCGTAATGGCGGATTCTCTGGAAGTTAAAAGTCATTTGCGAACGTCCCGATACGCGCCCACTGCGATTAACGTCGGAAATATAGCCTTCGATAACTGCCCCTCTGTATCGTGAAGGCGATTCAACCGTCATGGTAAAACGCTCACCTTCCTGCACGGTCTTTGTGCTTAAATCGTCGTTCAGTACAGCGACAATTGAAACATTGTCGGGAATCAAAAACTCTCCGCGTCTTGAATTGTTCGGATAATTGTTCGGATAGTCGTTCGGGTAATCGTTTGGATATTGATTACCGTAATTTCCGCTGTAATTTCCGCCATTCCAATTCAAATAGAAAGCGCGCGCGAGTTTGTCCACCTCATTGCTGAGGCTAGACCAATCGTTACGCAGATTGTTGCTGTAGCTGTTGTTATTGCGAAATAGTTCATCAACCTTATTCGCTTTGTTCAAAACTTCCTGAGCGTCATTTGATGTAACGCGACGTTGGTCAGCCTTATAACTAAAATCGTTTGCCTTGTTCTGTAAATCCTGAATAGCCCTGCTGAATTGTGTGCGCCGCCAATAATCTTTCAAACTCCCGTTTTGTGATTCATTTTCAAAAGTTCTACGCATCTTGTCCGTGCGTTCTTGAATGCGTCGTGCCACGTTTCGCATATCGCCATCACTCATGTTGTACGGGCGATTTTGTGCCATCAGGCTAATAGCTGTTAATGCGAATATCAACGCGATAGAGACGACTTGTCCTGTTCTTCTTATCATTGCTTTAATCTCCTCTTTGTGTACGGAAAAATTCATTGCCGCGCGTGTTGGCTCTAACCGATTTTGTGATGAATCAAACTTTGATTCACTTTTTGGAGAGCCGTTAGGGGCTAGAGCATAATGCGTGCCAAAGGTGAGTTCTAAGTTTTAGGTTCTGAGTTCTAAGTTAAAGTTTTGTTCACTTTGCTTGAATTATTTTAAGAAAAAGAAAAAACTCAGAACACAGAACTTTGAACACAGAACTATTTTTTAACGATTTGCGACAGGAGTAACGAAAGAGAATACGATATGAGCGACGATTACAAAGCAGATATACATTTTGCGGGTGATGATTTTTTTATAGGCACAACACCGAGCGGGCATTCGCAGGTTTTAGACACAAACCATGAGCGGGCAAGCGCGGCTACGCCTGTAGAGCTTTTACTTATTGCGCTGGGAAGTTGCACGGCGGTTGACGTTGTTTCGATTTTGAAAAAGAAACGGCAAGAGGTAACAAGCTATCGTGTTGAAGTGCGTGGCGAAAGAAGAGAAGAACATCCGCGCGCGTTTACAAAGATGGAAGTCAAACACATCGTTCACGGACGAGGCGTCGCGCCCGATGCCGTGAAGCGTGCAATTGAATTGTCAGAAGAAAAGTATTGCAGTGTTGCCGCCAGTTTGCGACCGACTGTCGAGATTATTTCCATTTTTGAAATTGTCGAAGAAGATTTTGCAGGGAACGCCGTCGTCCCGACGGCATGACACGCGAAAACATACTTAAAAAGAAGGAATCTTTTACTCGCCTTTGGCTCGTTTGCCGACAAGATGTCGGCGTTCCCTGCAAAAAAGATTTCCTTATGCGTTCAGGGCATGGTTATTTTCAACAGATTGAAGAAAGGAAAAACAGATGTTGAAACTTTCTAGGTTTAGCAAACAAATGATGAGCATTTTGCTCACGCTCTTTCTCGTTCAGGCTTTTCTATTTGCGAGAACGCCCGACGAAACGGATTTGACGAAATGGGAGAGTTTTGATTTCTCGAAGAACGGCATCGAGATTAAAGATGTTCAGGATTTGCCCCTTGAAGAGTTGCGTCTTTTGCGCGGAATTGTTTTCGGAAAACGAGGACGAATTTTTAAGGACAAAGACATTGCTGATTACCTGAAAACACGCAGTTGGTATAAACCAAACAAGAACTTTCAAAATTCTATGTTGGGTGACGTCGAACGAAAGAACATTGATGTCATACGCGAAGCCGAAGCGTTACAGCACTCCTACATTGAACCGGGCGATTTGCGTTTCTGGCAAACTAAAGTGATGACCGAAGAAGAACTCGGTTATCACACAGCCGCTGAATGGAAAATTATTCTCTCGGAGGTCGAAGCGATTCACGGTAAAACTTTTGAGAACGAACCTTGGCTACAAAAGTATTTCGAGGAGCGTTATTGGTACAAAGCCAATCCAAGCTATTCGCCAAAAGTTCTTTCCGAAACCGAACGCAAAAACATTCAGACAATAATCGCGGCGCGAAACAAAGAGCGTAAGGTTGCCGTTTCACCGGGCGAAATGGATTTGTTTCAAAACGCGCTGTTGACCGAACAGATGTTAAAAGGATTGACTATCCACGAACTCCGCCTTATGCGGAACGAATTCTTTGCGCGTCACGGTCATATATTCAAACAACAATGGCTTGCCAGTTATTTTGAAAATATCGGCTATGGCTGGTATGAACCCGTCGCGCCCGACAAGGAGACGCCGCTTTCAGAAATTGAAGACAATAACGTAAAACTTATTCAGGCTTACGAAAACAAGCTTCGTGAACAGCTTCTGACAAAGGTTATCAAGACTGAAATGCTGTTTGGATTGTTTGCAGAAGATGCACGGATTTTGCGAAACGAGATATTTGCCCGCCACGGCAAAGTTTTCAGTGACAAAGTGCTTCAAAACTATTTTACGAGCTTTGACTGGTACAAGCCCGACCCGAAATTCAAAGAAAAAAATCTGACGGCAACAGAAAAGAAAAACGTCGCTACAATTTACGCTTACGAGAAAGAGGCAATAAGTAAGTTCACCACGATTGAGGCTTGATAAAGCCAACTTTAAGTCTCGCGTGTCGGGGCTATGACAAGACAAATAAAACACACTAAATCGAAACTAGAGGATTGGGACAAATAAAAAACAAGACAGGGTTTACCGCGATTATCAGGATTGAAATAAAACCTTAAAGAATAATTTACGCATCTTGTAAATCCTGTGAATCCTGTCTAAAAAATGAGTGTTCCAATCTTGTAGGTCTGATTTAGGTGAGTCCGCAAAGTGAGATTCAAAGAAATTTCGATGAAAATCATTGTGCGGACTCGCGTAACGCCCTCCAAAAAATGTTATATTGCAACTATGACGTTTGGTTGTGGCGTCAAAACCCCCGACGCTCTCCGACAAAATTCAAACCAAGACAATTCAAATGCAAGTGAAATTTCTAAAACGCAATCGTTCAGTCATTTTCGTCGCAGTGTTGTTCATCGCCGTATCATTCTTTTTCCGGGGTGATTCCGTAAATGTTTTGGCTCAGTCGGGGAATGAATCCGTTTTGGTGCGCACACGCGAAGCGGACAGAAAGGGAAGAACCAATGACGGCAAACTCGAAACACTCACGCCCACAGAGCATTTGCGCCGCGCCGCCATTTATATGTCCAACCGCGCTTTTGCAGAAGCACGAGAGCATTATCAAGCCATCTTTGACCGTTACCCGAATGACGCGGCAGTCGGTCCGGCTTTGTTCTTTACGGGGCGTTCGTATTTTCAATCACATCGTTATCAAGAGGCTTTGCCTTATTACGAAAGAGTTTCAAGGGAATTCAAAGACACAATTGACGGACGCGAAGGTTTGAGCCAATGGGGAACTGCGCTTTTGAGAATGGGAAAATTTAACGAAGCGGTTGAGCGTTACAAGGAATACGTTTCGCTTTATCCAAATGGGGAAAAGATTGAAGCAGTTCACCTGAATATCATTGATACGTTGCGCGAAGGCGGAAGATTGAAAGACGCAATTGCTTGGATTGAAATCGCGCGCCAGAAATTTCCGAATACAGCGACAGCAACCAACGCCGTTTTCGCGCGCCTTCGTTTAGACATCACGCAGAAGGATTGGACACAAGCCGTAAAGACCGCAGAACAACTTCGCACGATGCCGATGCCTGCAAAGACAATGACCGACAGAAAAGAAATAGATTTCTTGCGCGGTTACGCATTGGAAAAATCGGGGCGCAAAACAGAAGCAATAGAAGTTTACTTTTCGATTCCCGACGGCCTCGGCACATATCATGGCGGGCTTGCTACGGAAAGATTGCTTGCGATAGTTGACGAAACCAGATTGCCGCAAGTGGCTGAAAGAATCAATCGCGTCAAAACAGAAGCGCTTCGTTCCATAGGACAATATCCCGCGCCGTATCGTGATGAACTTTTGCGCGCGACGACGAAACGAAAGATTGACCCGCGCCTTGTTTTATCTCTTATGAAACAAGAGAGCAGTTTCCGTGCTCACGTTAAATCACCCGCCGCCGCGCGCGGGCTTCTTCAATTAACGATTGATACGGCGTCAAAGTATTCCGCTCAAGCTGGTTATAAAAATTTACGCGACGACGACCTTTATCGTCCCGAGACATCAATCACAATCGGAAGCGAATACATAGCCGCTTTGCAAAAACTTTTCCCGAACACGCCCGAAGCCGTAGCCGCTTCTTACAACGGAGGCGAAGACAACGCCGCGCGTTGGCTGAAACGCGCAAAGAGCGACGAGCCTTTTATCTTCACGGCAGAAGTCGGTTTTGATGAGACAAAAGATTACGTCTTCAAAGTGATGTCAAATTATCGCGCTTATCGTTTGTTATATTCAGCAGATTTGAAAAGAATCTAAATCGAAACTTACAACATTGGTACAGAAAAAAATAACCACAGATGAACACAAATAAACACAGATTCTTTCTTATTTTTTATCTGTGTCTATCCTCGGTTCATCTATGGTTAATTATTTTTTTGTTTGAGCTAATCTTTTCTGTTTTGATTTAGCACGAATAAATCACCTGCCAGATTTAGCGAGTGTTATCTTCTCTGTAAACAGGCTCAAAGATACGAGTGGTATTTTCAGTTACACTTGATACGGGTTCGCGTGCTTCTTCAAGTTGTGCCGGAGTCTTATAGCTTAATTCTAATTTGCTTGGTTTGTCTGCCTCGCCGGATTGCAAATAAGTTTTGACAAGAGGAGATAAAAGACGACTAAGCAATAGGACTGCGCCGAACACGGTCAACAAACTAATAACGGAGATAGCTATTATAAATTCTATTGGAAATCCAGCAGACTTTAATTCTTTCATCAACTGGACAATTACAATGAACGCAGGGAATGGAAGTGCCATTAAGGTAAGCCCGACAAATATCACCCAGATTAAACCCGAAGGTTTGGCAACAGTTACTAATGGTCTTAAGTTAGCACCGCAACGATTACAGTAACTCAGATTTTCCGTTACAGACGCGCCACAGGATTGACAGTACATAATTTTTCACCTCCTTTTGGCAATGCGATACATCGGATAAATGTGTTCGCCTAGAGATTTATTAGCAGAACACTATTGTCGCTATCAAATTGCTTCGTCCGTTGCAGCATCAAAAAAATGCGCCTTGTTCATCTCGAATTTTACAAAAACATTCATTCCAAAATCCGCGCGAAAATCTGCCTCAGTGCGTGCAATGAATTTTGATTTGCCAATCTCTAAAAAGATAAAAGTCTCGTTGCCCATCAACTCCGTTACATAAACTTTCGCGGGTGTCCACCCGTCTCTTTTCTCAACTGAGACGGCAATGTGTTCCGGGCGAAAACCGATTGTGATGTTGGCGTTTACCCGCCCGCTACCGCAGGCGGTACTGACCCCTTCAATTTGTTCGTCGTCCAATTTCAAAATAATTTCATCACTCACAAAACAGCGGTTCGCAAAATCTATTTTACCTTCAAGAAAATTCATCGAAGGGCTTCCGACAAATTCTGCAACGAAACGGTTCGCGGGATTGTTGTAGAGATTCAAGGGCGTGTCGAATTGTTGAAGCCGCCCTTTGTGCATTACTGCGACGCGGTGTGCCAATGTCATTGCTTCGGTTTGGTCATGTGTGACATAGACGGTTGTTGTGCCTAAATCGTGTTGCAGACGTTTGAGTTCGCCGCGCATCTGAACGCGGAGTTTCGCATCGAGATTTGAAAGCGGCTCGTCCATCAAATAAACCTTTGGCGAGCGCACAATCGCGCGTGCTAATGCGACGCGCTGGCGTTCGCCGCCGGACAATTCACGTGGACGACGCTCTAAAAGTTTTTCAATCTCCAGCATTTCAGCTACGCGCCCGACGTTTGTTTTAATCGTTGCTTTGTCCATCTTTCGCACGCGCAAAGGGTAGGCTATATTTTCCGCAATCGTCAGATGCGGATAGAGCGCGTAGTTTTGAAAGACCATAGCAATATCACGGCGTTGCGGGGGAATATCGTTGACCCGTTCGTCACCGATAAAGATGTCGCCGCTTGTTGCTTCTTCTAATCCGGCAAGCATTCTTAATGTCGTGGTCTTGCCGCAGCCTGATGGACCAAGAAGAACAACAAACTCGCCCGTTTCGGTTTCCAGATTCAAATCGTCAACAACCGTGTTGGAATCAAATTTTTTTGTGACGCTTTCAAAGCGAACCCTCATAATGAAACTTTTTCTTATTTGCTGCGCATCAAAAGTAAGGGATAATCAGAACGCCCTTGATTTAACAACAAACGCGAAAGAAAACGAAATGATAAGAGCGCAATCACAAAGGCAACACGACCGTAAGGGAGTGTGTAAAATTTTCGGCATATTTTTTATTTTACTTTTTACTTTTACAGCCTTTGCACAGAAACCCGAACTTGTGGTGCAAACGGGGCATCATTCCAGCGTAAAAAAAATTGCTTTTAGTCCCGACGGAGAACTGCTTGTAAGCGTCGCCAGTGATGGCGAGGTTATATTGTGGAATGTTTTGTTAGGCGCGCAGTTAAATACATTGAAGGGACATCAGGGGGACGTTTATGCGGCGGCGTTTAATCCTGTCAGCAAACTTGCAGCAACAGGCGGCGAAGACAAAACAGTAAAACTTTGGGATTTATTGAGAGGCGGAGAACCGCGCACACTTAAAGGACATTTGGACGAAGTAAGAGGCGTTGTATTCAGTCCCGACGGCAAAATTTTAGCAAGTGGAAGCACGGATAAAACGGTAAAGTTTTGGAGCGTAGAAACAGGAAAAGAAATCTTTTCGATAAACGCAGAGAGTTATGTTTATGAAGTAGCTTTTAGCCCGAATAACAAGTTAATAGCAATCGGCACAATCGAAAGAAAAATTGAAATCTGGGACATAACAAGCAAAAAGAAACTCAACTCAATCACAACAAGAAAGCCGGATGAATTGTCGTTCTATCCTATTTCAATCGCGTTCAGTGCCGATTCAAAAATGCTGGCAAGTGGACAAACTGACAAAACAGTAAAGCTTTGGAATATCTCGGACGGAAAAATAGTTAGCACATTTGTCGGACACAAAGAAGAAGTCACATCTGTTGCTTTTAGCCCTTATGGAGAGACTTTAGTAAGCGGTAGCGCTGATAACACCGTAAAGCTCTGGAACGTAAAAACGGGTGCGGAAATAAAGACTTACAAACATCATTTCGGAGGTGTCTATTCTGTTGCTTTCAATCCCAAATATTGTCTGCTGGCAAGCGCGGGCGGTGACAGTATTATTCAGATGGTTGACACAGCAGACGATAAAACACTACGCCAATTCGCAGGTTTAACAAGCCGTGTTAATGCTGTTACCTTTAGCCCCGACGGAAAGTTTTTAGCAAGCAGCGGCGATATGTCGGATATAAAACTCTGGAATTTTCAAAGCAGGGGCGAAATCTATACGTTGGAAACGGGAGCGGGATACGTCAGCGCGTTGGCATTTAGCCCTGACGGGAAAATGTTGGCGAATCATAGCGGCAAACGTATGCCCGACGGTAATTACCAAAACTCAATAACCGTTTGGGATGTAACGACTAAAAAACAGATACGCAGTTTTGATGTCGGGCGTGAGGGTGTTGACACAATAAGGTTTAGCCCTGACGGAAAAATCTTGGCTTGTGGCGGGGATGATTACATAAAGTTTTTGGACATAACTAATGGAAAAGAGTTAGGCAACATAACATTGAAAGAGACAAGAATAAGGGTTGTCGCTTTCAGTCCTGACGGAAAGATTTTGGCGAGCGGCGATAGCAAAGGAACTATTAAACTCTGGGATGTTGCGAGCCGAAAAGAGTTACACACATTCAAAAAACACTCTGACTCGATAGTCTTTTTGGAATTCCATAATGAGAAACTTATAAACAGCGGAAGCATGGATAGCTCTCTCAAGCAGTGGAAAATAGAAACGGGTGAGGATATAGCGGAAACAAAAGGTTATTACGCAATAGAAAACAAAATGGCTTTAACCCCGGATGGGAAATTTCATGTAATAGCAACTCCGGGAGATGTGAAAATTGCGCTTGGAGATTCACAGACAGGTAAACTGTTGGCTTATCTCATTGTTATAGACAAAAACAGTTGGGTTGCCATTACGCCCGACGGTTTATTCGACGGTTCGCCCGAAGGTCAGCGGTACTTGCACTTTGTTGTTGGTCTTGAACCGATTGCTCTCGACCAATTAAAAGAGCGTTATTACGAACCCGGTTTGTTGAAGAAGATAATCAACAACGAGCCTCTCAGAAATGTGAAAGTATTTAATGATGTAAAACTTTTCCCGAAGGTGGAATTTCAACCACCTGCTTCCGGCAGTACGAAGATGACTATTAACCTGACAAATCGTGGCGGCGGTATTGGTCGCGTTCAGGTCTTTGTAAACGGCAAAGAGTTTATCTCGGATGCAAGACCAAAAGGCTTTAACCCTAAATCTCAAACAGCAACACTCACGGTTGATTTGAAAAACTCTCCATACATTTCAGGGCGCAAAAACAACATCAGCGTTGTTGCTTGGAATTACGACGATGCGACGAAAGAAGGTTATATTTCAAGTCGCGGCGATGAAGTCGTCTGGGCTGGTGAAGGTGAAGAAGAAAAAGACCCACCCGAACTTTATGCAATCATCGGCGGAGTTTCGGATTATTCAGGCGATGCTCTTGATTTACGATTTGCCGCAAAAGATGCTGAGGATTTTGCGAAGGCTTTAGAAATTGGCTCGAAAAAGCTTTTTGGAGCAGAAAAAGTTCATATAAAACTTTTAACTACAAATAGCACAGATACGACTTTGCGTCCGACAAAAGAGAATTTCCGAAAAGCATTTGAAGAGTTTAGAAAAGCAAAACCGACGGATATTTTAATAGTTTACTTGGCAGGTCACGGAGTTACGCTTCAACGTGGAAGTGATTTGTATTTGTATTTGACACAGGAAGCACGGACAACGGACAAGTCCGTATTGTCAGATGAATCCTTGCGACGAAGCCTGTCTGTTTCTAGTGAAGAATTGGTTGAATGGATAAAGCTTGTTCCTGCATTGAAACAAGCTATGATTCTGGACACTTGCGCGGCTGGTGCGGCTGTTGTGAAGTTGACGGAAAAGCGAGAGATTTCGGGAGATGCGATTCGTGCGATTGACCGTTTGAAAGACCGTACAAATTTTTATGTTTTGATGGGAAGTTCCGCGGACGCCGTCTCTTACGAAGCGAG
>Ga0187892_10009176_pt1 | contig 13128 bp, 16 predicted proteins | sample MA1701073metaG_FD_139345 | JGI IMG/M metagenome (GOLD analysis project Ga0187892, IMG submission 139345) | Bio-ooze microbial communities from a basaltic lava cave in the Kipuka Kanohina Cave System on the Island of Hawaii, USA - MA170107-3 metaG ...
CAGGGTATCTCCGATCTGATCCTGGTGCCCGGGCTCATCAACCTGGACTTCGCCGACGTGCGCACGATCATGTCGGGCATGGGCATGGCGCTCATGGGCGCCGGCGTCGGCCGCGGCGAGCATCGCGCGCTCGATGCCGCCCAGAAGGCGGTGGCGAGCCCGCTCCTCGACGACACGTCCATCGAGGGCGCCAAGGGCATCCTGATCAACTTCACCGGCGGGCCCGATCTGTCCATTCACGAAGTGGAGGAGGCCGCGCGGATCGTCCAGGAAGCGGCGCACGAGGAGGCGAACATCATCTTTGGCGCCGTGATCGACCCGGGCCTCCTCGACGAGGTGCGCATCACCGTGATCGCCACCGGCTTCACCGAGCGCAAGGAGGCGACCGGTCCCGGCAGCAAGATCGTGGAGATGCCGAAGGGGCCGCGCGGGCCGTCACCCGTGAAGGACTGGCGCCGGCGCCTGGCCGAGGTGCGCGCCGAAGGTGATGCGCCGGGCGAGGAGGATCTGGACGTGCCCGCATTCCTGCGGAGGCAGGCCGACTGACGTAGTAAGCGCAGCTCCCTTCCGGCCTTCCGGGAGCCGCGGCCGTCGGTAGGGTGTCGCCTGCGCGCGTTGACAGGCCACGGCGCCTCCGGCAGAATCGCTGCCCACGATGCCGCGAGGGGATCAGCTTGCCCGCCAGTGGCGCCTGCTCCAGTTCCTCGGCCGGCCGGAGGGCGTCGCCGTGGAGGACGCCTCCCACCGGCTCGGCTGCACCGTGCGCACGGTGTGGCGTGACCTCGGCGTCCTCCAGGAGGCCGGCTTCCCGATCTACGACGAGCGCGACGGCCGCCGCGGCCTCTGGAAGATCGAGCGCGCCTTCCTCGACCGCTTGCCCATCCCCTTTTCGCTTCCCGAGGTCGTGGCGCTGCTGGCGAGTCGCGACCTGCTCGACCCCGGCGGCGCCGGCGCCTTCGGCCCCGCCGTCGCCTCCGCCTTCGCGAAGATCGAGGCGCTGATGACGCCCCGCGCCCTGGCGCTGGTCGAGCAGATGCGCCGGAGCGTGGGGACCCGCGCCATCGGCGCCAAGCTCCAGCTCGGCGCGGGCGAGCACCTCGAGGAGATCCACCGCGCGCTCGCCGCGCGCCGGACGCTTCGCCTGCGCTACTACTCGCTGAGCCGGGATGCGGAGACCGACCGGCGCGTCGACCCCTACCACGTCACGCTCTTCAGCGGCGGCCTCTACCTCGTGGGCTACTGCCATCTCCGCCGCGAGGTCAGGATCTTCGCGGTCGAGCGCATCCGCGCCGTCAGCGCGCTCGAGGAGACGTTCGCGATGCCGGCCGACTTCGACGCCCAGGCCTATCTGCGCGGGGCGTGGGGCATCGTGCGCGGAGACCTGATCACCGTGCGCGCCGTGTTCGCCCGCGCGGTGGCGCCCCATATCCGTGGGCGGCTCTGGCACGCGAGCCAGGAGCTGCGCGAGCTTCCCGGCGGGCGGCTCGAGATGCGGCTCACGGTCGCCGACACCCTCGAGGTGCGCCGCTGGCTCCTGGGCTTCGGCGCCGGGGTCGAGGTACTCGCGCCGGCGGCCCTGCGCGAAGCCATCCGTCGCGAGGCCGAGGCCGTGGCGCTGGTCTCGGCGCGCAAGCCCCCGGCCCGCGCCGCCGTCGTGGCGCACCCCGCGCGGCGCCCGCCCATGCCCGGCACCCTCGGTCGTGCCCGGTGACGGCGTCGCTCGCGCTCGCGCGGTATCGCGTGACCTTCGAGGCGCTCGAGCCGCTGGCCCTCCCCGAGTACCTGGGCTCCACGCTCCGCGGGGCCTTCGGGGGAGCGTTCCGGCGACTGTGCTGCCTCGCGCGCGCCGGGGAGGAGTGCCCCGCCCCCGCGTCCTGCCCCTATCATCTGGTCTTCGAGACGGCGCCGCCGCCCGATGCCGAGGCGCTCCGGACCCACGAGGAGATCCCGCGACCGTTTGTGATCGCGCCGCCCCCGGCGAGCGCCGAGCAGTACCCGATGGGCAGCGCCGTGGCCTTCGATCTCACGCTCATCGGCCGCGCCCGCGAGTACCTCCCGCACTTCGTCGTCACGCTCCGCGAGGTAGACCGCCTCGGCCGTGGCCGGCGGCGCGTCGCCCTCCGCCGCCTCGATGCCGTTCACCCCCTGACGGGCGCGTGCGAGGTTGTCTACACGGGCGACGAGAACCTCGTCAGGCCGCGCGAGGTGTCCCTCGCGCTGGCTGACTGCGCGGCCCTGCCTTTGCCGAACGGTCCGATCCGCCTGACCTTCGCCACCCAGACGCGGCTCAAGCAAGGCGGCGCCTTCGCGCGGCGTCCTGACTTCCAGCTCCTCTTCCGCCGGCTCCTCGGCCGGCTCTCGGCGCTGGCCCGGTTCCACGACAAGGGCCCGCTGGACGTCGACTTCCGCGGCCTCATCGAGGCGGCAGGGGCGGTGCGCCTCGCCCGCCACGAGACGCGCTGGACGCGATGGGCGAGATACTCGGCGCGCCAGGACCGGCGGATGGAGTGGGAAGGGCTCGTGGGCGCCGCCGTGTACGAAGGCGATCTCGCGCCCTTCTGGCCCTACCTCGTCTTCGGCCAGTGGACTCATGTCGGCAGCTCGACCACCTTCGGCCTCGGCCGCTACGTCATCGAACCGGCCGCCGCCAGTGATTGCAGCACGGAGGCGCACCCGTGAGCGGGGTCGGCCGCAACGACCCCTGTCCCTGCGGCAGCGGGCGAAAGTACAAGAAGTGCTGCCTCGCGGCGAGCGCCTCCGCACCGGGCGCTTACACCAAGGCCGAGAGCCAGATCGCGTGGGCCGCCCTCGGCCGCTTCGCCTCCCGGGCCGAGTTCGCCGGCGACCGTGCCGCCGCCGAGGCGAGCTTCTACGCTCCCCTGTCCCACGGGGTGCCCGACGAGCGCCGGCGAGGTCTGATCGCCGAGAGCCAGCTCTTCTTCGAGGGATGGTTCCTGTGCGACTTCCTCTTTCAAGACGGGCGGACCGCCGTCGACCTCTTCCTGGAGCGCGAGGGCGGCGGTCTCCGCTCGGGCGAGCGGCGCTATCTCGATCGCGCGCGCCTGGCACACCTGCGCCCCTACGAGGTCGCCGGCGTCAAGCCGGGTGAGCGCCTCGACCTGCTGGATCTGTGGACGGGCCAGCGGCTCCAGGTCGAGGAGCGCCTCGGGAGCCAGCAGCTCGCCCAGTGGGACATCCTGGCGGCGAGGATCCTGCTGGGCGCGGGGGATCGCCCGGTCATCGACGGCAGCGCCTACCTCTATCCGGTCGATGCGCGCGAGGCCATCATGAAGGAGCTGCGGCGAGGCTACCGCAAGCAGAAGCGCGCCACCCCTGGCATCGACCTCTCCACCTTTTTCAAACGCATGGGTCGCGTCTTCTATCTCCTCTGGCTCCAGCACGTCGCTCTCCGGCCCTTGCCCAGGATGGTCACCGCCGAAGGCGATGACATCGTCCTGGCGCGCGTGGTCTTCGACGTCAAGGATCGCGAGGCCGTCCAGGCAGCGCTGGCCATCCGTCACGACCTCGAGCGCCAGCGCGACGGCAGCTACCTCTGGCTGCAGGAGGAAGCGGAGCAACGCAAGGGGCTGGGGAGGGTGGTGCTCGAGCGCAACCGGCTCGTCTTCGAGGCCACCTCCCGTCCAAGAGCCGAGCGCGGCCGGGCGATGATCGAGGCCCTGTGCGGCAGCGCGGTCGCGTATCGCGCCACGAGCTACGAGGACGTCGGCCAGGCGATGAAGCGGCGGCCCACCCGTGCTGCCGAGGTGTCGGAGGTGCCGCCCGAGGTGCAAGCAGCCGTCGTTGGCCAGTTCTACGAGGAGCATTACCGGAAGTGGCTCGACGTGCCCGTCCCCGCCCTCGACGGCCGCACCCCGCGCGAGGCCGCGCGCCTCAAGTCCGCGCACCCCCAGCTCATCTCCCTCCTCAAGGGCATGGAGAACATGGCCGAGCGCGACCGCCGCGCCGGCCGCCCCGCCTACGACTTCCGCTGGATGTGGGGGGAGCTGGGGCTCGAGCGGCCGGGCTGAGGCGATCCGAACTGCGACCTTCCCTGATACGGTGGGGTTGATGGTCGAGCCTATGACGCGCCCCTGCCGCTGACTGAGAATATGGCTATACTTCTGACCAGAACATGTTCAGGAGGACCACAATGCAGTTTGCCAGTGTGGCAGATCTCAAGGACCGTTTGTCCGTGTATCTCGCGAGCGCCAGGAAGAAGAAGGAGCCCATTGTCGTGACCCATCACGGCAAGCCGTACGCGTTGATCCAGCCGATCTCGGAGCGCGATCTCGAGGGGCTTGGGTGGGAGCGGCTCGCGGAGGACCGTCTCCGGCAGGCCTGGGAAGGCGAGGACGATGCCCTCTACGATTACCTTTAGGCGGGGGCAGGTGGTGGTCGTGAACGTCCCCTTCTCGAATCACTCAGAAGTGAAGCCACGGCCGGCGCTCGTCATCAGCGCGGAAGCCTTCCACCGAAAGCTGCCTGACGTGATCGTCTCTCCCATCAGCAGCCGACCCCGGTACTATCGCCGTCCCGGGCCGGGAGACTGCCCCCTTGCCGAGTGGCGGAATACCGGGCTCCGGCATCCCAGCACGGTTCGGATCTCGAAGGTGTTGGCAGTGGACAAGGAGATCATCAAGAAACGCCTGGGCTCCCTGTCCGAGCAGGATCTGGCCCACGTGGACACGGCGTTGCGGCGGGCGTTCGGTATCGGTCGAGCCCGCGAGTCCCAGGGGGGCTAGCTTCGGCCGGCCGAACCTACGCTCGCCGGGGACAGCCAGGCATCAAGGGCATGGAGAACATGGCCGTGCGCGATCGCCGCACCGGCCGCCCCGCCCACGACCTCGGCTGGATGTGGGCGGAGCTGGGGAGCGAGCGCCCGGGCTGAGGGCGCCTTGAACTGTGACCTTCCCTGACACAGGTTGCCGATAGGCTGCATCAGGGAAGGGAGGAAAATGACCGACACTTCCCCGGAGGTCATGCAGCGCTACCGGGCGATGCTTCTCGCCCGCTCCGGCGAGGAGCGCCTGAAGATGGGCGTCTCGATGAACGCCACCGCGCGAGCCCTCATCCGCCCCTCGGTGCTGGCGAAGGACCCGCAGGCCTCGCTGGCCACCGTGCGCCGCGCGCTGTTCCTGCGCCTCTACGGCCACGAGTTCGACGCGGAGCAGAGGGAGAAGATCCTGACGCGGCTCGGCCGGGACTCATGACACCGAGGAAGGTGCCGGTGGACTGGGACGATCTGGAGATGGCGCTGACCACGAATGCCGGCGAGTGGACCTGCTACCTCGACGTGCGGACCGGCGAGGTCCAGATGGTTCCCGCCCATTGCCTCGACGGGGACGGAGACTGGCCTTCGGAGGAAGAGATCGACGCCGGGCTGGCGGCAGGGCACCTGATCCACGTCGAGCCGCTCGGCTCGTCGGTCGAGTACGGCTGGATGGCAGAGTTCGCCAGCACGGTGGGCGATGCGCGCCTTCGCGACCTGCTGGAGGTCGCCCTCAACGGCCGCGGCGCCTTCCGCCGGTTCAAGGACGTGCTGCACGACCATCCGGCCGAGCGGGAGCGATGGTTCGCGTTCCGGGACGGGCAGGTACGCGCAGCGGCGCGAGAGTGGCTGGCGGAGAACGAGATCGACGCCACGACCGCCCCGCCGCGGAGGAGGTCATGACGCGCGGCCTCTCGCGTGCCCGACGCGCGCTGGAGTCGTTGCGCGTGGGCCGCACGGGGATGGGCGCAGGGCCCAAGATCGCTGCCGGATGCGGCTACTTTACGGAGAGCCGCCCATGAGTACCGTCGTGCTGACCGTCGGCGGATTGCGGAAGCCCATCCTCGCGACGCTCGCGGCCCTCAAGCCGGGCCGCGTGGCGTTCCCGTGCTCGGCCGATACCTCAACCGTCAAGGGCTCCTCGACCCACGTCGTCGGTGAGGGCAAGGTGATCAGGAGCAAGCCGGATCCCGCAGCGTCGCCCTCCAGCCCCCGGGAGCCCTTCCACCAATGATGCCAGCGGCCGGTGGGGAACCTGGCGACGGTGGTCGGCGCGCCGCGCTCAGCGCCTGTGACGCCTCGGCGATCGCCGATTTCGCTGCCAGGGTGCGGGGCGCGCTCGGCGGCGACGTGCTCGATATGCGCCTGTTCGGCTCCAAGGCGACGGGGCGCGACGTCCCCGACTCCGACATCGACATCCTCGTCGTGGTTCGGGCGGCCAGCGTCGGCGTCGAGGACCAGGTGCTGGCCATCGCCTTCGACGTCAATCTCGCCCACGACGTCTACATCTCGCCGCGCGTGATCACCAGCGCCACGCTCGACGATCCGGTGTGGCGGATCACCCTGTTCGCCCAGGCCGCCCTGGCCGGTGTGCCGGTGTGAGGGAGGAGGTCAGGGCCCTGGCGCTTCACCGGTTGAGCCGCGCCCGCGAAGCGTTCGCCGAGGGGGAGGAGCTTTTCCCAACCGGCTCCTTCGCTGGCGCCACCAAGCGCTTCTCCTACGCGGCGTTCCACGCCGCGCGGACCCTCCTCGCCACGCGCGAGGTCGACTCCCCGCTAGTGGGGAAGACCACCGGCGCCCGAGAAGGGGGAACCGGCGATGGGTGAGAATCCTCCGAAGGCCTCCGGCGTCCTGACCGGCAACCCCTTCGTGGATTGGGGCCTGTCGATCGCGGCCGCCATGGCGGGTCTGGAGAGCGTGGCGTTTCTCACGGATGAGCATCTGAAGAATGTCGTTGCTGACGGAAGAGAGCTAGAACTGGCCCGTCGCCACCAGCCCCTCAAGGCATTCTTTCCGGTCTTCGGACCCAACACGCCCTTGCACAACCCGAAGGGGAAAGGACAGGCCCCGGGCGGGAGACACATCAAGAACTACGCGGCGCTCCTGGTTCGGATCCGCGACGCGATTGGCCGTGAAGCCAGAGACACCCCTTGCGAGGTCTGCGGCGCCCGGCGCAGCTTGGATGCAGGTCAACTGAAAGATCCGTGCGGGAGGACACCGTCGTTCGGGCGTGACTGGCTGCCACTTGCGGGCGCCGCCACCGAGGCCAACTTGTGGCCAGCAGCGAGTCGGAGCCCGCACATCTGCGCCCGCTGCCTGCTTGCGGTCCGGTTGCTCCCATCTGCTCTCCTGCTCGTCGACGGGCGGCTGACCATCCTACAGTCTGCACCGCCCGACTTCGCGGACATCTTCGTTCGGGAGCTGTACGACCACGTACGAGTGCGAGAGCAGGCCGGGGAAACCGGGACACTCGGTTCCAAGGAAGGCAAGCGAGCGTTCGCACGCCGGCTCCTCAGCGTGTTGAACCGGTTACGGCTGCAGCAGCGGCTCGGCGTGGTTGATTCCACGACACGCATTTTCGCCTGGTATTTCACGAACGCTGGCGATTCTGCAGAGGTCGCACTCGAAGAACTTCCCAACAAAGCGCTTCTGTTCCTGCGGGACGCTGTCCACTCTGGGCTCGGCCCGGAAATCGAGCGCCTCATCGCCGGGGAACGGAAGGACACGGAATCCACGCCCGGGCTGCTTAGATGCCTCGAGCAAGGTCGCGACTATGATCTGCTGTACCCTCGCGGGAAACACCCCGGAGGGTCCATCGAGTTATTCGAACTCTACCAGACGCGTATCCTGGGACGCACGATTGCCGCGCTGGAAGTGGCTCACACGATCGCGACATCGCTGGCTGGCACCGCGCGGCGTCGGGAGGATCTGAACAGCCTCCGGAAGCCCGAGGCGTTCCGGCGCTCGGAGCTTCGCGCTCGCGTTCGGCGGGCGATGGTCCAGATGGCCGCCGAAGGGCGGTTCCGGCTCGCCGACTATCGCTCTCTGTTTCCGCTGCGGGAGGGGCCGGGGCTGGCCGTTGTCGACGACGGATGGAAGGTGCTGCGGTACTACGTTCACCAGCCCACCAGGGAGGAGGGGCGCCAGCGCGGCGAGCCGCCCGCAGCACTTTCTGATGGCGACCCGGTATCCTTCATTGCCGATCGCGTGCTGGATCGGCTGCTCGCGATGCGCGGCGAGGAATACGTTCGCGATCTCATGGGGCGCGCCGAGCGTATGGTCGACCGATGGCTGCGGGACCAGTTCCTCGCCTGCGCATGGCGAGAAGAAGGATTCACCTACGCAGCCTGGAGTGCATTGGCGCTTGACGGACATGGGCACTTCACCGGGCGAGAGTGGGTATTCCAGACTCGTTTGCACTTGGCGGCTCGCCTGAGTGATGATCGGCCTCGGCGGGTGCTTCGAGCACGTCGGCGAGAAGCTGCAACCATGCCAATGTCCGACTCAAGCCTGCCTGAGTTCGTGGCGGCCGCGCTCGAGGAGTACCTTCACGAGTACCTCATAGCACGCGGACCGGGTCGGCTCGAGCGAGACATCGTCCGGCCGTGGCTTGCGCGGCGGTTCGGCATGCACTGGCTAGGTGAACGTCTGAGTTCATCCCGGCGGCGCGCTCCGATTTCCGCGCTCGCTTGGCGCGAGTGGGTCGAGGCGCCCGGTGGGATGTGGCGGCCCTTACAGATCGGGCTCGCGGTATGCAACGCCGCACGGCGGCTAGTTGCCTTGCGGTCAACCCCTGGGGAGGAGCCAACATGAACCAGATGCCCGAGCAACGGCCGCTGCAGCACGTAGCAGGGACGCTCCTCATCGAAGCCCGCGCCGCGTTTCTCAATGGGGCCGGGCTGGGGTCCGGGGAAGATCGGACCACGACCATTCACAAGACATTCAGGGATGGGCAGCGATCAGTGCCGTATGTCTCAGCACAGGCGTGGCGGCGGTGGCTGCGCAACACCTTGACTGAAGAGACCGGCTGGCCCTCGAGCGAGATTCGCGCGATCGCCTGGAACCCCCGAGGCAACACCAGCAAGGTGGCAGGATACGTGAACCCGGTCGACTACGCGGAGGACGACCTGTTCGGCTACATGCGCGCTGCCGAAGGGCAGGGAAAGCGCGTTAGCGAAGTCGACGCGGGCGCCGCCGATGGTGACGACACTGACGACGACGAGACGGGAGAACTCGACGCGGGCAAGATCTCAGCTGTCATGCGCTCTTCGCCTCTGGCGACCTCGGTTTTGGCATCTATCCGGTCAGACGGCTGGCAGGGGCGAGACGATGGCTTCGTGCACGTGCAGTCGCACGATCCCGACGCATTGGAGCTCGCGGAGTGGATGCGAGCCATTGAGAACGGGGACGTTCCGAGTGGAAAACAGGAGGCGGTTAAGAAGAAACGGGAGGACCTCAAGAAGCAGATCAAGGGTAGACCTACCCAGGACGCTCTGAAGATCGCGCGTGCGTTCGTGAAAGAGCACCAGATCACGGAGCGCTCTCCGATGCCGAATCCGCAGTCGCCGTTGCCCTACAGCACGCGATTCTTCAACAGCCATCTTGAAGGCATCTTCTGTCTTGACTACGCGCGCGTGGGCGTCTTCTGGAATCTCGGGGACCGGAAGGAGCTGGATCCCCATCGAGTCGATGCGTGGATGAAGGAGGGAAGGATCGAGGTCGCCGCCGACCGGGGGCCGCTTGGGAAGATCTACCGCCTGAAGGACCGCTCTGTCGCTGCGGAGCGAAGCCGACAGCTCATCCAGGCCCTAGCGGTCTTGCGCGGTGGCGCCAAGCAGGCGGCCTTCGCAACCGACGTGGCGCCCAAGGCTTTGATCCTCGCCGGGCTATCGTGCGGTAACCCAATCTTCAACCGTGTGTTCACTGACCGCGACAACGGTCCGAGGCTGAACACTCAGCGGCTCAAGGAGATCGTCGCGGACTATTCGAGCAGGATTGTGACGCCCGTGTTCGTCGGCGTGCGCGAGGGCTATCTCGACAACCAGGATGAAGTCCGCGAGTTGTCTCCCGCAAGGCTCGACGGCTTGACCGGCGAGTCCCGCGCGGAGCTTGCTCGCGCGTCGTTCGTCATTTGCACACCTCTTCAAGCGGCGGCGTGGATGGCGGAATGGTTGCGTTGACCCTGGACGGCGTCCATGTGCGGATCGAGGGTCTCACGGCCTCGTTTCGGCACCCCCTGCTGATCAGCGGGACGCAGGCGAGCCTTCCGGTTCCCGCATACACGAACATCCTCGGGATGGTGAGTGCTTGCGCCGGACGGGCCGTGTCGCCGCGAGAGGTGCGTGTTGGCTTCGAGTACCGGCATCGTGGCCAGGCCCTTGACGTCCAGCGGACGCGCCGCTGGACGCTCGATCAAGGGCGACTCAGAGAGCACCGCAAAGGGCCAGGGCTCCTGCACAGGCAGTTCCACATCGAGCCCCGGTTGGATCTGTATGTGGTACCGGCAGGAATGCGCGAGATCTTCGAGGCCCCGGTTGCCACGCCCCGGTTTGGCCGCTCGGAGGACGTGGCGTGGATCGTGTTTGTACGCTCTGTATCCTTGGTCGCGGTTCGCCGCGGGGCGATCGGGGCCACTCTCATTGCCCGCGACGCCGTCCAAGCACCGGGACTCCCCCTCACGCTGGCGGAGTGGTTCGAGGCGGGACCATTCGGCCTGCCCCGTCGGGCCGGAGCGGTGAGGCGCTTTGTCAGCCTGCCACCGACGCCGGACGGCTTGCGCTTCGACGTCGAGGGTAGGGAACTCTTCCATGCGTCGGATGCCGAGGGTTCGGAAGACGCCGTTTACCTTCACACGTGGACGCAGGTCGGCGGGGACGTATGACTTCCGGGGCTCCGGTGCTGGCAAAGAGTACGGGAGAGCCCCTTGTCGAGCACGTGCGCCGATGCCTGTGGGTGGCAGCGCGGGTGATTGAAGGCCTACCATTCGACGAGGACGAGAAGCAGCGACTGTCCGGCGACCTTCGCCTCGCGATCCTGTTCCACGACCTGGGCAAGGCCGCGCTGGGCTTCCAGGAGATGCTGCGGGGCGAGCGGCCTGGGTGGGACGGTCTTCGCCACGAGGTCCTGTCGGCTTCGTTGGCATCATCCATTCCTGGGGTATCCCCAGAGGTTCTGCTAGCAGTGCTGACGCATCACCGGACTCTTCCTGGTAACGGGGTGGAAGTCGAGCCGGGGCAACTACCCTGGGAACAGCTACCACTGGACGCAGAATTGCCGGAACCCTTCGCCCGAATGGCCAGGGAACTGCGTGAGAACGACGCCGCGTGGCGGACATGCTGGAAGGAACTCCGGGAGATTGCTTGTGAGCTCGATCTGCCAAGCACATTGGTTCCCGTGGTGCTCGGCCTCGACCTCCCATGGCTCATCCGCGGCACTCATGCCGCATCGCAGCGTCGCAAGTTCGGGGCGGACCAGCGGTTGCGGGCCGCGCTGCTGCGTGGGCTGCTAGTCACCTGCGATCACATGGCGAGCGCGCACCTCGACCCCCCGGCTCCCGTTGAACTGAAGCACATGGATGTCGCCCCCGCGCGGCCGCGCGGCTTCCAGCAGCGGGCTGCAGAGGTACGTGGTCACCTCCTGCTCCGCGCGCCCACCGGAAGTGGGAAGACCGAGGCCGTGCTCATGTGGGCACGCGCCAACCAACCTTGCTCGGGTCGCATCTACTACGTCCTGCCGCACACGGCAAGCATCGATGCCATGCAGCAAAGACTTGGCGAGCACAGACCGGAGTGCCCAAGCGGGTGCCGGCACCATTTCCCCGTCGGCCTTCTCCATGCTCGAGCGGCAGAGTCGATCTATGGGCTCCGGGAAGGACCAGACGATCTCTCCGTGCGACTCGGTCAGCAGGCTATCGCGAAGCAGGTGGCAACCCTGGCGCGGGAAATGGGCTTCACGTTTCGCGTTTGCACTCCGCACCAGGTCCTCCGCCACGCTCTCCGTGGCAAGGGATGGGAACTGGCGCTCGCAGAGTTCCGTGGGGCGCTCTTCATCTTCGACGAGGTGCATGCGTACGAGCCCCGCATTGCAGGGCTGGTGCTTGCTACCGCGCGGTTAGTAGAGCGCTGGGGCGGGCGCTGCGCGTTCGTATCGGCCACGCTCCCGGCGTTTCTCGAGCGGCTGATTCGCGAGGCCCTGCCAGAAATCGGGCCTACCGTCGTACCGTCCGAAAGTGACCCGACGGACCGTGAAGTGCTGTCTCGCGTCCGTCATCAGGTAGTCCATCGTCCCGCCACGGTCGCCGGCCTGTCAGCCTCGGAGTTGCGCCCGGGTGCGGCCACGCTTGTCGTCTGTAACCACGTTCGTACTGCGCAGGAGACGTACGAACGACTACGCGCTCAACCTGCCGGCGGGCCGAGCGTCATGCTTTTGCACGGACGCTTCAACCGCCGCGACCGTGTCTGCAAAGAGCAGGCGCTTACCAGGGGCGGTCCGTTGCCCGGCGTGCTGGTTGCCACGCAGGTCGTCGAGGTCAGCCTGGACATCGACTTCGAACGTCTCGTTACCGAGCCGGCACCGATCGACGCGTTGGTGCAACGCATGGGGCGCGTCAACCGTACCGGAGCCCGGGTATCTCCCGCAATTGTCGAACTCCTTGAGAGGCAGTCATCAGCCCACGCGCTGTACCCCAGGGACCTCGTACGGCGCTCCGTCGCCCAACTGCTCGAAGCGGGAGAGAGCGGACCGCTCAGTGAGGGCGATCTCGTCGTACGTGCGGACCGCGTCTACGGTACGGGCTACGCCGGTGATCAGCAAACCGAATTCTTGGCGGGGCTGAACCACCCGGGACTCACGGAATTTGACGAGCGCGCACTTGCCGGCGCCCACGAAGACTGGGTGGAAGGCGTCATCGAGTCCGCCGATTCGTCGATCGACGTCCTTCCGGATTGCCTCGGGGCGGAGTACCGCGATCTCATGGCGAAAGGGCTTTGGCTCGAGGCGAATGCGTTGCTTGTCCCCGTGCGGTGGCGGTCCCTGCGATCGCACTCGGGCCTAAGACGGCATCCGGTCGATGGCATGTGGATGACCGATGCCCCGTATACGAGCGAACTGGGTCTTCACCTGTGACGGAAGGCGGCTCAGCTCGGGCTGAATCAGCGTGTGCGGATAAGCCCCCTCAAGAGGGGTGTGGCAGGAGGGGCCACGATGAAGGGGAGAGTCTCCAGATGCTCGATGGTGTCGTCCAGCGCCGCGGGGCCCAACCGGGTCTTCAACAGCAGTATGTTGCCGACCTCATACAACAGCAAGGCTGGCACGTGCACCTCGAGGGGCCGAGTCTCCACTTCCCTCAAAAGGGACTGCGC
>Ga0187892_10009177_pt1 | contig 13127 bp, 28 predicted proteins | sample MA1701073metaG_FD_139345 | JGI IMG/M metagenome (GOLD analysis project Ga0187892, IMG submission 139345) | Bio-ooze microbial communities from a basaltic lava cave in the Kipuka Kanohina Cave System on the Island of Hawaii, USA - MA170107-3 metaG ...
CAGAAGAGCTTGGCATCTACGACCATTGGGTCGGCAGACGCGTCGAGCCGACATTTGAAAACATCCTCCGCCGTTTCTGTTCTCGAAGTGAGATGGAGGACCGGCAGATCCTCGGCGTACTCAAACACCCGATAGAACTCGGGCTTGTATACCAGGATGAGAAGACAGGCTACTTGATCACAACTGCGCTTACGGCACTACAGCGACTGTCGGCGCCTGAGCTAGGAGAAACAAGTGAACTTGACCCCACAGACTGTCGCGTTCCTTGACATCGACACGCAGTTCGATTTCATGGTTCGCGGTGGCAGACTCTATGCCGAAGGCGCTGAGACCATCATTCCGAATCTGCGCAAGCTTGTGAGGTTCGCACAGCAGCGCTGCATCCCGCTCATTTCGAGCGTCGACGCCCACGCGCCGGATGACCCGGAATTCAAAACGTGGCCGCCACACGCCGTAGTAGGAACGAGGGGTCAGAAGAAGTTGCCCGAGACCTTGTTGGGCAACGAGGTCTACGTTCCGAACTCGGCAGCCGCCGTTCTTCCAGACATGCGTCGGTTCCACGTTGTGCTAGAGAAGCAGGACTTTCCGATCTTCACCAACCCAGCCGCAGAGCAGGCGATCAGGGAGAGCGGTGCTACAACATTCGTCGTGTTCGGAGTCGTGACCGAAGTCTGCGTCAAGCACGCGGTGCTCGGACTACTGACTCGCGGCTTCGAGGTCGTGATCGTGTCCGATGCGGTCTGGCCAATCGCGGAACAGACTGGCGACACAGCCTTGGCCGAGATGAAGATGCAAGGCGCTACGCTCGCAACGACTGACTACATCGTGGCCGAACTCAGTCAGTTGAGTAGCTCGTCGGCATAGTGCTGACGACAAGATGACCGAGCAACCTCTGCGCCTGTATACGATGCGCTACTCAGTTCTTCATCGCGCGATATTCATTGAGCGGCCTGGGCAGACCGATGAGCGGATCGACTTGCCTGATGGACTAGACGGATTGGCCTACTCCACTCCAATCCTTGATGACGTGATTGAGAATCAGATTCTGAGTTCACTGAGTAGCCTGATCACATTTACCTGGGCAATCCAGGACATCAAGATCAGTGTGGCGTTGCCTTCTTAGGACGCTCGCGGCCCACCACAAATCGCTCCCGAACGCCGCTCCAGTCATCTCCAGCCACCTGAACGTAGATGTAGTGTCCAGACAGGTGGACGACGTGTCCGCTATCGTCAGTGAAGTATATTCCGTCACCGTCACCCTCGTTGCCGATCGCTTTGTCGTGGAGTTCCCACGAGGCGATTAGAAAACCGTCCTGCGCGTACTGGCAAACCAACCAGTCGCTTCCGTAAGATCTCGCCGACAACGAAGGCTAGCAAGCATCCGCCGATTAGCCACATCCCCTTCGTCTCACGGTCCACAGATGCCTCCTGGTTCTAGGCGGATGTTGCCGCCGATAGGACGATGTACCGAGTTGTGAGAGCGCCCAACAACAGAGCAACTACCACCACCACGACAGCAAGAAGGGCAACCTTGCCCTTGCCATCGTTGTCGCTGCCACCCTTGCCTCCGAAAATCGCGTCAACCACATCGCCTAGTGCCTCCGGGAAGAAGCTGAGAGCATTGTAGGTGTTGCGTGCCTGAGCATAGGTGTTCCAGGCTACCTCCGCCGCATTGCCAAGCGACCGCCGCTTGACGAACTTGATCCAGGAGTTGGCAGTAATCACGAAGCCGGTGCTGATCATCGTGGGCGCAAGAACGATGTAACCGACCTTGAAGCACATATCTACGTGCTCGTGTGTCAGCTGTCCGAAGCAGAATCCGAGACCGGCGAGAACCACCATGTAGCACCACGTGAAGCCGCAGCCGGACATGATGATGCCGCACCAGTTGAGCAGCCATGGAAACCCGCCGACCTGAGCAGCTGCGCTGAGGTTCTTCCCTCCAACGTATGCGTTGCTCCAGCTGATGACCATGTTGATCACGAACATCAGGACAACCCAGATCATGCGGCCCGCACCTCTCGTTGCAGATGGTTTACCTAAGGCTGCCCGACGCCGCTGTTCCAAACCGTAGGTATCTTCGGAACATGATTCCAGCACTTCCGCCCTACCACCCGTGTCCAGAGTGCGGCGCACCGCATCCGACGATCAAAGACAAGGCCGACTACAACGAGCGGTGGAAGGAGCACTTCTACACGTGCTTTCATTGCAAGGAGTTGTGCGCCGAAGACTACGCGGTGACCGATGAGGTTTGGGCTGCGGCCGGAATGCACTACCACGGAGGCGTGCTGCACCTCGCCTGCGTCGAAAGACGTATCGGTCGGAGGCTAGCACTCGACGACTTCAAAGACCTTCCGACAAATTCTATGGTCCGCCACTTTTTCCATCGGATTCAGGAGGCGTCTACCGCTGCGGCAAGCTGATGGAGCACACCACCAAATCGTCCAACAGCCGCGAGCAGTGCATCGAGTTGGCTCTCACCATCCTTGAGCGGGATCGCGAGGTAGCGATCGGCATAGCCCTCTCGTGACCGGCACTCTGCACAGCCGGCCGACTCTGGAAACGCGTATTTTCGGAGGTAGACCTTGCCTGGTGCTGGTTCAAGCTCTAAGAGTGAGACTCGGATGTCGGTCTTTTTTTCGACTGAGTTTTGAATGTGCGGACAGAGGTGGAATGCGCGGGCCACAAGATCCTCTTCAGGCGGCGGCTGATTCAGTGCGGTTGACAACGGCGTAACAGCCCATGTCACGCATGACAAACTCACCAGTCGACGGCCGGCGACCCCAGTTGCTCAAGTGCAGATCACAAGGAACGATACCACGATCGATCAGACGCCTGAGATCATTTACCGGTCCTACGAAGTTGGGGTGCGAGCTCGCGATGTGGTCGAATATCCCGGTATCCTCGAAGTAGCGTTTGGCGCTCTGCGCGTAGTCCTGCGGCCGAATGATCCCCTTGGTGACGCGCTCACTGAACGTGTCAAGGTGATCCTTGAGATCCCTGAACGAATCTCGCAGGCCCTCATCTGATCTCAATTCGGTTGGAAGGTCAGTAATGTCCTCGCGGTGAATCGCGTGGACATCCTTGCCAGAGAGTTGGTCCTTGACCCCTGTATTTTCGGCACTGTGGTAACGCGGCAGGCCTCGCAGCTGGCTCAGCTCGGCATCCCTGGAGATGAAGTTCGCAAGACGAGCTTCGTTGTCTCCCTTGTCGATCTTGATGATCTGTCCTGGAGTTTCACTCTGGTAAACGTGGCCATTCAGGCCGGCTCCCAAGAGTCGCCCCGTCTTCACACCACGTGCCCGCAACGACTGCTTCGCCTCGTAAGCTGCGCGGTTCATGCTTTCTCGCAGCCTGTCAGGGTGGTGGCCGGCCACCAGGGACTCCCAGCCAGCGTGCATTCCGTGGCTACCAAGGCCTGGAATCGAGGATGACTCCGGCTCGGTGTGCTTCGGTGCTCCGCGACGTTGACCAGCCTCGTATCCGCGCTTGTAGTTGGGGTCGTCAAAGAAATCGGCGTCCGGCTGATTACCACGAATTGCGTGGTGGTAGCCCAAGTCGTGCATCTTCCTGATGTTGTGGATCGGATCATCCTCTCCGAGCAACCGAAGCGGCGCCCTTCGAAGACAGGAGACGCTCCGAAAGCGATGTCCCACTAGGCCGCCCCGGACTCTCCATTACCACCGCCGCCAATCGAGCCATCGCCATCCAGATCCTTCTGGACGAGCTTCTCGAAAGCGTTGATACGCTCCTTAGCCGTCGAGATCTCGGTGCGGTTAACTGCCAGCTCGGCATCACGACGGCCGTCAGACTTGGCGCTTACAACCTGCTTACCGAGGTAGCCCAGTAGGGCTGTGATCAAAAGCCCGAGAGTGCGGGATCCGGCGACGTCCTGCGCTTCCACGATCCTCTTCAGGTCGTCGACATCGCGGGCTCCAGCAACGGCCTTGAGCTTCGCTTCGAGTTCGTCGCGGGCAACGGAGCCGCGCCTCTCCAGTTCGAGGGCGACCAGATCCTTGGCGGTCTCCTTTACCGTAGTCATGACATCCTTCGACGAGATGCTTCCGTCGAGGTCGACATCGGTTACCCGCTTGAGCTCATCCAACGAGAGCCCGCGCTTCTCTAGCTGCTTGTCGACAGCCTTCGCAACTTGCTCAAGAGCCTCATCCTTGAGGTAGTCAACGGCCTTATCCTTGAGAGAGGCACAACCCGCGAGACTGAGCAGTAGGGCGACGAGGATGAGTCTGGTCATTGTTTCTCCCACATCATTCTAATGGGCTGTGGTTTCAGTGGCTAGGGCCTGACCGCCACCGCTCGTAATCACGAGTGATGTCTTCGGCAGAGATGAAGGGCTTCCAGATCAGTCGACCTCGAAACCCGATCTTCTTGCCGTTAACGAGGTTACGGGCAACGTAACCAAAGTCCCAAGCCGGTGAAGGCCGCTTTGCAAGTCGGAACCGCATAACTGAGAACCGCATCTCTTCGTCGCTGTCGCAGAGCTTGTTGAACATCACTGCGTAGACCATCCCGCCACCCGCAAGCCCGTAGTAGTAGGGACGAGTGATACGCGGCCACGCTTCGTGCTTCGCGTTGAGGGCGAGGATCGGGTCGTTGGGGTCAATGACGAGGCCATTAGACTGGAGCGGGATGTAGTGCTCTCCGGGATCACGTCCGTTCGAACGAGACCGAACCCACTGCTCTTGCTCGCCGCTCGCGGGCACGCCTAGGAAGTTGATTTCGTTGTCGGCCACGAAGCCCATATAGCTCGCGAAGAAGAACGCGGCGTAGTTCTCGGACTGGAATGGACTGGCGTCGTTGATCGTCGCCTTGAATTCGAAGTCGATGTAATGCGGAGGTACTAGACGATAACGCAGTGTCGACCCGATATTCCACGGCTCATCGGCAGCTTCGCGCGTCAGAACAACGCCGTCTCCTGCCTCTAGAGGAGTGAGCCTGAATAGCCCGCTGCGTGGCGTGAAACCGTTTCTCTGATCCGCGTGTCCGCAGAAAATGTGCTCGAAGTTGAGACCAGCATCTTCGCGGATGAACGGTAGATGAGGATTCAGCCGATGCAGAATGACTGGAATCCCACTCAGATTGGGTTCACCTCTGAAGACAACGTTCTCGCGGAACTCTGCGTAGAGGTCGCCGCGCGCTACCGGATAACCGGCGGCCGGCCTGACCTTTGGTCCACAGCCGATCACACACCAGCCGAGTGAGAAGGTCACTGTTAGAATCAGGTGTAGGCGCATGGCACACCCCGTCGATGTGACATCGTAGCCTATAGGATGCGTCTGCGCTTCAAGGAGGCCAAAACGTGCGAGGTTACAATGCTTGAGCAGGAGCGGCCAGTTCGTGAGGCAACTGCGACGGATAAGGCACTTCGAGCTCATGCAGAAACATGTGGACCCTGTTATCGGATGGTTCTCTGCAACGACGCGTTTGACGCGCATGTCGATGACTGTGATGACTGTCTCAGCCTCGACGGCGATAGAGACTGCGACTACTGCCCGATCGGCATGTCCTTGCAGGAGTCGTGGATTGAGGCCATGTATGATTCGTCAGAGGAGCCGCACTGTGCTCCTGGTGAAGCCCTCATGAGCGCCCTCCTGGAGGAGGAGAGGCCCATCTAGGTCACCAGGTAGAAGAGCGTATGGCCGACTACGATCTTGAGGAGCTGAATTACCTCTTCCGCCGACTCTCAGCCAGATTGGAGACGCTTCCCGCAGAAACAGACTCGTGGGAACGCGCGGTTCTCATGGGCGAGATCCGGTTCATTGGGCTGCGCATCTTCAGAGATGCCCACGACCAGCTGCACAAGGATGGCGAGCGTGGAGAGCCGCACAACTGGGGTCCAAAGACTCTCTACGCTTACTTGATCGCAGCTTACGAGAATTGGCGTAGGGAAGTCCACGACCCAGCCGTGGCAAAGGGTGAGACGGTAACTGAGTGACCTATCGCTACCAGGGAAAGTGCACGTGCGGATGTTACTGTCCGTGGCGAAACGTCGATTCCGACGCCCGCATGGACATCACTCAGCACTGCACAGAGACAGGAACTTGTGAGCCACCCGAAGCGTACGATGATTCGCTGATGACACACGAGCGTGCGCGCGGCACGACGAGGTAGGTTCGATGCGGTGCGAGTTCCGAACAAGGCTCGGCAGACCATGTAGCAGAGCCGCAACTAGACCCGTGGAAGACGAATTCAGATTCTGCCAATGGGCTTGCACACAGCACGGACTCGGACTCAAGACTTATCACCTCTATAGACCAGAGCCGACGATCCTGGATGCGTTGGCTGCCGCGCAGTGTGGTGAGGAGCCGAGGGCTTACGACTACGAGCCATGAAGCGTCCATTCTGTCTCCAGCGGTGGGTCCGTCGACAGATCCTGCGAGTAGTCGAGGTTTACGACAACCGTCGGAAGTACAATCCAAGGCGGACGCCAGCGTGTTTGGACGCGCTGGTTTACGCGCTTTCATCAGACTGGAGTCACCCAAAGCTTCTAGTCCTGACGTGGAATAGCCGCGCAGCTCTCATAGAGCGTGAACTGCTGTGGCTACATCGGTCTGGACACATCAAGTACGCCGACGATGCTTTTGACGGTGATTTACCGGCCGGTCTATACTGGACATTGACCTCCACACTCGAAAGGTTGGCGTTGGCATGAACGTCCACTGGCTACAGATCGATTTCCTGGCCGACCTGGACGACATCCAACCGGGGCGGCGCGTAAGAGCCGAATGTGGGGCAACCGGTCCTGCACCGGCGCTCGACGACGTAGCAGCGCCGAAATGGGCCTCTGGCTGGATGCAGGCCGTGACATGCCCGGCGTGCCTCTTGAAGATGAACCCAGACCGTCGGTATCTCCCATCTGGGATTCCAGAGGCTGAGCGTGAGGCTCTGCGCGAGCGGATCCTTGCGGCCCGCGCCGCCCGGATTGACCGTCAGATGCGGCAAGCACAGTTGGACCAGGCTCAGCACGAAATGGGGACGTGGGCAGACGAATAGCAGTGCTCGCTCGGGTAAGACACCTGAAAGGGCCGCAGAGGCGTGCACAGACTCACCAGGCTCCTGAAAGGACTTCTCTTGGGAACGCCATCGGCTGCCGAGTCGCTCACTACACACCATCTGTTCCACAGACTGTGGACCAATGCGGTTGGAAAAAAGGGTTACGACAAGGACGCGTGGCTTCGTCTGGAGCGGGAATTATTTAGCAGTCCGCCGAGAGCGGTTTCGGCAAACGTAGACGCTGCCCTAAAAGCTGCCGCCTACCCACCAACAAATGGCTTTGCCCACTCGTTGTCGGCCTTCGAGAAGGATCTCGTCGCGCTGATAAACAAGCACGGCCAAGAGTACGGTTCAAGAACAGCCGACTTCATCCTTGCTCGCTATCTCAGACGTTGCCTGGAGGCGTTCAACGAGGCGAGCTTCATGAAGAATCAGGCCTCACGAGAGAAGTAGTAGATGAATCGAGGTGTCCGAGTGGTTGGCAGTGCTTGGTTCGTATTTGCGGCATTCGTGTTCGTTGCCTACTGGTCTACTGGCATCATCCTGTGGCACACCTGCCTGAACGACGTCCAGAGATGGCGGTCGAGCCGTCACTTCCTCTCAGCCACACTGAGCTGGCCAACCAAGCTCGATGAGTTCCAGCGGTTCTACGACGGTAACAGGCGCTAGTCGGCTTCGCCGTCCTGCGCGTCTTCATCCGCCTCTACATCATCGAGACTCTCGATCGAGGAACGCGTCATGGCGGGACTCTCGTGCAGGCCCACAACCAGGGCGCCTCGCTTCGTGGTATCCAGATCGACAAGGCCGTGCTCGTGAAGGGCCTTCACATAGGAATTGACTGTCGGTCCGTCCATGATGAGTTCGCGCGCAAGCCGGTGAATCGTACGCGGCCCGTGAAGTGTGAGTTGCTGTAGAAGCTCCCGCGCCGTGATGCCCTCGATGTTCACGGCCTTGTAACCGTGTTCTTCGACCTTGGCGTCTTCCTGTTCGCGCGTCTCTAACTTATCGAGGATTCCCCTGACGTAGGGATGCAACTCGACGTGGTCTGAGCAGTAGGTCTTTCCCTCACGCGTTGCCTGGCCGCAGTTGGGCGCCTCACAGAACCGCGTCTGTGGGCGACCGCCGGGATCATCTCGGAATGATGGAGGAATCATTGCGACGCCGTTACTCACGTGATGTGATAACCACTGACTTCCAGTTTGAGAAGTCAGATGATTCCTGGTCTCTGAACTGACTGAACTTACGCCGACACATCAGACCGGTAGAACATACCCGGATGAACATCAACGACTCTCTGCCATGTTTCGGTCTTCTTCCGCGTAAAACGTCGTGTAGCCACCGCGTGCCACGTCGCATTCTTGAATCTGCCGCAGACAACTCACTGCTGCGATGCAAGAAGTGTGGATCTACGCTGCCTGCCAAGGTTTACAAGCAGACTGTTGAAATCATACTGACACCAGACGAGATGCTGGCGGCGGGTGAGGTTGGAGGCCGGAGAAACGCCGAGGCTAAGGCGGCAGGACTTCCAGACGTGCACGGATACTCGGGCAACGGATTGGAGGTTCATGTTCTTGGCGCGCAAGCCGAACTAGCCGCTGCGAAGTTTCTGGGCGTGGATTGGGAGGCAACCATCAACACATTCAAGGCGCCGGATGTTCTCGACTACCAGGTACGCGGCCGGAAGCTGCACGGATACGACTTGATCGTGCGTCTCAACGACTCGGATCGAGCGCCGTTCATCCTGGTCGTTGGAACTGGGCCGTTCTACGTCGTTGGCTGGCTCTATGGACATGAGGCTAAACGAGAAGAGTGGCTTGCAACGCACGGTGGCCGCGAAAAGGCTTACTTTGTCCCCAAGAGCGCGCTCCACGACCCGCGACAGTTGCTCTCTAAGTCGTGCACTGTCGGGTCGCAACCGCCAATCGGTATATCACGCTAGAGGTGGAAGCATGACGATCACACTCGAAATGCGACCGCAGGATGCTCCGAGAGAGTGGGACGTGTTCGTTGCTGAGACAGGGCCATTCTCTATCGCAATCGATGGCTACGTCATCGGCGGGCCACGTTTCGATCCTGTCGGCCCGCGCGCAAACTTCAACCACCACGAGTTCGTGGATCGTCTAGCAACGCGCGCTACTTGCGCGCAAGTGCTTATGGCGCTTCGCCAGGGCCTCCTGCGGAAGTTCCGCGACAAGGACGGACCGAGGATCGTGGTCTACACCAACGACTGCGATGAGGACGTCTGCACGACGTGGTTCCTACTCAAGAATCACCAGATCTCCGAAAACACGATGAACCCGGTCCTCAATCGGCTCGTCCACATGGAGGACATGCTCGACGCTACTGCGGGGGCATATCCTTTTCCGGCCGATCTGCCAACCCTTGAAGCGTTGGCCTGGATCTTCGAGCCGTATCGCCGTGCACGCCTGAATGGGGACCTCCAGCGTCGAGATCCGGTGACGTTCACCGGCATCGTCACGGACGTCGAGAACCGGATCAAGAACCACATCATGGGGCAGGGTGAGAAACTGCATCTTGACGCACGCTACGAGCGAGTGGGCGGCAATGCCCAGTGGGCGATGATTCGCGAGGTTGGCGCGCAGGCCAAGACCGGAGCATTCGCCGATGGCATCTACGCCTATGTATCAGTGCGCGGGCGGGCGGGCGGCCGTTTCGATTACACGATTGGGCGCATGTCGCCGTTCATCAACTTCCCTGTAGCCAAGTTCTGGGACGCCTTGAATGAGGCGGATGACTGCCAGGACAAGCCCGATCGGTGGGGCGGTGGTGAGCAGGTAGGCGGTAGTCCACGCGTTGGTGGGAGCGGACTTACACCAAGTCAAGTCGAGGAGATCGTGAATCGCGTCTCGTCTGAGAGCCAGGTGGCCGAGCTTGCACGGGCTCAATAAGTGGCAGCCCAGCGATTTTGAAGTAGGCGAGCGCGTTGAGGTTGAGGTCGGCTGGGTTGACCTACCGGATCCATCTCGCGGTGTCATCACGCGCGTAGGGTCGGAGCTGCTTACGGTAAGGTTCGACTGCGATGGTTCTAGTCGAGACACCGAACCACACTTCGTGAAAAAACTGTCTGTGCTCGATCTCATGATTGAGCCTCGCACCTGATGGGCGCCAAGTTCAGGGTGGGCGAGCTCTGTTACTTCGGAATACTCGGCCAGTTCGAACATCTGGTGTGGATCGTAACGGCGGAACCGAGCAACTACCTCGTGGAGGACGACCGGAATTACTGGATGTACGAGTTCCGTTACGCTAAAAACCCGCACACTTACGGGCGTCCAATAGCATTCGAGTACGAACTCAGGCCCAGTTCGCTTCTAGAACAACTCACGTGTCCGTGGCCGTACGTGTGGGACCAGGACAACTGGCCATCTGATTTCAGGCTACTGCTGTTGGTCAAACACGGCTGAGCCAACCGGACTTCTTCTTGATCTGGCGGATGGCCTCTTCGGCAGCCTCAATCATGGTCTCGACGTACTTGGCCTTGTGCGGATCGTTGTAGGCGGTTCGGAGCCTCAACAAGATCTCAAGCGCCTTTTGGGGCTTACTAGCCTCCATGAGAGCCCGCGACGTCTCGACGCGCTCGATCCTTCCACTCAGCTTCCGCACCTCAGCACGTTGCGACTTTGTGAGTTCCATGCCGATCTCCGATCTTTCCGACAGGTAGAACAACCCCAATGGCCGGTTCAGATCCAATCGCAGAGTTCCAAGCCTTTCTCGACGGAATGGTGCTCGCCGCGACCAACGCCGCCTACCAGAGGAAGTGTGCTACCCAGGAAAGGGACGGTGGATTGGGTCCAATTCCGCCGTTCATTACGCACCGCGAAGTGATAGCAGCGCTTTTCGATGATGATGACCTCTACGACAAGATGTACGCGCTCGCTCATGGTGGACATGTACCGCTCGTGCTGGCGTCGCTTTGGAGACTGACCGCCGCCGGTGCGATCTATGGATTTGAGGAGCCAGAGTCTTACGCAGATCCGGTAGAGCCGGAGCCAAAGACGCACTCCTGGTATCAAGACATCCGCTACTGGCGTCCGAAGGACGTCCTTACTCAGCTGGCGTTTGTGTCGATAGGACTCGGAGGATACCCTCCTCCGCCGGAGGCTTACGACGAATGAGCATCAACGACACGTTGGATCGGGCCGAGGCGGTCATCTGTCCGCAACGCGGGTTCCGCATCGTGTGGAAGGTCGTCGCGATCTTGCTGATCATTGCAATCGCTGGGGTCGTTTTGCGGACAACATACCGCGTGCTAGGCAGGTCCGAGACGGCCGTAACCCTACCAGCAATCGAAGAGGGTCTACCAGCCAGGAGGGCGTGGTTTTCCCGAACATTCGAGGAGGTCAGAGCACTGGATGCCGAGGTCTCCGCAACCGAGGAGGCTCTCAAGCGCAAGCAAGTTGAGGCCGAGAGCCGCTGGGTGTCGCGTAGTGATGATCGCGCCGAGTTCAATCGCCTGAGCAACAGAATCAGCGAGCTCAAGGCTCAGCGCGCTCAACTCGTCAAGGAATACAACACCAACGCCGCAATCGACCCCGCGATGGGCATCGCGCCAATTGGAACTTAGCCCACGTTACTGCGGTTCAGCTCTACCGGTAACACACAACATGGCCACTCCACTGACAAAAGAGCAACTAGACGATGTGTCTGCGCGCGGCTGCGCGCGTGGCTGTAGTCACAACAGTCCAGGACACGCTCTCTTTCTGAATCAGCGATGCCACCCAGAGGCTCCAAAGTTCATGGAGCGCCGCGCTGGTGGCGATGTCACGTTCCGCTGTGTTCTTCAAGATTGCGGAAACAAGGTCGTAGTTGCGATGCAGAGCAAGTCTGTCGAGCTTCTGGCCGGCGCGTCCTTCAAGACGGTTCGCCACAAGCGCGCTAACTCACCCGACGCGTTTGAGCTTCTGGAAGGTAAGGCAGACACGTGTTGCGATACTGGTGCAGTCACCGCGTCTTACGCACACGGAAGCGGCGTGGTCAAGGTTTTCTGCTACACATGTGAGCAGCAAGTTGCCGAAGTCGTTCTTGCATGAACGGGCGTCGCGACAGCTCGCCCCTCATCGCTTGCCGCTTTCGTGCGGAATAGCACCGGCGCCGCACGTAGTGGCACGTCAGTAGGACCGGATCGACGTTCCTACACGGATAGCCAGGTCTAGCTCCGCACCACGCGCACTCAACCGAGCAGGCGTCTGGCAACGGATGGCTGCGTCCGTATTTGATGATGGCGCCACTCTTCTGGTCAAAGTAGGCATCTCTGTCTGGACCTCCAGGCCCGCGATTCTGACTGGGCATGTAGCGGATATACCACTCCGATTGGGTAGAACGGCGATGTGGAATACTCATTCGCCGTCAACGATTACGTGCGCTTCCGAGACAGCTTCGGACGAGAGCTGTGGTCGTTCGGACGCATCGTTGCGCGGTGGCTCGCCGAGATACACGCCTACGGTGAAGATCTGCTTGTCGAGCACTATCGGATAGTGCTAAACGATGGGTCAACGACTGTTCTCAACAAGTTGAGTTTCGACATAGCCCCAGCTACGCTGTTGGACGAACTCGTGGTTGCGGTGATGGAGACAGAAAATGGGTATCCGCGATTCTCGTGACATCCAATCTGAAGTCCGCATGGAGCGACTCCGACGGCGTCGGGCAGCGGCCAAAGAACTACTTGCCAAGATCAGGGATGACTTGGCTGCTCTCGATGCCGAAAACAAGACGCTACTAGCGCGCGAAGTGACAACTCGTCTGGCCGGCGTCTTGGCCGAGGAGCGCGCACTCACAACGCGACTACGCCGCGTTCAAGAGGAGCGGCATGTCATGGAAACGACTCTGGCACTGATCGATGAGGAACAGGACTGACCTGTGCCACTCCACGTACCGCATCACTACCGAATCCGTACCGGTGACATGGGATCCAGCGAGACCGACGGGAACAACGGCCTCTTTCAGCTTCCTCCGGTCATCCCGGGACGTAACCTACTGGTGATGGCGTCAGACGGACTTGGTTGGGAACACGTCAGCGTCTCGATCCTAGGTCGCAAGCAGCTCACCCCCACGTGGACAGAGATGGACCATGTTCGCGGCCTCTTCTGGGATGACGAGGA
>Ga0187892_10009179_pt1 | contig 13126 bp, 7 predicted proteins | sample MA1701073metaG_FD_139345 | JGI IMG/M metagenome (GOLD analysis project Ga0187892, IMG submission 139345) | Bio-ooze microbial communities from a basaltic lava cave in the Kipuka Kanohina Cave System on the Island of Hawaii, USA - MA170107-3 metaG ...
CCAGGATCGCCTCACCCAGGCGCTGGCTGATCGCTACCGGATCGAGCGTGAGCTCGGCCAGGGCGGCATGGCCACGGTGTTCCTGGCCCAGGACCTGAGACACGACCGCAAGGTCGCCCTCAAGCTCTTGCGTCCCGAGCTCGCAGCCATCCTGGGCGGCGAGCGGTTTCTCAAGGAGATCAAGACCACTGCCAATCTCCAGCATCCTCACATCCTCCCCCTGTTCGACTCCGGCGAGGTGGATGGCATGGTGTACTACGTCATGCCCTTCGTCGAGGGAGAATCGCTGCGAGACCGGCTGATTCGGGAAAAGCAGCTCTCCATCGCCGAAGCAGTGCGCATCGGACGGGAAGTGGCGGATGCTCTCGACTATGCCCATCGCCACGGGGTGGTCCATCGCGACATCAAGCCCGAGAACGTCCTGCTTCATGACGGCCGGGCCCTGGTAGCCGACTTCGGCATCGCTCTCGCGGTGAGCAGCGCAGGCGGCGGCACCCGAATGACCGAAACCGGGATGTCGCTCGGCACGCCGCATTACATGAGCCCCGAACAAGCCATGGGCGAGCGCGAGGTGACCGCCCGGAGCGACGTCTATGCCCTGGGGTGCGTGGTGTACGAAATGCTCACGGGAGAACCCCCGTTCACCGGTCCGCGTCCAGGTGGTGCGTGGCACCACGTTTTCGGTGACCAACCCGGAGGTGCTCTTCTCCCTGCGGGGCATCACGGACTGGGATGTCGCACCCGGTGGGCGATTCATCGCGACGCACGAAGTCGAGGACCGGAGATCCAACCGCCTCGTCGTGGTCGAGAACTTCTTCGAGGAGCTTCGGGCCAAGGTGCCAAAATGAAGGCTATTGGCTACTGGCTATTGGCTATTGGCTCATGAACGATTTGTTTGACCGCCTTCGCGCTGCCGTCGCTGACCGCTACCGGATCGAGCGCGAGCTCGGCCAGGGCGGGATGGCCATGGTCTACCTCGCCCACGACCTCCGGCATGAGCGCAGAGTGGCGCTCAAGATCCTCCGGCCCGAACTCGCCGCGGTCATCGGTGCGGAGCGCTTCCTCGCCGAGATCAAGACCACCGCCAATCTCCAGCATCCGCACATCCTGCCGCTCCACGATTCCGGCGAAGCCGGGGGCTCGGTGTTCTACGTAATGCCCTACGTAGAGGGTGAGTCGCTCCGAAAGCGGCTCGATCGCGAAAAGCAGCTCCCGGTGGAGGACGCGATCAAGACCACGCGAGAAGTTGCCGCCGCCCTCGACTACGCCCACCGACACGGCGTGATCCATCGCGACATCAAGCCCGAAAACATCCTGCTCCACGACGGGACGGCCCTGGTGGCCGATTTCGGCATCGCCCTCGCCGTGAGCACCGCGGGCGGCGGCTCTCGCATGACCGAAACCGGCATGTCGCTCGGCACGCCTCATTACATGAGTCCCGAGCAGGCCATGGGAGAGCGGGAGCTCACCCCCCGGAGCGATGTGTACGCGCTGGGCTGTGTGCTGTACGAAATGCTGGTCGGGGAGCCGCCCTTCACCGGCCCGACACCCCAGGCCATTGTGGCCAAGGTGATCACCGAAAAACCGCCTCTCGCCACCACGGCGCGAGAGTCGGTGCCGCGGAACGTATCGCGGGTGATTCAGAAGGCCCTCGCCAAACTCCCCGCCGACCGTTTCGGCTCGGCGGCGGCGATGGCCGAGGCGCTCGGCCGCCCGGGTTGGACCGACCCGGAAGGTGTGCCGGCCGAGGAAGGCCCTCCTGTATCCAGACCCGGCCGCCGCCTCATCGCCGGGTTAGGGGGACTCGCCCTGGTCGCCACCGTGGCTGCTCTCTGGGGCTGGTTGCGGCCCCGGCCGGACCCCCCGGTCATCGCGAGCTACCTCAAGCTCCCCGCTGACGAATCCCTGCCGGGGTCGCTCACTGCCACGCTCGCCCCGGACGGCTCGGCACTCGCCTATGTGGGGCCGGGGTCGGGCGATGCCGCGGGCCGGATCTGGGTCAAGCGGCGCTCCGAGCTCCACGGAACGCCGCTCGCGGGAACCGATGGCGTGTCGAGTCTGTTTTTCTCACCCGATGCCCGATGGATCGCCTTTTTTGCGGGCGCCAAGCTCAAGAAGGTCCCCAGCAGCGGTGGCGGCGTCATTTCGCTCGCGGACGTACCGTCATCGTATCAGTGGGGTGGCTGGCTCGACGACGACCGTATCGTCTTTGCCGGCCCGAGCTTCACGCTCAAGATCATGAGTGCGGACGGCGGCACCGCAGAAACCGTCGTCGGTGCGATTCCGGGACGAGGAGCCGTTGGAGCCGTCCCCCTCCCCGGTTCCCGCGGCTTTTTCTACGCCGCGTGCGGCATCAACTGCTCGGTGAGCGATCTCTGGGTTCACGACCTCGAGGCGGGTCAGTCGAAAAAACTGCTCGACAATGTCCTGTTCGCGACCTACGCCCACACCGGACACCTGCTCTACAGCCCTGGAGACGGCACCGTGCTGGCGGCTCCGTTCGACCTGGCATCGCTCACGGTCGAGGGGCCGGGGGTGCCCGTGCTGGAGGGCCTGGCACGATTCAGAGGATTCGAGGTAACACGGACCGGCACGCTCTTCTACCAGGAAGGCGAGGCCTCGACCGGCACTCCGGTGTGGGTCACTCGCGACGGGCGCGCCACGGAGATCGACTCCGCCTGGAAGGGAGAGGTAGGATCCGTTGCGCTGTCCCCCGATGGCCGCCGTCTGGCGCTGACTCATAACACGGTGGGGAGCGGGGAGCAGGATGTCTGGATCAAGGAGCTGGATCGAGGGCCGCTGTCACGGCTCACCTTCGGCGAGGACGATTTCGGAAGGCCGGCCTGGACGCCGGACGGGCGCTCCGTGCTGTTTGTGAGCGGGACAACCGGCAGAGGCAGGGCCTACCAGCGGCGAGCCGATGGCACCGGCCCCCTCACCATCCTGGCCGACTCCGGGCAGTTCTGGTCGGAAGCGGCTTACTCCAGGGATGGGCGCTGGCTCGTCATCCGGACCTTCAAGGTGGCCGGTCCGGTGCGCGATATTTTCGCCCGCCGAACCACCGGCGACACCACCCTGCTTCCCATCGCGAACACCGCCGCCGACGAGTACGGCCCCACCCTGTCCCCCGACGGGCGCTGGGTAGCCTATACCTCCCAGGAAACCGGGAGCCCCGAGGTGTACGTGCGGCCTTTCCCGAACGCCGCGGACGGGAAGTATCAGGTGTCGGCCAATGGAGGCAGCGAGCCCCTCTGGTCCCATAGCGGCAGGGAAATCTTCTATGTCAACGCGTCGAACCAGATGGTGGCTGCCAGTGTCGCGGTGGCGCCGTCCTTCTCCGTGACTGGCCAGAAGGTGCTCTTCTCGGTCACGTCATTCCAGCGGGACGCCACCCACCGCCTGTATGACGTTGCTCCGGGCGACCAGCGGTTCCTGATGGTCTCGCTGGGGTCGCTCAGCCGCAGCGCCGATGTCATCGTGGAGAACTGGACCCAGGAGCTGAAGGCGAAGCTACGCCGGTAGCTGATAGCCGCTACTTCATCCGCTCCCTCAAGAACTGCATCACCGTCGCCCGGGTGAACTCGGACGGCAGCGTGTGCCCCTCCTCGTGCCAGACGAGTTGCTTCGGCTCCCGGGCAAGCCGCTGAAGCGGATCAACGGAAACGGACCGCTTGTAGTCGGCGTCGAGGTTGCCATTCAGCATAAGGAGGGGGCGAGGGCTGATCCGGCCGATATAGTTCGCCGGGCACGCCGCAGCCTGGTGGCCGGTCTCGAATGCGTCGAAGTGACCAGAGATGAGGGCGAGTACGGAGGCGAATCGGCGATCCGCTCCACCCACGATCAGGCTGAGCTGCCCACCGCGGCTGATGCCGATGAGCGCAACCCGGCGCGGATCCACCCCCCGCTCGACCAGCAAGTCGTAGCCTCGTCCGGCGTCCTTGACGGTCTGGATCACCCAGCTCAGATACGCACCGGGCTGGTTGTAGAGCTTGTCGTGCTTTTCGGCCTCGCTGAAGGTCGTGAGAAGATCGGTGCGCCGCTCCCCGAAGTATTGGAGATCGAACACCAGGGTGGTGTAGCCCGCCCGGGCCAGAAACTCGGCAAAGGACTTGATGCCGGGACCGTCCTTCCCCGGTGAGACACCTCCGTGCATCAGCACCACGCCGGGACCCCGGGTGCCCCCGCCTGACGCCAGGTGGAGTCGAGCGGTAACCCGCATCCCCGGGCCGCTCGCGTAGCTGAGGACTTCGACCGTGACACCTTCCACGTCCTGGGTCGCCGAGACGCGAACGTCCAGCGGCTGCTTTTCATCGTAGGCAAAAAACGGGAGGAAGGTCCCGAAGGTCCGATCGTCCACTGGTCTTCGGAGCCATTCGTCTCCCTCGGGCCGCACCTGGGCCGCCGCTCCCGCAGCCGTTGCAAACAGGACGACCAGAACCGCCCTTGCCACGCGCATGATTATCTCCGCGAGGATGCCGGGATGGGCCAGGCGACCCTGAAGCCCAAGGTCGGGCTGGTGTGCGAAGGCGGAAACCCCTCCGCGTGGAGCAGGTCGGCCATGTAGAACGGATCCTGCCACGACCCCCCGGCAGCAATGTAGCGGGAAGCACCCGGCACCGGGTCGGCGAGCCATTCCCTGACGTTGCCCGCCAGATCCATCGCGCCGAACCGGCTCACGCCGAGCGCGAAGGCGCCGACCGGAGTGGTGGCGACCCCTTCCAGGTTGGCGCGATGCTGCGCGTCAACGGCATCGACTCCCCACGGATAGATGCTGACCGAATCTCCATATGCGGCTCGCCACCACCGGTGTCCCGTCGGAAGCTCCCCTCCGGCCCACTTTGCGAAGGCCTGCGCCTCATACCAGGTAATGCCCGTCACCGGGTGATTGCCCCGATCGGTGGGATATCTCCCCCCTTCCCAGCCCCGAGGACCGGGAAGTCCGGTCCGATCCACGAAACGACTCAACGCCTCGGAGACCGGTACCGGCCGGCCGTCGAGCAGGAGGGTCGCTGGCCACAACGTCACATCGCGGTAGCCTCCGGCGGTGACAAAGCGCTGGAACCGCTCGTTCGTCACTTCGAACTGGTCGAGCAGGAAAGCCTCAACCGGTGAACCGTCGACCGGAGAAGGACCCGCGCTTACGTGCACGACCTCTCCCTTTCCGCGACCGCTATCCGCCGGGGTGAACACAGCCGATGCGGTTTTCTCGGCTCCCGGCTCGATGCGGACCAGGAGAAAGCGGACCATACCGGCATGAGTCAGTCGAACCGAATACTCACCAACTACGAGCAGGGTCGCCGTTGTGGGGGTAGTGCCGAGCGACCGGTACGTGCGCGTCGCGAATCCGGCGAGCGGCGTCGCTCGAGCAATGCTGACCTCGGCGCCGGTGGGATCGCTGGTGACACTCACGGAACCTGAGGTCCCGGCTGCCAAACCCGCAAGGTCGCGATGGGCCATGGTGGCGCCCACGCTGTCGAGGAGCGTGGCGATGACATCGAGGCGCCCCGAATCGGCGGCGGTCCGGATGTCGGCGAGCACGTTTTCCGGGAGGCCGGAGCCGCGATTCTGGACGATCACCCAGACAAGAGCGGCGAGGCCGGCGACCGTAACCGCCGCGACCAGACCTCGCCGCGAACGCCGAATCCCGGCCGGTCGTTCACCTGTCGGCGAGCCGCTCAACGCCTCCGCGAAATCGTGCGCGGTCACGAAGCGCTCCTCCGGCTGCTTGGAGAGGGCCCGGGCGATCGCGCGACTGACGTGCACCGGAACCTCGGGCCGGACCTCCGACAGCGGGAGCGGGGGGGTCGTGAGGTGCGCCGCCAGGACCGCCTGTGCCGATGGACCTTCGAACGGCGGCTTGCCGCTGATCATCTCGTACCCGACCACGGCCAGCGCGTACACCTCGGCCCGGGCGTCAATCGCGTCGCCGGCCACCTGCTCGGGAGACATGTACCCGGGAGTGCCGACCGAGACGCCCGTTGCGGTGAGGCGGCCTCCAGATCCGGATCTGGCATCGGCGAGGGCGCGCGCCACGCCGAAATCGGCGAGCACCGCGTGCCGCCCCTCGAGCAGGATGTTCTCCGGCTTGATGTCGCGATGCAGCACACCAGCGGCGTGAGCATATCCCAGCGCGTCGGCAATCTCGACCAGGATCCGGACCGAGTCCGCGATGGGTAGTTTGCCGTCGGTCGTGAGGCGGTGGCGCAGGGACTCCCCTGCCACAAACGGCATGATGTAGTAGAGCAGCTCGCTGCGCGAGCCGGAGCTCAGAATCGGAAGGATGTGGGGGTGCTGTAACCGCGCCAGCAGCTCCATCTCCTGGCGGAAGCGCGCTGCGCTCACCTCGCTAGTCATGTTGGGAGGCAGGACCTTCACCACCACCTTGCGGTTGAGCGATACCTCGAGTGCGAGGAAGACGCGGCTCATTCCCCCTGCCGGCAGCTCGGACTCCACCCGAAAGGCATCACCCAGAGCGACCTGCACTCGGCCGAGAAGATCACTCAACGGAAGGATGCTCCACGATCTGTTCCGCCGGGCCCCCAACCCGGAAGATTGTGCGCCATCCGCCGCGCCACGAGCTCCCGATTGCGCGCGATCAGCACGAGAACCATCCCCGCCACGAACCCGCCTGCGTGAGCCAGAAACGCCACACCCCCTCCACCTTCCTCAGACCGGACCGCGAAATTGCTGATGAGCTGGAGCACGAACCAATAGCCCAGCATGAAATAGGCAGGGACCGCAAAGGTAGTGATGAAAAACCCGAGTGGGACCAGAAGGTGGACCCTGACTCTCGGGTACAGCACGATGTAACCGCCCATCACCCCGCTGATCGCCCCTGAGGCGCCGACCATCGGGATCGCGCTGTCCGGGGAGGCGAAGCTCTGTGCCGCCACCGCCAGAGCCCCGCAGGCGAGATAGAACAGGAGAAACCGCCCCCGCCCCGCCGAATCCTCGACATTGTTTCCGAAAATCCAGAGGAACCACATGTTGCCGATCAGGTGCATCCAGCCGCCGTGGAGAAACATCGAGCTCAACACCGTCGCCCACGCAGGAAAGTCGCCGATCCGGCAGAGTGTGTCGGGGCCGAGCGACACCCGCGTGCCGGGCAGGATGGTCCCGAACAATCGCCCCGGAATCGCACCGTACTGGCACACCGAGGCTTCGAGTGCCGGACTTTGCCCCATTCCCTGCACCAGCAACCACGCCGCGACATTCGCCACGATCAGCGCGTAGGTGACGACCGGCGTGGCAAGAGTGGGGTTCTCGTCCTTGATCGGGAACATGCCCGAATATAGGACTCGGGGCTCCCGTCTGTGCCGACTGGCGCAAACCCCGCCGCGGCTGCATCGTTTCGTCTGTCGAGTTGCCCAGCCACCGCCCTTTTTGAAAGCACGGAGCCTCACCATGCCTCACCAGCGTCATCGTCACCAGCGCGCCGCCTGGCCGTTGGCGGTTCTGCTCGCCACGCTGCCCGGATTCGCAGGCGCCCAGACCATCCCCGCGGACGCGCTCCGGCCGCTGACCTTCCGGCACATCGGCCCGGTCGGGAACCGGATCACCACGGTGACCGGAATTCCCGGCGATCCGCTGGTCTATTACGTCGGAGCCGCATCTGGCGGGGTCTGGAAGTCGGCGGACGGCGGCTTCATCTGGGAGCCGATCTTCGACGGCCAGGAAGCCCACGCCATCGGCTCCATCGCAGTGTCTCGCTCGGAACCGTCGGTCGTGTGGGTCGGCACCGGGGAGCCGCATATCCGCTCCAACGTGTCGCTGGGAGATGGGGTCTACCGCTCGACCGACGCGGGACGCAACTGGACCAACATGGGTCTCCGGACGACCGGCCGGATCAGCCGGGTGGTGATTCACCCCACCAATCCCGAGCTGGTGTACGTCGCGTCGCTCGGGAACACCCACGCGCCGCAACGCGAGCGGGGGATCTTCCGCACCAAGGACGGCGGGAAAACCTGGGAGCACGTGCTGTTCGTGGACGAGAACACCGGCGCCTCGAGCCTGGTGATGGATCCCAACAACCCGCGGATTCTGTTCGCCGGGATGTGGACCATCCGGGTCAACACCTGGGGCCGGGAGAGCGGCGGGCCCGGCAGCGGGATATTCATGTCGCGCGACGCCGGCGACACCTGGACCAAACTTTCCGGCAGCGGTCTGCCGCGACTCAACGTCGGCAAGGTGGACGTGTGCATGACCCCGGCCGACTCCCGGCGGGTCTACGCGCTGATCGAAACCGGCGACGGAGTCCCCTGGCACGGACAACCAACGGAGAGCGGCGAGCTCTGGCGCTCGGACAACGGTGGAACGTCCTGGCAGCTCATCTCCCACGATCGCAACCTGGGCGGCCGCACCGCGTACTACAACCATTGCCGGGTCCACCCGCACGATGCGGACGAGGCGTACTTCCTGACCGGGTCGTTCGTCAAAACCACCGACGGCGGCCGGACCGGCCAGCAGCGGGGCGGCCGGGGCAGTCCGGGCGGCGACAATCACGACATGTGGATGGATCCCCAGAACCCCAACCGGATGATCGTGGGCAACGACGGCGGCTTGTCCATCTCCCACAACCGGGGAGAAACCTGGCACCGGGTCCAGCTCCCGATCGCGCAGATGTACCACGTCACCGCGGACAACGCGATTCCCTACAACGTCATGGGCAACCGGCAGGACGGACCATCGAGCCGGGGGCCCAGCAATTCGCTGTACGGAGGACAGATCGCGCGGGGCGATTGGCATGGGGTGGGCGGCGGTGAGAGCGGCTTCGCGACGCCCGATCCCAAGGACCCCAACATCGTCTGGTCGAGCGCGTCGGGGTCCGGAGCGCGCGGGGGCATCGTGGTCCGCTTCAACGAGAGAAACCGGCAGTTCCGCATGGTCGAGGTCTGGCCCCAGAGCACCGGGGGCTGGCCGGCGGAGAGTCTCAAATACCGGTTCCAGTGGACCTTCCCGCTGCTGGTTTCGCCCCACGACAACAACACGTTGTACGTCACCAGCCAGCACGTGCATCGCACCACCAACGCCGGACAGAGCTGGCAGGTGATCAGCCCCGATCTCACCACCAACGACAAGAGCCGGCAGAAGATCTCCGGCGGACTCACCCCCGACAACATCGGGGTGGAGTATTGCTGCGTGATCTACGCGTTCGACGAGTCGCCGGCGCAGAGGGGCGTGTTCTACGTGGGCTCCAACGACGGCAAAGTCCACGTGAGCCGCGACAACGGGGCCAACTGGACCGACGTCACTGCCAACCTGGTCGGGGCGCCGAAGGACGGGGTGGTCCGGGGCATTGACGCCTCGAAGTGGAGCGCCGGCAAGGCGTACCTGGTCATCGAAGGCCATGAAGTCGGCGATTTCGCCACCTATGCGTATCGTACCGCAGACTTCGGCCGCACCTGGACCAAGATCACCACCGGCATTCCGCCGGGGCCGCTGGCCTATGCCCGGAGCATCCAGGAAGATCCCGTCCGGCCGGGCCTGCTCTATCTGGGCACCGAAAACCGGATCTATGTGTCGTTCGATGACGGCGACCGCTGGCAGCCATGGATCAACAACATGCCCCCGGCGCCGATGTACGACCTCAAGGTGCAGGAGCACTTCAACGACCTGGTGATCGGCACCTATGGGCGGGGCTTCTGGATCATGGACGATCTCACGCCGCTTCAGCAGCTCACCGCACAGGTCGCCACTTCCGCGTCGCACCTCTTCAAGCCCCGCGACGCCTACCGGTTCCATGGGCGGACCTCCCCGATGGCGATGCCCAACGACATGACCGCGGGGCAGAATCCCCAATACGGAGCCTCGATCAACTACTGGCTGGCCCGGGCACCGCAGGGCAATGTGCGGATCAGGATCAGCACCGCCGCGGGCAAGGTGGTCCGCACGCTCAACGGCACCCGCAACGCGGGCATCAACCGGGTGTGGTGGAATCTCGAGGATGAGAATTCGACGCCCATCGTAATCCGTAACACGCCGTTGTACGCGGATTGGGTGGACCTCGGTCCGGAGCGGACCCGGACCGTAGCCGGCGGGCTCTCGATTCTCCAGCCGCCCGGCAACTACGTCGTCACGCTGGAGGTCGACGGGCGGAGTCATACTCAGCCGCTCCGGGTGCTCAAGGACCCGAACTCCGAGGGGACCGAGGCGGAGATTACCGCGCAGGTCGCGGCGCTCGAGCGGATCCGGGTGGATCACGACTCGGCGGCGGTCTCCATCAACCGTATCGAACGGATTCGCCGCCAGCTCGGCGACCTCTCGGTGATGTTGCGGGATCAGGAAGGGGTAGGCGATCTGCTGCGCGCGGGTGACTCGCTCGGCCGGAAGCTCATCGGAGTGGAAGAGCGGCTGATCCAGCTCCGGCTCACCGGCACCGGGCAGGACGGAGTGCGCTGGCCGGCGCAGGTCTCCGAGCAGCTCCGGTACCTGTATCAGAACGTGGGCACCGCCGACTTCAGGCCCACCGATCAGCAAGGTGAAGTGCACACCGTGCTCAAGGCGGAGCTGGACGCGGCGCGCCGGATTCTGGAAGCGATTCTGGGGACGGATCTGCCGGCGTTCAACCGGATGCTGCAGCAGCGGAACCTGCCGACCTTGATCATGGACGAGGCATCCTCCCTCATGCCGCCCTGAGCGGGGGACTCAGGAATGAGGGAGGCCGGGTCATCCCCGGCCTCTCGCCATTCGCTGAACTCCTTCGCCGCCGTCCGACTTATTGGATCCAGTGTACGGCGAACGCCGCTCCCTGCGGGTCCATCGCTTGGGCGATGCGACCTCCCGGCACGTCCATCGGTCCATTCAGGATCTCCCCGCCGCCTGCCTTGATCGTTTCCACCGTCCGGTCGAGATCGGGTACCCGGAAGTAGTAGAGCCAGTTCGACACCGGGATCTGCGGAGGCCGGTCGAACATCGCGCCGCTCGGCACTCCATCAATCGTGAAGATCTGATAGGTCCCCATCGCGCCCATGTCCATCGCCTCACCCTTCTGCCAACCGAACAAGTCCTGGTAGAAGTCCCAGGCGTTCTTCCAGTCGTCGGTGGCCAGCTCGTGCCACGAGACGATCCCTTCTGGGGGAGGCTCGTTGGGCTGGGCCTGGCTGGTCGTCGGGGTAAAGAGAGCCAGAGCGGCGCCCTGCGGGTCACCGATCACCGCGATCCGTCCCACCTCCGGGAGGTCCATCGGCTCGAGATGAATCCGGGCACCGCGACGGGTGGCCTGCGCGAGGGAGGCGTCCGTGTCGGGCACCGCCACATAGCCGAGCCAGTGCGAGGGAGCGCCGCCGACTCTTGCGTCCTCGGGGAGCGTCATCAACCCGCCGAGCGCTTTCCCGCCGGTGGTCCACATGGTGTACGGTGGCTGACCCACCGGTCGCTTGAACAGTTCGGTGGACCAGCCCAGCACGTTGGTATAGAACCGGGCGGCGACGCTTTCGTCATTGGCCAGCAGCTCGTACCAGATGAACCGTCCTCGGGGCGAAGCAGTCGGTGGGGCACCGGCCTTCTCGCGGGTAGCGTGCGATGTCGTGGGAGTCATGGGAGCGACCTTTCAGTTGCAGGGTAGTGCGTCCGGCTGCCCGGCTGGCCCGAACGCATAAATAGGACGGCGTTGTGGTCCCGGATCCCACAGGGGATCGGTCGTCTTTACCGGAGTGGCTGAAGATGCAGCACCCGACGCCACCGTGAGTCGCATGATGACGACTCGCCGGCATGCAGTACAAAGCAGGGCGGCCAGCCGATTCTCCGGACAAGACTCCCGAATCAATACCCTGCAACATCGGGGACACTTCGGGAATTCAGACCCCCTGCACAGGTCAATCCGGATCCGGAGTGCCTCATCCGGATCGAATCGTACATAGGTGTTGCACCGGCCCCGCTCGTCCCCGTGGGAATCCCCGAGGATATACTGGAGCAGCCGGCTGTTCGAGCGAGTCATCGGACGGTCTTGAGGTTGGAGTGCGACCGAAGGCTAAGGAGCTTGTGTCACCTCGCAGTCACAATTGGGTATGAGTTTGGGGAAGACAATCCGAACAACGATCTTGGGTTTCTGCCCGTGAGTCGCGTCAGGCGCTGCGCATGGGCGGCCACCCCTCTGAGCATCGCCTACCACGACACAGAGTGGGGTGTGCCAGTGCATGAGGACCGGACCCTGTTCGAGTTTCTCACGCTGGAGGGCGCCCAGGCCGGCCTGAGTTGGGACACCATTCTCAAGAAGCGGGACGGCTACCGGGAGGCATTTGCCGGCTTCGATCCGGAGCGGGTGGCGCGGTTTACCCCTGCCCGCATCGAGCGGCTGTTGAGGAACCCGGGAATCGTTCGCAATCGTCTCAAGATCGAGAGCACGGTGAGCAACGCCAGAGCATTCCTCCGGGTGCAGCGCGGCTTTGGCAGCTTCAACGACTACGTCTGGAGTTTCGTGGATGGAGTACCGCGGCTCAATCGGTGGCGGTCCCACCGGCAGGTGCCCGCCCGGACGCCGGAGTCGGACGCGCTCAGTCGGGACCTCGTGAAGCGGGGCTTCAGGTTTGTGGGATCGACGATCTGTTATGCGTTCATGCAGGCGGTCGGCATGGTCAACGACCACGCTACGAATTGCTTCCGGTACCGGCTCGTTGCTCGCGGCAAGAGCGCAACTCGTCGCCGGCGCCAACCCTGACCCTGAATCCTGATCCCTACGCTCACGGCTCGAGGGTCCGGTGGAGCCACGCCCGGGCTGCCCGCCAGTCCCGCTTGGCCGTAGCGGTCGAAATCCCGAGCACCTTGGCGGTCTGTTCGATCGTCATTCCCCCGAAGTAGCGCAGCTCCACCAGCTTGGCCGAGCGGGGATCCTCGCGGGCCAGCAAGTTCAGCGCCTCGTCCACGGCGACGATTTCGTCTCCAGGCTCGCTGCCGGCGTCGGGGGTATTCGTATCCAGAGTGACCTGGTGCTGGCGTCCCCGCTTGGCAGCGGTGCGGCGGCGAGCGTGGTCCACCAGAATCCGCCGCATTGCCTGGCTGGCCACGCCGTAGAAGTGGGCCTGTCCTTCCCAAGGAGTGGAGGTCGAGTCCACCAGCTTGAGGAAGGCCTCGTGCACCAGCGCGGTGGCGCCCAGCGTGTGGTCGGGCCGCTCGTCCCGCAGGTGCCGGC
>Ga0187892_10009180_pt1 | contig 13125 bp, 13 predicted proteins | sample MA1701073metaG_FD_139345 | JGI IMG/M metagenome (GOLD analysis project Ga0187892, IMG submission 139345) | Bio-ooze microbial communities from a basaltic lava cave in the Kipuka Kanohina Cave System on the Island of Hawaii, USA - MA170107-3 metaG ...
GACATTCTACTGGATTTTCTGGCGTCGGGGCCCTTTCCTTGAGGTGAGCTATCAGGGCGCCTTCCGCCTTCTCAGCGCTGCGGGTCGAGGCGCTCTCGGGCGTCTTCTGGATCGCGATCGGCCAGCAGGAGACTTCAGTCTCACAGGCTTCTCGGGCTCGCACCGAAGGCCCTTCGATGCGGGGTCTCCAGCGATAAGGGTCGGGGAACGGGCAAACAACTGTGGAGCTTGGCGAGCGGAGGAATGGGGACCAGGGACACGAGGGTGAGACGCGTGAGACGAGCCGGGTGACCGCCGTCACTGCAGATGCACGATCGGTGCCGCCGAGGCCTACGGCGTGCAAGACACGACGCACGTCTTGGCCCCGGGTTCGCGCGGGCGGTTGATCCGCCGGTCGCCGGCGCGGCCTTTCGGCTTGCACGGTGAGAGGCGGATCGCTCGCGCGTGTCGTGGCGCAAGCCTCGGCCGCGGTCACGCGCGGTTGATCGGGCGGTTGGTGGCGCGGCCTGCGCCATGCAGGATGAAGCGCATGGCTTGGCCGCGGTGAACCGCGCGGCTGATCAGCGCGTAGGGCGGTAGCTTCCACCCGCGAGCCGACGGGCCTACGAGCCCGCGTCTCAGTCAATCGCATCCCCGTCCGCAGCACTTTCTAGCGTATCGCCCCTTTCGCCTCCGTCAACCCCTCCGGGCTTCGCCCACCGGGGTCCTCCGCTTCGCTCCGGCCCTGCGGGTGACAGAGGCGAAACCGGCGGGAGGCGACCCATCGGGACCATGTCGCGCTGTGTCCTCTCTTCGGTCAGTGCGTTCCTCCCACGCGCGCGCCTCCGGTGATCGGGCGAGCGCCCTCACATTGATGTGGGGTCGCCTCCCGCCTGGGGCGCTAGCAGCTTGGCGTCTGCGGGCGGGCCCGCAGGGGGCCGGCGTCGGTGCCGGCTCAACCTTCAGGAGGCGCGTCATGGCAGTGGGACATGGGTTCGTGGCGGTGGTGGGGGCGCGGGTGTTGCCGGAGGCATGCGCGTCACCGGTGTCGGCAGTGGTCGGGTTCCTCCTCGGGCGCGGGTGGGGGATCGGGTCGGGCGGTGCGCGGGGCGCGGACGCCTACGCCCTCGGCGCGGTGGTGGTCGCGGGCCACGTGGCGTGCGCGCGCTCGGCGGTGTTCCTCCCGGGGGCTATTTTGGCGCAGGACCCAGCGCTCCAGGCCTTCGTCGGGCGCGGCGGCCGCGTGGTGCCGGGCGCGGGCGGGGGCCGGCTGGCCCTCCTCGCGCGCTCGCGGCGGCTGGCGCGGGAGGCGGCCGGCGTGGTGGCGTTCCTGTGGGGCCCGTCGCGGGGCTCGGTGTTCACGGTGCGGGAAGCGATCCGGGCGGGGAAGCCGGCGGCGGTCGTGCTGGCCGGTGGCGGCGCCGTCCTGCCCGCGTTCACAGGCGGCCGGTGGGCGCCATGCGAACTGGGCGCGGTTGAGGCCTTCCGGTGGCAGCCGGACCGCAGCGGGGTGGAGCCCGCCCGGCGCGCGTGGCTCGCGCGGGTGTTCGAGGTGCCGGAGGGCGAGCCCACGCACGCCCTGCTCGAGCACATCGCCTCGCTGAGCCCGGGGCAGCGGCTCTGGTTCGAGCGGGGCGTGCTCGCCGGCGGCACCGTCGTGGTGTCGCACGAGGCGCTGTCCGACACGCCGGCGTTGCTCGACACGCGGCGGCTCATGCGGCGCTTCCGGTGCGGGGTCCGGGAGGCCGCCGGGCTGGCCGAGCTGTTCCTCGCCCTCGATGCCGGGCCGGCCGTGATCGCCCACTACGAGGACGAGGCCCGGCGCGTGGGTGTCGCGAGGATCGTCGAGGACCTGGTCTACCTGGTCGCGCGCCTCGCTCTCGTCGAGCAGGCGCCCGACGCCGATGCCCTCGATCATGCGCAGGCGCTCGGCGATGACGTCGATCGGGTGGACGAGGCGGGTCGCGTTGCACAGCTCGCGGTGCAGTCCGACGGCGAAGGTGCCACGGCTCATGTGCAGTGGCATGCCCTGGGAACGGTGCAGCCCGAGCGGGTGACCTGCCCTTCTTGCTGTGCAGCCTACGAGGCCGATGAGGACGTGGCCGACCTCCCGACCTGCCCCGCCTGCGGCACGCGGAACACGTGGGAAGCGCGGCAGGGCGGGCGGTTCCGCGGCATCGTCGGAGCGATCGACGCCTGCCCGTCGCTCGAGGAGCTGGCCGCGCTCGGCAAGCGGCTCTACGCGCTCGCGCTCACGCCCGATCAGGCCGGCGTGGCATGGTCGCACTACCACGTGGGCAAGCAGGCGCTCGCGGCGCGGGTGGTGTTGGGCCGGCCCGCTCGCGCGCTCCTGGCCGCGGTCGAGCACGCAAGCCCGGGCGCGCTTGGTCGCGTCGGCGCGCGGCTCTACCGCATGCAGCACACCGCCGCGCGGGCCGTCACGGCGCCGGAGTGGCGGCGGATCTGGCAGGCCTATCAGGCGCGCCGGGCGGCGCTGGCGTAGCCGCCTGCGTCCGCACGCGCCAGGCTGGCTGGCGCGCGGTGATGCCATCGGTCGGCGACGGGGCCTTCGCCGTGCATGCTCCGCAGCACGGCTCGGCCCCGGTCACGCGCGCGGCACGTAGCGCCATCACGCCCGCCGCGGCCGTCGGCGTGCAACAACCGCGCACGCCTCGGCCGCGATCACGCGCGCGCGTGGCGCATCTGTAGCCTTCCCGTTCTCTCCTCCCGCTCGCCCGCTCCCTCGGCTCGCTTCGCTCGCCTCGATCTGATCGGGTCTGGTTGGAGTGGTGACCAGCATGGAGAGGAGGTGAGGCGCATGTACCGCTGGGAGGTGCCGAAGGTGCTCGCGCGCCGGCTGGCGCGGGTCCGCGATCGCACGGGCGTGCCCGTCGCCCGCCAGCTCCGTCGCGCCGTCGCCGAGTACCTGGACCAGCACGACGTCCTCGCCGCGCCGCCCCGTGCGGCAAGGGCCATCCCGATCACCACCACACGAGGAGGACATCAGCAATGAACAGCGTGAACAGCATCGTGTTGCTCGGTCATCTTACCCGCAACCCCGAGCTGCGCTACACGTCCGAGGGCCGGCCCGTGTGCAACGCCGGCCTGGCGCTCAACCGCCGCTGGGTCGATCTGAACGGCGACAAGCAGCAGGAGACCACGTTCGTCGAGGTCACGATCTGGGGGCACCAGGGCGAGGTCGTCGCCGCCTACCGGCAGAAGGGCCAGGCGATCGCCGTCGAGGGCCGGCTGGAGGAGGAGCGCTGGAAGACCGCGACCGACGAGAAGCGCTCGCGCATCAAGGTCGTCGCCGAGCGCGTGACTTTCATCGGGCCCGACGGCGGTGCCGCGCCGGAGGCGGAGTCCCTGCCCGAGTGGGTCAAGGAGGAGGTGTAAGCCATGGAGCGCGACATCCAGCAGATCGTCACGCTCGAGGTGATCCCGGTGGTGCGCGCCGCACTCAAGGAGACGGCGGAGCTCCGAGGTGCCGTCCAGGTCCTCGCCGATCGCCTCGACCGGCTCGTGGGCGAGCTGGCCGAGGGGGAGCTGTTCGAGCTCACCAAGCTGGTCGCGCGGGCGCTGCGCGTGTTCGAAACCACTCACAACGGAGGAAGACGATGAACCGCGAGCTGCTGGAGAAACCGTTCGCCCCAACGCAGATCAAGCAGCGCAAGGGGCGCAACGGCCTGCTCGACTACGTGGAGGGCCACAGCGTGATCCACCGCCTCAACGAGGCGCTCGAGGGCGCGTGGTCGTTCGAGATCGTGCATCACGAGATCCGCGAGGAGGAGGTGCTGGTGCTCGGCAAGCTCACCGCCGGCGAGACGGTGAAGATGCAGTTCGGCGTGAGCCAGGTGACGCGCGAGCGGGAGTCGGGGCAGCCCGTCTCGCTCGGCGACGACCTTAAGGCTGCGGGAACGGATTGCCTCAAGAAGTGCGCGACGTGCCTCGGGGTGGGGCTGCACCTCTACGCCGAGAAGCCGATCGGCGGGCGCGCGGCGGTCGCACGCAATGTCGCCGCGCCCCTCACGCCCATGTCGGCGCCGCTGCTGCCGGCCCGAGTGCCGGTCAACGGGACCCGGCCTGTCCCCGCCGGCCCGCCCGGCAGCGGCCGGCCGAGCAACGGCCATGCCAACGGCAGCATCACGCCGCGCCAGCTCGACGCCATCTGGAAGGTGGGGCAGGCCAAGGGGCTCGACCCGAACGCGGTGGAGCACATGAGCTTGCGCGTGTTCAATCGCAAGCCCGAGGCCCTCACTCACGAGGAGGGGGCCGGGCTCATCAAGGAGTTGTCCAACCTCAAGCGCCGCGTGGCCTAGTGGCCGCCGGCGTCATCCCCGAGCAGGGGAGGGAGCGCATGCTCTCTCCCCTGTCGCGTCTTCACAGGAGAACGAATCATGGTGCCACCCGAGATGCGTCAGCAGCCGCACGTGAGTTTCACGCAGATCGATCAATACCTCCGCTGCCCGCTCAAGTACAAGTTCACGTACGTGGACCGCCTGGAGCCCGACTTCGTGCCGGCGGCGCTCGCCTTCGGCTCCGGGATCCATGGCGCGGCGGCCTTCTTCTTCAACGGTGTCGCCGCGGGCGCGCCGCCGACGCTCGAGGAGGTCCAGGGCTACTTCGAGAGCTACTGGGGCCTCGAGACGCAACACCGGCCGATCCGCTTTGGCGAGAGGGACACGAAGGCGAGCCTCCTCGACCTCGCCTACCGCATGCTCGAGGTCCTCTACCGCAACCAGGAAGCGCACATTGAGATCGTGGCCGTCGAGCAGCCCTTCGACGTGCCGCTGATCGACAAGGAGACGGGCGAGCTGCTGGACCGCGCCCTGGTCGGCACGCTTGACCTGATCGAGCGCGATGCCGAGGGACGGCTCGTGGTCGTGGATCTCAAAACCTCCGCGCGGAAGTACAGCGACCTCCAGGTCGAGGCGTCGCTTCAGCTCTCGGTCTACAGCTACGCGACCGCGATGAACGGCCTGGCCGACCAGGAGGACCTCCGGCTCCGCTTCGACGTGCTGACGAAGACCAAGCAGCCGGAGCTCTGCCGCTACTGGACCCAGCGGGATCGGGCCGCGAACCTCCGGCTCTTCCGGCTCGTGGCCGAGGTGTTGCACGCGATCGCGGCCGGTGCCTTCCACCCGAACCCGGGCTGGCAGTGCAAGGATTGCCCGTTTCGGAGCCAGTGCTGGGCGTGGCGATAGGCGCGGGAGTGCCGGCGGGCACCGGGACACGGCAGCGTCCACATGGGAGAAACGATGATGCAGGTGATTCCGAGATCCAGAAGCCGGAAGGTGAACGGCTACGTCAAAGCGGTCTTGGCGCTCGACGCCGTGCGAATGAAGCGCGAGGACCGGTACGATCGTTTCGTGCGCCCGCTCGATCGCAAGCGCGACGAGCTGCGGCCGAGGTCGCGACGCGGCTGCGAGCGCTGAGTGGCGGGCAGCACGCCGCGGCTCAACGGCTCCTCGCGGTGATCAGGAACGGGAAAGCGCAAGACCGCAGCGTGCGTCGGCCGTCATCCGGCGCGGGCTCGCCTACGTCGCCGTCCACCGCAGGAACAGAGGATGACGCAGGAGTCTGCCTTCCTGATAGGATGCCAGCCGAGTCCCCCGCCGTGAGATCGTGAACCTTTCACAGGAGGGGAGCCGAGCCCAGAGTAGTAAAGCTGTCCGGCGGGGAGACTCACGGATGTAGAGGCCAGAGGTCGGATCGGACGACGATCCCGAGCCCGGTCGTCCCGAGCTTGTGAGCCCAGAGCCCAGAATCCACGGCGCGAGCCGTGGCTCTGGGCTCTTGTGTTCTTCGCCGGGGAGATCGGGGATGGTGGCAGCCAGAGAGACCCACAAGCTGTACTGCCCATGCGGCAAGCAGCTCCTGCAGTTCAGCGACGACGGCGTCGAGTTGCTCTGCCGGTACTGTAAGAGGGTCACCCTCGCTCGTTACGAGGAGCTGGCGAGCCCGGCCGCGCTCCGGAGGCTCGGCCAGCGTCTCCTGCGGCTCGGCCGCCGCCTCGGGGGTACCTGAAGCGGTACAGTTTGGCGTCTGTAAAAGCGGACATTGACCGCGACGCACCGACCCGGTAAGTACGCAGGCACTTGGGTCGGGGTATAGAGGCCAGAGGCCCGCGGTCGGCGTCGAAGTAGAGCCCAGAGCCCAGCCCTACGGGGCGGCCCCTCGTGCGGCTGGGCGTTTCCATGTCCACCGGTGGAGACACCGGGGCGATGGGAGCTGGGCGCCGATGGCGGGTGCGGGTCTTCCCTCCTTCCACGGAATCATCGGCCGGAGCGTGGCGATGCAGGCGCTCTTCCGGCGGATCGAGCGGGCCGCGCCGATCGATGTACCGGTTCTGATACAGGGTGAGTCGGGGACCGGTAAGGAGCTGGTGGCCCAGGCCATCCACCGCTTGAGCGCCCGTAGCGCGCGACACTTCGAGCCGATCAACTGCGCCGATCTGACCCGCGAGCTGCTCCGCAGCGAGCTGTTCGGTCACGAGCGCGGCGCGTTCTCCGGCGCGGTGGCGAGGAAGGCCGGCGTGCTCGCTGTCGCCACTGGCGGCACGGTGTTTCTGGACGAAGTCGGCGAGCTGGCGCTCGACGCCCAGGCCATGCTCCTGCGGTTCCTTCAGAGCGGAGAGGGCCGCGCCGTCGGTGCGACGGTGACGCTGCGGATCGATGTCCGGATCATCGCGGCGACTCACCGGGACCTCGCGATGGCTGTGAGGGAGCGCGCGTTCCGTGAAGATTTCCACTACCGACTCCGGCGTGCCGTGCTCCAGGTGCCACCCCTTCGGGAGCGCCGGGAGGACATCCCGCTCCTCGTGGAGCACTTCCGCCGCCGGATGAACGAAGGCTACGGGCTCTCGGTGCCTGGGGTGACCCTGGAGGCCATGGTGCTGCTCGAGGATTATCACTGGCCAGGCAACGTCAGGGAGCTGGAGGCGGTGATCGAGCAGGCGATGATCTTCCGGAGCGGCGAGTGGGTGGGGCCGGAAGACCTCGATCTGCCGACGGAGGCAGGCGAGGAGCCCCCTGCGGTCGAGGCTGCCGCTCCGCCTCCGCCCGATGACGAGCGCCTCCGTCTGGCCCTCCGCCGGGAGGCGGCCCTTCGAATCGCCCGCCATCGAGGCGCCGTCACCCGACGGGGCCTCGCGCGCGAGTGCGGCATCTCACGCGAGCTCGCCCGGCTGGAGCTCGGGGAGCTGGCCCGGCTCGGGCAGCTCCGCCGGGTCGCCAAGGGTCGCAGCACGCGGTACGTGTTGCCGTGAGTCGATCGTCAGAGTGTCCACCTTCGGATACATGTCTTGGTCGCGCCAATCGACAAGCGAAGGCGCACGTAGTCGACAAGGAATCGGCAAGGAATCGACAAGCAATCGACAACCACCGCCGGAAGACCAGTGATCCTCCCGCGCGGTCAGCACCGGACAAGGCAGTGGTTTCGCGTCGTTCGGTCGGGTGCCGGCCGCCTGGCACACGTGTTGCCCTAGGGGAGGTGGATCACGACAGAAGACGGGGGCATGAGATGAAAGGCGACGAACGGGAGCAAGGAACGAGGGACACCGCCCGGGAGGAGCAGGGCGACGCCGACGAGCTCCTGACGCTCGACGAGGTCGCGGTCTTGCTCAAGCTGCCGAAGTCCTGGATCTACGAGCGCACCCGCCGCAAGCTGATTCCTCACGTGAAGCTGGGGAAGTATCTCCGGTTCTCGCGCGCCGCCCTGTCGAAGTGGATCCACGGCGGCACGGGCAGCGAGGCGTCGCCGGCGCCTGAGACGCGGGACTCGCCGGCGCCTGGACAGCCATCGCGAGCTGGCAGGGGTCGTCCGCTCCGGCCGCTGCCGCAATCCCGCCGGCCATGATCCGGGTTTTCCGTTGCTGTTGACGGGGCCCCCGCGCTCGGACAAGTATTGACGCCACCACACGGACCAGCAGGGCGCACCGGAGGGCGGCATGGCGCGCGGAAGCATCGTCAAGCGGGGGCGGTCCTACAGCATCGTCTACTACGTCGACGGGCGCCAGCGCTGGAAGAGTCTGGGGCCCGTGACTCGCAAGGAGGCCGAGCGCCACCTCCGCGAGATCCTCAACGAGATCCAGGACGGGACCTTCCGGGACCTCAAGCCGGTCTCCTTCCGCGAGTACGCGAAGAAGTGGCTCGAGTTCCACCGCGCGAACGTTAAGCCTTCCAGCTACGACAGCTACCGCAGCGTCGTCAACAGCCACCTCGTGAAGGCGTTCGGCGACCATGCCCTCAGCGCGATCGCCCGGCCCTCCCTCCGGCAGTTCACGGCCAACCTCCTGGAGACCGGGCGCTCGCCCAAGACGGCCCGGAACGTCCTCACCATCCTCCACAAGATCCTCGAGGACGCGCTCGAGGACGGCTACCTCAAGAGCAATCCCGCGCACAAGTTCAGGAAGCCGAAGGTGAGCATCGAGCGGGTGGACTTCCTGATACCGGAGGAAGTCCACCAGTTCCTCAACCACGTCTCGCCCGCGATGTACCCGCTCTTCCTTACGGCGGTCATGACCGGGATGCGTCGGGGGGAGATCCTCGCCCTGCAGCGTGGGGACATCGATTGGCACGGCAGTCAGATCCACGTCCGGCGCGCGCTCTACAAGGGACGCTTCATCACCCCGAAGTCGCGAAAGGGCCTCCGCGCCATCGACATGGCGCCGACGCTCGCCCACACGCTACAGGGCCATCTCCTCCAGGTCGCCGACGCTCCCGACGCGCTCGTCTTCCCCGCCCGACGCGGCAAGCCGATGGACCCGGACAACCTGATCAAGCGGGAGTTCCAGCCGGCCCTCGTGCGCGCGGAGCTGCGGCAGATCCGGTTTCACGATCTCCGCCACACGTATGCGTCCCTGCTCATCAACAACTCGGAGAACATCAAGTACATCGCCGAGCAGATGGGCCATGCCTCGGTCCAGATCACGCTCGACCGGTACGGGCACCTGTTCCCGAACGTACGGCGGGAGGCGGTGCTGCGGCTGGAGAAGAGCCTATTCCCGCCGAAGGTGGAGCCGCTGGTGAACGCCCACCCTGAGGTGCCCGAGAAACCAGGCGGCGTCCAGGAGGAGCTGGCGGACTGGGAGGTGGACGGGCGCGGGGGGGAGTTGTCGTAAGCAAGCCGGTGCCGGTACCGCCAGAGCGCGTCTCACGTGGTGAGGCACCGCACGTGGTCGACCAAGATGGATTGTTCTGCGCTTGGGGGCAGCTCGATGACTGCAAGGAGTGTCGAGACGACGCCTACGCCGATCGCAAGGCGCCTGCGGGCGCCTCTTTTTGGGTTCCGCGGGAGGGTTGTGTGCCGTTTATCGGCGAAGCGCCGCCCCGCGATGGCGGCTTCTGGGGAGCAGGGAACGGCGACGCTGTCCGCCCCCTGCTCTTCCCGGCGTTGCCGGGCTGGACGGGTGAACGCGACCCGGATTCGATTGGTGCTATCGAGTGGTTTGTCCAAGCAGGGTTCTTCTTCGTGCAGGCGATGAAGTGGCCGCTGTGCGGTGGCTTCTACAACAGGCTGACGCCACCCGACGCGAAGCGTCAAGCTGTACAGCATGCCGTCACGGCCATCTCGAGACGGAGGTCGATACGATCCCCCCCGGGCCGTTATCGCGATGGGCAATGGCGCATGGCATGCATGCCGCGGCGGCGAGCTCTCCAGCGTGTCCCCGTTGAATGTAAGCCAGGCCCGGCTGTCTCACTGCGGTTTGCAGGTGTCCGGAGATTGTGAGGTGCTACTTCACGGCACCGCCCTTCCGGGTGACGTCGATGACTGGCTTCGCCGGATGCCGGCAATCCACGAGGACGTTTCCGTGTTCCTTGCCTGCATCGGCGCCAGCGGTGGCGAGAGAGCTGAACACCGCTATCTCGAGCTCCTGGGTGGGCGAGAGCAGAGGTCGAGGCGCACGAATCGGGAGGCGAGAGCGGTGGGGAAAGGGGTTGGTGGTTGAAGATGCGGCGCCCTCGTGTTGCGCTCTGCCTTCTAGTGATCTTGCTGATCTTCGGGGGGCTTGTGCTCGCCGCCGCGCGGGTCATCGATCCTCCTATAGAGCGTGAAGAGGCTGTCACCGGGTTGATCACGGCTAAGAAGAGTGCCACGAACCTCGCCGCGATCGTCTTCGTACATGGCATCGCCGGTCATTTCGAGGGTACCTGGACCGACCGAAATCTCAAACGCCCCTGGTTCGAGTTGCTCAAAACCGATCCGCGATTTGAGAGCTTCGACCTCTATACGCTGGCCTACGAGAGCCACCAACCAGGGCCGACGACGTTCTCGGGTGTCCTAGACCGTCTAGAACGACCGATGCGTGATGGATTAGCTGGCTACCAGGAAGTTTATCTGATAGCCCATAGCCTGGGAGGCATAGTCGCTCAGAAGCTTCTCATGAGGACGGCGCTGGGCGGATACCGGTCAGTGTCGGGGTTTCCGGGTAATGTCAAGCTGGTGATTTTCCTTGCCACGCCGGGCCAGTCTGAGAATCTGGCGACTGTGATGAATCGCTTGACGCGTAACCCCTTATGGGGTTACCTGGCGAACCACGAGTTCGTTAGTGACACGGTCGACGAATGGCTGAGGTTTCAAGGCCGCCAGCGGGAGATTGAATCTGTCTGCGCTGCCGAACGTCTGGGGATTCGGGGTCTTCCGTGGAGGATTGTTAGTGAAGAGAGTGCGCAGCGTCCGTGTGGGCTGCGCTCGAAGGTGACCATACAAGCGGACCACATAACTATTGCGAAACCAGCAGGTTGTGGCCGTGATCCCTACTCGCTCGCGGCGGTCGAGATTCAGGGAAGGGCCCTCGAGGTTCGTGAGAAGCGGCCGGAATTCCCCGCGGCGCCGAAGGAATGTCAGCCTTCTTCCGTAACCCGAGTAGTTGAAGGCGGCTTGTCGGAGGCGCTATGGCAGCTGGGGTTTCCGTGGAAAGTATCACTGGGGCGCGCAAGTGCCGAGACGGCCGACGTGCCGAAGGCGACGGATTTCGAATCGCTCAAGCGCTCGCTACTCGAAAATCGCGATAGCAGCCAGGTTGCAAGTCTTCTCAACTACTTGAAGCCTGGTGGGGCCTTCACGATTAGGGCAGCGAACGTGGTCGGAGAGATCTTCAAGCTGCGGAAGGACCCATCGAAGGATAGGGAGTTCTTCGGATCCATGGCGCGGCTAATTCAAGACGCTAGCCTCACCGCGGAGTCACCATTTAGGTCGATCGATTTTAGTGGAGCTGACTTTTCGGACCTTGATCTGCGATATGCGAATTTTGAAGCTGCTCATATGCTTGGCGCGAACTTTCTTGGGGCGAACCTTGAGAAAGCCAGCTTCAAGAGAGCGTGTTTGGAGAAGGCTAGGTTCTCTAGCGCCACGCGCTTTGCTTGGATAAACGGCGCGAATTTCGCCGAGGCCGACCTCACAAATGCCGAGATCGCGTGGGAGCGGACAGTCCGGGTCGGGCGCAACGAGCTTGCAGTTGGTCTCAGCCGGGCCGGTAGTGTCGACTCCGCGATCCTCGCTTCGAAGCAACGCGACATACCGAAGGAGAGGGCAGAGGAGCGGGGGGTGGTCTTTCTGAATTTTGCTCGGTGGTCTCCGTGCGCTGCCGTCCCCGGTGCCCCACGACCGGTTCCCGAACTAAAGCCAGTCTATTTTGAAGGTGATTCCTTCGGCATTACCGCCACGATGACAAGCGGCTTGGAAGGACATGTCCGCTGGTTGAAGGCAAATCCGAACTACCTAGTTCTCCTAGAAGGGCACAGCGGGGAGGCCGGAACGAACGAGTACAACTTGGCGTTGGGTGAACGCCGTGTGAAGTCCGTCATGAACTACCTGGTCTCGCAGGGGATTCCAGCGAGCCGGATCACAATTCTGAGCTCCGGCAGGGAGAGGCTGCCGTGTCCAGACAAGACGCCGGAGTGTGTGGAGAGGAACCGGCGAGTAACGTTTCTGGTAACTCCCCGACCTTTGCCGTGAGGCTGCCTCTGTGCTTCAGGCGGGCGCGCCGGGCGCCTCGAGGTTGACTACAAGGCTGACCTTGCTATACTTCGAATGTACTTGCCCCCCGCTCGATATGCCGAAAGGCCTCGGGCGGGGTTATTCTTTTCGGGCCTGATCGGTGCCGCCCGAACCCGCAGCTAAGCGAACCGTCGCGTTCATCGACGGGCAGAACCTGTTTCACGCCGCTCGGGAGGCCTTCGGCTACACCTACCCCAACTACGACGCCCGCGCCCTGGCCGAGCGCGTCTGCACGGGCCGGGATTGGCAGCTCGTGCACACGCGGTTCTACACGGGTATCCCCGATCGCGAGGACGACGCGCGCTGGCACGACTTCTGGTCGGCCAAGCTCGCGGTGATGGGGCGCCAGGGCGTTCATGTCTACTCGCGGTCTCTCCGGTACCGCAACAAGACGGTGCGGCTGCCGGACGGGACGGAGCACACCTTCCTCACGGGCGAGGAGAAGGGGATCGATGTCCGCATCGCGCTGGACGTGATCCGCATGGCGCATCGGCGGGAGTACGACGTCGCCCTGGTTTTCAGCCAGGACCAGGACCTCTCCGAGGTCGCCGACGAGATCCGGGCCATCGCCGCGGAGCAGGTGCGGTGGATCAAGATGGCGTGCGCGTTTCCCTCGAGCCCGACCAGCCGGAACCGTCGCGGCGTCAACAAGACGGACTGGATCCGGATCGAGCGCGAGACCTACGACGCGTGCCTGGACCGCCGCGATTACCGAAGCAAGAGCGGGTGAGGGGCGTGCGAGTGAGACCGACGCGAGCGACGGCCAAGCCTTTCGCGCTGCTATGAAGTTGCAAGTTGCTAGGTCCGACCGTGGATCCGGAGGACATCGACGGTGCCGTTCCCTGCTAACAGATTGCTAACGTGTCCAGACGGGGCAAGATGAGAGACGAAGGGAAACGATAAGTTGTGGAGCGCGTCATCTTTCGTGGTTTTCCTTATTCATCAATCATTTCGCGGACTTCTACGGAACTCATAACCCAAAGGTCGCTGGTTCAAATCCAGCCCCCGCAACCAAGTACGACAAGGGGTTAGCGACTGACAGACCGCTAACCCCTTTCGTCTACTAGGACTCGGAGACTTGCTCAGCGTCGGGCGATAGTCTTGATCTCCGCCTCCGCCTTCTCCAGCCAGAAGCGCATGTCAATC
>Ga0187892_10009181_pt1 | contig 13125 bp, 9 predicted proteins | sample MA1701073metaG_FD_139345 | JGI IMG/M metagenome (GOLD analysis project Ga0187892, IMG submission 139345) | Bio-ooze microbial communities from a basaltic lava cave in the Kipuka Kanohina Cave System on the Island of Hawaii, USA - MA170107-3 metaG ...
ACGAAGTCCAGTTGATTGCGAGGCTCCTCGATGATGTTCGGGAGCTGCGTGAATCCGGCCAAGGCGATCGAAGACCCGGAGGTGCGGTAGAGTAGACGGGCGAGACCCCGTTCCTGGAAGTCATACTCGACCGCCGCGTTCACCGTGTACGGCGCTTGCCCTTGCAGCGATCGATTCGTTTCGGTGGGCTGATCCGGATCGCCTGGCTGCGGCGTCACGTCGACTTCCGATTCAATGTAGGCGACGTTGGCATTCAAGCTCAGATTTGCGAACCGCTGCGCCACGGGTTGCAGCCACGCGTATTTCCCCAGCCAGGGACCGACAAAGCCGAGATTCTTGCGGCCCTCGACCTCGAAGCCGTACAGCGTGCCGCTGTTAGCATTCTTGAAGCTCGCCACCGAAATACTGGCTTGCGTGAATACGATGTCTTCAATCGGATTGCTCAGATCTTTGTAGAAGAAGCTCACCGAGGCCAGCTCGAGCGGCGCAAAGAACCAGTCCCAGCGCACATCGAAGCTTTGCACCGTGCCCGACTGCAGCTCCGGGTCACCTTGGACCTGCAACTCACCAGGACGCGCGATGTACAATGTCGGATCGAGCTCGCGAAAATCCGGACGCGTGACAGTGCGGCTGTACCCAATGCGCACATTCATGTCGCTTTGTGGGCTCCAGATCAGATTCGCGGCCGGAATCGGATCGAGGTTGTTCAGGATGCTCTGCTCGTTGGATTCGCTCCGGATGTACGAGTACTCGACGCGGACGCCGCCCGAGAAGCGGAGACGGTCTTGCACGATCGGCAGGTCGACGAGTCCGTACATCGAGGCAATCTCCTGAGATGCCTCGAAATTGTCGCATCCGCCTTCATCGTCGGGATTGCACCCCGTGCGCGTCTCGTCCTGGAGGCGGAAGATGGTGCCAAGATTCACCGGCTGCAGGATCTCTTGGAGCGGCAGGGTGGGGTCGATGCCTTGGACGTTCCCAGCTGAGAAGCGGAAGCGTTGGTAGCCCACCGTTCGCTTGCGGTACAGGTAGGCGGGTCCCAGCTTGAGTTTGGCTGCCAAGCCAGACCACACATCAGTGAACGGCAGCGCCGTTTTGAACGGTACGGTCACGTCGACGGCCGAATCGGTGAGGTACTCGCTGAGATCGAGAAACGTTCGGGTGGGCGATTGAAACCCGGAGCTGGTCAGTTCAAACGGCTCGGCGCCCTCGGTCGAGTACTGGTAGAAGCGCGAGTCGGGAACGTTCTCCGTCGTTTGCGAGAGCGCCGTGCGCCAGTCGAGCCACACGGCATCCCAACGATGGCGACCGGTCAGCTGGCTGAACCCGAGCTGATCCTGAGTATATTGGAAGGAGGTTGCATCGATCGTCCTGTCGATACCTTCGTCCTCGTCGTTGCCAATCTGTGTGGCCGTTTCGTCGAACGTGTTGCGGTTCAGAAAACCGCGCAGCGTGAATAGTTGGTTGGGCGAGAGCTGGTAGCCGGACGTCAACAGCGCACCCAGATTCGTCGTAAACGTATCGACATCTCCGGAGAACTGCTCGCGCAGTTGCGGGTTGCTGCACGACGGGTCCGTGGTGCAGCCGTCTTGGCCCACGATGTTGTTCACCCGGTTGGGTTGTCGTTGGTATCCAGTGCCATAAGTCACACCGATGGCGGCTCCCAGGGGTCCCCACTTGTCACCCGCCGAAAACTTCAGATCGAAGTTGGGCGGCGCAGTCATCTCGTCGACATTCCACCGATTTCGGAAGGACGCCGCGTAGACGCGATTGACCGCGGGCGGGGCTCCTTCGATGGTCCTGGGATTTCCAGGAAGTATCTCCGGCAGGTTGCGTGCGCCGCCGCCGAAACCGAAGTAGTCGAGGCTGCTACCGTCGTAGCTGTTGAAATCTTGGAAGGTGGTCGCGGTATTGAAGCCGAGGGTCGCGCCGACACCGTAGGTCAAGCGCTCGGGGTATTCTTGCAGGGTGATGTCCACCAGGCCACCCGCAAAGTCGCCTGGCAGATCCGGGTTGTACGACTTGATGACGGAGAGTGAGTCGATGAAATCAGCCGGGAACAGGTCGAGCGGCACGACGCGGATGTTGGGATCGGTGCTCGGCAGCCGGCTGGAGTTGAGCATGCCGAAGCTGTAGCGCTCGCTCAGCCCGCGGACATACACGAACTTGCCTTCCTCGATGGTCACCGCCGGCAGGCGCTCCACGACATCGCCGGCGTCGGAGTCTGGTGACTTCGAGATGGTTTGCGCGCCGATATTGTCTTCCACTACGTCGGCGGCCTTTCTTTCCAGCAGCTGCGTTGCTTCGGCTGCCTTCTTGGCTTCCGCAACGACTTCGACGACTTCGACCCCTGCTCCGCTCTCGGGCTTGAGGCTCGCATCGGCCACCGTCACCTGGTTCGGCTTGATGACGACCTTCTGCAGGCGCGAGCCCACATACAGCGGGGCGAAGATGCGCAGCTCATAGGTTCCGGCGGGCAATTTGAGCGAATAGCGCCCGTCGAGATCGGTCCGCACACGCTTCTTGGTTTCCACGACTTCCACACCGGCCTCGATGATCGGGTCGCCCGTGACGCCGTCGAGTATCTTCCCGGAAACCGTCCCTTCATTCTGAGCCGCAGGCGCAACGGCCTGTGCCTGCGCCCGGGACGACAGCCCAGCGCCTCCGGCAACAACAGCCGAGATCAGCATCATCGCACTCCAGCGCCGCCTTTGGTGTCGTCTATCCAAGCCGTCCTCTCCCCCGAGCTACACCACACCGCGTGCGCACCTTGGCGCTGGGTGCCCAGTCGAGCCACGTTCACGAGGCACGCTCATACCCGCGGCGAATTACAAAGAGGTTACAGAGGAGTGAACTGTGCGTGATCACGACCGCGGTCACGAAACCGTAACGTTGCGGCAACCACGCCGTAGCGGAATCGGAGTATTGCGGTAATCCGAAATCGGATGGGCGCGCGGGAGCCAACTTCACGCAACGTTCGTCGGATGGTCACTGTGAGGTCATTCCGTTCTGTCACACTGCGGAACGTATGAGAGATGAGGGAGGATTGCCGTGCGCGGCTGCGAGCAGCCCGCAGGCGAGGCGGTTGGTGATCGCGCCCCAGGAGGAGAGTGTCGAAAAATGGGGAGCGCAGAGAACCCAGAGCCCAGACCGCTCGATTGAAATCGTGGTTTTTTGTCTGGGTTCTGGGTTCTGTGCTCTGGGTTCCGTCCAGCTTACCGACTCTCGGAGAGGGGCGCCCGACTACGCAATGGGAAGGGGGACATGGAGCGGCATGCCACACGGAGTGGTGCTTCCGGAAGGCGAGAGGTTCGGGAGAACGCGAGGCTAGGGTGATTGCTGACTGAATGTAGACCGCCGTGCACACCCGTTGGGAACGTGACGCGCACGGCGGGTCCCCAACCAAGGCGTGCGACTCATCGTCGCATGCACCAAACAGGAGGAGACGACCGTATGTACCACAACGGTTTACCACGACGAAAGGGAATCGCTCTGACCGCCGCACTGGCAGTTGCAGCGATTGCGTGGGCCGCACCGGCCGGCGCCGCGGCGACCCCACTGAAGTGTAAGACGGCCATTACCAGCGCGACCGCAAAGTATGAACAGGCAAAGCTCAAGGAGCTCGGCAAGTGCGAAGCGTTGAAGCGCAAAGGGAAACTTCCCGTCAGCACGATCTGTCTGACGGAGCCGACCAAGACCGGTCCCAAAATCGCAGCGGCACTCGAGAAGATGCAAAAGTCGATCGACAAGGCCTGCTGCGGCGGCAATGACGACGACTGCGCAACGCTTGCGAATCCAGCGATCGCACTCTCCGCGATCGATTGGGACGCCCGCAGCAACACGTGTGTTCTGGGCGGACGCAACGGTTTGCCGTGCGCGACGACCTCACAGTGCCCCAATATGTGCACCGGCGGTACCCGTGAGGGGCTCGGCTGTCAGAACGACTCCGTATGCGTGTTCGCTTGCTCGACCCTGTGTACCGGCGGCGCAAACAATCTGGAGCCCTGCCTGAGTGGGGCGGATTGTCCCGGGGGTATCTGCGATATCGGGGCGGGGAACCGCTGCCAGATTGGAGCGACCAATGCAGGCGCGGCATGCACCGTGGTGCCCAACAGCTGCGTGATTCCGGCGGGTACGTGTCAGCTCACCTCCGGCTGCGTCGGCACCGGCGATTTCTGCCCAAACTTCGAGAGCTCGCCGGGATGCAGTAACGCTCTCGCCGACGCCGGCGACGTGCTCGACTGCGTGACGTGCGTCGAGAACGTGGCCGCCGAGCAGCTGAACGCCGGTGACTATGCCTTCTTGAACGGTAAGACTTGCTTCGGCGGTACGAACGATGACGCGGTCTGCACAATCAAGGATGACTGCCCAGATGGAAAGTGCGGCGAAAAAGATACCGAGAAGTGCAAGAGCACGCTCGCCAAGGAAGCCGAGAAGTTCGCCGTTGCCAAGAACAAGGCGCGTCAAAAGTGCGAAAAGGCCCGCGTCAAGGATCCGCTCGATCCACCATCGTGTCCGGACGCGGATACCCAGGAGAAGATCGACAAGGCGGCAAACAAGTTCCGCGACAAGGTGATCAAAGCCTGCGCCGGTGACGACGAGGCCTTTGGCGGTAGCGACGACTTCATACCCTCCCAGATTGGTGCACCGCTCAGCTGTCCGAGCCTTTGCCCGAACTTGCTGACACCTGCCACGGACGACGCGGCAACGACGTGCGGTCAAATCGGCTACATCACGACCGTCCGCGAGCTGTACGATTGCCTCGCCTGTCTCGGCGAGTGCAAGGCGGACTGCACGACTGCCCTGTCGGCGCCATCGAACTTTGCAGGCGGCAGCGTTCCTGGTTTCTGCAACCCGGGCTGCGGGGACGGCGACATCACCAAGCTGTGCGTGAATGGCACGCGTGATGACCTGCCGTGCACCGTGGACGCGAACTGCCCCGGCGGACTGTGCTCGTTCACGGAGTCCTGCGACGATGGCAACAACAACGATGGCGACTCGTGCCCGTCGGGCTGCATCATCAACACGTGCAGTGTGAACGCCACCGATCGAACCGTCACCGTTGCCTTCACGCCTCCGGCCGGCAAGGATCTCGGCAGTCTGACGATCTATCTCAAATACCCCGAGCACCTCGCACGCATCCCGGGCAGCGGCGCCGCGATCCAGGTGTTCAACGCCATCAACGTCATTCCCGGCAATACGACGTTGCTACCGAACGACCTCGACTACGCCGTCCGCATGCAGATCAGTGAAAACGGCAACGCCACCATTCCGGCCGGTAATCTCCTGACCATCACCATGGATCAGTGCAACCTCCAACCGGCACCGGCGCCGGGCGACTTCACGTGCATCGTCGAGGATGCCGCGAAGGCGGGCGCGACCTTGGGGCTGCCGATCAACGGCGCGACGTGCACCGTCGTGTCCGTCTCGTAAGCTGGCTGCAGCGGTCTCTCAGCGATCAAGGAGAACATGACATGAAGAACAAAACGAAGTGTATGGGAATCGCCACCGCCTTGGCGTTGCTCGTGGGTGTCGCCACAGCGGCATCCGCGCAGACGCGCAAGGCATGCGACGCGAACAACAACGGAACTGTGGACAACGCCGACATCGGACTGCTGAATGGTTGTGTCAGCGCGGCGTGCCCGACACTCTGCGGCGGCATCGGGGAAGGTACCCTCTTCCCGGCACCCAACCCGAACGCCGTCCGCTGTGGTGACGGTTTTGGTGACGGCACTGCCGTCAACACCGCCGACGTGGGCCTGTGCGCGCGGTTGGCCATCGGCCTGCCGAATCTGCACGACCAAGGTTGCCCGGTGGGTGCCGACGCCGCCGGATGCGTAGGTGCTCTGCCAACCTGTAGCGGTACGTGCACCGGCGGTGTCCGCAACGGCTTGGCGTGTGTCGACGAATCTGACTGCCCGACCATCAACGTCGGCAGCGGCGACATCACCGCCAGCGTCAGGTGGCCGGCAAACTGCCGCGTCAACCTTACGGGAACGGTGCGCATCAAGACGAACGGTAATTTGGACAACGCCGATACCTGCAAGACCGTGCTCACCATCGACGGTCGCCCCAGCGTCGCGGTGACCGGCGACACTACGGCTGCCGCCGTGCCCGCGCTCTTCATTCTGCCGGGGGCTCGCATTGGTGCCAATGGTGCACCGACCGATCCGATCATCATGACCAGCAACAACCCGCCGCATTCACCGAATGACTGGGGTGGTCTGAACATCCTCGGTCGCTCGACCGTGAACACCAACACCACCGGTACCTGCACCGGTTTCGCGGAAGGCGTTCCGGAAGCGTTCGGCGGCTGCATCGAGGACGACAACAGCGGTATCGTCACCTACACGAGCGTACGCTTCGCCGGCCGCTTGTTCACGCCGGACAACGAGCTGAACAGCATCACCATGAACGCCGTTGGTTCAGGCACCGAGTACCACCACGTCCAAGCGCACTTCGGCGCTGACGACTGCCATGAATGGTTCGGTGGGACGGTGAACACCCACCATCTGGTTGCTTCAGGCTGCGGTGACGACGGCTTCGATTGGCAGCTCGGGTTCACCGGATCGCTGCAGTACGGCCTGATGTTCCAGAATTCCGGCAACCTCTCGGCTGGCAGCGGTCAGAGCCGCGGGATCGAGGCCGACAACAGCGAGTTTGGTTTCGAGGACCTGCCGCGTTCCAACCCGTCCATGTGCAACCTGACACTCATCGGAGCTCAGGGTGCCGCTGGATCCGACACCGGCATCTTCCTGCGCCGTGGCACGGCCGGCACGATCGGCAACTCGGTCATCGTCAACTGGCAGGACGTCGGCACGGAGCTCGGTGATACCTCAACCTGCAACATCGCCTGCTCCGCCGCCAACACCCTCAATCCGAATCAGCCCAACCTGCGCGTCAAGAACAGCATCTTCTTCGACAACGGCGCGGGCAATGCCCACACGAAGAGCTCAGCGCCGGCTGGTTGTGTCTGCGGCGCCGAGCTCTCGAAGGATTGGTACGATGAGCTAGTGGCAAACGAAGGCGTGCGCAACGCATCCGGGGTCGCCCCCACAGTTGATCCGCAGCTGTCTCAGACCTACCCGCCCGCGAATCAGGTGCCGGACGCGCGGTCGAATCCAAACCCGGTGTTCACGGCCGGCGACTGCACGGCGGTCAATGAGAACTTTGAAGACACCGCCTACGTCGGTGCACTCGATCCGATGGCCTCGTGCAACACGTCGGTCTGTGACTGGCTCGACACCTCGTGGGTGAGTTTCAACACGAACTGACCTCGCTGCCAAACGCCTGTGTCGGCAGAGGCACAACCTCGACCGGAGGTGGACTACCACCTCCGGTCGAGCCAGATTACCACCCGGTGGATTCCCAAATGCAGAACGCCAGAACTCGATTCTTATCGCCGCTGCGGATGCTGGTCATCCTCGTAGGTGTCTCGGGAGCCCTGGGACCTGCGGCATGCTCTCGCGATGGCAACGCGGCCGCGACCGCTGCATCGCGTCAATCGCCGCCGCGGCAGCTCACGAACGCTTCGCCATCGATCGACGCGCTCATGCAGCAGCTACTCGATGCAGTCGCCAAGAACGATCCCGCCTCGTTGCAACGCTTGCGCGTCACGGAGACCGAGTACCAGACAATCATCGTGCCGGGCACTGTCGCCCCGGGGCAGCCACCGCGTATAATCGATGCCGAAACCACGCATTTCTACTGGACGCTACTCGACAAGCGCAGCCGCGACTTCTCGGCAATCATCCTGAAGGACTTCGGGGGTCAGAAGCTCCGGCGCACGAGCCTCGAATTTACCAAAGGACCGCAGCAGTACGGCGGCTATACCGCCTACGGCCGCGTCGATTTGCACGTCGTCGACGAGCAGGGCAACGCCGGCCTGGTACGCAGCGGAACAATCGCCGAGGTCGACGGGCAGTACAAGCTCATCGGGCTGAATTGGAACGACTGAGATGACCAGAACCCAGAGCTCAGAACCCAGAGCCCAGACATTGGAAAAGCGCCTCGAAATCCGAATTCGAAGCTCGAAATCCGAAACAAGCTCGAATCGCGAAGGCGCGAAATTCGGACCCGACAAGCATCCGTCTTGAGCACTCGAGTTTGCGATTCGCGTGAGCCACAACAACATCGAGTCGGCTCTGCGGCTCGATCGGTGCTCCGAGTTCCGTATTCGGTGTTCCACGCGACTTGTGAGCCGTCGTTCCGAGAATTGACATCGATACCCGCTTGGCCTAGCTTCCAACTTGCCTTCCAGCCGCACGATTCTGCGGGCGTAATTCAGCGGTAGAATGCCAGCTTCCCAAGCTGGACGTCGCCGGTTCGACCCCGGTCGCCCGCTCTCGTCAAAGCTCCTGACTTCCCAGGAGCTTTTCTCATCTCTTGGGCATCATTGGCAGCAATCGGTGGTGCCTCGTTGGGCTTGGTGTCAGTTGTGGTGCCAGTTGGCGTTGCATTCAGCCGCTGCACCGCTTCGAGCTGGTGGCGCGGCGACAGGTGCGAATAGCGCAGCGTCATCTCGTAGGAGTGGTGTCCCATGAGTTCCTGGACGGTCCGGAGATCCGCGCCACGCATCACGAGACGGCTGGCGAAGGTGTGACGCAAGTCGTGCCAGCGGAAGCCCGCGATTTCCGCCGCCTTGAGAGCGGGCAGAAAAATGCGCCGTACGAAGTTCTTGGCGTTCAGCGCCGTAGCTCCCGTCTGGCTTGGGAACACCCAGCCGTTCTTGAGACGGCTCGGAAGGTCCCGCAGCACCGCGCGCACCGTATCGTTCATCGGGACCCGCCGGGCCTCTCCGCTCTTGGACCGCGGGATCGTGATGACGCCGGCCGCGAAGTCCACGTGTTCCCACCGCAAGCCGAACTCTTCGCCGCGGCGGAGGCCCGTATGGATTGCAATCGCCACCTTCGGCCAATCGTCCTCGCCGATCTGCTCCCGTAGGCGCGCTTCCTCTTCTTCCGTCAAGTACCGGACGCGTGAGTTGTCCTCTTTGGAGAGGAGCTTGGACGTGACCGGGTTCACTTCGGCGAGTCCATCTTGGATGGCGACATTGAACACGCGCCGCAGGAAGCTCAACTCACGATTGACGGTAGCCGCAACCACGCGATCCCTGCCGCGCGGGCTCTTGGTGATGCGTGCCGGCTTCAGTTCACCGGCGAGGCGACGTGCCTTGCAGCGCGCGATATCGCCCGTGGTGATTTCGCGCAGCGTCCGGCCGCCAAGCGCAGCTTTCCACAGATCGCCGTAGCGCTCGCACTCGCTGTAGCTGCGGTGCGTATCTTTGATTCGTCCGAGGTAGTCGTCGATCATAGGGGCGAGCAACGTTTCTCGCCGCCGAATCCGCTCGGGGAAGAACCGACGTTCCGCAACCTCGGTCTTACGTTTCCGGTAGACCTTGATGGCGAGTTTCTTTGGCCCGACCTTCTCGCGGTGCCGACGGCCATGCTCATCCGTGTAGCGCACCCACCAGGTGCCCGATCCCGGCGGGCGCTCGAACACGCCGCGTTCACGGGGCCGCTTCTTTTCGTCTTTGGTCATGGCCTGAATCTTCCTTATCCTACTCTCACTCGTGCGCGCAGTCATCCCGTGAGCGGATGGCCGGTCGTTCGGAGTCCACAATCAGCTTCTGGATGGTGCTCAACCGGAACCGCAGCGCTCGGCCGAAGAGCTTCACCACGGGGATGCGGCGCTCGTAGGCCCACTGATACAACGTGGACGGCTTGAGCCCAAGCATCTCGGCAGCTTCGTGCACGTCGAGCAGTCGGTCATCGTTAGATTGTGGTTTCATGGCATGTGGATACCGTCTGAATTATGCGCCGCGTCGCCCGCGCTTGTGCTGGAACTATCGGGGTTTTCCGACGCGGAGGTGTACCTGCCGGAAGTACACGTGCCGAGGTCCCGCAGGTACAGGCTGTTGCCGGCCGGCGTCTGCCAGACGGCAGCGGTCGGGCCTGCGCGTTCGATGTCGGCCAGTGTCGTAAAGCCGATCGTGATCGGCCGGGCCAGCCGGGCGGACGCGGCGCGGTAGCGGTCGAGCCAGATCGGGTCAGCGCCGACGACGAGGACCACGAGATTGCGCTCGCCGTAGATGCCGCCCGGCCGGTATGCGGCTGCTGCGTAGCGCGCCGCTTTCTTGAGGAAGCTCTGCAGCGCACGCGTCCGGTGCTCGACTTCGAGGGCATAAACCTGCTCGGCCCCGTCCGGCCACTCGATGGCGAACAGTGCATCGGGGATAGTCACCTGCCGGCCGGCGGCCCGCAGTTCACGGTTCGAACGCCACCAGCATAATTCGCCGCCGCTCCGCTCAACGGCGAGGCTCAGGCGCACGCGCACCGAATTGATGACCAGCTCGTGCGCGAATTGCGCGTCGAGCTCGCGCGGGCACTGGATCGTGGCCGGCAGGTCGTCTTCTGCTGTCTCCAGGACTCGGCGGCCGGCTACGGTCAGGCCGCAAATGTAATCGCTGTTTTGTGTCGTCACCCAGCGCCGGATGAGACCGAGATCGCGCAGCCTTCTGGCGCACCGGTTAGCCAGCCGCCGGGAACCATGGAACAGGAGCAGGGCGATGAGACGTGTCGACAGATATCGTGTCCGCGCCAGCGCCAAGAGCAACGATTGATCCCGTTGTGTGACTCGGTCTCGGGCCGGGACGCTCCGATGCCCTGCATGCGGCTCGCGCCTTCTCTCAGCGGGGCCGAACTGGTCTGTACCTCTCCGCGCACTCATGGCAGCGGGTTCCTGATGCTCGTGCCGCACGACTGGCAGTTCAAAAACAGGCAGGGCTCGGCGCACAGGGGGCAGCGTGCGAAGCCGTAGCCCAGCCACACGTAGCCGCACTTCTTGCAACGCCAGCGGGCGGTGAGGACCAGCTCGGCGCCGCAATGTCCGCAGCGGGCATCGTCCTGCCCGAGAACAAACAAGGCGCCACGCCCGAACACCGTCAGCCGACGCAGGCTGCGTGCTGAGAGGAACGGCAGCGCCAGCATCACCTTCAACACGACGAGCGTGAGGCGCAGCGCCGTGCCGAGTACCCGCGCGATCATGGATCACCCCAGATTCGGCCGGCCGGATTTCCTTCGCGGCGCGGCGCCACGCGGCGTCGGTCTGGCTGCACCGGCCAGGGCGAGGAGACGCTCTTGGCGCTCTCCAATCTGACGACGGACCACGTCGCGGGAAACCGCATACCCGCCCCGTGCAATGCCGGAGATCTCGACGAACTCGTCCAACTCCTCCGATCCGATGCCGAGTACGTCGTGGGGTTCGCGGTAGTCCTGGATGCGAACGCGTACCGAGTTGTACGGCTGCCGGCGGTCCCAGAGGTACGCCACGCGGTTCTCTTGGCGCTGCAGACGTTCCATCAGGAACGCACGGGTGGCGGCACGAGAGGGCGGTGATTCTCCGCGCCGAAGCGCCCGTTCCACAAGGGCGGCATCGCTGGCCGGCAAGAAGTCGCCGAGGTGGGTCGCATTCGCTTCCGAGGTGCGGAAAATGAGCGCGATTCCGACGTTCGCCAGAAGTGCCTCGCGCACTTCCCTTCCGGCCTGCGCGAACTGGTGCATCACGAAGCCGGGATGCACGCCGAACGTCCTGGATGACGACAGCAGCGTGCAGAATCGCGCCGCCACGGCCGGCGCTTCGAGCAAATGGAAGAATTCGTCGAAGAAAATGAGTCGCGGCGGACCCTTGCCGTGCGCGGCGAAGATGCTCCGGCAGAGATCCTGAATGAACAGGCTCCCATAGAGGTCAACAATGGCCTCGGGTGCACCACCCTTTTCGAGCGAGATCACCATGCGGTGACCGCTGAGGATCACGTCGCGGAAGTCGGCGTTGCCGTCCGCACCAAACGGCAACCGGACGTCGTCGTGCATGAACGCCGCCTGCAGACGCGCCGCCAGCGCCGGCGCCGATCCGGGCGGCAGCGTCGGAAAGATGCCCAGGAAGAATTCTCGGACGAGCGGGTTTTCCGACCGCAGCGCCAGCGTGGTTCTGAGGGTCTCATGATGGAGCACCAGCGGGATCTCCAAGGGGCTGAGCTTCGCCTCGCACATCATGAGCAAGCTGTGCCTGAGTACGCTTTCCATGTGCACGGAGAGCGCCGAGCCGACCGCGGCGGAGTAGCGCGCGAACGCGAGCGTCAGGTCGTACGCCACGCTCTCGGCCGTGGTGCCGGGGCCAAGCCGGCAGGGATTCTTCGGCACTACCAAGTCGCCCGAGAGTTTGATGACGAGGAGATGTTTCACGAACTCGGCACGAACATCCGCCGGAAGCGGCTTCACGAACGCCGCGATCTCGCGCAGCGCCGGCCGGTAGAGGTCGCCCTTGCAGTCCACCATGTCGATAAGGAGTCCGTTGCCAAGCCCCCAACGGTAGAGTGCCTTCACCGCTGTCGTCTTGCCACTGCCGGATGATCCCATGACGAGCCATGAGGTGAGCGCGGCCTCGCGCGGCACGCGCATGAGAATCAGTCCCGCAGCCGTATTGGCATGCCCGATTGGAAATCCGGTCTTGGGAAGCCGGTCGAGATGCCCTGCAAGCTCGTCTTGATCCTCAAGTGCATCGGCGAGCGCCGCTTTGCTCCTGAGCCTCTCGTAGTGACGGGCACGTTCGCGATCGCGGTCAGCGCCACGAACGCGAAGCATAAAGTCAGTGAGCGTCATCGGAGCTCATCATCCTCCTTGTGACCGCGCGAGGCCTTGGGACGATCGATGGGCGGCAAAAGCGGCGGCTCACCGGAAGGGCCGGGCTCGACGCGATCGCGACTGTGCGGCCGCCGTGCCGACACCGTCACGGTCAGTGCCGAGGCGATGATGAACACGATGAGTACGAGCGCCATCCACGGCAGCACGATATTGGCGAGCGCTAGCACCGCCTGGATGGCGCACGTGATGAGAGGCGGCACGATGATGAGCACCAGGAGAAATTCGAGAAGGGCCTCTAGCGTGAAACCGCCTTTCTGATCCCGCCAGTCTGTCACAGCTGCACTCCTCCAGCCGCCCACCGCCGGCGGGGGACTTCCCGATAGAGAAAGGCAACGAGGGCGGCAGCCAGGATCACCGCCAGCACAAACGGGAAGCGTGTGAGCCGCGTGAGCCAGAACGCGGCCCAGAGGGACGAGAAGACGGC
>Ga0187892_10009182_pt1 | contig 13125 bp, 31 predicted proteins | sample MA1701073metaG_FD_139345 | JGI IMG/M metagenome (GOLD analysis project Ga0187892, IMG submission 139345) | Bio-ooze microbial communities from a basaltic lava cave in the Kipuka Kanohina Cave System on the Island of Hawaii, USA - MA170107-3 metaG ...
ACCATTCATGGTTTCTTCGATCACTTCTTGCGCGCGATCTTCGACATTTAAAGACTTGCAGATCAAGAAAAAAGTATCGCTCTCCACCCATCCCAAAAGCTTGTCGCGAGCCAGCTTCAGGCGAGAAGTGATATTTATTCTGGTGTTTCTTCGCTTGTCTTGGTGCCGACTGTAGAAGTGGTGAACATCTTGAGTGCCTATCGCATAGGCATCTTTTATTGTCTGATAAAGCAGCTCCAAACCGAGCCGATAGTACCATCTCGCATCGCCTACCGTGAATTCTCGAGGTGGCGGCTCTAACACTGTTGCCATCTCTTCTCCGTCCAGCCTGCGTTACTTTATGCTAATACGCATAAAAAAATCAACCCCGCAGGCTGGAGCGGGGTTGATTTGGTGCCAGGGAGACATCTTGCACCAGCATTAACATAACAAAGAACCTCGCTTTTGGCGAGGCTCTTCGCTGCTTTATCGGATTCGAACCAGTCCCAGGAAATGGTTGCAATCGCCGGTACTGCCCCGGGTCTCCAGGTTATGAGCCTGGTGTCCACTTTTTCGACTTCCCTGCATTATGCCGCCCGGTTTAGGTTTTACCTTGAATAGCTTTCGACATCACTGCCTCCAGCATCGACCCGAGCAAGAACAATTTAGCCCCTTGAATTGATCTCGTCAAATAAGTTTTGCATCGCCTCGAGAAAAAGTTTTTGACATTCCTTCTTGTCGTTATGTGGCGCTCGCCAGACCAGCAGCGGCTTTTCGTCAAGATCGGGACCTTCGGAGACTTTGCAAATGGTCATCTTTCTACCATCAACCATATCTGTGTACTGCTCCCACGCCTGATAATGCAGGCGGCTTGTGAGCATGAAAGTGCATGCTTCGCTAAAGTTTGTTGGGCGATTCGATTGAGTTGTCATATTTTGGGCGCTCCACCTCTAGCATCACTTGAATTTGGACCGGGCATCAAAGCCCCTCTGCTTAACCGCCTCGAAAAACATATAAGCAAAATCAGCAAGAACTCTCGATAATCTGATGCCCTGCCGATCAATGAAAAGCTCAGAGTTAATATCAAGCTCTTTTCTCAGCTTGTAAGGCCGGTAGTTTTTGCGAGCGTTATCAATCCCGGCTTGTTCCACGTCAGCTTAACCTCTCCCGTGTACGGATCGGCAGAAGTCTTGAGCTCCTGCAAATCCTCATCTGTGATTTCCAGCTCCTTCTTCGCAAACACCATCTCGCCACCATTGCGAGCAAGAATGGCGCACAGGAGGCGAACCATGCTTGCATTCGACTCCGCCAACCATTGCATCTGGCTCTCAAGCCGCTCTCGCGGGCTTGATTGGACAACTTTGAGTTTCTTCTTGCTCATTTTCTCATCCACCCCCCGCGCCCTTTACGCTTCTTTTTGGGTATGAAACGATTCTCGTATCCAACCTCAAAGTCTATCTCATCTCGGTTGGGAAAGACCTGAAAGGACTGCTCGACTTCTACTTCGTACTTCTCGATGAACAAAGCAAACGACTTGTCTGCTATCGAGTAGCCGTGCAGCAAGCGCTCTTTCAGAATTTGCCGCTCCTCCAGATCCAAGCATGGCCAGCAGGTGCCGTCCAAGAAAGGAACCTGGCCGACATCTATTTCTTTGCTGCATCGTCGGCAGGTGGCGATTGATACCAAGTCCCATTCCTCTTTGCCTCTTCAATTTTTTCCCAGCCTTTGTCCCAATTTGGCCTGCTGAAGCCCTGGGGTGTGAAGGAGGAAGACGATCTGGTTGGTGCTCTTTTCGATTTCGGGATCGTCTTCGCGTACTCAATATCTTTGGTCATGGTGACCTTTGTTTCCAGGCCAAGCACATTATCGGTAGTGGTAGTCACTTCCCGAAATGGCGATACTTGCTCGACCTTGATTTCGCTCATGCTTTAAGACCCGTTTTTGACTTCGTCTAAAGCTTTCGCGTTATGCTCAGCAACGAACATGAGCCCAGCTTGAAGCTCTTCGAAACACTTCTTGTAGTGCTCCGCAATGCGGACAGTCTCCAATACCTCCTGCTCGCTGTACCACCTGCCGGAAAACCTGGTTTTGACCACGTTTTGCTGCTCGGCGGTGCGCGAATTCACAACCCAGAGTTCCGACTTACCAGGCTCATCATCGGGATGAACCTGGTAAACAACGGTCCCCGCCCCCCAATCAATCATTTTCCTTTATACCTCGATCAACCCTTGCTGGTAAGCCAGCCAGACAGCCCGACAACGACAGTCCGACACCACCTTATCTTTTGGCGTGAGCATTTTATTGATGATATTCGAGACATGAAGCTCAATTGTGCGATAGGAAATCGCGAGCTCCGCTCCGATCATCTTGTTGTTCAGTCCCATTGCCATCAACTGGAGAACCGAAATCTCTCTTTCGGTCAATCCGTAGGTGTTTTTCGGAAATTCCGCCTTACTTTCAATAATTCCACTCATTTTGGCAACTCCTGGACTTTCTTTTTAGCTTTTTTGAAGGCTCCCCACGCCTTTGCCAGCTCCCCTTCGTGTCCAGCCAGGTGATACCAAGCCATTCCCCCTATAGCGGTGCCGCTAAGGGCACCACCAAGAAGGTACACAGGGCAGAGTAGCCCTTTCTTGACTCCAAATCCAAAGGTCTTCGCGCCCGCAACCACCTTGTCTTTGACGGAAGCTTCCGCCGGCAGGACAAGGACCGCCATTGCAACCAGAGAACAAATCACCTTCTTCACTTTTCCTCCTCTATCTCCTTGAAATAGGCATGCTCGACTCCAGTCTTCTGGTAGAAATCGATTAGCTTTGCAGCCATGCCTGGTCTTAGCTGGTCCAGCTCTTTCAGGTTGATACCCAGCCCTCTGGGGCGAGGCTTTGGGCGGTACCCTTCCGGCTCGAACCGCTCTTGCGAGCGCGCCCATCCGCAATGAATACATTCGCTGGCGCCACCATAGAAATGCCTGTGGTCTAGATAGATATCCACTTATTCCTTTTCCATGAAGCAGGAAAAGTCATGGTACATATCCTTCGCGACACAGCATCTGAGCCCACAAACATCACCCTCGCTATTCAGCTTTGCATGCGGCCTCCAGTTTCGACAATGCTTGCAAGGCGGCTCGCTAACGTCCACTTTTAGCGGAATGCTTTTTATCTTGGACAGAAGATTGCCTATGCTCCAGTGAATGCTCATCGCTTATACCCGGGGAGGCCATTGCCACTGGCAGGCTCCGGCTCCTTCCTTGTATGGACCGTCTTTGTGGAGACCTTTGGGGCCGAACACCCAGAGATCAACGCTGTCGTCTTCGTAGACCTTTTGAACAATTGCTGGTGATTGAGTCGGCGGGTAAGTACCATCGGCAGAGCCCGGGTGATTGTACAAAACTATCCGGCCAATCGATGGCTTTACTTTTACTTCTGTCATGATTCCTCCTTGAATAAAATCGACCCGCAATAAGTCGTATAGACCGTACCTGCTGCCCATTTCAAAGCTCACTATTTACGGTATTGGTTAAATAAGCGTTTGGCAGAGTGCCACCATAGAATCTGTTTTCTTCCGTTTCTCGCAGAAGTTTGAGACTAGGCTGAATTAAGCGAGGAGCGGGCTCCAGCCAGTCAATCTCATAATCCAGAGTTATATCATCATCATTAGTAGTGCTGGGCTCCGGAACCTCAAGCTTCTTGAGGCGGTCAGAAACCTTGTCGATTCTGGTGTCGAGCATTCTAGTGATGTGAGAGGTCTGATCGCGAGTCTTGTCGATACGAGCCTCAATGGACTTAAAGCCGGAGAGCGCTACATCAACGTCAACTTTCTTGGCGTGCAAAATAGTGATCTGCTTCTGCATCCCTTCTACTTTGCGCTGCAGCTCCTGGAGTTTGTAGCCAAGCTCATTCATTTTGGTGGCAGTCAACTTCTCGCCATCTTTAAACATGGGCTCGTAATTTCGAGCATCAGCAACGCCCACCGCACCAGCTAATACTATTGCTAATAGTAGTGATTTCATTCCTTTTCCTTCTCCTCCGCTTCCAGGCATATCAACTTCTCGAGCCCGACGCCAAGGTCTCGAAACCAATGTGCGAGCATTCGCACCCGGTCAAGCGCAAAGGCGTCGGTAGAAAACTTGCTTTTGCCATCTTTCAGGCGCTGAATATCGCTAGGATATAGATAGAAGCTCAATCCGAACTCCAGCTTTGTCAGCTGCTTGAACCACTTCTTGTTAATAAGCTCGCATATGAACCAGATTTGGCTAGTGTCCATCATTTCCTCTTTGGATTTCTTCAATCTTTTCATCAATCAATTCTGAAGTAATAGCGCTCGGGAACAAATTATCGAGATGCTCTTGCTGGTACTCGTAAAACTTGAACGCCTCCAGTTGCTCTTGACGCCGAAGGCGGCCCAACCGGCCCGGGGTGGAAGTCACCACCCTTTTCGGCTCCGGCAAGCTCAGGCAGGCTTCATAAAATGGGTCAAAATCATACGACCATCTAGAGATAGCACTCTTTCGTAAATACCAATCATTTCCACCTTCAACAATCACGCGAGACGCTTGAAGAGCCTTGGCGTAGGTATCTTTAGTGATAGCCTCCGGGTGGCGGAGGTACCAATAGAACCGCTCGAAATCAACTTCTACGAATCGCTTTAGCTGTGAATTCCATTTCCATTTTTTGAAATGGTGCCGCATCTTTCTCCACAGCTTGATGATATTCAACTTTGCGCGACAGAAGACGCCTTCATTGTAGGCAACCATAATGGCACCATGGGTAATGCCGGAGACGGCTGCGAAAATAATGACATCCAGCGTATGCAATTTTCAAATCCCCCAACCAAAAGCATAAGGTTGGGGCGATCAACTTTCAATACTTATGATTGATTTTTCTGAAATTTTATTTTGTCTATTCCGGCAACCAGATTCTGCGAACCCGCCCGGATTCTGTTTTCTGGTGCCCGTAGTACCAGCTTCTGCCGCAGAATTTGCTGGGGCAGATCATCTTTTCATAGATCAGTTTGAGAATCTTCCCGCAGGTGCATTTCATTTCAATCCCTCACAGCTTAACCAAAGTCCCATCGCACAGCACGGTAAGCCAGTCCCACTTATTAGAGCAAGGGTGTTTCCGGTATTCGCTGCCGCATTCGTCGCATATGCACTGATTGTCCGCCCGATGATAATCGGGACCTTTGCCTAGGTCTTGGCCTCGTTCAACCATCTTTAAAGCCTTCCTTGTCCGCCGGCGAATTCTTCAGCAGAAGGGTGCTCAGGGCAAGAGACAAATTCATCGATGTCTTCGCGGACGGCAGGCTCTCCGACTCTTCGCAGCAGTTCTTTTCTCACGAGCTCGAGGATGCCGAGCATGGTGACCAGGTTCCCGTGATGGGCATTGCTATGCATGCAGATTTTCCCATCAATATCTATCCATGCGAGTATCAGCCCGGCGATGCGGTCTGACTTCAAGCCCTCCAGGAGTCCCTCGAGTTGTTTGATTGATTCCATGTCTCCTCCAAAACTTCAATTATAAATTGGGGGGGCAATTTTTCCAAGAAGGAAATTTGAGAGACCAAGGCCGACCCATTCCCGACAATGGGGGCCCGCCACCCCGCCCCGCGCGCGTTCTGCCTTCCATATACAAGGAAGGGCATCGAGCATTTGTTACATTTTCGTTACACACAACTACGAACCAATGTAGAGCGTTATGACGATGACATAACACGTTACATGCTGGCTATAGTGATGACATACAACATGTTGTCATGAGCGTGTCGGGCAAGCCCACAATATGGCAGTCCCATACGACAGATGTCAATAAGAATAATTAAGATTTTAATGATTTATCTGACACATTGTAGTCAAGAGGACCCTTGTCAATACATTAACTTTCTGTCAATCATACGGGTTATCATTAGACTTATGTGCTTACATTCAGGCACATCTGCTCAATTTCCGGTCCATAGGCTAATCCCTTACCTATGCTCGATTTCCAGTCCTAGAATGACACCAGAACCATCTCCCATGAATTCCAGACTACTGGCTACCCGCGCGGATCTCAGTCGCAATTACTGCCAGATAGTAATCAGACCATTCCCTGAAACCATCCCCGGGGTAGCGCGGACGGTAGTCCGCGCGTTAAACCCCGGGCCCAATTAGATGCCAGTCACTATGATTATGGGATTACCATATTCCCTGTGCACCACTTGTCATATGATTGACATTTAAAAATTGATCCTGTACTCTGGAGCCGCCGATGACTGCCCGGGCAGGTGCGGCGCCCCCGGTACGCCGGGAGCGCCCCCGCAGGGGCGATATCGGCGGAAGAGTCGAGACTCTTCGAAGGAAGCCGCAATTCAGGAAGGATGATTTTAAAAGAAGGGAGGTTGTCAAGTCTGGGGTGGTTGTGAAGAGGTGTTGAGGGCGGAATGACGGCGGAGATTTGGGATATTTCTGATGGCAGGCGGCATCTTGAGGGTATCGCTGCTTGCGTTGTCTGCGGGCAGGAGTGGGAAGCTGTGGCAGTGGCAGGGACTGTGAATCTTGAATGTCCGGGGTGTGGATGTTGGCGGGGTGTCTGGAAGTTCCCTTATTGTGGTCCGCGCGACGGCGAGCAGTATCAATGCGCCAAATGTCACGGGCACGTCTTCTACGTGGTGCGAGCTGGGCTTGATTGTCTTGGATGTGGATTCCTGCATAAATGGGCAGGCGTCTTGAATGCTTAGAAATTAGAAGAGCCCGGATATTAGATATCCGGGCTCTCTGGTGTCACTGGTGACGCGTTTATTGTTGGTCCGGGGTGATTACTCCTGAATTATCAATTCGGGGAATTCTATGACTATCTGCTCTGCTCCGTAAACTGACATTCGCTTGCAATCGTGACACTTGCGCATTCCGGAATTGGGCTCAATCCAATTGACGCGCTCCTCTTGCCCGCAATTAACGCAGAAGCCGATCCCAGCATCTTCGAATATCGCTCGCTGAATGTCCTCAAGTTTGAACATTACTTTACTGGTTGTCATGATTTTATTCTCCCTGTTAATTCTTTGCTTTTCAATCCTGGCATTTAGCCAGTCACGTTGATGGTTGCTAAACATCAGTCCCACAACTCCGGCCGCTGCTGCCTGAGTGAAAAGTTGTGGTCTCCAATAACAATATGGTCCATGACTCTAATCTTTAGAATCTTGCCAGCTCCAATCAAGACGCTTGTTACCTCAATGTCTTCTTGCGAGGGTGTCGGGTCTCCTGATGGGTGGTTGTGAGCAACAATTATCGAATCGCAATTGCTCAAGAGCGCCCCTTTGAATACTTCCCTGGGGTGAACTAGCGATGCCGATACTGTGCCCACTGAGATTTCCTGATAGCCTCGTGGGCGCAAGCGAGCGTCTAAGAATACAACTGCAAATCTTTCCTCCGGATAGTCACGTAGAAACTTGAGGAATTCGCCGGCACTATCTGGTGAGTTTAACTCTCTAACTTTGTAACCGGCCACCTCGCGTTCTAGTCGCACCGCATATCTAGGTAATTTCGGTTTCTTGTCCATTTTTTGATATCTCCCTGAATTGATTTGTTATTCCACGTCAGGCGCATTATGCGCCCGCAATATCTGATTGCAACAATTAATAGCTTGCTCCAAATTTATCGCGATCCCATATTCCGCGTATGCAAGAGCGGACGATTCAAGCGCTTGTAATGACTGCTTGAGATAAGCTTGCTGCGCTAGCGCAGCTCTCAGTTTGATTCTGATATCACGGGTGGTTATCCGCGCTCTGGTCTCTAATTGTGTTTTATCCACTTGATTTACTCCTTGTGCTGGCAGGCAGATCCGGCATGACAAGCATGCTGGATTCTTCTTACTCGCTTCGATTTCATGCGTGATTGCTGGACAATTACGCAATTTCTCATCCACATCCACAACTGTCTTCTGAATTATTCGGGCAATGTCATTGCCACCCTCGGTTTCCATAAATGCAATACCCGCAAATTGCGGATACTGCCTGAGCATCGCCGGTGCGGACACCCAGTTATCCGCATCAGCGGACAACCAGATCGCCACGTTTGGCATTCCTGCCAGCCCCACTAGCGCCGGTACCAAATTTGGTACCGTGAACGATCTGGTATATGCCCAGAATTCAACATGCTCATTTCTGGAGGCGGCCATTATCCACGCGCGAGTGTAATCCTCACTAAAGAAATCGCCACTATCGTGGATTCTCAACGTGGATACGTCAGAATCCTTAATTGCTTTATCCAGCATCACCCCCAGGGCGATCCTGCCCTCGATACCCCGCAGTTTGAGATATCCGGTAACAGCCTTGAGGTTTCTGGTTCTCTTGTCTCGCACTACGGGTAATGCCATGCGCCCGAATTTAACATAGCAATTTGCTATACAGACACTGGTCTTCCCTGAGCAGGTTATGCCTTCGGGCAAGCTAAACGCCGGCCCAGTTTTGGAATTCCCTTTCGATAGTTCAATCACTACAGATCTCCTTATTTGCGTCAATCTGGTTCAAGACATCTTCTAAGTATGAGTACAAATTGAGCAAGGCTGTAACAATCCCTTTCTCCTCCACCCTAATTCGATAATCGCCGTTATTGTGCTCGGCCGACACCCAGCAATACACCCGCTTGAAAGGCTTGTGTCTGCCATTGCCAAGCGTTACCTCAAATCCCTCGTTGAGTAATCTTTCAAGCCCATCCAGCGCCTGTTTCTGACGAATCGGAAACTCATCACCCGGGGGAGGGCTGACATCAACGCTTACCCTGGGGCCATTTTTCGCGCAGCTTGATTCGAGGGCTGAAAGCAAACTGTCTGAAGCGACCGTGATTTCCAGCTCATCAAACATTTCAGATCTGATTGCATAAGACGGATAGCCATATCCGGCCGCGGATCGCCTGAAGTAAAACGTGAAATCGAGAGCTATTAATACCTCGAGCTCCTGAAAAAGCCTATAAATTCGCATTGCGTCTTCCATATGGTCACCCCATAAGTTATCTATAACTTGCCCATTATATAGATTACAAACATGACAAGACATTAGCAAATGCTAATGCCCGCTCATCCTTATAGGTGCGGCGGGCATTAGCAGGTTTGGTTATTTGGGGTGACTACATTAAATGGTGTTAGCGTCACCCTGCCAATCTGGTGAGGCGCTCGAATTATCGCGCGGATCTTCCCTTTCACGATTTAACGCGTGCAATTCTGCCCGATTCAATTGATAGGGTAGCAAGAGCCATATTGGTTGATTGATGCACACCCAGTCTCATTGATGACCAATAAACACTTACTACCATCAGAACTAGTAGCCTCTATTATGTCCAAATATTTCAAACCGGTCACATCGTTCGCGAGGCGCACTCTTACTACTGTTTCGCACTCAAGCCTTACCTCTTGCCTACAGCTTTCCATCTTGATATCTCCTGTTTTGTTCTTTACAACCAGCCTGCCACCATCTACGGTGTTGTCGCGACCATCCCGCGAGAGGAGTTGTGGCCAAAGTTTAGAGCGTCGGCGGTGCTCTAAAACGCGCAGCTTCAGCACTGTCAGCGCTTCTCGTGCGCCCGACCAATCGTAGTCTGGTTTTGGATCGAGTCTTTTCGACACCTGCTCTGTGCCACTCAAGTAGATCGACAAAACCTTTTGATACGCCAAGGATTCCATCACAAACGCAATCGCCGAGCCAACTCCACCAGTGATATTCCTCGGCGGGACTGATTGCAATCTGATCGCGCAGGTATTTCCGTATTATCAGCAGTTCGCCACTCAGCCAATCAAGACGGGTCGCTTCTTCCACGCTATGACTTAGAGAGCGAGTACGAATCGTTTCGTAGTAACGATTCTCCAGCCAGCCATTAAGCTCATCCAGTATCACTTCAGGGTCTTTCATTTCACTCCTTGCTTTCTATAAAACGCCCACAAAGTTAGATGTCTCTTCCAAAAGTTATTCGAAAAGATTCTCTTAGCTGCTTTATTAATGCCGCAGCCTCGTCAGCTCTCATTGTTATGTGAGCCAGTGGATTCTTTTGTCCATCCTGCAGTTCAAGATCAAGCAGCCAGTCCCCATCCGGGCTCATCGCTTTCGACAGCACTACATTGCCCGGACCGTCACCCCACGGATCGTTATAATCCCGCAGTCGAGATTTCAGGTCATTTCCGAGCTTTAAATAACCGGCTGAGGTGACAGCACTCGCAAAAGCCTTAATGCCCTGGCGCGCTAACTTGTCATCCCACTCTAAGACGATGCAGCCGTCCTTGATGGGTTTGCCGTCTAATCGCAGCACGCTGTACTTGTCCGCGTACAATCCCTCTTCTTTATTGTCCATTTTTAAACCCCCTTCCTAAAAGTCGCCATCAGCGGCCTGCAAGCAGACCAGTCCGTTTCGACGCCACATATCAACAACGCGCTTGCGATCATCGATTACCAGCCAGGGCGCATAGCCTTCACTTTGGAGCTGCCTTAGCATCTCCTCTTTCACGATTTCATCCGGGCGAAAGTCTTCATTGGCTCGCATAAGCAGCTTGCACATATTGAGATCGTGCCTGTTTAGCCACTGCTGGGTCACTGCTCGATGCCGCTCGTTTCGACCGGTGCAAGCGATCAAATAATTGAAGTTGCGCAGCTGCCTCGCAAGCCTAACAATTGGCTCTATTGGCTTATCCAGAATCACCAGCTTGCTGTCAAGAAAGCCTTCCCAATTCTTAGGCGTTTCCTCAAGGAAATGTTTGCGGTGACTGCAATCAGCCAGCGTGCCATCGATATCAAAAATTACGCAAGCCACACTCATTATTATTTGCTCTCCTTGGCATAATCAGGGACTTCCCCTGAGCATTCCGGTCCACAATTAATCTGTTTTAGTCGTTCGTAGAATTTGACTCCATCTGGCAGTTCGTCAAGAAACATTCGCTTTCCTTTAATCACTAAGAGTTTGGCTCCAAATCTGCGCGATTGCTCGACTCGACTCTTCCACACATCAGGGTATAAACGTTTTATTAACGACCAGTAGGTCGGACTCGTCGCCTTAACGCAACCTATGCAATTGCTGTGTTCAAAGCCCTCCAGGTAAGGTTGGGACGGGGTGATTCCAGCCTTTTGGAGAATACTAAAACAGTTGACCTTCTTGATGTTTTGATCCCTCAAAATCCACTCAAGAGCCAAGTCATGATTTACTGCTGCGAAGTTAGCGATTCTCCGTTTTTCGTCCGCAGCATAACCGAATATGTGTGTGTCGCCGGGTCGCTGATAAGCAAAGCGCGGAACTTTCTTTAACTCGACAGTGCATGGCGCACCATTAACACCCCCCATGAAGCGCCTGCTCTCAAACACTTCTTCAACTGTTGTAAACTTCTGAGATTTGATAATCTCAACCTTGACGCCAAGCCAACTCTCTACATCACGCATGAATCGCATGTTGTCTGGGTGTTCATTTTTCGAAGTGTCGCAATAGACCGCTTGAACCCGACTTCCATACTTATCCAGGGCAAGCTTAAGCGCCACCGCGCTCGACGTACCGCAGGAAAACCAGACTAAAATCCTTTCAACTTGCTCAGTCATTTAGAGTCCACCCCCCCCCTTTTTTTTCGATGATTTCGAACGACATCATCGCGTGCATTTCGGGTATCCCATAACCAATTTGGACATGGGTGATGCGAGCGCGAATAAAGCGCCCAGTGTAAGCCTGTTGTGTCCACTCTGGACCCCAGTGTTCTCGAAGTAGCAACAAGTGCCCAGGGTTGGGGAATCTAAAGTTATCGCCCGAGGCGCTGATTCTGTCTCTCAGATCGCGATATTCCGCCTTCTTGCTACCCCTCCAGATGGCTTCGAAGGGCGTCGTATCGGTTTTAAATTCGTGAATCATTGCCTCGCTCCCTTTGGTAACTCTTCTGTTTTTGCAAAAAGATGACAGTAGAAGAAAGCGCTAGCCTCGCACGCCCAATAATCGCAAACCCCCTGGTTCTCTTCAGATAGCGGAAGTCGCTCAATCGGAACCGAAGTGCCCTCTTTCTCCAGCTCATCAAAATGCTTTTCGCACAAATTAGCTTGCACCATTAGCAACATCACTCGTCTCCTTCGTAAGTCGCGGAGCGCCTTGCCTTTTAAGCTAGATGGACAGTACTACACTCGTGTTCGAGGCCATCAGCGAATGGCTGTACCCATCAGCGCCCATGTTGCCGCTGTTAACCGCTCGCGGCTCTCGTACCGTTCACCCCCGCTAGGGCCGCAAAGACTAAGTCACCCCCGGGTTGTGGATTTCGGCTTCCACGACTCACTTGTACATCTTCAAGAGTTCTTTGCACCAAGCCACCGCGTAGCGCGCAGGACTTTTGGAAAGGGTGCTCAGGGCAGCCTTTGTGATCTGCTCTCTTCTCATCAGGAATGCGGTATCGTGCATGGGAATACCCTCCTCCATGAGTCCATCGATTGCCGCCTTTAAGGCTGCGATTGAAGTGTATTTTAATTCCATTAGAATGGCGTCTCCTGCACGCCAGCGAACAGATCCACTTGCCCGCCCTGCTCCTGCTTGGCGCTCTCGTCTGGAGCCTCAGCTCGCAGCTTTCTGGTGTCACCATCCTCGATACCAAGCTCGACCTTGACCACGTGATTCTTTCGCTCCTCTTGCGTACCATTTTGCAAGGTTTGAAAGTAAGTCTTGGTTTCGACGTATGTAATGAAGACATACGGCTTCGGCTCAAGATCGACCAGTCTTTGATTGAGCGCAGAAGTGCCATTGATTCCAACGATCTTCTTCTGAGGCGTGAAGACTCTGTGGAGCTTGGTCTTGCCATAGTCATTCTCGCCATCAACACAGCCCAGGTATATCCCTTCGATCCACTCGCCCGGGCGCAGGCTGTTTATCTTTACGTACTCGTCGCAAAGCGGCGGGCTGATAGTTTCACCACGTTGTACCATTTTGATGTTCTCCCTTGTATGCCAAATAACTTACCAGTGCGTCAACAATGCTGGCGTCCTCTGCGACGAGCTTGCCGTCTTCGATTCCTTCAGCGATTTTGCGCTTCTCATCAATCAAATCTGCGTGTTTCCAATCTATCGTCCATTCGCTGCCAGGCATCCTTCCCAGTAGATGGTAGATGTTTATACATTCGTGCCCAAACTTCTCCGAGCCAAACCTGTGCGCCCTGTCTTCGCACTGCTTGTGGTGCG
>Ga0187892_10009183_pt1 | contig 13125 bp, 14 predicted proteins | sample MA1701073metaG_FD_139345 | JGI IMG/M metagenome (GOLD analysis project Ga0187892, IMG submission 139345) | Bio-ooze microbial communities from a basaltic lava cave in the Kipuka Kanohina Cave System on the Island of Hawaii, USA - MA170107-3 metaG ...
CAAGCTTTTGCTGCCTGAGGCGGAGGCCGAGGGCGAACCCAGTGCCGAGGAGCTTGCGGGGCGGCTGACACTGCAGTTGCAACGTCTGGAAGCCATCCGCATTGCCGCGACACGGCTGATGGCGCGCGACCGTCTGGGCAGCGAGGTGTTTTGGCGCGGCGCGCCCGAGGGCATTCGGGTCATCAAAACGCCCGAGTACTCCGACACATTGCTCGACCTGCTCAAGGCCTACTCGACGCAACGTGTGCGTAAGAGCGCGCACAGCAACTACGAGCTTCAGAAACTGTCCACCTTCGCGATCGAGGACGCGCGGCATCGGCTGGAGAAGATGCTGGGCGTGATGATCGACTGGGCGAGCATCGACAGCTTGGTCCCGGAGGAGTTCTCGAAGGGGCGGTCGAGACGCTCGGGCGTCGCCAGCACACTGTCCGCGACGCTCGAAATGGCGCGCGATGGCCTTGTGGAGGTGCGGCAAATGGCGCCGTTCGCGCCGCTCTATGTGCGCAAGCGCGCTGAGGAAAATCCACAACAAGAGGCAAGGACATGACGCCGGGACAGGTGCATGCCATGAAACTCGATGATCAGATTCGCGACGAAGGCACTGAGGCCGGTGCCCACGACGGTCCACAAGCGACGGTGACCCGATTGTTTCCCGGCGATGCTATTCCGCAAGGCGCTGCGCATCTGCGCATGCTCGAAGCGATCCTGTTTGCAGCCGTCGAGCCCCTTGACGAGGCGACGATCGCAGAGCGGATGCCGCCCGACGTAGATATCGCGGCTTTGCTTGAAGAGCTTGCCGGAATCTATGCCAAACGGGGGGTCAACCTCGTCAAAGTCGCGTCGAGGTGGACGTTTCGCACGTCACCCGATCTTGCGCATCTCTTGCAGAAGAACGCAATCGAGCAGAAGCGTTTGTCGCGCGCGGCGATGGAGACGCTCGCCATCGTCGCCTATCACCAGCCGGTAACGCGGGCGGAGATCGAGGAGATACGCGGCGTGACTATCAACAAAGGCACGCTCGACATCCTGCTCGAGATCGGGTGGATCAGGATGCGCGGGCGCCGGCGTGTGCCGGGGCGCCCTGTCACCTATGGCACGACCGACGCCTTCCTGATGCACTTCGGACTCGACAAAGTCACCGACTTGCCGGGTTTGGACGAGTTGCGCGCGGCCGGCCTCTTAGAAGGCCGAATTCCGGGAAGCTTCAACGTCCCTTCGCCCTCCGACTCATTGACGATGGACGAGGATCCACTGGACGCCAATGATACGGGCGACCTGTTCGAGCCCGAGACGCCAGAACCCAAAAGCTAGAAACCTGCAGATTAGCTGACGCTTAACCCGGTTTTCACACCGCGGGGCTGGTCGATTGCATGGCCGCGCCCCATCTGGGACAATTGAAGCCGAACGGGCGAACGGCGCCCGGTGGCGGGTGCCGGCGCTTTTTTGAAGGGTCCAGCGTATGGGCAGCATGTCGATTTGGCATTGGCTCGTTGTAGCAGTGATCGTTCTGATCCTGTTCGGCGGGCGCGGGAAGATCTCGGAGTTGATGGGCGACGTCGCACGAGGGATCAAGAGCTTCCGCAAGGGATTGTCGGAGGAAGAGAAGCCCATCGAGCAAGGCCAGAAAGAGCCTGAAAAGGACCGCGTGAAGAGCTAGGCGCGGACGCCCCTTGAAATGTTCGACATCGGCTGGAGCGAGCTCCTGGTCATCGGTATCGTTGCCTTGGTGGTGATCGGCCCCAAGGACCTGCCGCAAGCCTTCCGAACCGTTGGGCAGTGGCTGGCGAAGGCGCGCACGTTGGCGCGCGAGTTTCAGGGCCATCTCGACGAACTGATGCGAGAGAGCCAGGTCGACGACATGAAACGCGAGTTCAACGAGATGACTCGCACGCCCGATCTCGATGACATGGACGATCTGATGGCGGGGCGAACGCCGGCCGCGCCGCAGGCGAGCGCCGCCAAAGTGGCGTCACCGAGCGATCCGGAACCGGTCGCGCCGCCTGCTCCATGAGCAAGACTCCGGACGATGAAGCGCATATCGAATCTTCGCGCGCGCCTTTGCTCGACCATTTGATCGAGCTCAGGCAGCGGCTGATCTGGTCGCTGCTCGGTTTCATCTCCTCGTTCGTCGTTTGCTATTTTTTCGCGGAACAGATCTATGCGTTCCTCACACATCCCTTGGCTGAGGCGCTCGAAGGTCAACCCGGCCGGCGGATGATTTTCACCGCTCTCTACGAAACCTTCTTTACCTACCTCAAGGTCGCCGCGTTCGGCGCGCTGTGCATCTCCTTCCCAATCATCGCGTCACAGATTTGGATGTTCGTGGCGCCTGGGCTCTATCGGAGCGAGCGTCGCGCCTTCCTGCCGTTCCTGGTCGCAACGCCGGTGCTGTTCACGATGGGGGCGGCACTCGTCTATTACGGCCTCATGCCGGTCGCGATCCGCTTCTTCCTCGGATTTGAATCACCCGGCGGCCAGGGCTCGCTGCCGATTCAACTGGAGGCCAAAGTCGCCGACTATCTCGATCTGATCATGGCGTTGATCTTCGCCTTCGGCTTGAGCTTTCAGCTGCCGGTCCTATTGACCTTGATGGGCCGTGTCGGTCTCGTTAGCTCCGATTTTCTCAAGCGCAATCGGCGCTACGCGATCGTTTTCGCGTTTGTTGTTGCCGCAGTGCTGACGCCCCCCGACGTTCTCAGCCAGGTGTCGTTGGCGGTACCCTTGATCCTGCTCTACGAGGGGTCAGTGTGGAGCGTTTGGCTGATCGAGCGACGGCGCGCCGAGGACTCAAAAAGAGCGGAAAGCGTGATTTAGCCCTGTTGTGGCGGTGAGGGTCAGCCGCTAATAAGCCGCCACAAGCCAATTGTTCACCTCACATGCACGACATCAAGTTCATTCGCGACAATCCCGCAGCGTTCGATCGCGGCCTTGAGCGCCGCGGGCTCCAGCCGATGTCTGTGGAGATTCTAGCTCTCGATTCAGCGTGGCGGTCGGGCATGGCGCGACTCCAGGAGATGCAGAGCCTGCGCAATGATGCCTCAAAGAAAATCGGCCAAGCCAAGGCGCAAAAGAAGGAATCGGATGCGCAGCGGCTGATGATGGAGGTCGCGCGCTTGAAGGACGAAATTCCTGCGCTCGAGTTGCACGTGCGCGAGTGCGAGGAGGAAATCAACGGACGCCTGAACACCATCCCCAATCTCCCCGCCGAAGATGTGCCAGACGGGGCCGATGCAACCGCGAACAAGGAGATACGCCGCAACGGCGCACCGCGCGCGACGAACTTCGCCGCCAAGCAGCACTTCGATATCGGCGAGGCGCTGAGGCTCATGGATTTCGAAACGGCTGCGAAGATGTCGGGCGCGCGGTTCGTGCTTCTGAGAGGACAGCTGGCGCGGCTCGAACGAGCGATTGCGAACTTCATGCTCGATCTGCACACCGGCGCGTTCAACTACCAGGAAGTAGTGCCGCCGTTCCTAGTGCGCGATCAGGCGATGTTCGGCACGGCGCAATTGCCAAAGTTCCGCGACGACCAGTTCGAGACGACAAACGGCTACTGGCTGATCCCGACAGCTGAGGTGTCGCTGACAAACCAGGTGCGCGAAACCATCCTAGACGAGGCCCATCTGCCGCTGCGCTTCACAGCGTGGACGCCGTGCTTTCGCGCGGAGGCGGGCGCGGCGGGCAGGGACACCCGCGGCATGATCCGTATGCATCAGTTCTCGAAGGTGGAACTCGTCTCCATCGCGACGCCCGAACAGGCGGATGGCGAGCACGAGAGGATGACGGCGGCTGCGGAGGAAGTGTTGAAAAGGCTCGCGTTGCCTTATCGAACGGTCGTCCTATCGACAGGCGACATGGGGTTCGCCGCGCGCAAGACCTATGACATCGAGGTTTGGTTGCCTGGACAGAACGCTTATCGCGAAATTTCCAGCTGCTCGAACTGCGGCGACTTCCAGGCGCGGCGCATGGATGCGCGCTATCGTCCGGCCGACGGAAAGGGAACACGCTTCGTACATACGCTCAACGGCTCCGGCCTCGCAGTCGGGCGTACGCTGATCGCGATCCTCGAAAACTATCAGCAGGCAGATGGATCGATAACGGTTCCAAACGCGCTCAAGCCGTACATGGGCGGCCTGGAAGTGATTACGGCCCATGGCGCGTAAGTTGCGAATCCTTCTATCCAATGATGACGGCATTCATGCGCCCGGTCTTATGGCCCTCGAGAAGATCGCGGCCGAATTGTCGGACGACGTGTGGATCGTCGCGCCGGAAACCGAGGAGAGCGGTGCGTCTCGAAAACTCACGCTGACTCAGCCTCTGCGCCTGCGCGAGATCAGCCGACACAGATTCGCGGTGCAGGGCACGCCGACGGACAGCGTCCTCATGGGGGTCACGCACGTCATGAAAGACCATCGGCCGGATCTTGTGCTGTCGGGCGTCAATCGGGGCTCGAATATGGCGGACGACGTGACCTATTCGGGCACCATCGCCGCCGCCATGGAAGGCACGGCGCTTGGTATCCCGTCGATTGCGCTGAGCCAGGCTTACGGGTTTGAGGAGGGCAAGCCCGTGAAGTGGTCATGCGCCGAACAACATGGTCCCTGGCTCCTGCGCAAGCTCCTGGAGGTGGGCTGGCCCAAAGACGTGCTGATCAACGTCAATTTCCCCGACGTCACGCCGCAAGCTGTCGAGCGGGTCGAAGTGACCATGCAGGGCAAGCGCGACCAGTCGCTAGCCAACATCATCGAGCGCACTGATGTGCGCGGCAATCCGTACTATTGGCTGGGCTTCATGCGGGTACGCAGCAACCCGCCGGAGGGAACAGACATCCGTGCTATCTATGACGGTCGTATTTCAGTAACACCTTTGCATCTAAACCTTACGGAAGAGCGCGCGCGCAAGACACTGGCGCGGCACATCAACGGGCCGGCGCCCAAGACAGGCTAGGGCGGCCGGCGCCTCGAGACGCCGATGACCACCGATGTACGGATGATCCAGTTGCTGATGGAGTTGCGGCGCCAAGGCGTGAGCGACACGAGCGTGCTGTCGGCGCTGGAGATGACGCCGCGCGCGATGTTCGTGCCGGACATCTTTGCTGATCGCGCCTACGACAACAGCGCCTTGCCGATTGCGGGCGGGCAGACGATCAGCCAGCCTTTTGTTGTTGCCTTCATGACGGCGGCGCTGGAGGTGAAGGAGAACCTGCGCGTGCTCGAGGTAGGCACCGGCTCCGGGTACCAAACGGCAATCCTTTCTCGCCTTGCCAAGCGCGTCTACACAGTTGAGCGCATTCCCGAGCTGGCGACCGCCGCACAAGAGTGCTTCCGCAGGTTAATGCTCTTTAACATCGATGTCCGGGTCAGCGACGGAACGCGCGGCTGGCCCGGCCAAGCGCCGTTCGACCGCATCATCGTCACAGCCGCCGCGCGCGAAAGTCCGCCGGAGGAATTGTTAAATCAACTCTGTATTAAGGGACTCATGGTTATTCCCATTGATCGTGGTGGTCATGGGCAGGTGCTCGTCCGCATGAAGAGGACGGCACAAGGATTTCAAAGCACGAATCTACTGCCCGTAAAGTTTGTGCCTTTGTTGGAAGGCGTGGCAAAGAGTGATGGAGAAGCCGGGTGATCCGCGCAATCGTCGCTCGAACCGCAAGCGCGCGGAGCAAACGATACAGACGCTGATCGCGGCGCTGTTGCTCGGCACCGCCAGCGGCTGCGCTACTTTCGATTTCGACCACAGGTCCCAGCCGATTTATGTGCCGCGCCCGGCGTCGCGGCCGGTCACGGTGGTGCTGGTGCAACGCGGCGACACAGTTGCAAGCGTCGCGCGGCGCTTTGGCCTTCCGCCAAAAGCCATCATCGACGCCAACGGGCTCTCTCCTCCCTATCAGGTGGTGAAGGGCCAGCGCCTGGTGTTACCACCGTCTGCCGCGCATATCGTCGAGCGCGGCGATACTTTGAGCTCGATCTCGCGCGCTTATGGTGTGTCGCGCGACGACATCGCCGAGTCGAACAACATCACCGCGCCCAACACGCTGCAGCCAGGCCAGCGGATCGCGATTCCGTTCGTCGGACCGCGGCCAAGAACCGCGGGAGGGTATACACAAAACCCGGTCAGCGCCGTTGCCATCGCCGAGCCTTCACGTAGCGGACCTGATCCCCGGATCGCCGGCGCGCGGTTCTACGCGCTTGGACGGCCGCGGCCAAAGCCGGACTTCGACGGCCAAGGCGGCCCGGAACACATTGAGCCGGCAAAGGAGAGGACTGCTAGCGCCAATCTCGATGCGGCCTACAATGAACGCCCGCCGGTTAAGGCGGAACCAAAGTCGTCAGGCAAGTTCATCTGGCCGGTGCGCGGCAAAGTCATCTCGGCTTTCGGCCGCCGCGGTTCAGGATGGCACAACGACGGCATTAACATAGCGGCCGAACCTGGAACGGCCGTGAAGGCGGCCGAGGAGGGGGTTGTCGTCTACGCCGGCAACGAGCTGGCGAGTTATGGCAACCTGCTTTTGCTGCGCCACGCGAGCGGCTACGTCACGGCATACGCGCACAACAAGAAGCTTCTCGTCGACAAGGGCGCGCAGGTCTCGCAGGGCCAGGCAATCGCCGTCGTCGGCTCTACTGGCGATGTCGATCGCCCGCAACTTCACTTCGAGATTCGCAAAGGCGATCGCGCCGTCGATCCAACCCGTTTCCTCAGCGAGACCACCGCGAGCCGCTGAGCGCCCCCCTGTGCGTCAGTAGTATTTGAGCGCCTGGGGCGGCTTGGTGTCGATCGCTTGTACGGAGCTGACGACGCAGCGGTTTTCTTCCTGAAAGCGCCCGTCGCCACGCCGCACGCCGCGACCGAACACGACGGCATCACCCGCCGCCAGGCAGCGGTTCACGGTGGGCCTTGCCTCGACGCGCGCGAGCACGCTCCATTTCATGTGGTGACAGGCGCCGGCGAAGGTCACTCTGTAATTCGAGCCCTGCGCGCCGACGACCAACGTCCACTGGTCGACCGGATTCCAGCTGACGATTGTCTCGATGACTGCGCAGGAACGAATGGGCATGCGCGGCTGCGCCGTCAGCACGATGGGCAGCAACGTCAATGCCGCCGTCGCCGACACGCCCACCGCTACACTCACCACGCCCATCTTCATGCGAGAATCCGTTGGTGGCCATCAGGGTCGCAACAACCCGGCCGGGAGCGAGCCTGCCTGCGAAATGTGGGCGGAAAGTGGCAAAGCGTGCGAGTGTGGCAAGAAACGATGAAGTTCCTGGACAAGAATCTGAACGGCCGTTCATATTGGACTGATATTCGCGTGCGATGCGGATCGCCACTCCTTGCGCTTCTCGTTCAGTCGAGCGCGAGTCGCTGGCCGAGTTCGCCGGCGAGGTCCTCGATGAATTGCCAAGCGACCCGGCCGGAGCGGCTGCCGCGGGTCATCGACCACTCGAGTGCGCGGCGCTCCAACTCATCCGCGCCAACATTCAGGACGAAGTGGCGGGCGTAGCCCGTGACGATTCTCAGGTATTCGGCTTGGCTGATGTTGTGGAAGCCGAGCCAAAGGCCGAAGCGGTCGGAGAGCGATATCGTTTCGTCGATAGCTTCGTCGGGATGAATCGCGGTCGAGCGGTCGTTCACGATCGTCTCGCGCGGCATCAAATGACGCCGGTTTGAAGTCGCGTAGAAGACGACGTTCTCCGGCCGTCCTGCGAGCCCGCCTTCGAGCACTGTCTTGAGCGGACGATAGGCGGTGTCGTGCGCGTCGAACGACAGATCGTCGCAAAACAGGATCGTGCGAACAGGCGCCTCGGCGATGATCGGAAGGAGCTGCCCCAGCGATGCAATGTCTTCGCGGTGAAGTTCGACGAGCTTGAGCGACGTTCCCGCATCGGCGGCGACGGCGGCGTGGACTGCCTTCACCAAGGCGCTTTTGCCGGTGCCGCGCGCACCCCAGAGCAAGGCGTTGTTCGCCGGCAGACCGGCGGCAAAGCGGCGTGTGTTTGCCATCAGCTGGTCGCGTTGACGATCGATGCCTTGCAGCAGCGCTAGCGGCACGCGCGAAATTCTTGCAAGCGGCGACAGTGCGGCCGTGTTCGCGTTCCAGACAAATGCGGCGGCCGCCGTCCAGTCCGTCTGGCGGTCGGGTTTGGCCGCAATAACCTCAAGCGCACGGGCGATACGCTCCAACGCGGAAATCTGGTCGTTGGTGATGTTCATCGGCGTCTGACTACAGCATGGCTCCATGGGGAGCCAGTGTGCGACTTGGCTCGGTTGCATTGGGATTGCCCGCGGCTATATTCCGCCCCGCAACGCCCGCCATGAGTGTTAACGGAACGTCGCCATGCTGATTTCACCTGCTTTTGCCCAAGCAGCGCCCGGGGCGGGCGGCGGGGGTGACATCTTCGTGCAGCTGGTGCCGTTCGTCTTGATTATAGCGATCATGTATTTCCTGGTGTTTCGACCGCAGCAACAGCGCATGAAGGCGCATCAGCAACTGGTTGCCAACGTCAAGCGCGGCGACGTCGTGGTCACGGGTGGCGGGATCATCGGTAGGATCGTCAAAGTGCTCGAGGGTGATGAGGTTCTGGTCGAGGTGGCCGAGAACGTGCGGATCAAGGTGGTGAAGTCCACAATCGCGGACGTGCGCTCGAAAACCGAACCGAGCGAAGTCAAAGCGAAGTCCGATGAGGGCGACAAGTAGCGGATCCGTCTGATGCTGCAGTACCAAAGTTGGAAGGTGACGATTGTTCTAGGCATTTGCTTGATCGGCTTGATCACGGCGGCGCCAAACATCTATCCGCCATCATGGCGCACATCCATTGCGCGAAACGCACCGATCATTCCGCACCGGCCGATCACGCTCGGCCTCGATCTGCAGGGCGGTGTCTATGTCTTGTTTGAGGCGGAGATCGAAGTCGCGGTCAAGGATCGCATGCAGAATCTCGTGGACGAGATCCGCAAGGGTCTGCGCAAGGCCGGCATCACTTACAGCAATCTTTCAGTTCAGAACGACCGGGTGACGGTGAGAATCCTCGATCTCAACAAGATCGAGGAGGCCCGTACTTATCTGCGCACGCTAGCGACTCCGGCAGGCTCAGGCTTTTCCGGTGTCGGCGCCATGGACTACGATGTCAGCGTCGGAGCGGACGGTGTGGCGTCGCTCGCCATGACCGACGCCGGGCGTGAACAGATCCGCGCCAATGCAATGGCTCAGTCGGTCGAAATCCTGCGCAAACGCATCGATCCCGAGGGCACCAAGGAAGCAACGATCCAACCACAAGGCAGGAATCGGATCGTCGTGCAGGTGCCGGGCGAGTCGGACCCTGAGGAAATCATCCGCAGAGGCAGGACCTCCGCGAAACTCACGTTCCACATGGTAGACGAAAGCGTGACGCCGGAGGACATCCAAAACAACCGGATTCCCCCTGGTTCGCGACTGTTGAAGGAAAAGCGCGGGCGGGGAGCCAACGTGCAAGAAATCCCCATCGTCATCAAGGAACGCGCGATCATCACCGGCGACATGTTGGAACAGGCGCGCGGCGCCTTCGACCAGCAAACGCAGCTGCCGATCATCACCTTCAAGTTTAACGCGCAAGGCGCTCGCCGCTTCGCCGATATCACGCGTGACAACGTTGGGCGGCGGTTTGCAGCGGTACTCGACAACGAGGTGATCACCGCTCCCGTCATCCGTTCCCCGATTTTGGGCGGCACGGGACAGATCGAGGGCGACTTCACTATCGAGGAGGCCAATGAAACCTCGGTGTTGTTGAATTCAGGCGCGCTCTTCGTGCCGTTGAAGGACGAGCAGCAACGCACGGTGGGCGCCGAACTCGGTGAGGACTCGATCGTCGCCGGACGATACTCCGCCATCGGAGGATTGATCCTCGTCGCCGGCTTCATGTTCTTCAACTATCGCTTGTTCGGTCTGTTCGCCAACATCGCGCTTTTGCTCAACATGATCATTCTCTTGGGGTTGATGACGGCGGCGGGAGCGACGTTGACGTTGCCGGGCGTCGCAGCCTTCGTGCTCACAATGGGCATGGCGGTCGATGCGAATGTGTTGATCTACGAGCGGATCAAGGAGGAGCAGCGCAACGGCAAGTCGCTCATCGCCTCGCTTGACTCGGGATTTGAGCGCGCGATGGCAACCATCATCGATGCGAACGCGACGCACGCGCTCGCCGGCCTCATCCTGCTTGAAGTGGGCTCTGGCCCGATACGCGGTTTTGCGGTCGCCTTCTTCCTTGGAATTCTAACCTCGTTCTTCACGTCGATCTTCGTCACGCGGTTGCAGGTGGTGACTTGGCTTCGCCGCACCCGGCCGACCCGTCTTGCCGTGTAAAATCCGTTAACGCACTGACAAAGCTGAGGTTTGAGCGCATCTCACTGGTTGACGCGCTCCGGTCTCGTGATCTTGACTAGTGGGCGAGCGAGTCGTCTTGAGTGGAGAGAGCCGATCATGGCCACGCTATTGACCAATCTGCGCAACACAGTGATCGCTGGTTTCGTCCTTGCTATTGTTGTCTTTGCGATCTTCTTGATTGTCGGTGGCTATGGGCTGTCGGCGATGTTGGGCGGCGACCAGTTCTGGGCCTTCATCCTGCGTTGGCTACACGTACTTTCCGGCATCTTGTGGATCGGCATCCTCTACTACTTCAACCTTGTTCAGATCCCGATGATGTCCAGGATTCCGGATGACCAGAAACCGGCGGTATCGAAATTCATCGCGCCCGAGGCGCTTTGGTATTTTCGTTGGTCTGCCATGGCGACGATCCTGACCGGTTTGATCCTGGCGGCGCTGAACCGCTACCTCCTCGATGCGATCACGCTGGGAGCGACGCAAAGCTTCGATGCGCCGTCGACGACCTTGATCGGGATCGGGATGTGGCTGGGCACCATCATGTGGTTCAACGTGTGGTTCGTGATCTGGCCGAACCAACAAAAGGCGCTGAACATCGACAACAAGTTCCCTGATCTCACGAAGGAACAGCGTGCGGCGGCCGGCCGCACTGCAATGCTGTTCTCGCGCACAAACTTCATGCTTTCGGTTCCGATGCTGTTTGCGATGGTGGGCGGCGGGATCAACAGCAACCTCGGCTGAGTCAAGCGAAGCTGGAACAGCGCTGTGCCTGCGCAACCACCCCAGGGTGGACCATGAGTGCGCCCGGTGAGCTTTCCAATCTCACCTGACGACTCTGAACGGGCGTGGATGAGCACACCCGTGCATCAATGGGTCGGGACTGGCGCTGCCTCGTAACTGGTTGCAATCGCCTGCAGGGCTGCGATCTCATTTGGGAAAAACCTATCGATCTTGACGAGGACCGCGCGCGGCCCAGGGCGAATGACCGCGGCTTCAAGCAGGCCTTTGGGCGAGCGTGTAATAACGCCCGCCTCGCGCCATTCGTCAGTGGCCATCGTGGCGCCGACGCGGTGCGTAATGTGCGTCTTGACGGCCATGCGTTCACCTACCTCACGGTCGTCCATGACGAACTCGCGGTAGGTGCCGTTGCCCTCACGCTTGGAACAGATGATCATTGTCGTCCCTCGTTGTTGTCCCACCCGCGGGCGCCACGCAAGCACCTGCGGATCATCCGACACGTCACGTCGGCGCGATTACTCCCCCAGCAGCGCGCAATCGATTCCCTTAGCTGCAGCCGGTCGTCGTTCCGCAGCTGTCGCATTTCATGCACGTTCCGTTTCTCACCAAGGTGAAGTTGCCGCAATTGCCACACGCGTCGCCTTCGTAACCTTTGATCCGCGCCTCCGCCGCTTTGCGTGCGCGCAGCGTCGAGGCAGAGATGGAGACTTCGCGCTCGACGATCTCAATCGTTTGCGCGACCGGATTGCCGACCGCTCGCCGCACCTGTGTCTCGAGTGCGATTTCGCTGGTTGCCGTACGCACGGCCAGCATTGTTTCACTGCCGCTGCGGACGACCTGGCCGCCTTCGACGACGATGAGCTGCTGCGGGATTTGACCGCGCACGAGGCCGGCGGAGACAATGCGTGCCGGATTCGGCGTCGGCGGGGTTGGACGCTTGCCTTCACCATCGCCGCCGCCGATCTCAGAGTGGTCGGGGACGACGTGCGCGAGGTCGTCGCGACCAAGGTATGAAACCGCAAGCTCGCGGAAGACATAGTCGAGGATCGACGTCGCATTCTTGATTGAGTCGTTACCGGTGACCATGCCGGCGGGCTCGAAGCGCGTGAAGGTGAAGGCCTCCACGAACTCGTCCAGCGGCACGCCGTACTGCAGGCCAATCGAGATCGCGATCGCGAAATTGTTCATCAGGCTCCGGAAGGCCGCGCCTTCCTTGTGCATGTCGATGAAGATCTCGCCTATGCGGCCGTCATCGTATTCGCCGGTCCTGAGATAGACCTTGTGCCCGCCGACAGTCGCCTTTTGGGTGTAGCCCTTGCGACGGTGCGGCAGCTTCTCGCGGTCGCGCTTGGTGATCTCGACAACGCGCTCGACCACGCGTTCGGCGAGCGCCTGCGCGCGGACCGCTTGCGGCGCCTCGACGAGCTGTTCGACCAACTCATCGTCCTCGTCTTCACCAGCGAGGATCGTCGAGGCGAGCGGCTGCGACAGCTTCGAGCCGTCGCGATAGAGCGCGTTGGCTTTGAGCGCGAGCTTCCAGGACTTCATGTACGCGTCGGCACAGTCGTCGACCGTGGCAGTGTTGGGCATGTTGATGGTCTTGGAGATCGCGCCCGAGATGAAGGGCTGCGCGGCCGCGAGCATGAGAATATGGCTGTCGACTGAGAGCGCGCGCTTGCCGAGCTTGCCGCACGGATTGGCGCAGTCGAAGATGGGCAGGTGCTCGTCTTTCAGGTGGGGGGCGCCCTCGAGCGTCATGGCGCCGCAGCAGTAGATGTTGGCGGCGTCGATCTCAGCCCTGGTGAAGCCGACTTCGAGGAGGAGGTTGAAGTCGGGGGCATCGAGGCGTTCGGGCGCGATGCCGAGCGTCATCGTGCAGAACTCCTCGCCGAGGGTCCAGCGGTTGAAGACGAAGGAGATGTCGAACGCGGTCGCCAGCGAGGCTTCGACTGCTTCGAGCTCTTTGTCGGTGAAGCCCTTGAGCTTCAGCCACTCATGGTTCACCCCGGGCGCGCCTTTGAGCGTGCCGCGGC
>Ga0187892_10009184_pt1 | contig 13124 bp, 16 predicted proteins | sample MA1701073metaG_FD_139345 | JGI IMG/M metagenome (GOLD analysis project Ga0187892, IMG submission 139345) | Bio-ooze microbial communities from a basaltic lava cave in the Kipuka Kanohina Cave System on the Island of Hawaii, USA - MA170107-3 metaG ...
AGGCCACCGGGCCGACGAGCGCGTCGAAGCCGACCGCGCCGAAGCTGCGGCTGTCGCTCGAGTGGTCGCGGTTGTCGCCCATCACGAAGTAGTGGCCGGCGGGCACCTCCCCCTCGAAGGGGGCGGCCACGCGCCCGGGGTCGTCCACCAGCGCGTGCTCGCGGCCGTCGATGCGCTCGCGCGCGCCCGCGAGCGGCGTGCCGCCGCCGTCGAGCCACACCTCGCCCGTGGGCCAGGCCTCGACGCGCCGGCCGTTGAGCCACAGCGCGCCGTCCTTCGCGCGCACGCGGTCGCCCGGGAGCCCGACGATGCGCTTCACCAGCCACGGCGAGGGGAAGACCTCGCTGCGCTCCCCGTCCGCATCGCGGCGGAACACCACCACGTCGCCGCGCTGCGGCGCACGCCAAGCCGGCAGCCGCCAGCCCGTGAAGGGGATGCGCGCGCCGTACACGAGCTTGTTCACGAACAGCCGGTCGCCCGGGCGCAGCGTCGGCAGCATCGACTCGGTCGGGATGCGGAACGGCTCGATCGCGAGCGTACGCAGGCCGAGCGCGACCAGCGCGGCCAGCGCGAGCGGCACGAGGAAACGCGCCACCTACTGGTCCTCCAGCCGCAGCGCCGCCAGGAACGCCTCCTGCGGGATCTCGACGGAGCCGACGCGCTTCATGCGGCGCTTGCCTTCCTTCTGCTTCTCGAGGAGCTTGCGCTTGCGCGAGATGTCGCCGCCGTAGCACTTCGCGATCACGTTCTTGCGCAGCGCCTTCACCGTGCTGCGCGCGATCACCTTCGAGCCGAGCGCGGCCTGGATGGCGACCTCGAACATCTGCCGCGGGATGTACTCCTTGAGCTTGCGCGTGAGGTCGGAGCCGCGCTGGAAGGCCTTCTCCTTGTGCACGATGAGCGAGAGGGCGTCGACCGGGTCGCCGTTCACGAGGATGTCGAGCTTCTGGAGCTTTGCTTCGCGATAGCCGACCAGGTCGTAGTCGTAGGAGCCGTAGCCGCGCGTGGCGCTCTTGATCTTGTCGTGGAAGTCGGCGACGACCTCGGCGAGCGGCAGCTCGTAGCGCACCTGCGCGCGACCGCCGTGCATGGTGATGTCGCGCTGGACGCCGCGCCGGTCCTGGCAGAGCGCGATCACCGGCCCGACGTACTCCTGCGGCAGGTGGATCGTGGCCACGATCATCGGCTCTTCGATGCGCTCGATCAGGCCCGGATCGGGCAGCGCCGCGGGCGACTCGATCTCGAACTCCTCGCCCGCCGTGGTGACGACGCGGTAGCGCACCGTCGGCGCCGTCGCGATCAGAGAGAGGTTGTACTCGCGCTCGAGCCGCTCCTGGATGATCTCGCAGTGCAGGAAGCCGAGGAAGCCGCAGCGGAAGCCGAAGCCGAGCGCGGCGCTCGTCTCGGGCTCGTACTGGAACGACGAGTCGTTGAGGCGGAGCTTCTCGAGCGCGTTCTTCAGCGGGTGATACTCGTCGGCCTCGACCGGGTAGAGGCCGCTGAACACCATCGGCTTCACTTCGCGGAAGCCGGGCAACGGGTCCGCCGCGGGACGCCCGGCCTGCGTGATCGTGTCGCCGATGCGCACCTGGTCCAGCGTCTTGATGCCCGCGATCACGATGCCCACCTCGCCGGCCGCCAGCTCCTCGATCTTGCGCGGGTGCGGGTCGATCACGTCGAGCTCGGTGACCTCGTGCTCGCTGCCCTTCGCCATCAGGCGGATGCGGTCGCCCTGCCGGAGCCGGCCCTCCTTGACGCGCACGAGCATCGCGACGCCGACGTAGGAGTCGAACCACGCGTCGAAGATCAGCGCGCGCGTCTCCGCCTCGGCGTCGCCGACGGGCGGCGGCACCTCCGACACGATGCGCTCGAGCAGGGGCAGGATCCCCTTCCCCTCCTTCGCCGACACCGGCAGCACGCTCTCGGCCGGCAGCCCGATCACGTCCTCGACCTCCTGCGCGGTGCGCACGGGGTCGGCCGACGGCAGGTCGATCTTGTTCGCGATGGGGATCAGCGTGAGGTTCGCGTCGAGCGCGAGGTAGGCGTTCGCGAGCGTCTGCGCCTCGATGCCCTGAGCCGCGTCGACCACCAGGATCGCGCCCTCGCAGGCGTGCAGCGCGCGCGACACTTCGTAGGAGAAGTCCACGTGGCCCGGCGTGTCGATCAGGTTCAGGACGTAGTCCTTGCCGTCCTGCGCGCGGTACCGCATGCGCGCGGTCTGCGCCTTGATCGTGATGCCGCGCTCCTGCTCCAGCTCCATCTTGTCGAGGAACTGGTCCTTCTTCTCGCGCTCGGCGAGCGTGCCCGTCGCGTCCAGGAGCCGATCGGCCAGCGTGCTCTTGCCATGGTCGACGTGGGCGATGATGCAGAAGTTGCGGATCCGGGCGGGGTCCATCAGCCGCCAGGCTTCTTGCGCAGCGCGTGCCGGAAGTATTCGTGCGTGCGGCGGAGACCCTCGTCCACGGGCACCACCGGGTCCCAGCCGAGCTCCTTGCGCGCCAGCGTGCTGTCGGGGCGGCGCACCTTCGGGTCGTCGGGCGGGAGCGGCCGGCTCACGATGCGGCTCTTGCTGCCGGTGAGCGCCACGATCTTCTCGGCCAGCTCGCGCATCGTGATCTCGGCCTGGCTCCCGATGTTCATCGGGCCCACGTAGTCCGAGTTCAAGAGGCGCCAGATGCCCTCGATCAGGTCGTCCACGTAGATGATCGAGCGCGTCTGCGAGCCGTCGCCGTAGACCGTCACGTCTTCGCCGCGCAGGGCCTGGGTGAAGAAGTTCGGGATCGCGCGGCCGTCGTCGAGCTGCATGCGCGGGCCGAAGGTGTTGAAGATCCGGACGATGCGGGCGTCCACGCCGTGGTGGCGGTGGTAGGCCATCGTCATCGCCTCCGCGAAGCGCTTCGCCTCGTCGTAGACGCCGCGGATCCCCACCGGGTTCACGTTGCCGAAGTAGGCCTCGGGCTGCGGCGAGACGAGCGGGTCCCCATAGCACTCGCTCGTGCTCGCCAGCAGGAAGCGCGCGCCCTTCGCCTTCGCGAGCCCGAGCGTCTTGTGCGTGCCCAGCGAGCCCACCTTCAGGATCTGGATCGGCAGCTTCTCGAAGTCCGCCGGGCTCGCGGGCGACGCGAAGTGGAGGATCGCGTCGAGCGCGCCCTCCACGTGCAGATAGTTCGTGACGTCGTAGTGCTCGAACGAGAAGCGCTCGTGCCCGAGCAGGTGCTGGATGTTCTCGACCTTGCCGGTCAGCAGGTTGTCGAACACCACGACGGAGCAGCCCTCGGCGATCAGGCGATCGCAGAGATGGGAGCCGAGGAACCCGGCGCCACCCGTCACCAACACCCGCTCGAGCCGCTTCACCGCCATGACGCCCTCTCTCCGCTTCCGCTCAGCTCTTTCCGCTCGCGAGGATCCACGTCGGCAGGCGGTGCTCGCTCTTCAGCCGCTCCGACAGCCGCTCGGCCTCGGCCCGGCTCGCGATCGGTCCGACGCGCACCTTGTAGCGCGCGTCCGCGCCCTCGCTGATCACGTAGGTCTTGTAGCCGCGCTTGCCGAGCTCGCCGGCGAGCTGGCGCGCGGTGGCCTCCGCACCGAACGCGCCGACCTGGATGGAGAAGCCGGTGGCCGCGGCGGGCGGCCTGGCGGCGGCCGCGGGCTCCGCCAGCGGCTCCTCGGGCGCGGCGTCGAGACCGCCGGCGCCGAGCGGCGTCGGCAGCGGCTCGACCTCGGACGCCGCGATCGGCTCCAGCGGCGGCGCCGCCGCGACGTCGGCCGGCGCATCGAGCGAGCCCTCTTCGGGCAGGCCGTCGCCGATCGGACCGAGCACCACCTCGGTGGTGCGGCCCGCCAGGTGGTCCGTCACGAGCTCCGGCTCCTCGTAGGCGGTGCCCGCCACGAGGCCGACGCCGAAGCCGATGGCCACCAGCAGCGCCGCGCCCCCCAGCGTGGCGAGCCAGCCGTTGCTCTTGTTCGAGCGGGATCGAGTGCGGTCTTCGTTGGTCATGTTCATGTTCATTACATGCGCTCCGGCGCGGACATGCCGAGCAGTCCGAGCCCACGGGCGAGCACCGTGCGCACCGCGCCCGTCAGGGCGAGGCGCGCTTCGGTGAGCGCCGGGTCATCTTCGTTGAGCACCCGGTGGCGCTTGCCGTCCTGCACGTACGGGTTCCAGAGCCCCGCCACGTCGCGCAGGTAGTAGGCCACGTGGTGCGGCGCGCGCGCGTCCGCCGCGCGCGCCACCAGCTCGGGGAACTCCCCGAGCTTGCGCAGCAGCTCGAGCTCTTCGGGCAGCGCGAGCTTCGCGCCCTCGACGCGCTCGGGCACAGCGGATGGGACGCCCCTCTCGGCGGCCTGCCGCTCGATCCCGCAGGCGCGCGCGTGCGCGTACTGCACGTAGTAGGCCGGGTTCTTGCTCCAGTCCTTCTCCTTGGCCAGATCCAGGTTGAAGTCCAGGTGCCCCTCGGCCTTGCGTTCGACCATGAAGAATCGGAAGACGTCCACCCCCACCTCCTCTGCGAGCTCGTCGGTCGTGATGAACGTGGCGCGACGGGTCGACTGCTTCACGGTCTTCCCGCCGGAGGAGAGCGTCACGAACTGATTCATCACCAGCTCGACCCGTTCCGGGTCGTAGCCGAGCAGGGCGAGCGCCGCGCGCACGAACGGCACCTGGTCGACGTGGTCGGCGCCCATCACGTCCACGATGCGGTCGAAGCCGCGGCGGAACTTCTCGCGGTGGTAGGCGACGTCGGGCAGCAGATAGGTCGGCTCGCCCGTGCTCTTCACCAGCACCCGGTCGCGTCCGAGGCCCAGGTCGTTGCCGCGGAGCCACACCGCGCCGTCCTGGTCGTAGACCTTGCCGGTCGCCCGCAGGTCGGCGAGCACCGCCTCGATCTTCCCCGTCTCGTAGAGCGACGTCTCGTTGTAGTAGACGTCGAAGTGGATGCGGAGCAGCTCGAGCGTCGCCTTGATGCCGGCGAAGATCGTCGCCTCGGCCTCGGCCTTGAAGCCGCGCTCGCCGGGCTCGTCCAGCCAGCCTTCGCTCTCCCGGGCCCGGATCGCCTCCGCGATCTCGACGATGTAGCCCCCCTGGTAGCCGTCGCGCGGGAACAGCACGGGCTTGCCGCCGATCGCGTCCGGCCAGGGCAGGTTCGCGTCTTCGAGCGCGTCCCTGGGCGGCGGCGCGGCGCGGCCGAGCCCCTCGAGGTAGCGGGCGCGGACGCTCTCCCCGAGCACGCGCATCTGGCGGCCGCCGTTGTTGAAGTAGTACTCGCGCGTGACCTTCCAGCCGGCCGCCTCGAGCAGGCGCGCGATGCAGTCCCCGAGCACGGCCTGGCGCCCGTGGCCCACCGAGAGCGGGCCGGTCGGGTTCGCCGACACGAACTCGACCTGGATCTTCTGGCCCTTCCCCGCGTCGCAGGCCCCGTAGCTCGGGCCCGCCGCGAGGATGTCCACGAGCAGCGTCCGCCAGCGGTCCTCGGCCAGCCAGACGTTCACGAAGCCGGGCCCGGCCACCTCGGCTCGCGCGACGCCCTCGCCCCGGGCCAGCGCCTCGGCCAGCGCCGCCGCGATCTCGCGGGGCGGCCGGCGCAGCCGCTTCGCGAGCAGCATGGCCGCGTTCGTGGCGAAATCCCCGTGCTCGGACTGCCGCGGCACCTCGAGGCTGAACTCCGGCGGCGGGCCGGCGTCACCCGCGGCGCGCAGGAGCTGCTCGGCCGCGGCGGCGATCGCCTGGTTCAGTCGCTCTCTCAAGGACAGGGCACTCCGGTCGGGGGGTCGGCACCGGGGGGAGTGCGGAGAGTCGCGGTCGCTGGGGGATTCGTCAAGGATTTCGCGGGGTTTCAAACGCCGCCCGCATCCGCGCTCGCGTTACCTCGTCGCCGGTTGCGGCGTCCCAGGGTCGAGGCCTCGCACCACGATCTCGCCGGGCTTCGCGAGCCCCAGGTCTTCGCGAATCGCGCGCTCGAGCGCCAGGGGGTCGCTGCGCAGCGCCGCCGCCTCGCCCTCGCGGCTCTGGATGCGCTTCTCCAGCTCCGCCACCCGCGCCTGCGCGACGCCGAGGTCGCGCCGCACCTGGAGCCATGTCCGTACCCCGGTCTCGTCGTCCGCTACAGCGACACCCACCGCCGACGCCACGATCGCGACCGCGAAGACGATCTCTCGCCTCACGGCTTCCCCCCGGGCGCGGAGGGTAACGGGTGGAGAGAGGAGGTCTAGAGCGAGATCGCGTTTGGACGCGCGAGGGTGCTGCTGCCTACGGCGCGCTGGGCGCCGTCGCCCGCCGCTGCACCCACGCGAGGTACGCGCGCGGCGGCAGGAACGCGAGGTACATGCTGACGCCCGTGACCACCGAGACGCTCATGATCAGCAGGCTCGGCACGAGGTTCCCGCTCAGCTGCTGGCCCTCCAGCTGGAAGCGCAGCAGGCAAACGCCGAGCCCGAAGGCCGAGCCGGAGGCGACGGCCCAGAGCAGGAAGCGGTTCATCACGGCGGCGTCGATCAGGCCGAGGCGGATGCGCTTGCGAGCGCGCAGGTAGTAGCTGCCCGACTCGAGCGCGGCCCAGCCGAAGGCGAGCGTGAAGGCGGCGAGGATGACGAGGCCCCAGCCGTGGAGGACCACGCGCGAGGGTGCGTCGGGGGGCGCCAGCGCGAGCGCGCGGACGGAGCCCGCGCTCGCCACGACGAGGGTGCCGATCGCGAGCGCCGTGAGCGCGCGCGCCCAGCCGACGCGCGGCCGGAACACGACCAGCACGAAGCCGAAGATGCAGGCCATCCCGGTCGCGCTGCCGAGGGCGGCGAGCCCGTTGAGGAGCTGGTCGACCTCGCCGGCCGGCAGGCGACCCGTGCCCGCGAGAGCAGTGAGGCCCTGCGAGACGGGACCCATCCCGAACAGGCCCCCGCCGATCAGCAGCTCCGGCGCCCGCCGCGTGCGAAACGCGGTGCGGAGCAGGCTGAGCCCGACCACCGCGTTGGAGAGGACCATGACCCCGACCGCGACACCCGTTGCGACTTCCGTGCTCATGGAGGCGGCATCGGTGGGTTCGCGCGCCGGCTTTACGCCCGCCGCGCTACTTCGCGTCGATCAGCTTCCGGATCCGCTCCACGTAGAGGGGGTCGTCCCACTCGCGCGGGCCGATGTAGCGGGCGGCCACCACGCCGTTGCGGTCGATCAACCAGCTCTCGGGGAAGCGGAAGGTCTGGTAGGCGCGAGCAGCTTCCTTGCCCGGGTCGCGCAGGATGGGAAAGCGGAGCGCGAGGCGGTCGCGGAACGCCCGCACCTCTTCGTCGCCCTCGTCGACGGAGACGGCGAGCAGCTCGAAGTCGGCGCCCCCGAGCACGCCGTGCAGGCGCTGCATGGCGGGCATCTCGTCCTCGCAGGGCTTGCACCAGGTGGCCCAGAAGCTCAGCAGCACGACGCGCCCGCGCAGAGACCCGAGCGAGACCGGCTGCCCGTCGAGCACCGGCAGCGTGAAGTCGGGCGCCGGGTGCCCCTCGCCCACCGGCGTGGCGGGCCGCTCCGCGCCGGCCACCACCCACACGGCGCCGGCCAGCAGGACGAGGGCGAGGACGATGGCTCCGGCTCGGTTCAGCCGGCGGCCTTCTTCTTCCGGGGCGTCTTCGGCGCGGCGGTCTTCTTCGCGGCTGCCTTCTTGGCGGGCGCCTTCTTCTTCTCCGCCTCGGGCGCCTTCTTGGCCTTCGTCTTCTTCTCCGGCGCCTTCTTCTCGGGCGGCGGCTCCGGCGTCTTGCCCGGCGCCGGGCGATCGACCAGCTCGACGATCGAGAGCGGCGCCGCGTCGCCGACGCGGATGCGCGACTTGAGCACGCGGGTGTAGCCGCCCGGGCGCTTCTTGTAGCGCTCGGCGAGGTCGTCGAAGAGCTTCGTCACCACGTCGCGCTCGCGAATGAACGAGGCGGCCTGGCGGCGGGCGTGGAGGTCGCCGCGCTTGCCGAGCGTGATCATCTGGTCGGCGACGCGCTTCAGCTCCTTGGCGCGCGGCTCCGTCGTCTCGATCAGCTCGTGATCGAGCAGCGACGTGACCAGGTTGCGCAGCAGCGCCACCCGGTGCGCGGCCGGCCGCGCCAGCTTTCCTCTACGCCTTCTGTGCCTCATCTCACCCTTCTCGTTCGCGCGAGCGCTGCTCGAGCTCCTTGCGCGAGGGGAAGCCGTCGAGCCGCATGCCGAGGGAGAGCCCCATCGACTGGAGCACCTCCTTGATCTCGTTGAGCGACTTCCGGCCGAAGTTCTTGGTCTTCAGCATCTCGCCTTCGCTGCGCTGCACCAGCTCGCCGATGTATCGGATGTTGGCGTTCTGGAGGCAGTTGGCCGAGCGCACCGAGAGCTCGAGCTCGTCCACCGAGCGGAACAGGTTCGGATTCGCCAGCTCCGGCTCGTCCACGCCCGGCAGCGGCGCCTCTTCGCGCTCCTCGAAGTTGATGAAGATGCTGAGCTGGTCCTTCAGGATCTTCGCGCCGAAGGCCACGGCGTCGGCCGGCTCGAGCGAGCCGTCCGTCCACACCTCGAGGTTGAGGCGGTCGAAGTCTGTGTCGCGCCCGACGCGCGCGGGCGTGACCGAGTAGTTGCACCGACGCACCGGCGAGAAGATCGAGTCGATCGGAATCGTGCCGATCGGCATGTCCTCGGTCTTGTTGCGCTCCGCCAGCCGGTAGCCCTTGCCGAGATCGACGGTGACCTCGAGGTCCACGTCGGCCTCGCCGGTGAGCGTCGCCAGCTTGTGCTCCGGGTTCATGATCTCGACGGTCGGATCCTCGCCGCCGAGCTCGCCCGCCAGGAGCACGCCCGCGCCGGACTTGCGCACGCGCAGCACCTTCGGGCCCTCGGCGTGCATGCGCAGCCGCACTTCCTTCAGGTTCAGCACGATGTCGCTCACGTCCTCGAGCACACCGGGAATCGTCGAGAACTCGTGCAGCACGCCGCCGATGCGCACCGTGGTGATGGCGGCGCCCTGCAGCGACGACAGCAGCACGCGCCGCAGCGCGTTCCCGAGCGTCTGGCCGAAGCCGCGCTCGAGCGGCTCGCACCAGAAGCGGCCGTAGCGGTCGTCGGCCTCGTCCTCGCCGATTTCGAGGCGGCGCGGGCGGATCAGCTGACGCCAGTTCTTCGCGATGACTTCCTGTTGCATGCAAGTCCCCCTGGCGGAGTGGAATTTAGTAGCGGGAGTACAGCTCGACGATGAGCTGCTCTTCGATCGGAAGCGTGATGTCGTCCCGGGCGGGCAGCGCCTTCACGATGCCCTGGAACGAGGTCTTGTCGATCTCGAGCCAGCCCGGCAGCGCGCGCCCCTCGAGTGCGTCGAGCGCGCCGACGATGCGCGCGATCTCTCGCGAGCTCTCGCGCAGCGTGACCACGTGGCCGGCCTTGACGAGGAAGGACGGCGTCGAGGTCTTGCGGCCGTTCACCTGGAAGTGGCCGTGCCGCACGAGCTGGCGCGCCTCGGCGCGCGAGGTCGCGAAGCCGAGCCGGAACACCACGTTGTCGAGCCGGCGCTCGAGGAGCTGGAGCAGGTTCGTGCCGGAGCGGCCCCGCATGCGCGTGGCCTTGTCCACCGTGCTCGCGAACTGGCGCTCCATCAGCCCGTACATCCGCTTGACCTTCTGCTTCTCGCGGAGCTGGGCGCCGTAGTTGGAGACGCGCGGGCGCGCCTGGCCGTGCTGGCCCGGCGGATAGGCGCGGCGATCGACCGAGCACTTCTCGGTGTAGCAACGGTCGCCCTTCAGGAAGAGCTTCGCGCCCTCCCGGCGACACATGCGACAAACGGGTCCGATGGTTCGAGCCATGCTTCCTCGCGTTAGACGCGGCGCCGCTTGGCGGGGCGACAGCCGTTGTGGGGAATCGGGGTGACGTCCTTGATCATGGTGACCCGCATGCCCGACGCGGTGAGCGCGCGCAGCGCCGACTCGCGGCCGGCGCCCGGGCCCTTCACGTACACGGAGATGGTGCGCACGCCGTGCTCCGCGGCTTTCTTGGCGCAGTCCTCGGCGGCGACCTGCGCGGCGAAGGGCGTCGACTTCCGCGAGCCCTTGAAGCCGTGCTGCCCCGCCGACGACCAGCACAGCGGCGCGCCGCTGGCGTCCGTGATCGTGATCAGCGTGTTGTTGAAGGTCGACTGGATGTGCGCGACGCCCGTCGTGACGTTGCGCTTGACCTTCTTCTTGGCGCCCTTCTTGACCATCTACGAATGACTCCTCTGCCGGCTACTTCTTGGCCGGCACCTTCTTCTTGCCCGCGACCGTCTTGCGCGGGCCCTTGCGGGTGCGCGCGTTCGTGTGGGTGCGCTGGCCGCGCACCGGCAGCCCGCGCCGGTGGCGCAGGCCGCGGTAGCAGCCGATGTCCATGAGCAGCTTGATGTTCTGCGACGTCTCGCGGCGCAGATCGCCCTCGACCTGGAAGTCGCGCTCGATGACCTCGCGGATGCGCACCACCTCGTCTTCGCCGAGATGGTCGGTGCGCGTCATCGGCTCCACGCCGGCCTTGTCGCAGATCTTCGACGCGCCGGTGCGGCCGATGCCGTGGATGTAGGTCAGCGCGATGCCGATCTGCTTGCTGCGAGGCAGGTCTACGCCTGCGATGCGTGCCATGGCATTACCCCTGTCGTTGCTTGTGCTTCGGGTTGTCGCACAGGATGCGGACCACGCGGCGCCGACGGACGACGCGGCACTTGTCACACATCTTCTTCACCGATGCCCGGACCTTCATCGTCCCTCCGCTCCGTCGAGCGCCTGCGCGATGCGGCGAGCCACCTCTTCGAGCTTGCCGAGCCCGTCCACCTCGCGGAGCACCCCACGGCTGCGGTAGTACGAAATCAACGGCTCGGTCTTGTCTTTGTACTCACGCATGCGCGTGCGGATGCTCGTCTCGTTGTCGTCGGAGCGGCCTTCACGCTCGGAGCGACGCAGCAGGCGCTTCACCAACTCGTCCTCGTCCACGCGAAGCGCCACGCAGCGCTCGAGCTCGCAGCCGAGGTTCGGCAGCATCGCGTCGAGCGCTTCGGCCTGCGCGGCAGTACGGGGGAAGCCGTCGAGGATGAAGCCCTTCTTCGCGTCCGGCTGGCGGAGCCGCTCCTCGGCCACGCCGATCACCACCGCGTCGGGCACGAGCTTGCCGGCGTCCATGTAGGCCTTCGCCTGCTTCCCCACCTCGCTCCCCGCCGCCACCGCGGCGCGCAGCATGTCACCGGTGGACACCTGCGGGATCCCGAGCCGCTCCACGAGCAGCTGGGCCTGCGTCCCCTTGCCGGCGCCGGGCGGCCCGAGCAGCAGCAGTCGCCTGGCGCTCATCCGAGCCTCCCGCGCATGCGCGTGCCGTGCACGAAGCCCTCGTACTGGCGCGACAGCAGGTGTGCCTCGATCTGGGCCATCAGGTCCATCGAGACGCCCACCACGATGAGCAGCGCGGTGCCGCCGAAGTAGAACGGCACGCCGAAGCGTGCCGACAGGATCACCGGCACCAGGCAGATGCCTGCCACGTAGAGCGCGCCCACCAGCGTGATGCGCGAGAGCACCTGGTCGATGAACTCCGCCGTCTTCTTGCCGGGCCGGATGCCGGGGATGAAGCCGCCCGAGCGCTTGATGTTGTCGGCCACGTCGTCGGGGTTGATCACGATCGCGGTGTAGAAGAACGCGAAGAAGATGATCAGGCCGATGTAGAGCACGTTGTAGAGAACGCCGCCGGGGAACAGGTAGTCCTGGAAGAAGCGGTTCACGAGGCCGCCGGCCTCGCTGAACTGGGCGATCGTGGTGGGGAAGATCAGCAGCGAGCTGGCGAAGATCGGCGGGATCACGCTGGCCGTGTTCACGCGCAGCGGGAAGTAGCTCATGCCGCCCTGGGTGACGCGCCGGCCCACCACGCGGCGGGCGTGTTGGATCGGGATGCGGCGCTGGCCGCGCTCGACGAACACCACGAAGGCGGTGAGGCCGATCATCACCCCGAACAGCAGCAGCACGCTGAGCAGCGAGAACTGGTCGGTGCGCACCAGCTCGACCAGCTGCGCGAGGCCGCCGGGGATGCCGACGATGATGCCCGAGAAGATGACGAGCGAGATGCCGTTGCCGATGCCGCGCTCGGTGATCTGCTCGCCGAGCCACATGATGAAGGCAGTGCCCGTCGTGAGCGTGAGCATGCACATCAGGCGGAAGCTCCAGCCGGGCTCGAGCACCGCGCCGGCGCCGAACTGCCCGCTCTCGAGAGCCACCGCGATCATCGTGCTCTGGAACAGCGAGAGCGCGACCGTGCCGTAGCGCGTGTACTGCGTGATCTGGCGCTGGCCCCGCTCGCCCTCCTTGCGCAGCGCCTCGAGCGGCGGCAGCACGATGGTGAGGAGCTGCATGATGATCGAGGCGCTGATGTAGGGCATGATGCCCAGCGCGAAGATCGAGAGCTGCTCGAGCGCGCCGCCCGAGAAGACGTTGAACAGGGCGAACACCGTCCCCGAGACCTGCTGCTCGAAGAACTGACGGACGACGTCGGGGTTGATGCCCGGCGTCACGATCTTGGCGCCGATCCGGTACACGGCCAGCATCCCCAGCGTGAACAGGATCCGACGCTGGAGCTCGGGGATGCGGCCGATGTTCTGGACGCCTCCGGTCACTCGAGGATCTCCACCTTGCCGCCAGCGGCTTCGACCTTGCTCTTGGCCGACTCGCTGGCAGCGTGCACCCGCACCGTCGCGCGCGCGGGCGACTCGCCGTTGCCGAGCAGCTTCACGCGCAGCCCGGCCTTCTTGATCAGGCCGCGTGCGATCAGCGCCGCCGGGTCTACCGTGGCGCCTTCGCCGAAGCGCGCGAGGTCGCCCACGTTCACGACGCCGTGATCGATGCGGTGGATGTTCGTGAAGCCGCGCTTCGGGATGCGGCGCGTGAGCGGCATCTGGCCGCCTTCGAACTGGAAGGGCGTCTCGCGGCCGGGCGAGCGCTTGCCCTGCCCCTTCGTGCCGCGGCCGGAGGTCTTCTGGTGCCCGGTGCCGGGCCCGCGGCCGACGCGCTTCTTCTTGTGCTGCGCGCCCGGGCGCGGCTGGAGACGGTCCAGCATCGGTTACTCCTGCACCTGCACGAGGTGGGCGATCGAAACGATCATGCCGCGCACCGCCGGCGTGTCCTCGAGCTCGACGGTCTGGTAG
>Ga0187892_10009185_pt1 | contig 13123 bp, 11 predicted proteins | sample MA1701073metaG_FD_139345 | JGI IMG/M metagenome (GOLD analysis project Ga0187892, IMG submission 139345) | Bio-ooze microbial communities from a basaltic lava cave in the Kipuka Kanohina Cave System on the Island of Hawaii, USA - MA170107-3 metaG ...
GCGGGTGGGTTCTTTACGCAATCGAGGCCAGATTTCTGACGAAGCGACCCACCCGCTACCGCGAGGTGGTACTGACTCCATCGCGCGAGACTTTTCCCTTATGCAACTTGATCAGAGCTTCCTTTAGTTTGTCGTTGGCAACGATGAGCTCAACCTTAACTAATACTCCAACCTTGAATTTAGCGTTGCCAACGACAAACTGAAGTGTGTCGGACAAATTAAGGACGCCCCTACAGTTCTATCACGCGGTCGATCTAAGTCTGACGGCTATCTCGTTCATTCGCGCGCTCAGGCGCTCTTCATCCACAGTTAGCAGCCGGCCGTTGCGATAGACTTCCCTTCCCGCGACCACAGTTAACGAAACGTCGCGGCCAGACGAAGTGAAGATGAGTGTGTCGATCGGATCGTAAGACGGATTCTGGTGTGTTCCCGCGAGCGACACCACGACAAAATCAGCCTGCCGTCCTTTTCTTATCTCTCCAATTTCCGTTTCAAGGCCCATCGCGTGGGCGCCCCCGGCGGTTGCTGCGTAGAATGCAACATTCGCATCCATCGTTCTCTGTCCCGGATGCTCAGAGGAATCAGACCGCGAAATGAGTGTGGCAAAGCGAGCTTCTTCGAGTATGTCGCAGGTATTGTTACTGGCCACTGAGTCACTGCCGAAACCGATGTCAACTCCGGCCTGAACAAAAGCACCAAACGGGGCACGTCCGTGACCCAGCTTTGCGTTTGATTTAGGACAGTGCGCAATTCGCGAGTCGGTTTCTTTCAAGATCTCGATATCATCCGCCTCAACTCGGATGCAGTGGGCCAGCAGCGGTCGGGTTTTCAGTATCCCATGACGCTTAAGATATTGAATGCTTGATAACCCGGGCGCCTTCCATTCTATTCCCCGGCTGGCGAGCGCTTCGGCAAAAGGTCCCCGACCTTCACGCAGAAGCATTTGTTCGGCAGCTGACTCCGCTGCGTGCATCATGACGGGAAGTCCGGTTTCTGACGCCAACGCTGAAATCATTTCAAGCTGCTCGGCGCAAACCGTATATGGCGCGTGAGGAGACACCCCTGATTTCACTAACGACGTCTCCAGATCGCGCAAAGGAGACAATTTAGCTTTGAGTTTTTCAAAGTTCTCCGCAGCAAGTCGGGGATCCGGCCCAAACGATTCCTGATACACGACGCCGCGGAGACCGACGTCGCGAATCGCGCTCATGCTGGACCGCGCTTCGTCACTGGCGTCGCCCACACAAGTCACGCCGGCTCGGATTGCCTCGCATGCTCCCCACGCAGCAGAGATATAACGGTCATCTGCCGTCATATGTGTGAGCCGGGCGACAGTAAGTTTTTTAAGCCAGGCAAGGAAGTCAGCTTCCTCTTTTTCGAGAAAGCCACGCATTGCCGTGAGCTCCAGGTGCGAATGAGTGTTGACCAGCCCGGGAAGTATGGCCGCTTCGCCAAAATGATGGACCTGACTCTCGGGAAATTTTTCGATGAGGGCTGGGCGTGTACCAACCTCAGCTATCCGTGTGTTCTCGATTGCTATTGCGCCGTCTTCTATTGGCGGTGAGGTAACGGGAAGCAACCAGCAAGCACAATAGAGGTTGATCATGATCTTAGGCGAATCAATCGATTGGGCTACTCCAGAACAACCTGTGAAATCGGGACCGACAAACCGACATGAATGCATGCTACTGAGCTGCCGAAGGAGCGGCTGGTGCGCGTCCACCCTTCAGTTTTCTATATCGGCCCAAAATCGAGACCACATAGGCTCGCGTCGACGGAATGTCAATTCTTTGAATGAACTCTTCACCCGACAGCGGTTTGCCGTCGGTTGCCGGACGGCTCCATTCCGCGGCGCGACTGGGTCCAGCATTGTACGCCGCAATCATGCGCGCCTCTGCATCCGGGGTATCGCGGTATTGCTCATAAAACTTCTCCAGGTACCAGCAACCGACTTGAATATTTCGTTCCGGCTCACTCAATAGACCTTGAGGCGCGGCAGCCATCTGGCGTTCGAGCTCGCGCATTCCGGTTTCCGACGCCCAGTCGCGCCCGACTGCCGGAGTTACCTGCATCAAACCGATCTCCCCGTCCTTTCCGGTTTTCCAGGGACTAAAGTACGTCTCCTCGTAAATGATGCTCCAGACGAGATCAGGGTCGACTCGATAGATACTGGCCTGACGCGCGATCAGGCTGTCGTAACGATGAATCCAATACTGATTAACGAAGTAGGCTAAAACAGCGGTAGTGAGGGTTAAGAGACTAACAACAATCAGTCGTTTCATTCAGGTTGTGCATCGGAGCAACCGGCAGGCTCGAGTGCTAGTTTTTCCTTTTCAGTCCTGACCAATAGCTAGCTGCAGAGCTTGTATGATCCACGCCTTCATAGCGCGAACGCAACGCCTGCTCGTCCAATACGTGTCCTTGCAGCCAGACTTCGGCGTCCAGAGTCGCCCCCGTGGCCAGCGAGTCGCCGCGCAGGGCACATTGATTGACCAGGACCTCAAGCTTTATTCGTTCAAGATCGAGATGAATCCAGAAGAGATCGCTGCCTGATAAAGGATTCTTGAGTGGTTTGAACGCGATCACGGTGCCTGACAAACTCCAGTCATTCTCATGGGCTGCTCTCGATGGTGCCGCTTTTTCCAGAGGCAGCCAACGCGTCTTGCATGCGCCTCGGCGGACGCGCGCTCTGTATGCCAGCCCGCAAAGCCCCACGTGCAGCTCTTGTGCCGAGAAGCCGGCAGGACCGACTTCAGTCAGGTTTTGCAGTTCGAACAATACTTCGCAGTCGGTACTTTCGCGATACCCGTGTACTACGGCTTCGCCTTCTTCGTCATACTCAGTCAGCGCCCATGGGCTGATAGTCTGAATATATCGTGCCCGAAATCCGGGGCGGCAATCTGCATAAAACACCTCACCACTGCCCGATTCATAGAGCACGGTCCAAACTTCGAGGCCATCGCCGAGTTTCCAACACCGACCGTGCAGAACTGCTCCCCGTCGGCTCAGCTGCGTAGGCTCGCCCTGATTACCTGCTCGTTCCGCAAGGTAGTTGAATGCCTTCTCGCTGGGGACTTCTAATCCGATGGTCTCAAAAGTAGGGTTCATATTTGCACTAGATTCTAATTAGTGACCATCACTTATCACTTACACGCTTTCTTTGTCTACGCTTTTGTTTACTTCCGTTCGAATGTTCTTCGCGGGGCGCGCGACTCCTAAAACCGCGAATGCGTCTTTCAGGTCCGTGCGAAGGGCGCACACCCGAACGAACCATCTCTGCGAACAGGTCTACATCGTAGTCAACCTGACGCGACATTTCTTCGCGGATTGCGTGTAACACTTCCAGGAATTTCGGACGACGATACATAAGAACATTTTCGATTTCCGATTGGCAAATCATAAATTTCGAATTTCGAGTTTCGAATTTCGAATTTACTTCATCAATACTAATGAACCAACCTTACAATGAACTCAAAGCTAAAACCGAGCAACTTGAAAATTACCAATTGGCAATCGGCAATTGGAAATCGCCAATCACTTTACTCTCTCGGTTATTTCAGAGACAAGAAATTCCGGGGTTACGATCATAGGTACATAGAAGCCCGCGGCAGTGTTAAAAAGACGAATGCGCGCCTGACGGCGAACGTTTGCCAGGTGTCCGAAGTTCCAGGTCACCAGGTAATCGATCTTGTGATAAGAGGCAATCGCCACGTGCAAGGCATCAGCAATATACTTGCGATGAAATATGCCGCGGGAGACATATCCATCCGCCAGAATCGCCGCTTCATCCGTCAGTTCGACCTGTTCAAGGGGTGCAATTAACTTGAGATAAGAACTCTTATGCGGTTCGGCCACACGTTCGATCTCGCGTGACACCAGAGCAGAGATAACGGTCCGGTAATCTGCCATCTCGTGTTCCCACCATCGAATCGTCAGGTCGCGCCGAAAGGGCTCGCCGTTGTCGAGATAGGCGCCGATAACCGATGTTTCCAGATAAAGGCTCTGTTTCACCAAGACTCCTGTGTTTAGTTCTTTGCGGGCCGCGCGTTATTGGCCGTTTGGCTGAGGGGCTCAAGCCGAATCACTCCACGCCGAAAATCGAAAGAGACCCGGAAGTGTTTGAGAAAATTTCCACCTAAGATCCCTTCCTGTCTAAACCCGGCGGTCTCATTAACCGGTTCGAGATCCAGGACAGCCACACTCACTTTTTCTCTGACGAATGTCCCCAGCATTACGCTAGGCAGCAGCATAGTTTTCACGTCTTCGGCGATCCCGGCCGCGCCAAAGACGCGCATGCGAGTCGGAGTCAGATAGTTATTGAATTCTTCCAGGGTGGCGAGTTTTTCTGAGATCACAGAAATACTGGCACCCGTGTCGATGATGAAATTGAAAGGTTTATCAATCCCTTCAAGATGAACTTCTCCACTCAGGAACCCGCTGGAGGTGGTACGAATAGGAATTTCGATAGCGCCTGCAGACGGCGGACGAAGCACTGTCCTCGGATCGGAGTCGGGTGTCGACGCCAACTCGTCGAGGCTGGTGGATTGCCGCTGCCGTACGAGAGTGAAGGTTCGATCACCATAATCGACAGCGGCTATGAACTTCGAGATCATCGACAGTCCCAGATAGCCATCAACCGGAGATCTATCGTCGAAGAACCGGCGAATGTAAACTGGCACATTCTCGACTCTGACGTCACCGATATCCATCGAGGAGAGAAATCCGTAGACAATCTCAAACTTACCGCCACCACCGACAGCCCTCGCCATTCCGCCGCGAGCCACTGGGCGCAATCCCAGTCGTTTTGCCGTCTCGTCAGAAATGACAGACATCCCCGAGCCAGTATCGAGCACGAACCGCAACGGCTCCTTCTGCCCATTGATTCGAATCTTCATGATCGGGCGACTGTCGAAGGATTCAAAAGAAAGGACGGTCGCGCTGCGACCGCTGGGAACGTAAAGCGATCCCTGTCTGCCGAGGTATCTCAGAAATTCGATCAAACCCCGGATCCGCGCCCGTCTGTCTGCATCAGTCTTAGGTGCAATTGTGAGGAAGCGTTCGTAGGCATCGGCGGCCTCCTTGTACATTTCGTTGCGTGCAGCCGCCTGACCGAGATTGAAAATGTAGTCCGGTTCATTCGGCGCCACACTTACGGCTCGCCGCAGTCCTCTAAGACACGAATCCAAACGGTTCTCATAGAAGTCGACCATCGCCAGCCCCGAGATTGCGAGGGATTCGTTCTCGTCTACGCTGAGAGCCGTTCGAAACTCTTCCACCGATTCATGAAAATCCCCTGACGCGAGGATCGCCTGACCCAACAGTGCGTGAGCGCGCGCTGACAAAGGCTCCACCAAAATCACCCTCGCTGCATGGTCGTAGGCGTCCTGAAGTCTTCTCTGCTTCAGCAACGCGAAACTCAATTTCAATCGCGCTTCGTTATCTTGATTACTCTTGACTATCAGTTCGCGCAGAATCTTTTCAGCGAGCTCAAAGTCGCCTTCTCGAATTGCTTTGTCCGCCCGGTTTTGAGCTTTTTTGTCTAAGGCAACTACCGGTGAGCTGGCCGAAAGCCCCAAACAAATGGCAAAGGCGGCCAGAACTCCGACCGCCAGCGTGCGATTAGAACTTAAACTGCCAAAACGCCACATAAAAACTACCTTTACTCGAGGGACTCCGGATTTATTTCTCTTTCCATGCTTACCGCCGTCTCTACTTCAAGACTTCTCCAGTCTTTAAGGACCATAGCACCAGGTCAAGTTCATCAAAATCGATCTTCACGTTGCCTGCAACTTCGCGAAGCTTCTTTTCAATCTCCAGGTAGCGAGTTCGCGTATTGGGTGGGCGAGCGTTTTCCACCACCTTAAGATCCGCCAAACATCGCAGGACGTGCTTGTCGAGGATTGCGTGCCCTTTAAGACCGATATTCCGTAGGAAATGGCTGGCCTCTTTGTAACCCAAACCCTTGATTCGTTTCTCCTGCGCCAGCCAGTCACGACGCTCGATCGGATCCGAAAAGCTCTCCAATCGCTCCCGCAACTTCAACCCGCAGTGATCTAACAGGTACTTCCGCGCAACTACGATGTAGCCCGGCCGCGCCACGGGAAAGCGATGGGCGCCAGTTGCTTTTAGCGCTCGAGTCATCTGGGAGCGCTTGCCGTTCAACAAGAACGGTCTGACAGCTTCAACGGCTTTCAACCCCATTCTCGCCGAAGCACCAGCCGTGAAGATGCAGAAAACCAGTTCTTCCCAGAGTCGCTCGTCTGAGCCCTTATGCCAAACTTCTTCGAACTCAAGAAGCCTTGCCTGGATCTCGTTACGACGAGCTCGGTGCGTAGCGCGTATGCTTTCAACTGTAACAGGCTGGTGTTCGCGCACGATAATTTGTCAACAACGAGATTCTAGGTGTGCGCTTCTGCCATTGTCAACGCTCTCTGATTGCGCGGCCGCGAGACGAGTTGGATCGAAATTCTTGTTAGTCGGATAGCCTTGTTCTTTCGTCGGTCACAACCAAACCAGTCTCTGTTTGATCCGGGCCTTGCACAAAAAGCGGAAATCCCATGCACGGCAGTGCATGGATTGTTCAAGTTCTCTCTACAAAAAGACGTCAATCAAGCATCACAGAATCCCGCACACGGCAGTGTGCGGATGGTTCAGGTCCTACCTATTCATTTTCGAGTTTCAAATACAAAAGTCTTTCAAAGGATTCAAGTGAACAGGTCGGACTTGAACCATCCCCGCACTCCCGTGCAGGGGATTCGGTTGAGGGTGTCCCGCATTCTATAGGCAGGGCTTGAACCATCCACCCACTGCCGTGGGTGGGATTCTCGCCCTTTGTGCAAGGCCGTGTTGATCCGAATGGGCCACCGTCACCCGTCTTAAGATCTGAAACGGCCCCCCAGTAGTCCCCTTGACAACGTCCGCAACTCCGATGGAACAATCGAACACGCCTGCAAAAGCGAATTCTGGAATCTGATCTTCTGTGGGAACTTGCGCCTCGACCAATCAATCAGTTTGGCTAGTCAGCCGTTCTATTTGACAGATCAGGTTCAACTTGCCGTGGTTAATTTGAGTCAGAATGCAATCCGTTAGTTGCTTGGTCGCTTGGTACGCCCCTTGCGATGTGGGCCCTTGCCAAACCTATGGCCTGGCGCGTTTGTGGCCGCCAACCGAGTGAGAACGATGCAAATGTCCAAACCGAATAGCAACAGATTAGAGGGTTCGCAAGAGGGATTCTCTGTAATTGAGCTGCTGGCAGTTACCGCTCTGATCGGCATACTCAGTGCGCTCACGTTGCCTCCGATGATGGCCCAACGCCGGCTGCTTCGCTCCGCCGGGATTTCGCGAGAGATTGTGGCGCAGTTGCGATATGCACGTCAGATGGCGATGTCTCAACGCCAGTCGTTCACTCTTCAATACGACAATGTCAATAAACAGATTCTGGTCATTGATCACAATGCGTCTGGATTGGGCGTGCTGACCGATGCTAACTACCCTAACAATCCCGGAAGCGCGGTGGTCAGTACTCTCCGACTCGCGACGGGAGGACTGGTTGGTTCAGAAATAACTTATGGCATCCCCACCGGGCTGCCGACGGCGGCACTGGCGGATGGCGTCAGTCGAACTAATCTCACGGGCGGGGTAATAAATATCACGTTCCAACCGGACGGCTCCGTCGTCGACGTCAATGGTAACCCGCTGGATCGAGCACTATTCATTTACAACAGCCAGGCAGCTAAAGAAACCGCTACAGCCATTTCAGTAGTAGGTTCCGCAGGACGAGTAAAACTCTGGAGGTACAAGAGCAGTGGGAATCAGTACGCTGAATAGTCGTCGCCGGAACAACACCGCTGTCAACAAATCTGAGCGTGGGTTCAGTTTGTTGGAGATGGTGGTTGCGATGGGAATCTTGAGCGCCGGCCTGCTGGTGGTCGCTTCGACGATTGGTTACGCGTTGCTTGTCAGCAACGGAGGACGCGGCATAACCAATACCAAGCTGCTGATTGTCTCCGTGCTCGAGCAGATGGAAACGCTGAGGAACACCGAGACTCTTCAGTTCGGGCAAATCGCAAATGTCGGACAGGTCGACAATAGTGGGGCCACTCGTCAGTTTGCCGGCTTCCCTACCGACTTCGTTCCGGTTGCCACGAATCCGGGTCCTGATGGGATTTTTGGAACGATTGAAGATGCGGGACCTGACGGACTCTTCGGAACCAGCGACGACGTTGTCGACGCAGGTCCTGGCGAAGTTCGACAAGGTGTGACTCGTCAGATTCTCATCACTCCTCTGAGTCCGAACCTAAAGCGCATTCAGGTGACTCTGCGTTATTCACCAAAAGGTGGCGACGTTAAGGAAATAGTCGGCGTCAGCTATCTCAATGACAACAGCCGCAGCAACTACATTGGTTGATTTGAGCCAACTCCGATTGAACTAAAACAGATGCACGCCACGTTGAAAACTAAAAATCAGGCAGGGTTCACAATTCTCGAGATGATTATCTCGATGACTGTGATGCTTGTCGTTGGAGGCGCGGTGTTTTCATTGATGCGAGACTCAATGAAGGTGGCCTCTACTACTTATGAGATGACCGACGCCCAGGAAGGCCTGCGCACAGCACAGGAATATCTGAATCGAGATTTGATGAACGCCGGCGACGGGCTAAACAGCATCAACAATATTCGGGTGCGGCGTGGCTTTGTTACCGACTATCTCGCATTGAGTCCAATCGACGACACCAACTACGCGGGAATGGTAAACCTTGGGATTCTGACTTCCGACGACGACACGCTGGAGAACACTGCCGTTCTGGCGACCAATCCAGCAGTTAATGTCCGCTGGAACCCTGACGCCGCCGATAGAACGGATCGAGTATCAATCATGCAGATCGATCCCAGTTTCACGCCCATCGCATTGGACTCAGGGAAGATTAACCCGAGTGGCAACAGCGTCACGATTTCCGCCGCCGACGTAGGCCGATTTCAGATTGGCGAAGTCTATTTCATCAGTTCCGCAGCCGGCGCAACGTTCGGCATGATTACTGACATCACGAATACACCGAGTCTCACGTTTGCGGCAGGTGACGCGCTTGGTCTTAACGCCCCCGGAAACGGGGGTCCAATTAATGTCGTCTCCAGTGGTGGAACTATCCCCACCTCACTCATGCGAATCAGGATCATTCACTACTACGTGAATTCCAACGGTTGTCTAAGGCGGCGCGTCTTTGGAGTCAGCGGCGGAACATTCACTGACAGTCTAATCGCCGAGCACGTGATCAGCACTCAGTTTCGCTATCTCCTCAGCCTGCGCGACGCCGGTGGTAACGTCGTACAGCCACAAACGCAGCTCACCAGCTCTCAAGAGCAACTCGCAATCAATCAAGTCGAAGTCACGATAACTGTCGAGACTGCTCATACGATTCATAACAATGCTCAAAATCGATTGAGCATGGTAACCGGCACCAGCGTCCGCAACATGCAGTTTAGAGGAGCCCTTCAACCAACCGCTGGTGGCTAGGACGACCCGAGGTATGAAAATCTCAGCACGCACAACAGAATCCTTGAACCGCTCGACCTCGAGATCTGTCAGAACCTTCGATGATGAAAGAGGCTCGGCACTCGCCGCGTCGATCTTCATTCTGGCAGTCCTGGGCGCAGTCGCCATGACAGTCCTGGGTGTCGTGCAAACAGAGACGAAGATTGCGGGCAGTGACCTCGAGCGCACCAAGACGTTTTATGCTGCGTCGGCCGGGATCGAGAAAATGACCAGCGACTTCAGCGCGCTGTTTGCTCGCACTTCCCGACCGACCCGAACACAGCTTGATGGGATTCAGGCTGCTTCGCCTCCTGAATTAACGCTTGAAGGATTCCAGCTCAGCCAAACCATTGAACTTGACAATACGGCACTCGCCTCGATGCGCCAGACTCAGGGCATTACCAATGGATCTTATCCGAGCGTTACGATTCCCAGCGGACCTTACGCCGGGCTTACCGCCAGCGTTGCACCTTACAGTTTGGTAACGACTGCCAACTCCAGAACGACTGCACAGGTTAGTCTGACTCGCCAGATCAATAACTACCTCGTTCCGATTTTCCAGTTCGGGATGTTTAGCAATGACGATCTCGAAGTTCACCCGGGACCCCAATTTACGTTTAATGGTCGCGTCCATGCTAACGGTAATCTCTATCTGAATGGAGCCACGACTTTCCTGGCAAAGGTTACTACGGCAAACGAAGCAGTCGTGGAAGTGATGCGCAATGGCGCAGCCCGCACCGGAAGCGTCTCGTTTCAAGTTGGCGCCATCAATGTGCCAATGACGCTGGGCAGTGTGCTGCTGGGTCCCAACCTACCGGGGGCATTGGCAAATCAACGCGGATACTTTCCTGATTCGCCTAACGGAACTGATAATCCCAATTGGAAGTCGACATCGGTCGCGGCCGCTCAATCAAGCGTTCCCAATCAGTTCGGGGGTCAGTTGCTAACCCGCACTACCGGAATCTCGCCGCTCTTGCTGCCTCTTCAGCTTGACGGCAATTCAACGCACGAGATTATCAAAAGAGGAATGCCAAACGATGGTGTGACCCTCAGTGCATCGCGTTATCACGCCAAGGCTCAGATTCGCATTCTGATCGATGACGAAACTCCGGCAACCGCAGACAAAGCGGGGATACCAGCGGGTCGTGGAGTCAAACTTTCCGAGTTTGATCCAATTCCGCTGCCAGCCGGTCTGCCGTTGCTGGGAGGAGGCCGAGCACTGTGGCGAATTGCAGACAATGGAACTTACACCGACTCGTTACTTTCGTGTCCTCTTCAGGGCACTCTTCTCGGCCTTCACGCTGATGCAGTTCGCAGTGCCAGGTCTGCCGGTTCGCTTTCATCCAACGGCATCGTAATTCCCGCAGGCGCCGGATTGAGTGGTCGAATTCTGATTGAGATCGTTGCCGCGAATGGAACGGCGCGAGATGTCACGAAGGAGATTCTGAGTCTGGGTATGACTGTGGGCGAACCCAACGCCATTGTGCAACTGCAGCGACCATTGTGGGCCGCATTTGTTCAGGGCGGCAGAGACGCAAGCGCAGGCAACAATTACTTAACTTACATTGTCAACAACACGAACCTTGCTGCTGATGGTGAAATCAAGACTTCCGGCGGAGCGCCTTCTCAGGATGGGACCTATGGCTACCTGACCAACATCCAGGAAGATCCTTCCCTGGGGCAGCCGATACGCAATAACGCGCCGGCAGCCGCAGGTGAATGGAACAGTATAGTTCCGATCAATATCTACAACGTCCGTGAAGGCAGGATAAACACCTCGCTTGACGCCAACACCGTCTTTGAGCGTGGCGTCATGAGCGTCGTCGAGCTGAATATGAGAAATCTTGCTCGTTGGTTCGATGGCGTTTACGACACCAATCTGCTGGCCGGAACTAATGCAGTAAGCGCGAACATCTACGGTGATGATGGCTACATCGTGTATGTCTCTGACCGTCGCGGCGACAGAGTTAAAAGCGAAGAGGATTCAACCGGGACGATCAGCTCATCCAACGGAATGGTCGATAATGAAGATATCTATGGTCCAAACAACAGCCTCGACCCGGGCGAAGATGTTATCGACGTCGGTCGCGACGTCGCAGCAGGCCAGCAAAAGAAAGGGACTCTTCAGAAAGACGTAACAGAGTTACCGGATCCTTCAGGCCTAGCCGGCACTTCCGGGGCGGATAGATTTGGACGTGCCACCACTGTGGCTGCCTGGGCAAACTTAAGTAACTACTTCCGTCGCTCGGTTCGACTATTCAATGGCGAAAACCTGAGAATCACAGGGGCCGCTAACAAACTGTCGCAAACCAAAGGAATTACCGTGGCTTCGGAGAACCTGGTCTACATCTGGGGCAACTTCAACACTACTGGCATCAATGGTCAGCCTGGTGTCGGCTCAACGCTCAACGATCCTGCCCAGACTTATCACTATCTTGGTAATCAGGTTCCGGCATCGATCGTCGCAGACGCGTGCTTTCCGTTGTCCAAGACCTGGTTTGACAGTTTTAGCTCACTGCATCCAGATAGTTTGAGCAAGCGAATTGCTGATATAAATCTTCCGTCCGTCGGGGATGAGACCTCGGTGCGAGCGGGAATCATCTCCGGCAAGACTCTCTCAGCGCTGGCCGGCAGCCCTGACGCCGGCAACGACGCGTCTGGGGAGTCGCGACTCAACGGGGGTATGCACAATTTCCCGCGCTTTCTGGAAAACTGGAGAGGCCAAAGATGGAACTTTGTGGGTTCATTGATCCCGCTTTACCGTTCGACCCAAGCGGTGGGTCCGTACAACGCAAGCTCGACTATCTATAGTCCGCCAACGCGCAATTGGGCCTTTGACGTCACTTTCAGAAATCCAGATCGTCTGCCTCCGGGAACTCCGCAATTCCAGTACGTTCAGCCCACGGCTTTCAGACAAGTCTTGTAGACCAGTTCCAGATTTGAGATCGCATGTGCGTACACAAGACCCCCTGGCTTTGTCTGCGATTAGCCTCTAACTCGTGCGGGTTAGCGGATGAACTTCCGGGAACTCTCTCTGCTATCATTCGCAGCTGTTTGAAGCCCTGTTCGTTCAACTCCTGTCTAAGTTGCGAAGTTGCCCTGCGAGCAGCATTGAAGGCGTCCGTGAATGGTTGAACGTACTGCTGCGGAGTACCCCTTGGCGGATTCGATGCAGGGTTCTGCGGAAGCCTTCCAGTTATTCCTCAAGGTAGCGGATGCGGACTCTAATATCGCGCGCCCATTTTAGCCTGCACATATATGTTTCCAAGCTTTGAGTGTTTGATCAATAGCTGCGAATCGGCTTCCCACGATAACGTTACGGCATCGGTTCCGGTTGCGGAGACTATGATGTCCTTCTTTGGGTCGAACCGTTCTCCCTTTCTTCTCAAGTTAACCACTTTGTACACGTACCCTCCCGCCCCTCCGCCAGAGACAACGTAAAGCGTAGCGATGTAGTCTCGACTGGGAGAGGTGCGTATTTCACGGAAGATGAACGGTGATTTCACGTGAAGGTGAACACCTGTTTCACGCGAAGGTGAACGGTCTTCCGCAGTGGCGGCGCGGAGTGCGGCTATTAATGCTCGGTGTTCATCA
>Ga0187892_10009186_pt1 | contig 13123 bp, 4 predicted proteins | sample MA1701073metaG_FD_139345 | JGI IMG/M metagenome (GOLD analysis project Ga0187892, IMG submission 139345) | Bio-ooze microbial communities from a basaltic lava cave in the Kipuka Kanohina Cave System on the Island of Hawaii, USA - MA170107-3 metaG ...
AGTTGAGGAAGAAGATCGCTGCGCTGTGATCCAACAGCGCCACGAGTGGAGCACGCGCTGCAAGACATCGTTGGGGCGGGGGTGGGCGGCAGACAGCCCATCGGTGCCGGACGAATCACGCCCTGGTGTGAGCGTTTTGGAGGTGACGGGGCGGTCGATACACTGGCCGAATGGCTCGATTGCATCGTGGCGAGCGCCGAGTGCACGGCCAACCAAGCGGGCGTGATGCGCTATCCGAGAGCGCTGGAGTGGTTTGACCAGATTCGTCCGGCAATGCTGGCTTTGGTGCCGCTCCCCACCGATGCCATCGCCGCGCTCGATGCGATGAACGCAGCGCTCGAGGGGGCCATCGACGACGACTTCCCGGACCTCGCGTGCGGATCGAGCTGTGGTGACGGCGTGCGCAATGGCCGCGACGAGTGCGACGGGAGTGATCTCGGTGGTTCAACGTGCGTCAGCTTGGGGTTTGCTCGCGGGCCGCTGGCCTGTACACCGTCCTGCAACCTCGGTGTCACGCGCTGTGTCCCTGCGGGGCAGCAGGCCTTTCCACCGAGCGGACAGACGACCTGTTGGAACACGGCCGGAACGACGATCCTGTGCACCGGAACGGGCCAGGACGGCGAACGCGGAAGGCCGCTCGCATTCGTCGACAACGGCGATGGCACGATCAGCGATCTGAATACCGGTCTCATGTGGGAGAAGAAGAGCGACGACGAAAGCGTCCATGACCACACCCAGGGTTACACATGGCAAGAGGGCGTCGAAGTCTTCGTGCCGCATCTCAACCGTGAGCGGTTTGCCGGCTACGGTGACTGGCGGCTCCCCAACGTCAAGGAGCTGCAGAGCATCGTGAACTACGGGACCGAAGCTCCGGCTGTGCACCCCGCGTTCCACACTCGCTGTGCGCCCGGGTGCACGATCGACACGTGCAGCTGCACGGTGCGGTACTCCCACCTGTCGTCCACCACCGTGGCCGACGATCCCACCAGAGTCTGGGACATCGACTTCACTTCTGGTGATATCCTCACCTGGGGCAAGACAGGATCGTTCGCCGCGATACGTGCCGTGCGCGGTGGGACACAGAGAGCGCCGGAACCTTGTGCAGAGGGTGGCACACCCGGCCCGTCACCAAGCACGAGCAGAACGGCAACGAGCACGCCCACTCCGCGAGCGACGCCAACCGCCGGCCCGGGTGGATCCCGTATCGAGATACTTTCTGCTCAGTGCCATGCCTCCCGGAGGCTGGGCAATGCGCGCTACCAGCAACTCGAAGTCACGGTGAGAGCCGTCGGCCCGGTCGATGCGCAACTCGTCCTCGATTCGGCAAGCCCCACGTTCCATCGACCGTGCAACCTGGTCGACACGTGTGAGCAAGGGCAGGCGTGCCGGTCATGTACGAACTGGTCCGGTGATGCGGGTTGCCCGGATGGCAACGGCGTTCGACTTGCCTCCGATCGACCTCACACGCAATGCACACTCTCAGAGTGGGTGAGGGGACCAGACGACACGCCATTGTCGCAAGGGCCGAACGATTTCGTTGTCAGTTTCTTTCCGCCGAACGGAGTGTCCGCAACGGGAACGTTCGTGTGCCCGGCGTCGCACTGACCGTTACTTGAGGTTCCGGCCCGGTCGGCATAACGGGCGCGAACGCAGCTCTCCTTCAGCGGGCTGGTCCGACGGCGGGCACAGCCGTCGGCAGGGGAGGCGGTGGTACTCTTACACACGGCCGCGGGGGGCATGTTTCTGGGCATGGCTCGTACGTTCCTTTCATGGTCATCGGATTGACCTTGACCTCGTACCGACGCACTCTAGGCTTCTCACAAACCCTGGGAATTGCGGCAGCCGGCTGGGTGCGGCACCTGTCTAGCCCAACGTGGATGTGATCGTTGTGTCCCAGGTAGGGTTCGACAGGCTGACCTATTCCACACTTCAGCGCCCACGTGGGAAGCGCGAGATCCAGGAGCACATTCCCAGCAGTTGACCTGATGATCCCGCTCTCGAGGGCTGCGCACGGCCAGTGCCGCTCAAGTCTGCCTTCGGGAGTCATCGGCTCGCAACATCGTGTCTGGCAGCTGGGATCCGGATCACAACCATTCAGAGTCAAGACCTTGGAGACCGCATCGGGTGGCTGAGAACGTTTGAAGAGAGCCTCAATCCCCTGACGCATCTTCGTGAAGAAGTCCTTGACGCTGCCGCAGGAAGAGTCGCACGGGCGTCCAGGCGACCATTCCCCAATAGCCAGTCTGACGAGCGTCAGTAGCTTCAGGTAGTTTTCTCCCCCGTTGAGTCGGGAAGATCTCGATAGCAGGTTCTGAAAGTGGAAGATGTCGAGATCCGTGCCGAAGCCATGGCTGGAGTGCCCGAGGTTTACACCGTGCTCTCCAGAGATGTCGTTCACACGCAGCTCGAGATCAGCATCGCGGAGCGTCTGCGACATGCTGCGCAGCCAGTTGATCGTTCCTAGGGCAGCCCAGGCATCGCCGCCGAGGTCATCGGTCGAGTAACGCCTGATTGTTCCATTGGCGAGCAACTCAGGCATCTGCCAGAGAGCGACCAAGGCGTCGGAACGATTGACAATAGAGGCAGCATCACCGTCGAGGACATCGTCACCGGACAGGGTTGCCTCGTAATGCACGCTGTGCGAGAGCGGAGCAGGGGGACCGTGCTCCGGCGGGGAATCAATTGAAACTCGCGATAGCTGCGCACGATTCCAGTCGCCGAGTACGAGCGGTGCAGATTGGCTCAACACCTCAACTGGGCTGACGGGTCCTTCTCCGAACAAGTTGACGACAGCGGCAGTCAGATTCCGTAGTCCGGGATACGGGACCAGCAGGTCCCGTTGCGTTTCATTTGGCTTTTGATTGCCGGTTGGAATGCTGAAAAAGCTGTCGCAGTATCGGCTGTGCACGTCGTTGGGAACCAGCGGCGGTGAGGCGCGGACCACCGCCCGCGAGTCGTCGCAGAGTCTCACCCAGATCGCCAGGTCGCCCCTGCGGTTCACAGGGTCATACAGGGCGAAGCTCAACACCTCCCCCTCCTCCGTCTTTGTGCCTTCCTCGAGCACCAGCTGCGCCGGTGAGATGGATTCTGGCTGATCACAGCGAAAGCGAATCTGTCGAGCATAAACTCCCGTGCGGCCAGCTGGCGATGCCGCGAACACGACGGTCACATCGGTAGGCGGGTCGCGTAGGGGCAGGGGCGCCTGAACTGAAACGACGCCAACACGGTGGCCGTCGGGCAAGTCGTCGAACGAGTCGACCGGCGGGAGACTGCTCTGTGCCCTCAGGAATTCGCTGACGAATGCCAGGCGGTTGATCTCGGGTCCCGCCACAGGCCAGATGTCTCCCCCTGGGTTTTGTGCCAGGAAGACTCCGCGCCCGAATCCGCGGTCGCCGATGAAGGCGATCAGGCTTCCATCGTGCGAGATGCCAGGATGAGATCCGGTGAAGACGAATCCGCTGCCGGCTCCAGCGATGGTGAGTGGGTCGGCACCAGAGCCTGGATATACGACGATGTTGTGCTGGTCATCTCGGATGACGATGTCGCGGTTGTTGGCAATCTGCGGACGGATGATGGCCGTCACGTCACTAAAGCGGGCAACCTCGGCGGCGCTGGTACTTCCCCGAAAGAGCGCCAGCGCTGTCGAGTCCTCAACCTCAACCAAACCCGTGAACGCGGCGACGCCGTTGTCGTTCAGGTCGACGAAGCTCGTCGCTGACTCAAAATCACTCGGACCATTGCGACAGAACCCTGGCGTACAAATGATGGGGGTGGGGGCGGGGAAGCAACGGCAATCGTTATGCGAACCACACAAGAGCCCAGCACGTGTTCCACCGGTACACGATCCGCTCGTACCGCCGGATGTCCCTACCAGTGTGACCGAACCATCAATGGCCCATCTTCTGATGAGGTAGTAGGGACCCTGGACCAGTTCCCTGAAGACGACCTCGGGCACGGCCGCATTGTTGATCGCACTTCCGCTAAACGTCCGGCTTGGGCCGTGCAACGTCAAACCAAGGGAATGCCCCGGTTGTGATGAGACGAAGCCCTTACTGTTCTCCGAGTCTCGACCAGCGAATGCGACGATTCCCTCGTCGTTGATGGAGACCCGTGAGTCGATCTCCGAGAATCCGCGACCGGTTCGCGCCATCACCTCCAGCCTATAGCCAGCGGTCGGGATGCGGCACGGGGTTGGCGCGCTGGTTGGAGTGGAGGCGCCACTCGCTGGACTGTCCGTTGCGCAGGGGGCCGCTCCCCCAGTCCCTTGCGCTGGCCGTGGGATGCGCATGGTGATGTCACCCTCGAGATAGGTTCCGCCAGCGAGTCCCGCGCTCACGCGAAGGGCTCCGCCCTCCGGGTGTGCGCCCAGGATAGAACGGAGCGTGTCGAGATCTACGGCTTCGACCGTGCCGTCCGGCGCGAACCTGAAGTGGTCCGTGAGGTCGACCGCGGTCCCAGCATCGACCGGATTGAACGAGATGCTCTCCAACGAATCGGGGGCGATGCGGGTGCTGGTGATGTCGACGAACCACAGAGTGAGAGTGGGGAAATCGGCTGGCAGCACGCCGCCTGCGACGTCATCCGAAACGAGCCACGCAGCTTCCGCGAGTTGTTCGCCCCGGAGAGCGAGATTGACACTTCGATGCTCACCCGGCTCAAGAATAACGCCTGCCGCGGCACCGCCTAGATATGGGTACACAGCCCGCACTTCGTTGTACCCCGGCTGCACCACGAGCGTCACCGCCCCGTCATCCCCAGTCACAGTAGCGATCTCCCCATTCAGACGGATCTGAATACCCGAACCAACCGGGGTCTCGCCGTCATCGAAGAATACCCGCGCTGTGAGCCGTGCGTTCGTCGCGACGACCGTGGGGACCACAGAGGGCGTTGGGGTCGCGGGCACCCGGACCGTCGAGGTCGGAGTTCGAGTCGGCGTCGCCGACAGCGGCGAAGCCGAAGCTGTTGGTGGTGTCGCCGTGGGCGTACGCGTCGCGATGCGGATCGGTGTCCGCGTGCGGGTCGGACCGAGGGCCGGACACCCCCCAATCCGCGCACCGATGGCAGCGACCAATTCGTGCGCCTTCACGCGCCCATCGAGATCCACATCATACTGTGAGCACTGCACTAGCGATGCGTCACCGAAGATGAGCGCAATCCCCGTGAGCAGCTCCGCCTCATCCGTTCCCAAGTCATCGCTGCAATCGCCGGCACAGACGGTTGTCCGACAACTCGCGTCACAGCCATCGCCGTGGACGAGGTCGCCATCGTCGCACTGTTCACCGGCGTCGATGTGACCGTTGCCGCAGTTGGTGCAGCGGTCGGCGACTTCATTGCATTCGCCTGCCGGGCACGGTGGCGTTCCGGCGGCGCATGCGCCGCTGCGGCACGTCTCGGCTCCATTGCAGAACAACCCATCCGGGCAGGCGACGCCATTCGGTTTGGCTGGGTTGGAACAGACACCATTGCTCGGATTGCACACCCCCGCGTCGTGACACGTATCAGTGGCAGCGCAGACGACCGGATCGCCACCGACGCAGGCGCCAAGCCTGCAACGATCCGACCGTGTGCAGGTGTCGCTGTCGTTACACAGGAACCCGTCGGGCCGTGGTCGCGTCGAACACGATCCGGTGACAGGGTCGCACGCAGCGGGCTCCTCGCATTGATCTGGCTGCCCCGCAGTCGGGCAGACAAGCGGATTGCTCCCGAAGCAGACGCCGGCGCTGCACGCATCAGTGCGCGTACACGCGTTCCCGTCATTGCAGGCCGTCCCGTTAGCGAGTGGGCCGTAGGTACAGCCGGCGATGTCTGCGTCGGGACTGCTTGGGTCACAGCGGTCGGCGGTGCAAGAATTTCGATCGTTGCAATCGGCAGTGGACCGACACAGATCGCCGAGCTTGATCTTGAACACCGCTCGGGCGTTTGCGGAGCTACCGAAGTACCCCTCGCCCGTTGCGGCGTAGAGTATCGACGAATCGTCCGGGTCGATGACCAGTGCCGAGATCGCTCTCGACCACAAGCCATCGTTCATGGGCTCCCAGGTAATTCCCGCATCAGTGCTGCGCAGCACGCCTCGGTCCGGCGTGCCGGCGTACACACGCATCGAGTCTGCGGGATCAACCGCAACCGCACTCACACGGCTCGCGGCTCCCAGATCGAGGCGGGTGATGTGCGCCCCCCGATCTGTACTCTTGTAAAGACCGTGCCGCTCCGTGCCGACATAGAGGGTCGCCGGCGAACGTTGGTCGATGGAAAAGACGGTGGTCCGCGATAGGAACGTCTGCAGCCGCGTCCAGTTGAACGGATAGAGCGGGTTGGGTGACGCGTCACCGCGGTATAGTGCCCCCCAGACGAAGGTTTTCCCCGCGGTGGTGAGGAAGAGGACATTGGGATCTTCCGGTGACACCTGCAGGGCAGTCATGACGCCCTTGAACGCGTCCAGAGTTGGAAAGTCGCCCGGGATTGCGTACCAGCTCCCCCCTTGGTCGTCAGAACGATACAACCCTGTGGTTGCGCAATTGCCCGACGTCCCGTTCAGACTGCAGCCGCCTTCCGGCGGATTGTAGAAGTGACTGCCGAGATACAGCGTCCCCGGAGAATGCGGGTCTAAAGCGAACGGGTAGAAGGAATGCCTGAGGGCGATTTCGTAGCCGGAGGACAGCCAATCGTCCCCGCCGTTGGTGCTCTTCAGGACCACGAACCTGAACGGTGTGGCGCCCTCATTGACCGCCGAGTATACGAGGCCCGGTTGCCTGCCGTCGGGGACGACAAAATTGGTGGAATCCGAACGCAACAGCCTCCAAGAACTGCCGCCATCATCGGTCTTGAGGAGCCGCGGCGTCTGCGGGTAGGTCGCAAGAGCGCTGTAGAGCGTGCTGGGATGTGCTGGGTCTATGGAGAGCAGGTATGCCGCGAAGTCTGCCATCCCACGATTCGATTCATGCCAGTGCGCTCCCTGATCCGTGCTCTTTAGCACGCCCGACGTGGTTGCCAGATACATGTTCTGTGACTGGCGCGGATCAACGAGGAGCGGTCCTCTGTGGAGGGCAGCGGCAGACACGAACCGGTTGCTCCTCGTCCAGGTTGCGCCCGCGTCTTCGCTGCGCCATACCACACCGCTGTCTGCGCCCGGCTGCGGGAGTCCACCCGATACATACAGTCGGCCGCTTTTCAGGGGGTCAGCCGCAATCGACAAGTAGGGACCCGACAGCAGACCGGCACACTCGGCACCGCCGATCTCACAGGGGACAAGCTCGTTGGGATGATCCTGGCGCCGCCCTCGCAACGTGAGAGATTCGTCGTCGGCAACGTAGACCGCGTCGCCAATGATCACGTAGGCCGTGCTTTTGCTCCCATCGGCCGCGGGGGAAAACGCAATCTGCGAGACTTCTGCGCTGATGGCCGGTATGCGAAGTGGCCGCCATGTGACGCCGCCATCGGCGCTTGCGTAGAGTCTGTTGGTGTCCGCGACAACCGCAAAGGCACGCCGAGAATCTCGCGGATCGAAAGCGATGATTGAAATGGGGAGCGCGGGGAGCGTTGAAACGCGGACCCAGCTGTCGCCGGCGTTCGTCGACTTGAACGCGCCCTCCGCGGAGCCGACGAACACCGTGCCTGATCCGGGAGCGACACTGATCGTCTGGCCCGTAAACCGGTCGCCCGCGAGCGCCGTGAGACTCCAGGTGAGGCCACCATCCGTGCTCCTGAAGAGGCCGGCCGCCGGATCACTCCCGGATGCGCGAACTGTTGCGATGTAGATTGTCCCCGATCTCTGCGGGTCCAATGCCACGGCCACAATGCGCTTCTGTGGTACGTCAACCTCTTCCCAGCTCGCAGCGCCGTCAATGGACTTGAATAGACCAGACGGATGTGTGCCGGACGAAAGCGTCGCGTAGAGAGTCGCCGGAGTTTGTGGATCGATGACCAAGTTCGACACGACGCCACCGAAGGGGCCGATTGGGAACCATCGATTCGTCCGCGGGGGCGTGGGAGTACTTGGCGGTGTTGGACTGGCTGTGGACGTTGGTGTGAGCGTGCGCGTCGGAGTGAGAGTCGGTGTCCGTGTCGTTCGGATCGACGCATCGACACGGTAGGCCGCGCGCACCAGAGGGTCGGGTTCCTGGGTGGTTCCACCCAGGCCAATCCGAACCTCATACAGACCTGGTGTGGCCGGAGCGGTGAGCTCCAGGACGCCGGCGGTCTCAATGGGCAGGTACTGTGACGTGATCTCAGCATCGAGGGAAGACGTGCCAGCAGGAAACAGTAGCAATCGGTCAGCGCTTCCGTGGCCATAGGGCGCTGTCCACTGCACAGGGACTGGCGACCCAGGCGCCACAACGGCGGGTTCGATGTTCAGACTGAACGCAGTAGGAACAATCACCACCCTGGCACGCGCCGGCGGGCATGGTTCGTCAAACGTGCCGTCGAGCTGGATGCGGAACTCGTGTACTCCGACACCGAAGAGGCCGGCATCTGGAATGGTGCCAAACGTACCGGCGGCGAGGTACCAACCAAATTGAAGAGGTTCATTGTTCGGCGCGCCCGGTTGAAACGGGCGAATCGCATCCTGCAAGCCGTGTGTCTGGGGTGCGCGCCAATCGAGCGAGAAGGGGTGGCCGACGCGGATCGGGTTGAGGGGCGCACCGAGCGAGTAGCGATTCGAATCCGGAGTCGGTGTCGGCGGCGCGCGGACCATGAGCGTGCCGGCCTTCGCCCTGCAGTTGTCGGTCTCGTCCGTTTCAACCACTGCGTGGAACGCATCCGCACATGCCACGACAAAGTAGTTGCCTCCCGGAAGGCTCTCAGGCACGTCGAGTCTGACTGCAACTGCAGAACCACCGCCGGCCGCCAACTCCGGTACGAGCCGGTATCCCGCGAAGACGTCATCGGCGGAGTACGCAGCGTCCGTCGAAAAGAAGTGCAGCGCGGTAGAGGCTGGCGCAGAGGCGCCACCCGCATTTCGAACCTCGTCCGCGATCATGAAGGAATCGCCCTGCGATACCTCGCCTGGAACGTTCGTGACGCGAAACACTTCGAGGTCCGGGCCTGGTACTTCGATCGTGAACCGAACCGGCGGGGTGGGCTCCTCGAACGTCCCGTCGATGAGAAAGCGCAATTCGTAGACACCGGCGCGCCGCGGTGGCTCCCAGCCGAACCCTCCGGACGTGGAGTCGCCGAGCCCGTCCCGATGCCACAAGTCCAGGTACTCCGTACTCGGTGCGCCGCGCCGGAACAGACCAATGCGATCGCGGGCACTGTGTCCTGGAGGCGCCGTCCAGTACACTCCCCCCTGTTCATAGGTGATGGAATACTGCGGCGGGGAAGAGATCGTCAGGGGCGCGCGGGCCGGCGGTTCCGGTTCTGAGTAACCGTTGTCCAGGAGGAAGCGGAACTCGTAGGCTCCGGGGGTATCAGGTGCGGTGAACGTCAGTGTCCCGCTGCGGTCGGGGCCTGTGGAGAGGAACGTCAGGTATGACGTGTTGGGCGCCCCGGCAACGTGGAGTGCAATCCAGTCTCGCCCGCTATGGCCAGCGGGCCCGGTCCAATCGACCCGGATGCGACTCAAGCCCGCGGCTACACTTGGCGAGACCAGCAGACTGTAACCCGTACTCTGCGCTGCGGCGGGTCCGGGGAGGAGCCCGGCTACGCAGAGGGCGACAAGCGACAACGTGACCGGCTTGCGTGGTCTTGCGAACTGTCCCGCGCCCGCACGAAACAGCGGTCTTTGCAAGCGATCGCCCCCCTTGCCTGTCTGGTGTCGAGTCGAGTTAGTCGACCATATCGCGCAGCGTTTGCCAACTACCGTCGTGCGCCGTGACGCCCTTGGTCGTCGGCGAAAGGCCGACCCTGAGCACCCACAAACACGAACGCCCCACGGGTTCCCCCGCGGGGCGTTCGATGGTTGACCGATCAGACGATCGGATCAGGCCTTGGTCACGTTGACTGCCTGCGGGCCTTTGCGACCCGGGGCAACGTCGAACTCGACGCGTTGGCCTTCTTCGAGGCTCTTGAAGCCATCACCGGAAATCGAAGAGTAGTGAACGAAGACGTCTTCGCCATTCTCTTGCCGAATGAAGCCGTAGCCTTTCTCAGGGTTGAACCACTTCACTGTTCCTGATGCCATGCGCTTTCCCTCCTTTGCTCAGACTCGCTAACCGGAGGTTGCTGCATGTTCAGGGAGGCTCGTCCTGGGTGAAGCGGAGAACTGGGCCTAGCGGAACGGCCGAACCGACCGGTGTAACTGCGCCGAAGATTAGCTCAATCGTGGGGGGGACTACAAGCGGAAGTTGATGTGTATCGGGGGCCAGAGGGCCAGGGGTCAGGGAGAATGGGTCAGGCCAAAACGGGACCAGAGTGTGTCATCTGCATGACGAGTCGTGCAGCTGACTAACCGCATGCGACCTGGTCCCTGACCCCCCACCCCTAACAGCCTGTTGAAAAACTCGCAGAACCGAGAACCCAGATCACAGAGCACAGACGAATGCTCAATGACTCCGATGAATCCGTCTGGGCTCTGGGTTCTGTGCTCTGTGCTCTCATCAGTTTTTCAACGGGCTGCTAACCCCTAACCCCTGGTCCTCTCGTTGACTCCCCAAAGCCCTGTCCCTATCATCGCCAAACGTTGCGGGGTAGGGGCTGCCGAGGTGGATAGGGTGTTCGACCACGACCGATCTGCGGATAACGTCCGCATTCTTCGCTGCATCCTGAGGTAAGCACATGTCGGTCACCAACGGCAGTGGGGTCCTCCGCGTCATCCCTCTGGGAGGTCTCGGCGAGATCGGCCTCAACTGTCTTGTCATCGAATACAACGACCACGCGATCGCCATCGATTGCGGGCTGATGTTTCCCGAGATGCACATGCTCGGGATCGACCTGGTGATTCCCGATCTCGGCTATCTGCACCGACTCGGCGAACGCTTCCTCGGTTTCGTGATCACTCACGGCCACGAAGATCATATAGGGGCGTTGCGCTACACGCTGCGCGACCTGCACGTGCCGGTCTATGCACCGCCAATGGCGGCGGGCTTGCTCACCGAGAAGATGCGCGAGCACGACCTGAACGATGTCGCGTTGCACATCTTTCGGCCGCGCGAACCGTGGCAGATGGGGCCGTTCGGTCTCGAGGCGATCCACATGACGCACTCGATCGTCGATGCCGTGGCGCTGGCCATCACCACCCCACTCGGGACGATCGTACACAGCGGCGACTTCAAGCTCGACCAGACCCCGATCGACGGCGCCGCATCCGATCTCCAACGGATGGCGGAGTATGCGGCGCGCGGCGTCCTGTTACTGCTCTCCGACTCGACCAATGCCGAACGGGAAGGATACACGCCGTCGGAACGTGCCGTGCACGGTGATCTGGATCGCATCTTTCGCGAGACCACCGGGCGCATCTTCTTCTCGACGTTCTCATCGCACGTCCATCGCCTCTCGCAGGTCTTGGAGCTGTCGCACAAGTATGGGCGACGCGTCGTGATCGTCGGACGCAGCATGAACGCCAGTGTGCGTATTGGCGCGCAGCTCGGCTACCTCGAGTTTCCTCCGTCGTTATTCGCGGACATACCGGAGTTGGCGCGCCTCGACCCGCAAGAGGTGACGCTGCTGGTCGGTGGCAGCCAGGGCGAACCGCTGTCGGCGCTGGTGCGGATCGCCGTCGGTGATCACGGTCAGGTCTCCATGGAATCCGGCGACGCCGTAGTTCTGTCGTCGCGAATCATTCCCGGCAACGAACGGTCGATCAGCAACATGATCAATCACATCTACCGTCGGCAGGCGACCGTGCATCACTCTGCCAGTGCGCACGTCCACGTGTCCGGCCATGCAAGCCAGGAAGAGCTCAAGCTGCTCCTCCACCTCATTCGGCCGCGCTACTTCGTGCCGGTGCACGGCGAGTACCGCCATTTGGTCCGGCACCGCCAGCTCGCGGCTGAGGTGGGGATGGCGGAAGACGATACCTTCCTGCTCGAAGATGGCCATGTCCTGGAGATTGACGACAGCGGCGCGCGGGTTGCCGAGCCGGTGCAAGCCGGCCGGGTGTTCGTCGACGGCAAGGGCATCGGCGACGTCGAGGATGTCGTTTTGCGCGATCGGCGGCACCTCTCGTCTGACGGGCTCGTGCTGGCGGTGTTGGCGATCGATCAGCAAACCGGCGAGCTCATCGCCGGTCCGGACCTCATCTCGCGGGGCTTCATTCCTGAGCAGAATGGCCAAGACTACCTCGATCGTGCCAAGGCGGTGGTAGTCGACGCCTTGGAACAGATCACCCCGGAGTCGCGCGCGGACTCTTTGGAGGTGAAGGAGGAAGTGCGCAAGGCGTTGAAGCGATACTTCGCCAAGACGCTCGAGCGACGCCCGGTGATTGTTCCGTTTATCATGGAGATGTGACGTGGCGCGTGGTGGGGCGGCGGCGAAGCCGGTGGACGAGGGGGTGGGGGCCCGACGACTGAACGAGGTGAGCGGCCTCCTGACGGTTGCCGCGGCGGCATTTGTGGGCGTTAGCTTGCTATCGTTCACCGCGGGGCACAGTGGTCTGAACCTCGGCGGCGCACTGGGATACGGCCTCTCCAATGTCCTCCTGCCCGCGTTCGGCCGGGCAGCATATTTGCTCCCCGCCATTCTGGTGCTGCTCGGAGTCCGTCTTTTCCGCAGCGGGCTGGGCGATCTATCGCTCGGTCGCGGCGCCGCGACGTTCACCGTGCTGCTCAGCGTCTCGGTCATTCTTGGCTTGTTGCAAGGCTCGGCTGATATCGTCCGAGCCGGCGGTTGGTTTGGCGGCTTCGTTGGAACGCTGCTCTTGGGCAGCTGTGGCCCAATGGGTGCCTACGTCGTGGCCGGAGCCTCGTTGGTCTTGGGGGTGATGTTCGCCAGCGGCTCCTCGCTCAGTGGCGGTGCCGCGGCTGCCGCCGACAAGGCACGCTCCGTGGCGCGCCGGCTCGGGCCGAGGACCAGGGAAGACGCCGCAACCGAGCCGTTGGTCGTCAATCGGCGGCGCGCCGCGGCGGCAGACGGATCCGGACCGGTGATTCTGTTGCGCGAAGAGCTGCCGGCAGCGAATACCAGCAAGCCGTCGCGACGCCTCACCCAAGAAGTCCTGCCCTTCGCATCGGACGGCTATCAACTGCCG